>Ga0228703_1000433_pt1 | contig 31550 bp, 33 predicted proteins | sample McNCre217_Aug_MG_3_FD_178020 | JGI IMG/M metagenome (GOLD analysis project Ga0228703, IMG submission 178020) | Freshwater microbial communities from McNutts Creek, Athens, Georgia, United States - 29-17_Aug_MG | ecosystem: Environmental > Aquatic > Freshwater > Creek | place: USA: Georgia...
CATGATTTACGAGTATTTTCAGGTCACCGTTTACTTCGCGCTTGCCGGTGGGCTTTTGGCGCTGGCTCTAGGGGTTTTCGGACGTCTGCCGTCGTTGGTCAGTTTGGTTCCACTTTTACTCACCATTGTTGGACTCATTGTTCAAGGTGTGATGACCGCTGTAATGTTGGCGCAAGGGGCAGCTCACAAGGGTGACCCGATTGAGTTCTACGGTTATCTTCTAACCGCAATCATTGTTGGTGCCGGAGCAAGTTTTTGGGCGCTGGTTGAAAGATCTAAGTTTTCAACGATGATTCTAGGCGGCGCAAATCTAACCATTTCTGTGATGATTTATCGCATGTGGCAGATCTGGCACGGCTGAGTAATTCACCTTCCGTTAACCTCTTAAAAAGGTTCTCGTTAACCTTAAAAATCAGAATTGGCTCATGTCCAATCTGGAGAGTTCGAATCAACCTGTCGCAACGCGTCGCAAACTAGTCGATAAACCATCGGCAAAAGGCGATCGAATCTTCTTCGGAATCGCAAGAGCAGCGGCCTATTCGTCGATTTTGTTAGTTGCCATGGTGCTGTTCTTCTTGGCGCTACGTGCCTATCCAACTTTCCAGAGCCAGGGAATCAACTTCATCTTCGGTTCGAAGTGGGACCCTCAGGGCAAGCACGTCATGCAGATCTTCCCAATGCTTTGGGGATCAATTCTTATTTCGGCTATCGGAGCCGTGCTTGCAGTTCCGATGGCTTTGGCACTTGCCTATTTCATTGAATTCATGGCACCTGCCCGAATCGCAAGATTTGCTACCAGCGTGGTCGACCTCCTTGCAGCTTTGCCTTCCGTGGTAATTGGTCTCTGGGGTTTCCTCGTGTTTACCCCTATCGCAGTCGACTGGGCCAAGACACTGAACAAGTACCTTGGCTTCATCCCAATCTTCACCAACAAGAGCCACACCTTTGCAGGCAGCCCGTTCATCGCTGGCTGGATTGTTGCAGTAATGATTGTTCCGATCATCACCTCGGTTACTCGTGAAATTTTCAGTCAGGTAGACAAAGACCTCATCAACGCCGCAACCGGCCTTGGTGCCGGTAAGGCGTCGGTTTTCTCTAAGGTCATTCTTCCAACAGCCAGCGGAGGTGTAATCGGTGGTGTTCTTCTCGGCATCGGTCGTGCGCTCGGTGAGACCGTTGCGATTTACTTCGTTCTAACTCTGACCATGGACACTAACTGGTACCAGATTCTTGAAGGTCACGGTGGTTCGATTGCTTCGTTCATCGTTGCCCAGATGGGTGAAGCCGGCGACAAGGTTGTCTCGGCGTTGATGGCCGGTGGTGTGATCCTGTTCGTGGTTTCGCTAATCCTGAACTTTGCTGCCAACTCGATCGTTGCTCGTTCGCGAGCCAAGAGGGGAATGTAACCAAATGGCTACCAACCTGCCACGTCCAGCAAATGCGAGACCTTGGGCTAAAACCAGCTCTCGTTCCAAGTTCCTGGTTGTACTAGCTGCAACCATTCCAGCGCTGATCGCGGCGTTTGCACTTCTTGTGCTCAAGATTCCTGCAATCCTCTCTGTTGTCGTAATCTTCTTGCCGATCCAGTTCATCCTGGCTGCCATTGTTGGGCAGATCATTCTTGGTAAGCGCGGTCGCGCAGACGCAGCGCTCATGGTTTTCACCCTGTTCTTCAGCTCGATTGTTGCGGTTTTGCTGGTGAGCGTGCTTTGGTCGGTAATCACCGAGGGCTATAAGGTTATGAGCTTTGCCTTCATTTTCCAGAACAACAACTACATCACCCCGTCAACCGAACTGGGTTACGGAGGTCTTGGTCACGCACTCCTTGGTTCCGTCGAGATGGTACTTATTACATCTCTGATCACAGTGCCGCTCGGTGTCCTCGTTGGGGTTTATCTAACCGAAACCCGAGACAAGAGCCGCGGCATAATTCGCGCCTTCGTGCAATCGCTTGCCGGTCTTCCTTCCGTTGTTGCTGGTTTGTTCATCTACTCGGCAATCATCGTCTCTGGAATCATGAAGCCTGCCGGTATTCTCGGATCGCTTGCGCTTATTCCGCTGATGCTTCCGACCGTCGCTCGAGTTTGTGAAGAGTCCCTAAAGCTTGTTCCTCAAGATTTGAGAAGCGCTGCCATTGGCCTCGGAGCTTCAAACTTCAAGACCTTCTGGCAGGTTGTACTCCCGGCGGCGAAATCCGGTGTTGTCACGGCAATCCTTCTCGGTGTCGCACGTATCCTCGGTGAAACCGCACCAATCTTGCTAACCACCATCGTTGGATCTGGAACCAACCTCGATCCGTTCAACGGTGCCTACGCAACCCTTCCTTCCTACCTGTTCAACAACCTTGCCAACTCAACCAACGTTTCGTTCCAGCGTGCGTGGGGCTCGGCGTTGGTGGTAATGATCTTCGTTGCTCTGGCATTCGGTGCAACCCGTATTCTCACCCGCAAGCGCACCGCGCGTAAGTCCCGCTAAAAAGAAGAGGAATAACAATTGACTGAGTCAATCCTTAAAGCCGAAGGAATCAACGTTTGGTTCGGCGAGCGCCACGTGCTAAACAACGTGAACATCGAGTTTCCAACCAACCAGGTGACCGCGCTAATCGGTCCTTCCGGTTGCGGTAAGTCAACCTTCCTCAGAACTCTAAACCGCATGCATGAGCTGATTCCTAGTGCTGGCCTCGGCGGTTCGATCTTCCTAGACGGTGAGGACATGTACGCAGACGGCGTCGACCCGGTATCGGTTCGTCTGAAGGTGGGAATGGTTTTCCAGAAGCCGAACCCATTCCCAACCATGTCTATTCGCGAGAACGTCCTTTCTGGTCTGCGTCTAACCGGTAAAAAGGACAGCAACCTCGACGAACTCGTAGAGAGCTCGCTTCGTCGCGCATCTATTTGGAACGAAGTTAAGGATCGCCTAAAGGATCCAGCCGTTTCGCTTTCGGGTGGTCAGCAGCAGCGTCTGTGCATTGCACGTTCGCTTGCCATGAAACCTGAAGTTCTACTTATGGACGAGCCATGTTCTGCACTTGATCCTGGATCAACCCGTCGTATCGAAGAGACCATCGAGGAGCTAACCGATTCGATGACCATCGTGATTGTTACCCACAATATGCAGCAGGCACAGCGCGTTTCGCAAAAGACCGCCTTCTTCCTAGCCGACGAAGGCAAGCCTGGAGAGATCGTTGAATTCGGTGACACCGAGCAGATCTTCAACCAGCCGGTCGACAACCGCACCAACGACTACGTCAACGGCCACTTCGGTTAATCAGTTTTTAGAAACTGTTCACCTTCCATATACCTAATTGAATATCCGTTTTCACCTTCCGGTGTTGAAGTAAACGAGTGCAGAAAATCTGCACCGAAAAATAGGAGAATCCAAATTATGCGCAAAGTGACTTCAGTCGCAGTTGCACTTGGTCTAGCTGCCAGCATGCTCGTTGGCACCTCGGCCGCAGAAGCTACCGTAACCTCGATCGACGGCGGTGGCTCATCGTTCGCCGGCGGTATTTTGAACGTATGTAAGGTTGACTTCAACTACAACGGTTCACACACTAAGACTTACAACAAGACCGGCACCCAGGTAACCTACAGCACCACCGGCGGTTCGGGTCAGGGTCGCAGCTACTTCCAGGCTGGAACCTACGCTTTCGGTGCAGCAGACGCTGGTTACGCAACCGGTGACACTAAGCCATCTGACTTGGTTTATGTTCCACTAGTTGGTGGCCCAATCGCCATCATCTTCAAGAACTCGGACATCACCGGTAACCGCCTGAAGCTTTCGGCTTCGGTTGTTAGCCAGATCTTCAAGGGAACCATCACCAACTGGAACAACTCGCAGATCACCGCTCTAAACGGTGGCGTAGCTCTTCCATCGAAGGCCATCCTTCCTTACTACCGCTCTGGTTCGTCAGGTACCTCTCAGAACCTGGTCAACTGGATCAAGGGTATGGGTGTAACCGGCTGGACTTCAGACGGCACCTGGGCAACCGCAACCGGTGACTCGTCACCTGCTGGTACCTCGGCTTCTTCTTCTTCGAACCTTGCAACCGCAGTTGACACCAACGACGGCGCAATTGGTTACGTAGACCTAAAGGACGCAGTTGGCCACACCGTTGCATTCGCTTCGATCAAGAACGCTCTCGGTCAGTACATCGCGCCTACCGTTGCAGCTTCTGCTAAGTTCCTATCTCGCCAGGTTCCTTCTACCAGCGGTCTAGTTACTTTCAAGTACAAGACCGGTGCAGTTTCTGGTGAGTACAACCTAGGCGTTATCACCTACGGTCTAGGTCACACCAAGCGCTCGAGCTACTCGTCGAACGCAACCGACGCAACCAAGATCGCGACTACCGTGAAGAACTTCTTCACCTACTCGATTGGTTCGTGTGCAGCAGCTTCTGCAGCTGGCCTGAAATACAACAACCTAACTGGTGCAATCAAGACCAAGGCCTTGGCTCAGGTAGCCAAGATCGGTGCAACTGCTAACTAGTTGGTAAGTAATTGGTAGTGTGGCGCAGGGTTTCTATCCTGCGCCACACATCAATTTCAAAATAAGGAGTGGAAATGAAACTATCAAGAATCGCCGGAGCGCTAACCATCGTTGCCATCGGCCTGGCCACCTTGACCGCCTGCGACCCTCCTTACCCACCTGAGCTTCAGGTGAAGATCTCGGAGCAGTATCCAGTTTGCACAGCCGGTGAAGTACCACTTGGCCTAGCCAGCAACGTTGCAGATGCCCTGCCTACTTTCCAAGACGTAATGTCCACCAACTGCCCAGACATGATGGTCTCGGCTGGCGATACAAATTCGCCGATTCAAATTTCTCGTGAGCTTTCAGAGATCACGAAGGATGACACCTACGCAACTGTTCCTTATTACCTGGACGGTGGAGCCGCAGTGGTTAACTTCTCCGACGGCAGCGAAGTAACCCTTTCGCTAAAGACCCTTTTTGCAATTCTTTCTGGCTCGATCACCGACTGGAGCGATAAGGCAATCACCAAGGAAAACCGCAATGTTGCTCTTGCCTCACTTCCAATTACCGTAAACCCAGTTTCCGATGGTCCTTCGCTGCAGTCTCTCGAGGACTGGGCAAAGATTGACGGCGTAACCATACCTTCAACACTGTTGACGAAGGCAGGCGACACCTCTACATTTGATTTCTACTCTTCCGCAGATGGTGAAATCACAATCGTTCCAATTTCTTACGCTTCAAACCAGGCTTTTCCAATGGTCAGCATTTCGGTTAAGAATAAATACGAAACCGGACTTGTCACACCTAGTACCGACAGCCTCTACGCTGCCGGTACTCAGGCGGTCACCAAGGTGTCAGGTGGTAAGTTGAGCGCTACCATCGATCCTGCCAAGGCTCCATTGCCTGCACCAGGTAACGACAAGGCAGACCTTCCGTATCAAGCTGCCTTTTTCGGCTGGATGACGCTATCCGGCAAATCAAACGCACTTGACCGTTCAGTCGCCCGCTACCTACTTCGTCAGGATGCCCAGAGTGCACTTATCAACGTATCGATCAGCTCGCTGCCAACTTCACTAAGGCTCGCTGCAACCAACCTGGTTTCGGTTGGACTAAAGCTTCCAAAGAAGGCGATCATCAAGTAGTCGAAAAGTTTTCGATAATCTTTAAGTCATGGCCAAGTCAGCATCGTCTAAGAAAACCAACCAACTCCTAATTGCCGTTTATGCGGTTTTCGCTCTGGCTGCCACGGCCAGAGCAAGTTACCAGTTGGCTACCAAGTTTTCCCAGGCTCCGGTTTCTTACACACTTAGCGCGATTTCGGCTGTCGTCTACATCGTTGCTACGGTGGCACTGATTCGCGGTCTGACAAGTCTGGCCAAGGCCACAATTTGGTTTGAGTTGGTCGGAGTCGTGGTCGTTGGCACTCTTTCGCTTGTCTTGCCTGTAGACTTCCAACACTCAACCGTCTGGTCTCTCTTTGGTGCCGGTTACGGATGTATTCCCCTGATCTTGCCGATTTGGGGTCTCTGGTGGTTGGGTAAAAACCGCCGTGGATAATTTGGTCGGCATCGATTCGATCAAGCCAATGGCCGAGGGTTCGGTTGTAACCATTGGAAAGTTCGACGGCGTACACCTCGGACACCAGGAAATCATAGGCACCGCGGTAACCACCGCGAAAAATCTGAAACTTTCCTCGGTTGCTCTAACCTTCGACAGGCATCCAGATGCTCTCCTGAACCCCGAACAATGCAAATTGCCACTAATTGGCTTTGAGCAAAAGAGCTCACTGATTTCAGCACTTGGTATTGATGCCATGGTCACTCTTGAGTTTGATCAGGCGCTGGCAAATATGGCTCCGGAAGAGTTTGTCGTAAATATTTTGGTTGCCAAGCTTAAGGCCAAGGTTGTGGTTGTTGGGGTAGGTTTCAGGTTCGGTTCAAAGGGTTCTGGAACAGTTGAAACGCTGAGAGACCTTGGAACGAATCATGGTTTCGAAGTCATAGAGCTCGAGAGCGTTTCTATCGACGGCGAAGTGGTTTCCACAACGCGAATTCGAGATCTTCTCGACCGCGGTGAAGTGTCACTGGCTAATCGTTTGCTTGGCCGCAGACATTCTTCCATTGGAGTCATCGAGCATGGACTAAAGATTGGAAGAACCATCGGTTTTCCAACAGCGAATATGTCTCGTGAATCAAATGGCTACCTACCGCTCGATGGCGTCTACGCTGGCTGGCTAAAGGTGAATAGCAAAACCTATCCAACTGCAATTTCGATTGGTATCAACGAAACCTTCGGAGCGGTTCCAAGAGTCCTCGAGGCGTTCGTTATTGATCAGGCAGATCTCGATCTTTACGACAAAATCGTTGAGGTTGAATATGTGGAATTCATCAGGCCTGCCAGAAAATTCGACGGCGTTGAATCGCTGGTTGCAGAGATTAGGCTGGACATCGAAAAGATTCGCAAGATTCTAGAAATCAACTAGGGGAACAATGACCTTCATCGACGCGGTAAAAACGGCTCTGAAAAAGTACTTCAAATTTGGTGGCACGGCTGGTCGCCCTGAGTATTGGTGGTTTCAACTTTTCGCCCTGCTAATCGGTGTGATTGCATCTTCGCTAGACCTCATCTTCTTTAGCTCGAATAGCCAGAACTACATCGCAAACTCGATTTCGATTCTCTTGGTATTCCCTAGCATCACGGTACTGGTTCGCCGCTTCCGCGACACCAGTGTGCACCCGCTCTGGTTACTGACCGGGTTGCTACCCCTTTCTGCGCTAGTTACATTGGTAATCGTCAGCTACGGATACTTCCAAGATTTCTACAATTTCTTCATGCGTTTGAATTCTTCGTCAATGACCGAGACAGAACTGCAAGACACGATGAACTCCTATGTTGCAAACCACCCGGAGATCATGAACGCGCTATTGCAGGCTCTCGGTTGGTTCATGCTGCTGTTGGTTTTTTCACTGTTCACGTTCGTTGTGAGCCTGCTTCCAACCAAGAAGCCGAAGGTTTCGTTTGCGCCAACCGACTACTAAACGGTAGGCTTGACAGGTTGCCGTGTAACGGCCGCGGATTAAGAGAGTTTGAAACACACCGTTTTTTACGCCGCGCAGCGAATCGAAGGAGAACCACTATGGCTTTAGACCCACAGGTAAAGCAGAGCATCATCGCTGAGTACGCAACCCACCCAGGTGACACCGGTTCACCAGAGGTTCAGATTGCTGTACTCTCGCGTCGCATCAAGGACCTAACCGAGCACTTCAAGGAGCACAAGCACGACCACCACAGCCGTCGTGGTTTGCTACTTCTAGTAGGTCAGCGCAAGCGCCTACTCGGTTACCTACAGAACGTAGACATCAACCGCTACCGTGCGTTGATTGAGCGTCTAGGTCTTCGTCGCTAATCTGACTTTACGAAAAACCGCTCCGGGTATACTCGGGGCGGTTTTCTTTTGCCTATAGGGAATGTCCGGCCTGTCTGGTAGCCTTTTGGTAGGGCAAAAAGCTTGTTTTGCTGGTCTTCGGTGGCGGGTCTTGGAAATCTTCCAAGGTTCTTTACTGCAGATCAGGGCAGTTCCCAAACGGGGAACAGTTAATTAGCCGCATTGCCTAAGCGCGAATCATGCAAAATGTGTGAATTGTTCGCGCGCGAAGATAAAGAGGAGGGACCATGCCAGGTCCAGATAACTACGAGCCTATGGATGGCACGGAACACGAATACGCAATCATCGACAACGGAAAGCACGGCAAGCGTGTTATTCGTTTCGAAACCGGCCGTTTGGCTCAGCAGGCACAGGGTGCCGCAGCGGTTTACATCGACGGCGAAACCATGCTGTTCTCGGCAACTACCGCCAGCAAGCAGCCAAAAGATCAGTTTGACTTCTTCCCACTAACCATCGACGTTGAAGAGAAGATGTATGCGGCAGGAAAAATTCCTGGCAGCTTCTTCCGTCGTGAGGGTCGCCCAACCACCGAGGCAATTCTGGCATGTCGTCTAATCGACCGCCCGCTTCGTCCTTCGTTCGTTGACGGACTTCGTAACGAGGTTCAGGTTGTTGTAACCGTTATGGCAATCCACCCAGACGAGCTTTACGACGTTGTAGCCATCAACGCTGCATCGATGTCGACTCAGCTTGCAGGTCTTCCATTCTCCGGTCCAATCGGTGGTGTACGTGTTGCACTAATCGACGGTCAGTGGGTTGCCTTCCCTAAGCACTCGCAGCTAGAGCGTGCAGTATTCGACATGGTTGTTGCCGGTCGTGTTGTTGTTGAAAACGGCGTTGAAGACGTAGCCATCATGATGGTAGAGGCAGAAGCCACAGAAAACACCTGGGACCTAGTAAAGGGTGGAGCAACCGCTCCTTCAGAGTCTGTAGTTGCTCAGGGTCTAGAAGCATCGAAGCCATTCATCAAGGAACTGGTTGCAGCGCAGGCTCGTTTGGCTGCAAAGTCGGCCAAGGCTCTAACCGAGTACCCAGTGTTCCCTCCTTACACCGACGAGGTTTACGACCACGTAGCCAAGTTGGCCGAGGCAGAACTAGGTCGCATCTACCTAATCGCCGACAAGCAGGAGCGCCAGGACGCCGATGACGCACTGAAGGCATCGGTCAAGGAAAAGCTTTCGACCGCTCTAACCGAAGAGCAGCAGAACCAGATCTCGGCTGCTTACAAGTCGGTTACCAAGAAGGTAGTTCGTACCCGTGTTCTAAAGGAAGGCGTTCGTATCGACGGCCGTGGCCTTCGCAACATCCGTGTCCTAGACGCAGAAGTTGACGTAATCCCACGCGTTCACGGTTCGGCAATTTTCCAGCGCGGAGAGACCCAGATCCTCGGTATCACAACGCTGAACATGCTCAAGATGGAACAGCAGATCGATGCTCTAAGTCCTGAGACCACCAAGCGTTACATGCACAACTACAACTTCCCTCCTTACTCAACCGGTGAAGTTGGTCGTGTTGGTACTCCAAAGCGTCGTGAAATTGGTCACGGTGCATTGGCAGAGCGGGCACTGGTTCCAGTTCTTCCAGGCCGTACCGAATTCCCTTATGCAATTCGTCAGGTTTCGGAGGCTCTAGGGTCTAACGGTTCAACCTCGATGGGTTCTGTCTGTGCCTCAACCCTTTCGCTGCTAGCAGCTGGTGTGCCTCTAAAGGCTCCTGTTGCCGGTATCGCCATGGGTCTGATTTCTGACACCATCGATGGCAAGACCCAGTACGCAGCTCTAACCGACATCCTCGGTGCAGAAGACGCTCTTGGCGACATGGACTTCAAGGTGGCAGGAACCTCAGAGTTCATCACCGCGATCCAGCTAGACACCAAGCTTGACGGTATTCCTTCTGACGTTTTGGCTGGTGCCCTAACTCAGGCCAAGGAAGCTCGTTCGGCAATCCTCGATGTTATGCAGCAGGCAATTAGCACACCAGCTGACATGGCTGCAACCGCACCTCGAATCATCTCGGTTCAGATTCCTGTTGACAAGATCGGTGAGGTTATCGGCCCTAAGGGCAAGATGATCAACCAGATCCAGGAAGACACCGGAGCCGAGATCTCGATCGAAGACGACGGAACCGTATTCATCGGTGCCACCGACGGGCCTTCGGCAGAGGCAGCTCGCGCGGCCATCAACAACATCGCCAACCCTCACGTTCCTGAGATTGGCGAGCGCTTCCTTGGAACCGTTGTGAAGCTTGCCACCTTCGGTGCGTTCATCTCGCTGGTTCCTGGTAAGGACGGTCTGCTACACGTTTCAGAGCTGAAGAAGATCTCCGGCGGCAAGCGCGTTGAGAACGTTGAAGACGTTCTTGAGGTTGGCCAGAAGATTCAGGTTGAAATCACCAAGATCGACGACCGCGGCAAGCTATCGCTTTCGCCAGTTGTTGAAGGCGAAGAAGCTTCGGCTGAGTAACAAACTAAATGGCTGAGATCTTTTTTCCCCTAGATCGCGCCGAACTTGAGTTCACCGCTTCGGGAGGCAGTACTGTACGCCGTACTGTTCTCCCGAGCGGTGTTCGCATTTTGTCGGAGGAGATGCCTGGTGCACAGAGCGTTTCGGTTTCGTTTTCGGTACCTGTAGGTTCTCGAGACGAAACCGGTGGGCACTTCGGGTCTACACATTTCCTAGAACACCTTTTGTTCAAAGGCACTAATACTAGATCTGCTCTAGACATTGCAGTTGCCTTTGATTCGGTTGGCGGTTCTTCTAACGCTGCAACAGGCAAGGAATACACTTCCTACTACGCCAGGGTTCAAGACACCGCCTTACCTTTGGCGGTAGACATCATGGCCGACATGCTGACTTCTTCCGTAATTGACAAGGACGAATTCGAGAATGAACGTACCGTGATTCTCGAGGAACTTGCAATGAACGACGACGACCCAGAAGATGTTGCTCACGAGACATTCTCGGCAGCTCTGCATGGCGACCATCCAATCGGTCGACCAATCGGTGGAACTGTTGAAACCATCAACGCAGTTTCCCGTGAGGCTGTTTGGGAGCACTACAAGGCAAACTATCGTCCACAGGATTTGGTGGTCGCAGCCGCCGGTGGAGTGAAGCACGACGAACTGGTGAGGCTTGTAACAGAAGCCTTGAGCGGTTATGGCTGGGATTTAGATCAGGCCGCAACGCCAAGACCACGCCGTTTTCTTGGGGATACCTTTATTCCTAGGGCATCTAACTTCGAAGTCATTCACCGTCCGATTGCACAGGCAAATATCTTGCTAGGTTGTCAGGGACTCGTTGCAGAGGATGAGCGCCGCTATGATCTTGCGGTTTTGAATACCGTTCTCGGTGGAGGAATGAGTTCGAGGCTATTCCAGGAAATTCGTGAAAAGCGTGGGCTTGCCTATTCGGTGTACTCATTCAACCAGGCATATTCCGATGGAGCGATCTTTGGTCTCTATGCTGGTTGTTCACCGGCCAAGGCTAAAGAAGTTACGGCACTTATGGCTAGTGAACTCGAACGTGTAGCCACCGACGGTATCAGCGAAGATGAGCTGGTTTTGGCACGCGGAAACATTTCCGGTTCACTTGCCCTGAAGTTTGAAAGCTCCATGGCCAGAATGAACAGATTGTTCTCTACCGAAATCTTCAACGGAAAGTTCCTTGACTTGGATGAGACACTCGCGCGTTACTCGCAGGTTTCGTTAGAAGGTGTGCAAGCAGTTGCAGCAGAACTTGCTTCACGCGATCGAGCACTGGTTGCGGTTGGAGACCTCGAAGGTAAAGCTCTCAAGAGTTTCGTCTAGGCTAAAAACATGACCACAAAAGTTTCAATCGTCGGTGCAACCGGACGCATGGGCAAGCTTGCCATCGACCTAGTGAACTCTGCTCAAGACCTAACTCTTCACTCAACCCTTTCTTCGAAGTCACATCTTGACGAAATGATTGGCGCGGATGTGGTGTTTGATGTAACCAATCTCGAGGTGAGTCAAAACGTCGTTGATTTTGCTCTTTCCGCAGGGATTCCGGTTCTCGTAGGTACTTCAGGTTGGTCTGCAGCGAAGCTTTCAGAGATCGAAGCCAAAGTGAAGCAACTGAACGGAACCGTTCTGGTTGTGCCAAACTTCTCGATCGGCTCAATGCTTGGAACTAGGTTCGCTGCAATGGCGGCAAAGTACTTCTCCATCATTGAAATCGTCGAGGCACACCACCAGGACAAACCCGACTCTCCATCAGGTACTGCGATCAGAACGGCCGAAGTTATCGCAGCCGCTCGTGGTGAGCAACCGCTGGTGACAGGAGTTGGTCAGGTGGCACGTGGCCAAATCATTCAAGGGATTCCAGTTCACGCAATGCGCCTAGCCGGCATTTCGGCCATGCAAGAGGTCTATCTTGGTGGTGACAGCGAGGTGTTGAAAATTCATCATCAGGCAAGCTCCGTTGATGCTTACGCCGGCGGAGTTCTAGCTTCGATTCGTTTTGCTGCAACAAACAAGGGGCTATTCGTTGGCCTAGATTCGGTTATCGAATAGTGAAATCTCCAAAACTGGCAGCGTTCATTTCACTCGCGCTGCTGGTGGCTTACCTGTTCCTGCTCAGCAGTTGGGCAATTCACATGATCCTTACCGGTGTTGTAATCGGAATGGTAATTGGTACCCTGCTCATGGTTTTTCCAGCACTTGGAGCTTGGGCTATCTACCGCGAGTATCGTTTTGGTTCCGCCGCCGAAAAACTTGGTAAGCGCCTAGAAGATGCTAACGAATGGCCGGTATTTCAACTGGTGCTTCGACCGAGTGGCAGGCCAACCAAAGAGTCTGCCGATGAAAACTTCAAGGTCTTTCACAAGCAAGTTGAGCAAAAATCAGACGACTGGCGAAACTGGTATGCGCTTTCGCTTGCCTATGATGCCTGTGGCGATCGCCCAAGAGCAAGGCAGGCGATGGCCAAGGCTATTTCTCTGGCTAAGCCTTAAAGATTCCGGCGCGAGCCAGACCTAGCCAAATTTGGCAACCTAGGCAGAAGTTGAATGCCGCATTTAGGAAAGCCGCGAAGAATGCTGCTGCAACAAAAATGGTTAGACCAATCGAAATGCCGGCAAGTCCGAACATAAGGCCCGTAGCCGAAACAATTAGGCCAACCAGCTGAGCAAACTGAGGTGGACGAGCATCTTCTAGTTCCTTAGGGTCGGCCAGGAGTGGGCGAACAAACTTCTTGTAAATCAAACCCCAAGGGTGTCGAGAATTACCTAGGAATGCACCGATTGCAAAAAGCGCAACGATCACTGCAAGTAGTGCAACACTCGCCGAGAAAGTTTTACTGTCTAGCGATAGGTAAACATCGGCTAGAAGCAAGACGCTGGTAATTACGGCTCCGAAACGTGGTCCGCGTGGGTCAATTAGTTTTTTACTCATTAGATGTCGAATGTTCCAATCTCGGCTTCAATTGTTGATTGTTTTGGCGCCCCACCAATCCTGGACTTCACGACACCTTTAGGGTCGAGTACTAGGGTGGTTGGAGTTTGAAGAATTTTGAACTTGTCTGCCAAATCCAGGCGATGGGTTAGGTCAACCTCGATGTGAAGCACGCCGTCAGAGGTTTTCTCTAGTTCCGAAAAAAGCCTCGCGGTTTGCTTGCAGGTGGCGCAGGTTTCACTTGAAAACTGCACCAGTGTAGTGTTTTTGCCAAACTTGGTAACCGGCTGACCGTTCTTGGTTGCCCCAATTTCGGCTAGGTCGATCTGCTCACCGTTCTTGATTCGTCGAGCTCTGCCGTTGGCTGCCTTCCAAATGATGCCAACTAACGTGCCAAGCGCAACCAGGGCTACGATGGCTAACAATTTTGGATCAATTGGCATAAGTCAAGGTTAGGTTAGTGCGGCTCGCCAAAGGCTTCTATTGCGAATTCTTACGAAGGGTCACGGGTATTCTTTAGAAGTGTCTGAAATCAAATTTCGAAGTGATGTAACCGTAGAACTCGTTCGTGCTTCTGCAGCGGACTCCGATGTGCTTTTTGCCGCTCGCGTTTCAACGCAGGGAGAGCAAACACTTGCGAGCGCGGCCGCACAGACCGAGGCAAGCGACAACGAGAAGGCAAATAAGGGCCTAATCAATTACCTAATGCGCGACCGCCACGGTTCCCCGTTCGAGCACAACTCGCTAACCTTCTACGTACAGGCGCCAATCTTCGTTTTCCGTGAGTTTATGCGTCACCGCATTGCCTCGTACAACGAGGAATCGGGTCGTTACAAGGAACTAAGTCCAACGTTCTACGTTCCGGCAGAAGACCGCAACCTGGTGCAGATCGGTAAGACCGGGCACTACGAATTCATCCCTGGTTCCGCGGAACAGATTGCTTTGGTTCAGCAAGAGGCAAGATCGGCATCAACACACGCATACGAGTCCTACCAGCGCATGTTAGAGGCTGGTGTTGCTCGTGAAGTAGCCAGAATCGTGCTTCCCCTAAACATTTACTCTTCGATGTACGTGACCATGAATGCCCGCGCGCTGATGAACTTCTTGAGCCTTCGCACCAAGCGTGAGGGCACCCACTTCCCATCTTTCCCTCAGCGCGAGATCGAAATGTGCGCGGAAAAAATGGAAGAGTTCTGGGCAGAGTTGATGCCTTACACCTACGAGGCATTCAACCAGCACGGGCGAGTCGCTCCATAATCGCCTAATCTTGACTTATGTCCGCACAAAGTAAAGACCTTTTTGGTCAGGTTCTAGTTGCCCTTGTCACTCCGATGACCGCAGAGGGTGAAGTCGATTGGCCTGCCACCGAGAAGCTAATTGACTACGTGATTAGCAATGGTGCAGACGGCGTTGTTGTTACCGGTACCACTGGTGAAACTTCGACCCTGACCGATGCCGAGAAACTCAAGTTGGTTGAGGTCGGAAAGTCTGTATCTGGCGGTCGTGCCAAGATCATCACCGGTGGTGGTTCAAACGAGACAGCTCACGCCATGCAGCTATACAAGGCAAGTGAAAAGGCCGGCGCTGATGGAGTAATGATCGTTACCCCTTATTACAACAAACCAACCCAGGCCGGTGTGCTGACTCACTTTAGGATGATCGCAGACGCAACCGATCTGCCTGTCATTCTGTATGACATCCCTGGACGAGCTGGAATTCCGATTCAATACGAAACCATTTTGCGTGCGGCAAAGCATCCAAACATCTTTGCGGTGAAGGACGCCAAGGGTGATCTCGCTCAGGCATCTCGAGTCATGAACGAAACCGACCTGCTGTACTTCTCTGGCGACGACTCGAACGTCATGCCTCACCTTTCGATCGGTGCAACCGGTTTAATCGGTGTTACCGCAAACGTTGCTCCTGCCGCCTATCGCGAGATGATCGATGCTACTAACCGCAACGACTTCCACCACGCGTTAAAGGTCAACAATTCGCTAGAACCATTGGTTCGAGCCATGATGACTCACGTTCCTGGAACCGTAGCAACCAAGTACGCACTCCACGGACTCGGAATCATCGACTCACCTCGAGTTCGACTTCCGCTCGTTGGGCCTGAAGATGCCGAGGCAACTCGCATCGAGGCCGACATCGACAAGGTGATTTCGATCACCGGACTGTCGTTCGAAAACTTCCGCCCAGACCGCAATGCAGCTGCCGGTGGCGCGCTGCCTAAGGTGGCTGGCACAACCAGATAGGCGAACCCTTGGTTCTAACCCTCCCAAATCCTGCTGCGCTAAAACCGGACACTCTGCGTGTTGTTCCGCTCGGCGGAATCGGCGAAGTCGGCCGCAACATGACCGTGTTCGAAATTAACGGCAAGTTGCTAATTGTCGATGTGGGTGTCCTGTTCCCGGAGGAGCACCAACCAGGAATTGACCTGATCCTTCCTGACTTTGGCTACATACGCTCTCGTCTTAATGATGTTGTGGGTATCGTGCTCACTCACGGACACGAGGATCACATCGGAGGAGTTCCATATATCCTCAAACTCAAACCAGATATTCCTCTAGTCGGTTCTGCTCTAACTCTTGCGCTGGTCGAGGCAAAGTTGAAGGAACATCGAATCACTCCTTACACGATGGTTGTCGCTGAGGGCCAGAGGGAAAACCTTGCCGGTTTTGAGCTCGAATTCGTCGCTGTAAACCACTCGATTCCCGACGCGCTCGCGGTGCACATCAAAACCATTGCCGGAAACGTTTTGCACACGGGTGACTTCAAGATGGACCAGATTCCGCTCGACGGCAGGCTAACTGACCTTCGTGCCTTTGCCAGAATTGGGGAAGCCGGACTTGACCTGTTCCTTTGCGATTCGACAAACGCAGATGTACCGGGCTTCACACCACTCGAAAAAGACATCGGCCCAGTAATCGAGAACGTCATTTCACGTTCTCGTGGCAAGGTAGTCGTAGCCTCATTCTCGTCGCATGTTCACCGAGTTCAACAAGTTTTGGATGCCGCGGTTGCAAACGGGCGCAAGGTTGCCTTCGTCGGTCGTTCGATGGTCAGAAACATGACCATCGCCGCCGAGATGGGTTACCTAAAGGTTCCGGCAGGTGCCCTTATCGACTACAAGCACGCTGGAGACATTCCTGAAAACGAGATCGTTTACATGTCTACGGGTTCTCAAGGTGAGCCGATGGCGGTGTTGGCGAGAATGGCCAACCTCGAACACGACGTTCAAATCGGCACGGACGACACCGTCATTCTGGCGTCATCCCTAATTCCTGGTAACGAGAATGCCGTGTACCGCGTGATCGATGGGCTTACGAAGTTAGGTGCCAACGTGGTTCACAAGGGTAATGCCAAGGTGCACGTTTCCGGACACGCAGCTGCCGGTGAGCTGCTTTACTGCTACAACATCCTTAAGCCTCGAAACGTTATGCCGGTTCACGGCGAATACCGCCACCTCATTGCCAACGGAAAACTTGCTGAGGCAACCGGCATTCCAAGCCGCAATGTGCTCATCGCAGAAAACGGCTATGTGGTTGACCTCAAGGATGGTTTGGCAAGCGTTGTCGGAGAGGTCGAAGTTGGTCTTCTTTACGTTGACGGCAAGACCGTTGGCAAGGTTACCGAGGAAGACCTCCAAGACCGGCGAGTGCTAGCAGAAGAAGGCTTCATCTCGATCTTCGTTGTGGTAGACGATCACGGTCGTGTGATTGTTGGCCCAGAGATCAGGTCGAGGGCATTCGCAGAGGAAGACCACGTCTTCGACGACATCAAACCTGATATTTCGCAGGCTCTCGCGCTCGCGGCCGCGGAAGGCGTTCGAGACATTTATGCGTTCCAACAGGTAATCAGACGAACCATTGGAACCTGGGTGAATCGTAAGCACCGCAGACGTCCGATGATCATTCCGGTGGTGGTCAAGGGGCAGTAGCCTCCAACGGTTTGTCCCTTACGGCTGTTACCTTTGAGGCATGGCTACACGTCCCAATTCAGCGCGCTCTAAGCAACCTAAGCGACCAACCTCGAAATCTCAGGTTCGCGAACAGGATCGCTCGCTAGTAGCTCGAATTTACCTACTCTGCGCCCACGGCGTTGGTTCAATGGCTCGTGCATTCAGCATCGATAAGGTGGCCAAGGAAGATCGCAGAGATGGTATTCCATTCGCAATTTTTCTTGCCGGAATCATCGGTGCCTGGGTTGGCTGGTTCCTGCCAAACCCTAAGGGTTTCGGGCACGCAGTCCACTCTTGGACCATGGGGCTGATGTTCGGTCGTGTCTCGCTTGCGCTTCCGGTCCTAATGATCATCGTGGCCATTTATCTGATGCGTTTTCCTTCGACCGTCAAAGACAACGGGCGAATTGTGCTCGGTCTGTTCCTGCTAACTGCAAGCGTCGACGGCTTCTTTCATGTCTTTGGAGGTGCGCCAAAGCCAACCGATGTCAATTTCAACGAACTGTTTACCAACGCCGGAGGTCTTCTCGGCTGGCTCGTAGGCACACCGCTTTTAGCAATGACAATTTGGGTGGCTGTTCCACTTTTGGCGCTGATCGCTTTTACCTCTCTGTTGATCACCACGAAAACCAGCCCTAGCCGAATTGGAGAGCGCCTATCGCAGCTTCGTTCGTTCATGTTTGGCGAGGCAAAGCCTTCAGAGGTTAAGACAACCGAAACCAAGACCGAGGTTATCGAAGACGCCTTTGATGGGACCAAGGTGCCATGGTGGCGTAGAAGTCAAAAAGACCTCGAAGAGCCGTTCCAGACTCCGGTTGTCAAGGAGCAGGTTCCAATCGAAGAACTTTTTCAGGATCACCCGGTCGTGGACATTACCTCGGTTGATTACTCGGTGAAAACCGAACCGATTTCGATCATCACCGACGAACAGCTGAACGATGAACTGTTTCCCGAACCAAAGGTCGATCAGGTTGTAGTTGAGAAAACCAAGACCAATCGTCCATACAATCTGCCTCCGCTAACCATGTTGCCGGCTGGTACCCCGCCAAAGGCAAAGACCGAGGCCAACGACGCGGTGGTTCGAGCGATCACCGGCGTATTCACCGAATTCGAAGTAGCTGCGAGAGTGGTTGGGTTTTCACGAGGACCTACAGTAACCCGCTACGAGATTGAACTTGCACCTGGAGTAAAGGTTGAGGCGGTCACCCGTCTTTCCAATAACCTCAGCTATGCCGTTGCTAGCAACGAGGTTCGAATTCTCGCTCCTATTCCAGGCAAGTCGCTCATCGGAATCGAAATCCCTAACACCGATCGAGAAACCGTTTCGCTAGGTGACGTCCTTAGAAGCAAGGTCGCAACCGAAGCGAAGCACCCTATGACCATTGGTATCGGAAAAGATGTCGAGGGTGGTTTTGTTGTAGCCAACCTTGCCAAGATGCCGCACCTCTTGGTTGCAGGTGCCACAGGTGCCGGTAAGTCGTCGTTTGTGAACTCGATGATCACATCCATCCTGATGCGAGCAAAACCTGCCGAGGTTCGTATGGTTCTGATCGACCCGAAGCGTGTTGAGCTGGCCGCCTACCAAGGTGTCCCGCACCTCATTACTCCAATCATCACCAACGCTAAGAAGGCTGCTGAAGCACTTCAATGGGTGGTGAAGGAAATGGACATGCGCTACGACGATCTCGCGTCATTTGGCTTCAAGCACGTCGACGACTTCAACCGTGCAGTAGTTGCCGGTGAAGTTGAAGTTCCAGAAAACTCGAAGAGAATCCTCCAACCATACCCGTACCTATTAGTTGTCGTCGATGAGCTCGCAGACCTCATGATCGTGGCACCTAAGGATGTCGAAGACTCAATTGTTCGAATCACCCAGCTGGCCCGTGCCGCCGGAATTCACCTGGTGCTTGCCACGCAGCGACCATCGGTTGACGTCGTCACCGGTCTGATCAAGGCAAACGTTCCATCACGACTTGCCTTCTCTGTTTCGTCTGCAACCGACTCGCGAGTCATCCTAGACGCAGTCGGTGCCGAGAAACTGGTTGGCCAGGGTGATGCCCTGTTTTCGCCGATGGGTACCAACAAGCCGATTCGCGTTCAGGGTGCATGGCTCTCTGAAGACGAACTCGAAAAGGTGGTTCGCCACGTCAAGGCTCAGATGGACCCTGAGTACCGGACCGATGTTGACGAACCGGTAGTGAAGAAGATGGTGGATGCCGACATTGGCGATGACCTCGAAGTTCTACTTCAGGCTGCGGAGTTGATCATCAACTCGCAGTTTGGTTCTACCTCGATGCTCCAGAGAAAGCTCCGAGTTGGCTTTGCTAAGGCTGGCCGACTAATGGACCTTCTTGAGTCTCGTAACATCGTAGGTCCGAGCGAAGGCTCGAAGGCACGAGATGTCTTGGTTAAGCCAGAAGACCTTCCAACCGTGTTGGCTCAGCTGCGCGGTGAACCAGGGGCCAGAACTTCACAGGATGTCGCTAACGCAGCCAATCGAATCGATCAAGGCAAAATGGCAGCCGGTGAATTCGACGACTTCATTCCAAGAGGCACAGAAGACGATGACGAAGGCGATGAGGACGCATGGATCCTTACCGGGCGCGACCGTTGAATCTTCCTAACCTGATCACCATCTCGCGAATAGCGCTCGCGCCAATTTTCGTGACCGTGCTTCTCAGTAATTCTTCTGCCGCTGGCTGGCAACGGTGGTTGGTGGTTGGTCTGTTTGTGTTGGCAATCGCAACAGATGGTATCGATGGTGCAATCGCCCGTAAACGAGGTCAAGTAACCGAGCTTGGCAAACTCCTGGATCCCATAGCTGACAAGGTCCTGATTGGTGGTTCGCTTATTGCGCTTTCCATCCTCGGCGAAATTGCCTGGTGGATTACGCTACTCATCCTCCTTCGAGAGGTGGGCATCACCGTTTATCGATTCTTGCATCTCAAGAACAGAGTGATTCCGGCCTCCGGTGGGGGAAAGCTCAAGACAATCTTGCAGTCGATTGCCGTCGGCTTTTATCTTTCTCCTCTGTCATCGCTTTGGAATGGTTTTTTCATTATTCAGTCCGGAATTCTCTGGGCAGCGCTATTCCTAACCGTCTATAGTGGTGTTCAATATTTGGTGGCGGCCAAAGCGTGATTGAGCAAATCTTGGATACCCTGCGTGCGCAGGGTAAGTATTTGATGTTTGCCGAGTCTCTTACCGGAGGCTTGCTCGTCGATCGCTTTGTTTCCGTCGCTGGGGCTTCAGAAGTGGTTCTTGGTTCAGAGGTCACCTATTCCGAAAGTTTGAAAATAGCACTCCTAGGCGTTGAGGAAGATACCCTCGAGGCTAAGTCTGCGGTAAGCCGAGAAGTGGCAATTCAAATGGCCAAGGGGGCGCTGGCTGTTGCCTGTGGTTCGGCCGATTTGGAATCCACCGAGGTTATCGCCATGTCTACCACCGGAAATGCTGGACCGATGATTCAGGGAGATGAGTCGGTTGGTACCGTGTTCGTTGCATTGGCGACCGGATTAGAAGTGAAGGTTCACAAACTTCAACTTGCGGGTGATCGCAATGAAATTCGTAACCAAACCTGCGACGATGCGGTTGAGTTTCTTCGGGAACATTTAGGTCTCTAACGCTGTTGGTAACTTCACCGGTTACTTTCAGGCAACTCCAAGGAAACTAAACCAAAGTGTCTTCTGTAGCAGGTAAGTTATTAGCAGGAGGTTGAGCCACATGGTTCTAGTGCGACACGTTATCGGAGAGGTACTGCGCGACATTCGTATGTCTAAGCGCCAGACACTTCGCCAGGTAGCCGCTCGCGCCGCAGTGGCCCTCGGTTACCTTAGTGAAATCGAACGCGGCCAGAAGGAAGTATCCTCCGAGCTCTTGCTATCGATTGCCGAAGCTCTCGATGCCCCGATTTCCCAGATCATGCGCGAAGTATCTGACCGACTAGCCATCGAAGAAGGCATTTCGGTGCCAGACACCGTACCTGCAGAACTTATCGCATCGGTGCAGTCGCACTTATCAGTCACCCGCTAAGTTGCGACTTTCCAAATTTCGCGAACTCATGAACGATGAGTTTGGCTCAGCACACGCGGACGTCCTCCTTCAAGATCTTGTGCTTACCGAACTTGCAGATCAAACAGGTAACGCGGCATTGCGGGCCGGAGAAGAGCCAAGAGACGTTTGGTTGGCTATCTGTAGAGCCGAAGCTGTGCCTCAGTCTCGTTGGCATGGTTTGAACAAAAATACGAAAAATAGACACGCCGAATAAATTTATTCGAAAACTTGTTCGAATATTGCTAAAGTCTTTCTGAGAGCCGAGAACTTTTCCACAGTTTCGAAACACGAACTGCAAAATGTACCCGGTTGCCAATAGTGTCACATCAGAATAAAAATGTGGAGCCTAAACAGGCATCGAGAAAGAGGAACAAATGGCAAGTGCAGCAGAACGCGAGAAGGCTCTCGACACGGCTCTCGCCCAGATCGACCGCCAGTTTGGTAAGGGTTCCGTCATGCGCCTCGGTTCGGATGAGCGTGCGCCTGTGGAGACGATTCCAACAGGTTCCATCGCACTCGATGCAGCTCTAGGTATCGGAGGTCTTCCTCGCGGTCGAATCATCGAAATCTACGGCCCAGAGTCTTCAGGTAAGACCACTCTCACCCTCCACGCAATTGCAAATGCACAGCGCAACGGTGGAGTGGCTGCATTCATCGATGCCGAGCACGCCCTCGACCCAGAGTACGCAAAAGCACTCGGCGTAGACATCGATGCACTTTTGGTTAGCCAGCCAGATACCGGTGAACAGGCTCTTGAAATTGCCGACATGCTGGTTCGTTCCGGTGCTATCGACCTAATCGTCATTGACTCGGTTGCGGCACTTGTTCCTCGTGCCGAAATCGAAGGTGAAATGGGAGACTCTCACGTTGGTCTCCAGGCTCGCCTCATGTCTCAGGCGCTTCGCAAGCTAACCGGTGGTTTGAACAGCACCAACACCACCATGATCTTCATCAACCAGCTTCGAGAGAAGATCGGTGTCTTCTTCGGTAGCCCAGAAACCACCGCCGGTGGTAAGGCACTCAAGTTCTACGCATCGGTTCGTCTAGACATTCGTCGAATTGAAACCCTTAAAGACGGCACCGAGTCTGTCGGTAACCGCACCCGCGTAAAGGTTGTCAAGAACAAGATGGCAGCTCCATTCAAGCAGGCCGAGTTTGACATCATCTACGGTGTTGGAATCTCTCGCGAGGGTAGCCTCATCGACTTCGGTGTTGAACATGAAATCGTAAAGAAATCCGGTGCCTGGTACACCTACGATGGAGAGCAGCTTGGCCAGGGTAAGGAAAATGCACGTAAGTTCCTAATCGAAAACGAAAAGGTTGCCGAAGAGATCGAAAAGAAGATCAAGACCAAGCTTGGAATTGGTGTTCCTCGCGCAGTCGCAGATCTACCTGCAGAAGCTACCGCAAAGACCGAACTTGAACCTAAGGTAGCTAACGCCTAACCATGACATCAATTGAAAAGCAGGAGTCTCGCACGCGAAACATCCTGCTTTTTCAATTGGGGCGGTCAATCAAGTCGAAACAGCAACTGCGAGTGCTGTTGGCCAAACGTGAGATCGACCCAGAAGTTTTTGAACCGATTCTTGATCGATTCGAAGAGGCTGGTCTAATAAACGACCTGGAATTCGCCAAAACTGTTGCCAGCTCGCGCCAGAAGTACAAGGGCCTTTCAAAGAGTGCAATTGTCAGAGAGTTGAAAACCAAGGGCATCGCCGAGGAATCCATCTCAGTTGCAGTAGCTGACATCGATAGCCAAACCGAACTCGAAAAGGCAACCGAACTTGCCATTGCCAGAGCATCTCGATTAGTCGGGCTTGAGCGAGATGTTGCCTATCGTAGACTCAGCGGTTTTCTTGCTCGAAAGGGTTATTCAGGCTCTGTGATATCCGTAGCAGTGAAAGCGGCTTTCGCTTCAGAGTAAAATTGGATGGCTTATGACATCAACCGCAAGAACCTATGAAGTGCGCACCTACGGGTGCCAAATGAACGTTCACGATTCCGAACGTCTATCTGGGTTACTTGAAGATGCAGGAATGGTTCCTGCCAATGGCGCAGATGCCGACGTTATCGTGTTCAATACCTGTGCTGTGCGTGAAAACGCCGACAACAAACTCTATGGAAACCTTGCTCAGCTCGTTGAGCGCAAACAGGAAAACCCTAATTTGCAAATTGCCGTAGGTGGCTGCCTCGCTCAAAAAGATCAGGCAGCAATCCTTAAGAAGGCGCCGGTTGTCGACGTGGTGTTTGGTACTCACAACATCGGATCACTTCCAGCACTGCTTGAACGTGCGCGTCATAATGCTTCTGCTGAAATCGAGATTCTAGAGAGCCTTGAAACCTTTCCAAGCAACCTTCCCACCAAGCGCGATTCTGCGTACTCGGCCTGGGTTTCAATTTCGGTTGGCTGCAACAATACCTGTACCTTCTGTATCGTTCCTAGCCTTCGAGGCAAGGAACGCGACCGACGCCCTGGTGAAATCCTCGCCGAAATCGAAGCACTCGTTGCCGATGGTGTGGTTGAAATCACTCTGTTAGGTCAAAACGTGAACACCTACGGTGTTGAATTCGGTGACAAGGGAGCATTTGCTAAGTTACTCAGAGCCGTTGGCGCTATCGAAGGTATCGAGCGAATTAGATTCACTAGCCCGCACCCTGCAGCCTTTACCGATGATGTAATCGAGGCGATGGCCGAAACCCCAAACGTAATGCCGCAGCTCCACATGCCACTTCAGTCTGGCAGCGACCGCGTCCTAAAGGAAATGCGTCGCAGCTACCGAACCGAAAAGTATTTGGGTATTTTGGATCGTGTTAGGGCCGCAATTCCCGCTGCAGCTATCTCAACCGACCTCATCGTTGGTTTCCCAGGGGAAACTGAAGAAGACTTTCAAGGCACCATGGAAATGGTTAGAAAGGCTCGTTTCGCAGCAGCCTTCACCTTTCAGTACTCCAAGCGCCCAGGAACGCCTGCGGCCGAGCTTCCAGATCAACTCCCAAAGGAGATTGTTCAGGATCGCTACGAGCGGCTTCTCGCCTTAGCCAACGACATCGCGTGGCAGGAGAACAAGGCGCTTATTGGAACTTCGGTAGAGGTTCTAGTTGCTAACGAGGGACGTAAAGACGACGCCACGGGTCGTATGAGTGGTCGCGCAAAAGACAATCGTCTGGTTCACTTCATGGTCCCCGAAGGTAATGTCAAACCACGTCCTGGAGATCTCGTGACTGTCACTATTACCGAGGCTGCTCCTTACCATCTGCTGGCAGACTCTGAGATTTCAATCAAGCGAACCAAGGGTGGCGATGCCTTCGAACGCTCTCAGGAAGCGCGGGAAACCCGCAAAGCTGGTCTTACGCTCACCCCAAAGAAATGACCAAGTTACTTGCGGTTGTTGGTCCTACCGGCTCTGGCAAGAGTGATATGGGCATTCAAATTGCCAAGCGCATCGAGTCTTTAGGCGGAAGAGCCCAAATCATCAACTGCGACTCGATGCAGTTCTATCGCGGAATGGATATAGGAACCGCGAAGTTGTCGATTGACGAGCGTCAAGGTGTTCAACATCATCTATTTGATTGGTTGGACGTAATCGAGGAGTCAACGGCAGCCGAATACCAACCAAGGGCGCGAGCCAAAATCCTCGAACTTCAGTCGAAGGCGATAGTGCCGATCTTGGTCGGCGGTTCCATGCTCTACATTGCTGCCGTGTTAAATGAGTTTGAGTTTGCTGCGCGCGATGAAACGCTTAGAGCCCAACTGGAGACCGAACTCCTACAGGTGGGGGAGTCTGAGCTTTATAGACGACTAGCGACCCTGGCTCCAGATACGGCATCGAGAATCGATCCAAAAAATGGTCGTCGAATCGTTAGGGCGCTCGAGGTTGTAACCATCACTGGCGAAGATTTTGCCGCAAAGTTGCCAGATCTAAACCAGAGTTGGCAACCTGTCTTAGAAATTGGGCTAAATTCCGAGCGAAGCCATTTGGTTGAACGATTAAACCTACGAGCCAAGAGAATGTGGGACCAGGGTCTGCTAGACGAGGTGCAGGGGCTAATTCCGGCGGGGATTCGAGTGGGCAAAACATCATCACACGCCATTGGTTACGCTCAGGCACTCGCCCAATTGGATGGCGTGATGAGTGAGGCAGATGCAATTGAAGAGACGGCGAGACTCACTTCGCGATACGCCAGAAGACAGATGTCTTGGTTCCGGAGAGATGAGCGAATCAACTGGTTTGACTACCAATCGGCTAGCCTCATGCAAGATGCATTCGGTCTCGTCGAGGGTTACCTAAACACCTAGGCTTAACACATGTCGCAAATAATCAACTTCACCAAAGGTCACGGAACCGGCAACGATTTTGTACTAGTTTTCGACGCAGATGGGTCGATGGATCTATCGGAGAAACAGGTTGCCAAGATTTGCGACCGTCACTTTGGTATTGGTGCCGATGGCTTTATCCGAGTGGTCGAAAGTAAGTACCTTGCTGAAGGGGTGAAAGTTCTCGAGGAGGCGCCTGAGGCTACATGGTTCATGGACTATCGCAATGCCGACGGCTCTAAGGCTGAGATGTGTGGCAATGGCGTGCGTGTTTTTGCCAGATACCTGATCGAAAAAGGGCTCGTCTCGACGGAAAATGGACAGACGCTTGCCGTTGGTACCAGGGCAGGGGTTCGAGACATTCAACCAAATCGTGCCGGCTTCGCGGTTGACATGGGCCGCTGGCGACTCACCGATGAGGTCACGGTTCACGCCGATCGACTTTCGGTTGCGAGGCCTGGCCAAGGCATCAATGTTGGTAATCCGCATGTCGTGGTTGCTCTGGCAACCGATAGCGAGTTGAAGGCCCTTAGGCTCGGCGAAGCTCCGCAACTCGAACCGGCACCGGTAAATGGTGCCAACGTGGAATTTGTGGTGCCAGCAGACCCTATGGTCGTCGACGGTGTCGGTTACATCGAGATGCGTGTTTTCGAGCGCGGGGTCGGGGAGACTCTTAGCTGTGGCACTGGCATCGTTGCGGCGGCTCTTGCCACTAGAAATTGGGCCGGTGCGGGTGCACCTAATATCTGGCAGGTTACCGTCCCTGGTGGAACCTTAGGCGTGAGAATGTTTGCAACTGAAGACGGCGAACACGTTGGTCTCAGTGGTGCCGCAGAGCTAACCTTCGACGGCCAGTTCGACCTAAAAGACTTTTCCTAGTCCTCGCGATTTACGCGGATGATCCGAAACTGTTTGTCTGTGGAAATTCGTTCGGTGTTGAAGTTTTTAGGGAGTGTTTCCTGAAGCCACTTCACGAGCGAGTCTGCACCAAGGTTTTTTTGAACCACGAGGTAACTTTCTGCGCCGTCTTGTAGCCTCGGTAGCCAAGTCAGCAAAAGTTGGTGAAGAACCTCTTTTCCGACTCGAATCGGAGGGTTCGACCAAATTCCGGTGAACATGATGTCCGTTGGAATTTCATCAGGCTTACAAACGTTGATATTCGCGAGGCCGAGAGTCTTGGCGTTACGTCTGGTTAGTTCAAGTGAGCGTTCATTTACGTCGATGGCCCAAACTTTAGCCTCAGGGTTTGCCAGAGCAAGTGCCAGTGCGATTGGGCCCCAACCACAACCAATGTCTAGAAGGTCACCTGTTTTCGGGGCTGCCGCCAACTCAGAAAGTAAAACCTTGGTGCCGGTGTCTACGTGATCCGGTGAGAATACCGAACCTGCGGTTTCAACCACGACCTCTTGACCGGCAAGGGTTACCGAAATCTTCTTAGGTTTGAATTCACCTGCATTGTCGTTCGAGAAATAGTGCGCTTGAGGCATAGGCAAACATTACCAACTTCGGGCTTACGCTTAAAGCAATGACCAAAGAAAATCCAACCGATGCGCTGATTGATCGCATTCTCGCTCGAGGTGAAAAAGCCTTGGCTTTAGGGCCTGATTCAAGCTATGGCGAATACGACGGCGCCCAGGACGACTTGGCCGATAGAGCCGCGCTTAGGCGTGTTTCGGGTCTTTCCACCGAACTTGAGGACATTACCGAGGTCGAGTATCGCCAACTTCGCATGGAGCGGGTTCTACTTATTGGTATCACCGCTGAGAACTCCATGCAGGATGCGGAGAATTCCTTGCGTGAGTTGGCAGCTCTCTGCGAAACCGCCGGTTCCGAGGTGCTAGATGGTCTCCTTCAAAAGAGATTCAAGCCGGATTCCGCAACCTTCCTTGGTAAGGGTAAGGCTCAAGAACTGCGCGAGTTGGTCGTCGCTACCGGCGCTGACACGGTCATTGCCGACACCGAACTGGCTCCATCGCAAAGACGCGCGCTTGAAGACGTGGTCAAGGTGAAGGTAATCGACCGAACAGCAGTCATCCTCGACATATTCGCTCAACATGCTAAGAGCCGCGAGGGTAAGGCTCAGGTCGAATTGGCGCAGCTTCAATACCTTTTGCCAAGACTTCGTGGTTGGGGTGAATCCATGAGCCGTCAAGCCGGTGGTCAAGCTGCCGGTGGAGTTGGTATGGGTTCCCGCGGTCCTGGTGAGACCAAGATTGAGCTGGACCGCAGACGCATCAACATCAGAATTGCAAAGTTGCGGAAGCAAATCGCCGAGATGAAGCCGGCCAGAGACACCAAGCGCGCTAATCGTAAGCGCAATGCCGTGCCTGCCGTGGCAATTGCCGGCTACACCAATGCCGGAAAATCTTCGCTGCTAAACCGAATCACCAGGGCAGGTGTCCTGGTCGAAAATGCACTGTTTGCCACCCTTGATCCAACTGTGCGCCAGGCGCAGACGAGCGACGGGCGTGATTTCACCATCGCCGACACCGTTGGTTTCGTGCGAAACCTTCCTCACCAGTTGGTTGAGGCGTTCCGATCAACCTTCGAAGAAATCGCCGCGGCCGATCTCATCGTTCACGTGGTGGATGCCTCACATCCAGATCCAAGTGGTCAGATTTCTACGGTTCGTGCCGTAATTGCCGAGGTTGAGGCAACTCACATCGATGAGCTTGTGGTATTCAATAAGGCAGATTTGATCGATGAGGACACCCGCCTGGCACTTCGAGGCATGGAGCCTGGTTGTCTACTGGTGAGCGCCAAGAGTGGTGAGGGCATCGCCGAACTGCTATCGGTGATCGAGGCTAGGCTCCCGGCTCCGGACATCGCTATCAAGGTTCTGGTGCCATACGACAAGGGATCGCTGGTTTCGAAGATTCACATAAATGGAAAAGTGAAAAACATCGATTATCTGGAAACCGGAACGGCAATCACCGCAATGGTCAAACCAGAATTGGCTGCCGAACTAGCCGAGTTTAAAACCGACTAAACGGCTCGCATCACCGAAACAACTCGACCCATGATCACCGCATGAGTGCCATCGATTGGGTCAAATGTTGAGTTTCTAGGTAGTAGCCAGGTGTGACCATTGGTCTGCTTGAAAACCTTGACCGTAGCATCGCCATCTGGAAGCAGTGCGGCAACGATGTCACCATTTTCGGCCGTACTCTGTAGTCGAACTACAACCCAGTCGCCATCGCAAATGGCGGCATCGATCATTGATTCACCGCGAACCTTCAAGATGAATAGGTCGTCGCTCTTACCAACTAACTGGTTAGGTAGGGTGAAATGATCTTCGACGTTCTGTTCGGCCAGAACACCGGTTCCTGCCGCGATTGATCCAACAACCGGGATGATCTTGGAGTTGCCATCGCTTTTGGTTGAGCCAGTCTTTGAAGAGATTGGAGAGATGGCTCGCTGTAATCCTTCGTTTTTCTCCAGGAATCCCTCGGCACGAAGTTCGCCTAACTGGTAACTTACCGAGGCCACAGACTTGAGGCCAACCAGTTCACCGATTTCACGCATGCTAGGGGAGTATCCCTTGGTCTGTTGGAAACGGTTGATAACAGCGAGTATGTGTTGCTGTTTTTGGCTTAGCTTGCTTGCGCCAGCAGGTAGATACTCTGACAGGTCTTCGTTTTCGTCGAACATGGTTACCCTTTCAAACCTCTTATCGAAAGATTATTCGAAGATTTGGGTTTTTCCAAACATTTATTCGAATTTTCCTTGACAACGTGTCGGAGGTGGTGGTTATCCTTTTCTTATCCGAACAAATGTTCGGAACAAATGTTCGAAAGAAGATGTCATGAAATCGCTAAAGCTAGTAAACATTGCCAAGCTCGTAGCCATGCTGGTTGCGGTACTTATGGCCGTTGCCTTCTTCTCTGGCAACGCTCTTGCCTCAAACTCTGGTTCATCGGTGCACTACCGCTACGTAACGGTCACCGCCGGTCAAACCCTCTGGAATCTTGCATCGAAGTATCGCAAGTCAACCGAGGCTCGCGACTGGATTGCAACCTTGGTTGATCTCAATAACCTTCAAACCTCAGATCTTCAGCCAGGGCAGCGAATCGCGCTCCCAAACTAGTCGCCTAAAATTAAGGGGTGACCGAGCTTTCTGATCTACCAATTCGCGATTCCCTGCGGGGGCTTACCCCCTATGGTGCTCCACAACTGAATGTGCCAATTGCACTGAACGTAAACGAAAACTCGCATCGCATTCCTGAGGATGTCGCTCTTGATGTGGTTAGCCGACTAGCTGCGGCAGTTTTGAACATCAATCGATACCCTGATAGAGAGTTCACTTCACTTCGCGAAAAGCTTGCCGAATACCTCGGCCACGGACTTTCAAAAGATCAGCTTTGGGCAGCGAACGGATCCAACGAGGTCATCCAACAGATTTTTCAGGCATTCGGTGGCCCAGGGCGCAAGGCCCTTGGTTTCAAGCCAACCTATTCCATGTACTCGCTTATCGCCCTTGGTACCGATACCGAATACGTGGAGGCAGCCAGAGCGGAACGTTTTGAACTAACTCCCGAGTTGGTTCGCGCGGCGATTGCCGAACACAAGCCAGACATCGTGATGCTTTGTGCTCCAAACAACCCAACCGGTACCTCCATTTCACTCGAGTGTATCGAGGCGGCATACGCGGCGACTGACGGCATTGTTGTAGTTGATGAGGCTTACGCAGAATTTGCCCACGACCAAACTGCAGCCGCAGTTTCACTGCTTCCAGGACGCGAACGACTGTTGGTAAGTCGAACCATGTCTAAGGCATTCGCATTCGCAGGTGCTCGCGTTGGTTATCTTGCGGCCGACCCTGCCGTTATCGATGCGCTGAGATTGGTTCGTCTTCCTTATCACCTGAGTGCTTTTACTCAGGCCGCTGCCGAGGCCGCGCTGGACCACGCAGATGAAATGCTTGCCACTGTGAACGACATCCGCATTCAGCGTGATCGTTTGGTGACCGAATTGAAGAAACTTGGTTTTGACCCATACGACTCAGACTCAAACTTCGTTTTATTCGGAGGTGTAGAAGACCCAAAGGCAACCTTCGAGGCGTTGCTAGCCAAGGGTATTCTCGTAAGAAATGTTGGCCTTCCTGGAACGCTCAGAGTCACCGCAGGAACCGAAGCGGAAACAACGGCGTTCCTCAATGCCTTGGGCGAACTGTCGTAGGCAACTAGACTTAAACCAATCCAAAGACGCAATCTCTTTGCGAAAGGCATTTAAATGGCAAGATCAGCACAAATCAGCCGTTCCACCAGTGAGTCGAGCATCGCGCTTAGCCTCAACCTAGATGGCAACGGTAAGTCAAACATCGACACCGGTGTTGGCTTTTTTGATCACCTGCTAACTGCCTTTTCTAAGCACTCGTTGATCGATCTCGATGTCAAGGCCACTGGGGATTTGCACATCGATGTTCACCACACCGTTGAGGACACGGCCATCGTTTTGGGCCAGGCAATCAAGCAGGCTCTCGGGGACAAGGCTGGCATCTCCCGCTATGGAGATGCCACAGTACCTCTAGACGAAGCTCTAGTTAGAGCTGTTGTAGATCTTTCCGGTCGCCCATACCTCGTTCACACTGGTGAACCTGTCGGTTTTGAGTACCACCTAATCGGGGGCCACTTCACCGGGTCACTCGTGCGCCACGTCTTTGAGGCAATCACACTGAACGCAGGTATCACGGTTCACATCAATGTTTTGGCCGGCCGAGACGCACACCACATTGCCGAAACGGAGATGAAGGCATTTGCCCGCGCGATACGTAAGGCAGTTGAAGCAGATCCTCGTGTGTCTGGAATTCCTTCAACCAAGGGCGCTCTGTGACCCAAGCGGATGTAGTCGTACTCGACTACGGAATTGGTAACGTGCACTCTGCCGTGCGTGCCCT
>Ga0228703_1000435_pt1 | contig 31426 bp, 20 predicted proteins | sample McNCre217_Aug_MG_3_FD_178020 | JGI IMG/M metagenome (GOLD analysis project Ga0228703, IMG submission 178020) | Freshwater microbial communities from McNutts Creek, Athens, Georgia, United States - 29-17_Aug_MG | ecosystem: Environmental > Aquatic > Freshwater > Creek | place: USA: Georgia...
TTTTCTGTGGTGGTGCTCGACGATGAAGAGGTGGTCATCGTGGCCCGCAGCGATGTGGCGCGTGTCATGGCCTACGGTTTGCACTTGGGCGCACGCTTGCCTGTGCACGCTACTTCTACTGGGCGGGTGCTATTGGCTGCGCAAACCAAAACGGCGTTGAACGCGTGGCTCAAAGGCCGTGCCTTGCCGCGTTTCACGGGCCATACCGTCACCGACCCTAAAACTTTGCGCGCCCGCATTGCCCAAGCACAAGCCGATGACTTTGCCATCAGCTGTGAAGAACATGAGTTAGGCGTCAGCGCCATGTCGGTGCCACTGCGCAATGCGCAAGGCAAAACCGTGGCGGCTTTGAACGTGGTGCTGTCTGCGGCGCACATGCATGCGTCGCAAATTCAGCAACACTTTTTACCTGTATTGCAAGGCGCGGCGCAGGAGCTGCGGCCCTTGTTGTAATGGCATGTGATGCCTCTGTTCTAGAGACTCATGCGCGCAGCTTGAAGCGCTGAATTTTGCCCGTGGCTGTTTTGGGCAGTTCGTTCACAAACTCAATCCAGCGTGGGTACTTGTAGGGCGCGAGCTGGCTTTTTACATGCGCTTTCACATCGTCGGTGGTGATGTTCTCGTTGGGTTTGAGCACCACATAGGCTTTGGGTTTGATCAAACCATCGGTGTCGGCCATGCCCACCACGGCGGCTTCTAGGATGCTGGGGTGGGTCATCAACGAAGCTTCCACTTCGAAGGGCGACACATAAATGCCACCCACCTTGAGCATGTCGTCGCTGCGACCGCCGTAGGTGTAGTAGCCGTCGGCGTCGCGGGTGTACTTGTCGCCACTGCGTGTCCATTCACCGGCAAAGGTGGCTTTGGTTTTAGCGCGGTTGTTCCAGTACATCAGGGCCGCGCTGGGGCCGTTGATTTGCAACTCGCCAATTTCGCCGTCTGCGCATTCTTTGCCGTCTTCGTTGACGATGCGCAGCTCGTAGCCCGGCACCGCCTTGCCCGTGGTGCCATAGCGCACCTCGCCAGGACGGTTGCTCAAAAAGATGTGCAGCATTTCGGTTGACCCAATGCCGTCCAAAATTTCGCAACCGTATTCGGCATTCCATTTCTTGCCAATCTCTGCGGGCAGCGCTTCGCCCGCGCTGGTGCACACGCGCAAGTTGAGGGCTGATTTTTGTGGACGGTTCGGTGCTGCGAGTAGCGAGGCATACAAGGTGGGTACACCGTAAAAAATCGTGGGTTGGTGTTTTTGCAAAATGCCAAACACATCGTCGGTGGTAGGGCGGGTCGGCAGCAGCACCGTGGTGGCGCCCACGCTCATGGGGAAGGTGAAGGCATTGCCCAGACCGTAGGCAAAAAACAATTTGGCAGCCGAATACACCACGTCTGATTCGCGAATGCCCAACACACCTTGGCCATACAACTCAGCGGTTTGAATCAAATGGCTGTGCAAATGCACCGTGCCCTTGGGCGAACCGGTGGAGCCGCTGGAATACAGCCAAAAACAAATGTCATCAGCGCAGGTGTCGGCGCAGTGGGGCGTGGCATCGGCCTTGGCCAGCAATTGTTCGAGCGAGAGATGGGGCGTGGCTGTTGTGGCACCCGACACGATGACGGTTTTCAGGTCAGGCAATTGGCCAATCAAATCGTTGAAGGCGGGCAGCAGGGCGTTGGACACCAACAAGCCCCGTGCACGAGAGTCGCGCAGCATGTAGTCAAAGTCTTTGGTGGTCAGCAAGGTGTTGGTGGCCACGGGCACCACACCCGCCAGCATGCAACCCAAAAACACCACCGGCCATTGCGGTGTGTCGAGCATGCACAGCAGCACGCGGCTTTCGGGTTCAAACCCCTGGGCCCGCAGCACATTGGCAAAACGCCAAGCTTGCTCGTTCAGCTGCCCAAAGGTGAGCTGCTCGCCACTGACCGCGTCAATGAACGCAACTTTGTCGGCGCGTTGGCTGTGGCGCGCAAGCAGGGCTTGGGCGGCGTTGTATTGGCGTGGTATTTCAATGACGGCTTGCATCGGTGTCTCCTGCATTAAATTGCAACTTTACTCGCTTTAGGCAATATATTGCATCATGGTTTCCCCCGGGTGGTTTTGGGTTAGAATAACCGTCTTCGGGGCGTAGCGCAGTCTGGTAGCGCATCTGGTTTGGGACCAGAGGGTCGTAGGTTCGAATCCTATCGCCCCGACCAAGTGAGTAGAAAAGGCCCCATTTGGGGCCTTTTTTCATGTCTGAACTGCCCGTAGCTCAGTTGGATAGAGCAACAGCCTTCTAAGCTGTGGGTCGGGGGTTCGATCCCCTCCGGGCAGGCCAACTTTGATGCGCCTTGTGAGCATGGGGTGCAATGAAATGTAATAAAAGTCCCTCATCCGCTCCTAGCATCGCAGCACATATTGCTTGTTGCCTATGCTGTTTCAATATTCAAAGTCTGTTCTCTCCCTGCTGCGACCCTTGCTTTTAGCCTGCGTGGTGCTGCTGGGCCATGCGTGGGCGGGCGAGTTGATCACCGGGCGGGCCTATGTGCAAGACCCCACCGCACAAAAGTCGCTGCAGGAAATTGCAACCGAAGTAGCCACCCCCTACAACGGCGTATTAAGCCGTGGCTACACCAGTGCAGCCGTTTGGGTGAGACTGCAAATTACTCCACCTGCAGGCGCCAAGGCAGATGACGACATCGTGCTTCGCATTCGGCCTTTTTTTCTCGATGAAATCCAGTTGTTTGACCCGCTTGATAAAAGCGCTAAGTCAAGAGCCGTGGGCGATGCCAAGCATGCTCATGCGCAAGAATTTGCATCGCTCTCGCACACCTTTGTCGTGCCAGCAGGAGATCAACCGCGCACGCTTTGGCTGCGCATTAAGACCTCCAGCACTTGTCTGGTCAACGTGGAAGCGCTTAGCCGAGACGAAATGACCAGCAGCGAATTCAAGCTCAACATTGTCACCTTGAGTGTGCTGGCCATTGTTGGCATGTTTGCGCTCGTCGTGTTGATCAACTGGGTCAATCACCGCGATGCCTTGTACGCACTGTTTGTGGTGCGGCAAATCTACTATTTCTTTTACATAGCTTCGCTGTTTGGCATTCACAGATTTGTGTTTGCAGATATGCCGGATATCAATCTGGACGCCATGTTCAGTTGGGAAGTCATCCTTGCTACCGCGTTGTCGTTCTTGTTTGAATACCGTTTCTTGCACGAGTACGAACCGCCCCTTTTGGGTAAAGCTCTGCTGAATGGCTTGATGGTTGGATCCATCACGGTCTTTCTGCTCATGGCATTGGGGTATACAAGAACTGCCTTGTATATCAATATGCTGCTCAACACCATCAGTATTTTTGTCTGGCTGGCTGTGTCCAGTCTCTTCATCGATGGACACAAGGTGCAACAGCGCAAAGACATGGTGTTGCTTAGCAAACGCGCGGTGGTGGCCTATTACTTCTCGATCAACGTGGCGTCGGTCTTCAGCGTGCTGCCTTACTTGGGGTTCATGCGTGGCAGCGAATTTGCCGTCAATGGTCTGGTGCTCTACACCCTGTGCTCTAGCCTGTTCATGACCGCGCTCATGCAACTGCGTGCCAACAAACAACGGGCAATGCAAACTGAGTACGAGAAAAACCTCATGCTCTCCGAGCAAGCTGTGGCTTTAGAGAAGAGCAGGCGCGAAGAACAAACCCACTTGTTTCACATGCTCATGCATGAGCTGAAAACACCGCTCTCCATCATCGACATGGCGCTGCTGGCCAAGAATGATCAGCAAACCACCAGTTCCTATGTGGGGCGCGCGGTTAGCAACATGAAAGCCATTCTGGACCGCTGCGTCAAAGCCGACAAACTCACCGAAGGCAATGTGGACATTCGCCTCACGCAAGTCAACCTCAATCAGTACATCCAAAATTTTCTGCATGAAAACACTTGGCCCGACGTGACCTGGGTGCCGACGCGCACCATGCACGTGAGCACCATGCATGTCAAAACCGACACGCAGTTCCTCGGTGTCATGCTCAGCAACTTGCTCGACAACGCACACCGCTACGGCGACAAACAAGAACCCGTCGACGTGCATGTGGTCGCCAAACACAACGAAGCCGGTGCGCCTGGCGTGTCGGTCACCGTGTCGAACCGCCCCCAATTCGCCACATGGCCCGACCCGGACAAAGTGTTTAAAAAATACTACCGCAGCGCAAGCGCAGAGTCGCAACCCGGCACAGGCCTGGGGCTGTACCTTGTTCGCTCGCTGGCCCGTTTGGTGGGGGGCGACTGCCTCTATCTGCCGGATGACAAATACGTGAGGTTTGAACTATGGTTGCCAAGCTGAACATTGTGGTCGTTGAAGACAACGACGACTTGCGCGAACTGACCTGCCAAGTGCTCACCAACGAAGGCCACCGCGCCACTGGCTTGTCGTGCGCAGAAGAACTCGAAGACATGGCCGGTGGCGAACCCGCCGACATTTTTTTGATTGACATCAACCTGCCGGGCGAGAGCGGCATCAGCCTGTCCAGGCGCATTCGTCAAGCACAACCGTTTGTCGGCATCATCATCATTTCTGCGCGCACCGACTTGGACGACAAAATCATTGGCTACGACAGCGGCGCAGACCTGTACATCACCAAACCCGTGGTGTTTGCAGAGCTCACAGCCGCCATCAGACGTTTTGCCCGCAGACACGAGGCCGCCAAGCTCGACAAGGCGAGCGCCACGCAGCAACTGGTGCTCGATAAGCTTGAGCTCACAGGGCAGGCGGGCATGGTCAAACTCACCGCCACCGAGGCCATGCTCTTAACCGCGCTGGCCAGAGCGCCTGCTGGCAAATTAGAAACCTGGCAAATTGCTGAAATGCTCGACGTAGAAATGAACGAGACCATGAAAGCCAGCATCACGGTTCGGATTGCGCGGCTACGTAAAAAAATGCAAGACGCCGGAGCGCAAGGCGTGGTGGTTGAGTCCATTCGCAACGTGGGTTATCAAATCTTGGTGCATATTGAGGTCGCTTAAAACTTCAATATGCCATGTGTTAGCATGCACTAATCTTGTAACACATGAGGTGTGCCATGAGCGAAGCAACCTTTACTTTCCGTGTTGATGAAACTCTTAAGTCTGAGTTTTCCAGTGCAGCCAAAAGTCATGACAGAAATGCTGCGCAGCTTTTGCGTGATTTCATGCGTGACTTCGTCCTACAGCAACAACAGGCCGCAGAGCATGACGCTTGGTTTCGCCGTCAGGTGCAAATTGGCCTAGATTCCATTGCTTCAGGCAAACGTGTTCCATCGGCTGAGGTGGAAGTTAAGTTTGCAGCTAAGCGCGCAGCAACGCGTCGCCGTCTGCAAGCTTCAGGTGAGTGATGCAACTGTTTTGGGCGCTTGAGGCGATACATGATCGTGATGAAATTTACGATCACATCGAGGCTGACAACCCAATAGCTGCGCTGGCACTGGATGAGTTGTTTGAAGAAAAAGCAGGTCGCCTTGTGGACCATCCAGAGATGGGACGTCTAGGCCGTGTACGAGGGACACGAGAGTTGGTTGCTCACAAGAACTACATTCTTGTTTACAGCCTTGCAAAGCAAGCTGTAAACATTCTTCGTGTGCTGCATGCCGCCAGGATGTGGCCAAGCCCGACAAGGTGAGCAGCATGGAGCGCTGATCCGTATTAAGTTTTCCCCTTACTTGGGTGCTGCCGAGGGCATTTACGAAAAAAGCTCAGAGTGAGTCCCCGCACGCACAAACACCACCAAGCCAGTCTTACCTGAATCATCAAGCCTGTATATCAACGAGCGCGGCGACTCTGAACAATCTGATCGCCCTCAGCGATAGCCGCACGGCTGGTTTCATTCGGAGCTTTGAGCGCGAATGGGAGTTCTTTGTCTGCAACGATACGTGTCAGGAACACGCGAACAGCATCTGAAACAGTCAGCCCCATAGCGTTAAGCGTTTCAGTCGCTTGCGCTTTTATTTTTTCGTCCACCCGAACGTGAACCATTGTGGTGGTAGCGGCCATGATTGCCTTCTGAGTTAGTGCGTTGAGATACATTGTAACTCAACGCGCTGGTTTGGCTAGAACGCGGCGGTCATTCATCTTAGGAACCAAACCATTTCCAAGAAATTCGATATTTTTCGGCTCATCGAAATAAATTAAAACAATAGTTACGTTTTGCAATGATTTGTTATAAAACTCCGCTGTCAAATTAAAGAATAAACGCTGGCAAAAAAACGTCCAGCGCAATGAAAACACCTCACACACTTCTTTCCATTCCCGCTCTCTTGGCAGGAACAGCACTTTGTCTTTCTGCGCACGCAGCACCACCCACGGTCGATGCTGGTTCCTTGTTGCGACAAAACGAGCAAGACCTCAAAGCGCCAAGACCCGCGCCCAAACTCCAACCCGCACCGCACACAACCGCGTCCCAACCATCAGCAGATGAAGCCACTGTGCAAGTGCGCGCCTTCAAATTTGCAGGCAACACACTGCTCAGCAACGACGTGTTGGCTCAAGCCGTTGCGCCGTATGTAGATCGCGCACTCAGCGTGGCGCAACTCAAAGAAGTGGCCCAGGTCATCACCGATATCTACCGCGAAGCCGGTTGGTCTGTGCGTACCTTTTTGCCCAAGCAAGAAGTGGAGGGCGGCATCGTTACCCTTCAGGTGGTGGAAGCCGTGTTTGGTGGCGCATCAATGGCAGGCGCAGAGCCCCAGCGCATCGAGGCCACACAACTCGTCACCATGGCAGAGGCCAGCCTCGTCAAGGGCACGCCGCTGCATGCCGCCCAACTCGACCGCACCTTGCTCTTGCTTGACGACTTGCCCGGTGTCAACGTGGCAGGCAACTTGGTACAAGGCGAGAAAGACGGCGAAACCAACCTTGCCCTCGTCGCCACCGACGAAGCCTTGGTCACCGGCAACGCCTTTCTTGATAACCAAGGCGCACGCACCACAGGCGCGGACCGCCTGAGCGTCAACCTCAACATCAACAGCCCAGCACGCATGGGCGATGCCGTGGGCATTAACGCGCTCAAAACACAAGGCATCGAATACCAGCGCCTGAGCTACTCCGTGCCCGTGGGCAATGATGGCTTTCGTGCAGGCCTGCATGCATCCAACCTGCGCTACCAAGTCATTGCCCCTGAATTCGCCACCCTCAACCCCTTTGGTAACGCCACCACGCGCGGCCTGGACTTGAGCTACCCCGTGCTGCGCAGCCAGTTGCAAAACATCAACTTTGCGGCGAGCTACGACGACAAGAGCTTCGACAACACCTCCAACGGTGCCACCACCACCTACGGCATCAAGGTCTTCAACGCCTCGCTCAGCGCCAGTTTGGTGGACGGTTGGGCCGGTGGCGGTGTGACCAACGCCAGTGTGGCCATCACCCGCGGCGACAAATACACAGACACCCGCTTCTCAAAACTCAACCTCAGCTTAAGCCGCTTACAAAGCCTGAGCGATACCTTGAGTGTGTACGTCGCCGCCAGCACGCAAGCCACCCACGGCAACCTCGACTCCTCCGAAAAAATGTACCTCGGCGGCGCCACCGGCGTGCGTGCCTATCCCGCCAGCGAAGCTGGTGGCAGCGAAGGCAACACCATCACGCTGGAACTGCGTCAACGCTTAGACAACAACGTCACGTTGACAGGCTTTTACGACTACGGCCGCGTTTGGGTCAACCACGACAACGCCATCGCCTCACCCGCCAACCCCAACGACTACAACCTGCAAGGCTACGGCGTGACGGTGGCTTGGCAAGCCACGCCCACGGTGGACCTCAAAGCCACTGTCGCCCAACGCATGGGCAGCAACCCAGCCGCCAGCACCACGGGCATGGACGGCGATGGCACCAAAAAAGTCACACGCTTTTGGTTGAGCTCTGGCATCACGTTCTAAAAATAAAAACATGAACCGCATTTACAAAATCCTTTGGTCCGTCTCTACACAGTCCTGGCAAGCTGTGCCTGAAAACGCCAGAACGGGCGGCAAAAAAAGCACGGCTTCAGCAGCAGGTGTGGTGGCCTCCGTGGCCTTGGGTTTTGCTTTGTCGGGTGCGGCGCATGCGCAGTCACCACCGGCCATCAACCAGTTACCTACAGGTGGCACGGTGGCACGCGGCACAGCCACGCTCAGCCAAACCGCCACCGCACAAGCAGCGGCCATGACGGTCAACCAAAGCAGTCAACGTGCGGTCATCAATTGGGACACTTTCAACCTCGGCAGCAAAGCCAGCGTGAACTTTGTGCAACCCAACGCACAAGCGGTGACGCTTAACCGCGTGAACGACAGCAACCCGAGTCAAATTTTTGGCCGCATCACCGCCAACGGGCAGGTGTTCCTCACCAACGCCAACGGCGTGTACTTTTCGCCCACATCATCTGTGGATGTAGGCGCACTCACTGCTACCACACACACCATCAGCGACGACAACTTCATGTCGGGCAAGTATGTGTTTGAGCGCAATGGTTCAACAGGCAAGGTCATTAACGATGGCAATATCAACGCCGCGCTTGGCGGCTATGTGGCCCTGCTTGCACCCGAAGTGCAAAACGCAGGCGTGGTCGTGGCCAAAGCAGGCACCGTCGCCATGGCCGCTGGCGAGATGATCACCCTCACAGTGGACAACAACGGCAGCTTGGCTGGGATAACAACCACCCCCAGCACCATTGCCACGCTGGTCGAGAACAAACACGCTGTGCTCGCCCCCGATGGGCAAATTATTTTGTCGGCCGTGGCGTTAGACAAACTCCAAGTAGGCGTCATCAAAAACAGCGGCAGCCTGGAAGCCAACAGCATCAGCCACAAAGGCGGCAAAATTTATTTGGAGGGTGATGACATCACCCTCACCAGCACCAGCAAGATCGAGGCAAAGGGCGCCACAGGCGGGGGCACCGTGCTGGTAGGCGGCGACTGGCAAGGCAGCGGCGACCTGCGCCAAGCCACCAAGGTAACGATGGAGGCGGGCGCCACCATTGACGCCAGCGCTACCGACAACGGTGACGGCGGCAAGGTGGTGTTGTGGAGCGATGTGCACAACGCCAACAGCCAGACCAACGTGGCAGGCCGCATTCAGGCCGAAGGCCAGGGTGAAGGCACACGAGGCGGCCAAATTGAAACATCGGGCGCACATCTGCACGTGGCCGACAGTGCAAGCATCCGCATGGGAGGCCTTGGTACCACGGGTGGTCGGTGGTTGCTTGACCCCAATGATTTCACCATTGCTTGGAGTGGCGGTGACACCACGGGTGCTCTGTTGTCTGCTTCAATCACAGCAAACACCACGGTAGAAGTGTTGAATGGTTCTGGTGCCAGTGGAACAAATGGCAACATCAATGTGAATGACTCGCTGAGTTGGAGCAACAACGGTGTTCTCAAACTGAGTGCAAATGGCGTGGTGACAGGCACGGGCAACATTGCCATGACAGGCGGCGGAAAGGTGATTTTCAACCAAGCGGGTGACACGGTTAACACCCTCAACAGCTCCACCAACTCATATTTCGGCACCATCTCCGGTACTGGTGGTTTTGCTAAAGACGGTACAGGCCGGTTTAGTTTTATGAGGAACCAGACCTATACCGGTGATACCTTGATATCTGCGGGCACCCTTCAGATGAACATCGGGAGTTCGGCTGCCACTTCCGGAAACATCAGTACGTCATCTGCCGTCACCAACAACGCCACCCTCAGCTTCTACAACACCCCGACCGGCGCCTCCAACTTCAGCTATGCTTTTGGCGCGAGCGTAGGCGGTACCGGTAATCTGGTGGTGCAAACCAATAGTTTTGCGACCTTGACGGGTGCAAACTCTTATGCTGGAACCACAACCGTTAATACTGGTGCACTCTTGAGTCTGGGCGTGGTTAACGCTGGCAGTTTGAACGGTAGCTTTGGCACTGGTGACGTGATCAACAACGGCTCTATTCAACTCGCCCGAATAGTCGACCTGAATGTGACGAACAACATCAGCGGTTCGGGTTCGATTACCGCAGTCGGTGGTAATACCTACAGCTCAGGAACGTTCACCCTTTCAGGCAACAACACATTCACCGGGCAGCTCATCCTACAGTACGGGGGCATCATTGTTCTCGGGTCGTCGAATGCAGCCGGCGCTGGCACCGGTATTTCCTTCATTGGTGATAGCACTTTGCGATATTCGGCGGTCAACACAGTCGACTATTCCAACCGGATTGCTATAAGCCCCCACAGTCGCATGAATATCGACACCAACGGTCAAAACGTGACTTGGGCCAGTGCGCTGCCTATTGGGACGACGAATTCGATGACCAAAATTGGCGCAGGGACACTGCAGATCAACCGAGCTATCAGCTTTCCGGGCGGGAGTACCTTATTGACCTCCCCAATTGGCGTCACAGTGAAAGGTGGCACCCTGGTGCTAGGCGGTGCAAACACCATTGGCAACGGCATCACCATTGATGCAGGTGCCACCTTGCAGGTGGGCAACGCGGGTACCACGGGCGACTTGGGTGGCACCACAACGGTGACGAACAACGGCACCTTGACCTTCAATCGCAGCAATGCAATTTCAATCAGCAATGTGATCAATGGCACAGGCGCGTTGGTGCAAGCAGGTTCGGGCACGACAACCCTGCAGGGGGCCAATGGCTACACCGGCGGTACCACGCTCAGCGCCGGTGCGCTTTCGCTTGGATCTGCCAGTGCGCTGGGCCCAAGTGGCGCCATTTCGTTTGAGGGCGGTGCCCTGCAGCTCTCGGCCAGCAATAGCACCGATTACTCAAGCCGCTTCAGCACGGCAGCCAACCAGGCCTATAACCTGGACACCAATGGGCAGTCGCTCACCCTGGGCACGGCGCTGAACAGCGTTGGCGGCACGCTGACCAAGTCCGGTAGCGGCACACTCAGCCTGTCACTCGCCAATGGCTACACCGGCACCACCACCGTCAATGGCGGCACCTTGGCTGTGACCAATGCCAACGCCCTGGGCACAACCGCTGCTGGCACCACCGTGGCCAGTGGCGCCACGCTGGACTTGCGAGGCGTGACAGTGGGTAGCGAAGCCATCACCCTCAATGGTGGCACCTTGGCAACCAGCACCGGCACCAGCAGCTTGAGTGGTGATGTGACGCTGGGTGCAAACGCCACGGCGAACGTGGGCGGTACGTCGCTCACGCTGACAGGCGTGGTGTCGGGCGGCTTTGGCCTCACCAAAAGCGGCAGCGGCACGCTGGTGCTGGCTGCAGCCAACACCTACAGTACGACAACCTTGAGCGCGGGTACGTTGCGTCTGGCGAACGACACCGCGTTGGGCGGCAACAGCATCACAGTGCCCGCAGGCGCCACGCTTGAATTGGGCGCCATTGATGGCAGCAACCTCAACGTGACGGGTAAAACCATCACGCTAGCGTCCAGCGGCACCTTTGGTGGCGGTGGTTATTTGCACAACGTGGCGGGGGCAAACATTTGGTCAGACGCCATCACCCTCCAAAACAACAGCACGATTGCGGTGGATACGGGCACCTCGCTCAACCTGTCGTCCACCAGTTCGACGGTGGCGGCAGCGGCTAAGACGATTCTTAAACCCAGCGATGGCAACTTGACGTTTGGCACCCTCACCGGCAGTGGCGGTGCGGGGTATCTCAAAACTGGCGAGGGCACGCTAGCAGGCAACTTTGTGGGGCTGAACGGCCAGACCATGGTGTATGCACGGCCTGTGGATGCCAGCAACCTCAACAGCAGCAACTATGGTTCTGCACCGGGGTATTCGCTGGGCTTTTTCTCGGCATCAACGGGTGGCACGCAGTTCAACTTGGTCAGCGGCACCGACTACACAGGCACCATCGCCTACGGTGGTGCGCCCACGGCCACCAGCGTGCCGGGCATGTACAACATCAGCTACACATCTGGGGCCACAATCAGCAACGCTGCCTACTACTTGGTGGGCGCAGGCACCAACCTGACCTGGACGGTGACCCCCAAACCTCTGACCATCACTGTTGGCAGCAGCAACAAGACCTATGACGGACTGGCCTTCAGTGGTGGCAGCGTCACCTACGGCGCATTTGCCAACGGGCAGACAGCAGCGGACTTGACAGGCACGCTCACCTATGGCGGCACAGCGCAAGGTGCGGTCAACGCGTCTGCCACGCCTTACACAATCACGGCTTCGGGTCTGTCCAGCCCCAACTACGCCATCAGCTATGTAGACGGCAGCTTGACCATTGGCAAAGCCAACCTGAGTAAGGTCACAACTACCAAGGTCTACGACGGTTTGAGCACTGTCACAGCGGCGCAGATGACCGCCATTCAAGGCGTGCACGGCGAATCCTTCGGTGCATCGGGTGGCACAGCCACTATTAGCGACAAAAACGTGGCGGGCACTAAGACCATCACCGACCTGAGTAATTTGATCTTGGTAGGCACTGGTGCTGCATCGCAGATAAGTAACTACAACGTAGGACCTGGCAGCTTGCCTGCATCTGGTAGCAATAACGTAGTCACCATCACCGCCAAAGCATTGACCGTCACCGCGCCTGTGGTGAGCAAAGAGTACGACGGCACCACCAACGCCACAGGCGCCGCAACACTGAGCGCGTTGGGGGCGGGGGACGTGGTGAATGCAGCAGCATTGCTGGTCTTCACAGACAAAAACGTGGGTGCTGCAAACAAGACGGTGCATGCTTCCGGGTTGACCATCAAAGACGCCAGCAACGCCGACATGACAGGCAACTACGTCATCACTTACACAGACAACACGGCCAGCACGATTACCCGTAAAGCCCTCACGGTAAGCGGAACAAGCATTGCCAACAAAACCTACGACGGTACCAACGTGGCCAGCTTGAGCGGTGGTTCGTTGGTGGGCGTGATCAGCGGCGACAACGTCACGCTGACGCAAGCAGGCACCTTCGTTTCTGCCAATGCAGGCACAGGTGTGTCCGTAACGGCCGCAGACACCTTAGGCGGCACTGGTGCAGGCAACTACATGCTCACGCAGCCCACAGGCTTGACGGCCAACATCGGCAAAGCGCCCTTAACCGTCACCGCTGCCGATGCCGAGAAAAACTTTGGCTCTGCCAACCCCGCATTCAGCGTGACCGTCAGTGGCTACATCGCTGGCGAAACCGCTGCCACATCGGGCGTCACAGGCACTGGCTTGGCTACCACCACGGCCACCGACCTCACGGTGGCGGGCACAGCGCCTATCACGGCCAGCGTGGGCACCTTGGCCGCCACCAACTACGCGTTCACCCGCTTTGTAGATGGCACCTTGACCATCAAACCCATCGCAGCGATGAACAACACCGAGGTGTCCACGCTCATTGGGTATCAACTCTCTAAGCTCACAGGCGCCCAGGTGGCCAGCTTCAGCGCCACGCAGTTGCAGGTGTTCTCGCCGCAGCAACTCAGCTCACTCTCGCCCTCGCAGCTCGCGGCTATGACCACGGCACAAGTGCTGGCCTTGTCGCCCGTTCAAGTGGCGGCCATTGGCCCCGCAAAAATTGCAAGCCTGTCGGCCCCCGAGCTGGGTGCTTTCAGCAACGAACAGTTGCAAGCGTTGTCGGTGTCGCAAATTGCAGCCATTTCGCCAGATCACTTTGCGGCCTTGAAGCCAGAGCAAATCATGGCGCTGTCGATCTCGCAAGTCATCAACTTGACGCCCGATCAGCTCAGGGGTTTTTCGCCCGCACAAGTGGCCAGCTTGAGTGCGGCAGAAATTGCGTATTTCGACGCACGCCAACTGGCCGCGATTGGCATCGTGCCCAAAGATGATGTGCCACCGGCCATTGCAACCAGCAACCAGCTGCCGCTGAATTTTGAAGCGCCCAGTGACTCGCAAAACAAATTTCAAGCCGCTATTCCTGTCATGACCGATGTGGCGCGTGCAAACGCACCTGCCACACCAACCACAACGGCTACACAGCCCGTAGCGCCCGTAGCCCCTGTTGTTGCCGTTGCACCCAAAACAGGTGTGTTGGCCATCACCATTTTGAGCAATGCAGAAGCCAGGCCCACCACTGCTGGTGTGGCGTTTGAGCAAGACGCCAGCGGCGTCAAGCTGCGCATCACGTCTGCGCCACCCACAACACCAACTGCAACGGGGCAACTCGCGTTCAACGACAAGCTGACCACCTTCATGGTGTCTGCCGCCAATGGCGACGTGGTGGAGTTTCAAGGCAGCTTGGTCAACAAGCGCTTGGTCATCGTGGCGCCCAACGCCGCCGCCAAACAAGTGGCACGCGCCGAGATGAACGTGGTGTTGGCAGCCGCCATCACCAGCCTGGGCGCCGAAAGCCGCGTGATGCTGGCCAACCTCGATGGCGTTGTGTTGGACTTGCGCTAACCGTGAACGACATTTCATGAACCACATTTACCGCACCCTTTGGTCTGTATCCACTCAGTCTTGGCAGGCCGTGCCTGAAAACGCCAGAACCGGCGGCAAAAAAAGCACGTCCAGCGCCGCAGGCGTGGTCGCCTCTGTCGCCTTGGGTTTTGCCCTCTCGGGTGCGGCGCATGCACAGTCGCCCCCCGCATTACCGCCGGCCATTAACCAGCTGCCTACAGGCGGCAGCGTGGCACGCGGCACAGCCACGCTCAGCCAAACCGCCACCGCACAAGCAGCGGCCATGACGGTCAACCAAAGCAGCCAACGTGCGGTCATCAACTGGAGCAGCTTTAACCTAGGCCAATCGGCCAGCGTGAACTTTGTGCAACCCAATGCACAAGCCGTGACCCTTAACCGCGTGAACGACAGCAACCCCAGCCAAATTTTTGGGCGCATCACCGCCAATGGGCAGGTGTTTCTCAGCAACGCCAATGGCGTGTACTTTTCGCCCACATCATCTGTAGATGTAGGCGCCTTCACCGCAACTACACACAGCATCAGCGACGACAACTTCATGTCGGGCAACTATGTGTTTGAGCGCAATGGTTCGACAGGAAAAATTACCAACGAAGGCAATATCAACGCCGCGCTGGGCGGCTATGTGGCCCTGCTTGCACCCGAAGTGCAAAACGCAGGCGTGGTGGTGGCCAAAGCAGGCACCGTGGCTTTGGCTGCGGGCGAGTTGATTACCCTCAACATAGACAACAACGGCAGCTTGGCGGGCATTACAACAACGCCAAGTGCCATAGCCAGTTTGATTGAAAACAAACTGGCCGTGCAAGCGCCTGACGGGCAAATTATTTTGTCGGCCGTGGGCTTGAGCAAGTTGCAAACAGGTGTCATCAAAAACAGCGGCAGCCTAGAAGCCAACAGCATCAACAACAAGGGTGGCAAAGTGTATTTAGAGGGTGACGACATCACCCTCAGTAGCACCAGCAAGATAGAAGCCAAAGGGCCAGCAGGCGGCGGCACTGTGCTGGTAGGCGGCGACTGGCAGGGCAGTGGTGACATGCGCCAAGCCACCAAGGTGACGATGGAGGCGGGTGCCACCATTGATGCGAGTGCTACCGACAAAGGCGACGGCGGTAAGGTGGTGTTGTGGAGTGACATTCACAACGCGGATAGTGTGACACGAGTCAGCGGCAGCATCAAAGCCGAAGCGGGGCTCAACGGTGGCGATGGCGGGAAGGTGGAAACATCGGGGCATGTGTTAAACGTTAATGGCATTCACGTATCAACCCAAGCCACCGTAGGAAACGCGGGTGATTGGTTGTTAGATCCCTCTAGCATTTCAATTGTGGAGGATTCAGCTCAGGTGAATGGTAGCTACACCACTGGTTCAACTATTTCAGGAAGTGTGAGTGGTACAGATGCAGTGATTGGCGTTGGAACGATCAATACGGCGTTGCAAAACAATACAACGGTCATTCTTCAGACAGAAGTTCTTACGCAATCTCCTACTACTACCGCGCCTCAATACGACATCAATTTAAATGCTACTTCGCAAATTGTTATTCCAGCAGGTAAAACGCTCAAACTCTTAGCTCAGTATCAAAATGGAGGAAGGGTTCAAGGATCTACACCCATCCAAGTCAATGGCACGTTAGCGATGAAGTCTGGCAGCTCTCCTAATGTGTTGTCTGGTATGTTTTCTGGTAATGGTGTTATTACCATGGATAGAAATTACAGCGCTTCGACCTGGATTTATACAAATGACAACACGTTCAGTGGCATCGTTAAGTTATACATGGCTGATCTTTATTTGGGTAATGGAGGAACAACTGGTTCGTTCAACTATGCAACAAAAATTCAACGCCAGGCTACGGGATATGCAAGCTCAACTTATGTCTATATCAATCGATCAGATGCAACAACTTTTTCAGTCCCGCTAGACAACTCTTTACAAACAGGCGGGGGTATTTATGCTGTTGGTGCCGGTGAAGTTACGTTGACTTCAACCATCACACCGTCTACAGGAACACAAACCGCTTTTAAATTTTATGCCTCTGGTAATGGAAGACTTCGTTTGGGGGCAGATTACTCGTCGATAGTTGGTGACCTGTATTTAAGCAATTTAAATGGCGTTACAGGCAACCAATCGCCGCAAATAACCTTTGGAGACGGTGTTGGTGGAAATGCAGGATTGCCGCCAACATCTGCTGCAACCGTCACGATCTACAACTCCAGCACTTACAACTTAAGCCCAAGATTAATTTTCGAACGCTCAGATACCAGTGCTTACTCATTAAGCAAGAATATAACGTTAAGCAACTCAAATATCGCTTTGACGATGAGTTCAACGTCGTCGGCGCAGCTTAATTATTCGGGTATCTTAGCGACGGGAGCTAGCACGACCGGCAACCAAATTATTGTGGCTGGCTCTGGACCCGTTGCATTTTCTCAACCAATATCAGGTGCTGGCAGTTTCAGAATAAGCAACGCTACTGGCGTGACACTGAATGGTGCGAATACATACACAGGATCAACAACCATTGATGCTGCAACTTCGTTAGCTATAGGTGGATCTGGGACCTTAGGTTCAGGTACGTATGCAGGAAATATCTTCAATGATGGGGCGCTTTATTATTCTTCGAGCTCGAATCAAACCCTATCTGGTGTGATATCTGGTGGCGGTACTTTGACCAAAGACACAAGTTCTACGAGTAAGTTGACTCTGACAGGTATCAATACATATAGTGGTGCAACGACTGTTAGCGCAGGTACTCTGGCTTTAACGAATGCATCTGCACTCGGTACGACTGCAGCGGGTACAGCAGTGACAGCTGGTGCTACTTTGGATCTGCAGTCTGTCGCAGTTGGAGCGGAGACCGTTACCCTCAGTGGCGGCACGTTACAAAACAGTACAGGCTTAAGTAGTCTCAGTGGTGGCGTGAGCCTGACTGCCGACAGTGTGGTGAACGTGGTGACACAACTTACATTGAGTGGAGTGGTGAGTGGTGCCAATGGGTTGACTAAAACTGGAGGTGGAATATTGCTTCTGAGTAATGCCAACACATATAGTGGCGCTACAACTGTTAGTGCGGGCACGCTAGCCGTAAGCAATTCATCAGGGTTGGGTACGACTGCATCAGGCACCACAGTGGCTTCGGGTGCAACACTGGATCTGCAAGGTGTTGCGATTGGGATGGAAGCCGTCACCCTCAGTGGCGGTAGTTTGCGAAATAGCACAGGCACAAGTAGCCTGAGTGGTGATGTGAGTTTGACTGCCGACAGTGTAGTGAACGTTTCGTCACAACTCACATTGAGTGGAGTGGTAAGTGGTACCAATGGGTTGACTAAAACTGGCGTTGGAACATTGCTTCTGAGTAATGCCAACACATATAGTGGCGCTACAACTGTTAGTGCGGGCACGCTAGCCGTAAGCAATTCATCAGGGTTGGGTACGACTGCATCAGGCACCACAGTGGCTTCAGGTGCAACACTGGATCTGCGAGGCGTCTCGATTGGGGGAGAGGCCATCGCACTCAGTGGCGGAACTTTGACAAACAGCACAGGTACAAGCATTCTGAGTGGTGACGTTAACTTGAGTTCCAGTGGGACAGTAGATGTGGGTGCAGGCTTGAGTCTTACGTTGAGCGGTGTGGTTAGTGGTTCCAATACGTTAACTAAAGTGGGCTCTGGCACATTAATTTTGAGTAACGCCAACACGTACTCGGGTACCACGACCGTTAGTGGAGGTACGTTAGCTGTAACAAATGCATTAGGACTAGGTACAACTGATGCGGGAACTTCGGTGGCCGTAGGAGCCACGTTAGACCTAAGAGGGGTAGAGGTCGGCAACGAAGCAATTACTCTTGGAGGAACCTTGAAAACGAGCACGGGTACCAGTGGTCTAAATGGTAATGTCAGCTTAACTGCCAGCAGCACGATAGATGTAGGCGGTACGCAACTTGCATTGAATGGTGTGGTCAGCGGCGCTAATTCATTGACAAAAACCGGCGCCGGTATCCTGGTCTTAGGTAACGCAAATACCTACTCGGGTACCACGACCGTTAGTGGAGGTACGTTAGCTGTAACAAATGCATTAGGACTAGGTACAACTGATGCGGGAACTTCGGTGGCCGTAGGAGCCACGTTAGACCTAAGAGGGGTAGAGGTCGGCAACGAAGCAATTACTCTTGGAGGAACCTTGAAAACGAGCACGGGTACCAGTGGTCTAAATGGTAATGTCAGCTTAACTGCCAGCAGCACGATAGATGTAGGCGGTACGCAACTTGCATTGAATGGTGTGGTCAGCGGCGCTAATTCATTGACAAAAACCGGCGCCGGTATCCTGGTCTTAGGCAACGCAAATACCTACTCGGGTACCACCACAATCAGCGAGGGAACTTTGCAAGCAGGCAGTCCTACGGCCTTTGGTACAGGCAATATCACCGAAACTAGTGGTGCTGTTTTAGACCTAAATGGTCAGACCATGACCAGCGCAGGTAACCTGACGCTCAGCGGCACTGGCATCAGCAGTCGTGGCGCTTTGATCAATAGCAGGTCTACCGGAGCCACTTATGCAGGTTTGGTTTCTCTAGGATTAGCGACCACGATCAAAGGTGAAACAGGCACGATTACACTCAGCAACGTAGGTACGATTTCTGGAGCAACTTACGGCTTGACGTTAGATGGTTCGGCTGGAGGCTCTATTGCTAGCATCATTGGCACTACCTCAGGAACATTGACTAAGTTAGGTACGGGTACTTGGTCCTTAACTGGCGCAAACACGTATACCGGAACGACTACGATCAATGCAGGTACTTTGCAAATTGGTAATGGCGGCGCTACAGGTACGCTAGGAACTGGATTGATTTATGACAACGCCGTGTTGTATATCCAACGTTCTGGCACATACAGCTTAAGTACTGTAGCCAGCAATGCAGGGGCAATCACAGGAACGGGCAATATCAAAATTGAAAGCACTACCGGTGCTTTGACGATTAACAGAGATATCACGCTGAGTGGGGCCAGCAGTCGCATCGACTTATTGGCCAACAGCTCAGCAGCGGCAGGAAGTTCAATGACAAATGATTTGACGTTGAGCAACACGATCACGACCAGCAACACTGGAACAATTAATATTTTTGCGGGTTCTCCAACTACAGTCAGCACGAACACATTGTTATCGATGATGCAAGGCGCCACAGGTGCTTTGAAATATAAAACATACAACGCAACCTCCGCAGCTGCCTTAAGCGGTGCAGTATTGGGAACGCGTAACTTCTATTACCGTCAAACAGATGCGTTGTCGTTTACAGGGGCAACGTTTACAAAAACTTATGACGGTACAAATGCAATCACAGGGGCAGCCGTTACGGGGGGCACATTCAGTAATGCAATTGATTTTGATACTTTTACTGCTTCTTTTAATAGCGGAACTTATGCCAGTTCCAATGTCGGATCAGGTATCACCGTAACATCAACACCCTCAATCGTCGCACCGAGTGGCTCAGGTTGGAGTTTGGCCGGGTATACGGTAACTCCCTCAACGTATTCAGGAACCATCACAGCCAAGGGATTGACAGTTACAGGCACCTCTGTGGCCAACAAAGTCTATGACGGCACGAATGCTGCAATATTGAGTGGCGGCTCGCTGGTGGGGGTGGTTGGCAATGAGAACATCACCTTGATACAAGTCGGAACATTTGCGCAATCGGGTGTGGGTACGGGGATTGCTGTCACAGCAACCGACAGCTTAGGTGGAACAGGCGTTGGCAACTACACATTGACACAACCCGTATTGGCCAATGCCAACATCACGGCTAAAGCACTGGGTCTGTCGATTCCGGGTGCCACTCGGGTCTATGACGGCACAACAACAATTTCGCCATCCGGCCCCGTAACGTTGATAGGCGTCGTTGGTACAGATCAAGTTAATTTGGGCGCAGGTAATGTCACGGGTTACGTAGACAAAAATGTTGGAACAAATAAAACTGTCACCTACACGGGCCTGGCATTAAGTGGCGGTGCTGCGTCTAATTACACGCTACCAGTCAACCCAACTTCGAATGCAAACATTACGCCTGCAGCATTGTCAATCGCTGGCATAACCGCTTCAGACAAAACTTACGATGGTGATGTTACTGCCACGGTCAACACAGCAAACGTTGTGAAGTCGGGTTTGATAGCAGGGGATGTGGTGTCCGTTGCGACCACGGGTAGTTTTATAGACAAAAACGCAGGCTCAGGAAAAACTGTGAATTTGCTAAGTAGTTACACCGGTACAGATGCTGGTAACTACACCATTACAGATCAGTTAACCACGACAGCTTCAATTGCCAAAGCATCATTGACCGTCACGGCAGTCGATGCAGCGAAAAACTTTGGTTCTGCCAATCCCGCATTCAGTGTGACCGTCAGCGGCTACATACCCGGCGAAACCGCTGCCACATCTGGCGTGACAGGTACAGGCTTGGCCACCACTACGGCCACCGACCTCACAGTGGCAGGCACAGTGCCCATCGTGGCCAGTGTGGGTACCTTGACCGCTGCCAACTATGCGTTCACGAAGTTTGTGGATGGCACGTTGACGATCAAACCGATCTCAGCGATGAACAACACCGAGGTGACCACGCTGATTGGTGCGCAGTTGTCGAACTTGACTGGCTCGCAAGTGGGCAGCTTCAGCACCACGCAGTTGCAGGTGTTCTCGCCGAAGCAGTTGGGTGCGTTGTCGCCGTCACAGGTGGCAGGTTTAACAATCACGCAGTTGTTGTCACTAACGCCTGATCAGTTGGCTGCCATCAGCCCCGCCAAGATTGCGTCCATGGCGCCTGATCAATTGGCTGGACTTTCTGCCAGCCAATTTGCAGGTCTCACAACGTCGCAATTGCAAGCGCTGTCAGCAGCGCAAATCGCTGCCATTTCAACAGCACAACTCGGCCAGTTGTCGTCGGCACAAATCACTGCGCTGACAAGCAATGCCGCTGCTTCGTTGAGCTTCCAGCAAATCGCAGCTTTGACGCCCGCGCAGATTGTGGGTGTGAATCCGGTTGAAGTTGCCAGTTTCACAGCGACTCAGATCGGGGCATTGAGCATTCCACAGTTGAAAGCGTTGTCATTGCTTCAGTTGGCGGCGATTTCGCCTGCCAACCTGTCTTCACTCACGCCACAGCAAATCGCTGGGCTGACAAGCAATGCCGCTGCTTCATTGAGCTTCCAGCAAATTGCTGCTTTGGCACCCACGCAGATTGTGGGCGTGGATGCTGTTCGGGTTGCCAGCTTGACGGCTGCTGAAATTGGTTCACTCAGCGATGCTCAACTGCAAGCACTTTCTTTGCTTCAAATTGCAGCTATCGCGCCAGATCATTTCTCGGCGTTGAGCCCAGCGCAGATCATGGCGCTGTCTATCACGCAAGTGATCAATTTGACGCCCGATCAGCTCAGAGGTTTTACGCCTGCACAAGTGGCAAGCCTGAGTGCTGCTGAGTTGGCTTACTTCGATGCGCGGCAGCTTGCAGCGATTGGCATCGTTCCCAAAACTGAAGCCCCGCTTGCGCAAGCACCAGTGCCAACACCTGCCGCAGCGCCTTCTGTAGAGGCGACAGTTCCAGCAGCGATTGCAACCAGCAACCAGTTGCCACTGAATTTTGAAACACCAAATACACCTGTTGAACAAGTTGCCGCGAGTGATGCAAGTACCACCAGTACGGTCAGCTCTGCCAGTGAAGCCGATGCCAACGACGCGCGCAACAAATTTCAAGCAGCGATTCCTGTGATGACAGCGGTTGCTGGTGCAAGCGCACCAGCCGCGGTGCCTGCTGCAGCGCCGACGCCCATCGCGGCAGAGCTCACCACTGCAACAGCTACAACCGCAGTAACGGCCACAACTACAGCAACGGCAACAGCTGCTGCAACAACTGCACAAGCTGCGCCAGCCGCTGGTGCGGCTCAGTCATCGCCGTCTGTGACCTTGACGGCAGCAGCACCCCAAACGGGCGTGTTGGCGATCACCATTTTGAGCAATGCGGAACCCAAGCCCACAACGGTCGGGGTTGCCTTTGAGCAAGATGGAAATAGCGTGACATTGCGAACAGCGTCTGCGCCGCCCACACCACCTGCATCAGATAAGCTCACGTTCAACGACAAGCTGACGTCGTTCATGGTGTCGTCCGAGAGCGGTGGGCTGATTGAGTTCAAAGCGAGTTTGGTCAACAGGCGTTTGGTGATTCTTGCGCAGAGTTCAGCAGCAAGACAAATCGCTCGCACTGAAATGAATGTGGTGTTGGCGGCCGCCATTACCAGCCTAGGAGCCGAGAACCGGGTGATGCTGGCGAACCTGGATGGTGTGGTGTTAGATCTTCGATAAAGTGATGGAAATGAAAGTTAAAGCAATGAGCCGATCGGTTTTGGTGAGCGCGTTGTTCGCATTTGCAGGCGCATCGTTCGCAGCTGACACAACGATTGCAACGGTGAACGGCGTCAAAGTTGGCAGTGACTTGTTGGAGTTTTTGGTAGCCAACAATGTGGCACAGGGCGTGAAGGACACGCCCGAGCTGCGTGCCGTGCTCACAAAGGAGCTGATATCTCGTGAGGTGTTGGTGCAAGAGGCCAAGAAGCAAAACCTCGACAAAGAGCAGACTCTGAGAATGCAGTTGCTCATGCAGCAAAACAGTTTGTTGATTGATAACCTGCTGGCAAAGCAGTTTGCAAACTTAAACATCTCCGAAGAAAAGCTGCGTGCCGAGTACAAGCGCCAGGTTGAGCAGCTGGGCGATGTCGAGCAATACGAAGTGAGCCACATTGTCACGGCTACAGAGGCAGAGGCGAAAGCGGTGGTGAGAGAGTTGAGCGCAAAAAAGGGGCCGACGTTTTCGAAGTTGGCGCGTGAGAAGTCGATTCACGCGAGCGCCCAAAACGGTGGCAGCCTGGGCTGGTTATTGCCCAACCAAATTGCCCCAGCTTTGGCAAGCGTGGTGGTGAACCTCAATGTGGGCAGCACGACGACCACGCCTATCCCAACCTCGGATGGATGGCAAGTCTTGAAGGTAGAGGGCAAGCGCAAATTCAAAGTGCCAACGTTTGACGAGAGCAAGCAGCAGTTGGCCAATGCAGTGTTCGCCAAAGAACGCGCCGAGTTTGTGCAAAAACTGGTGAGTGCTGCCAAGGTAGAGTGATTGCTTTGTTTTTATTTGGCGCTATAGTTGGCTCATAATTTGGAGCTAATTTATGGAAGCCATTTACTCCGATGTCACGATCAGCATGTCCGAATTCAAAAAGAATCCGGCGGCTGTGTTGCGCGATGCCAAAAGCAAGCCCGTGGCCGTGTTGAGCCACAACAAGCCCGCGTTTTACATGGTTGAGCCTGCCTTGTTTGAAGCGCTGCTTGAGGAGTTGGCTGATCAAGATTTGCATCGAACTGTGCTGTCGCGCATGGGGGAGCGTTCACGCGCTTTTGAAGTCGACATCGATGCCATCTGAAAATCCTGCCAAACACAAGTACCGGCTGCAATTTATTCCCAGCGCTTGGGCCGAATGGCAGGCGCTGGATGGGTCGGTGAAAGAAACGTTTCGCAAGCTACTGAAGAAACGCTTAGATAACCCCCATGTGCCAGGCGCTGAACTGCATGGAGCATTGGCTGGACACTACAAAATCAAGCTACGCAAGCAAGGTTACCGCTTGGTCTATGGCGTGCAGGATGATATTTTGATCGTGATGGTGATGGCGGTTGACAAGCGCGAAGACAGTGCCATCTACCAGTCTGCCATGGCTCGTTTGTTGCAGCATCGATAGCATGGCAAATCAATCACAAAAAATAATCCGCATCGGTGCAGGCGCCGGTTACTCAGGTGACCGCATTGCGCCCGCTGTCGAGTTGGCTGAAAAAGGCCAGCTCGATTACCTGGTGTTCGAATGTCTGGCCGAGCGCACCATTGCCTTGGCGCAGCTCGAGCGCAGTAAAAACCCCGCACTTGGTTTTGACCCGCTGCTGCAAGATCGCATGCGTGCGGTGCTGCCTCTGTGTGTGGCCCAACACATCAAGATCATCACCAACATGGGGGCAGCCAACCCACATGCAGCCGCGCAAGCGGTGTTGGCGGTGGCGCGCGAGTTGGGTCTGAGCCAACTCAAGGTGGCCGTGGTGCAGGGTGACGATGTGTTGCCCCAACTGGTGGGCCATGACTTTGCGTTGATGGAGCACGAGGCCACTTTGTCTTCTTTGGGCGATCGCGTGATTTCGGCCAATGCGTATTTGGGCGCAGAGCCTTTGGTGCGGGCGCTAGAGACGGGCGCCGATGTAGTGATCACTGGGCGTGTGGCCGACCCCGCTTTGTTTTTAGCGCCCTTGGTGCACGAGTTCGGCTGGTCGTTTGACGATTGGCAGCGCATGGGGCAGGGCATTGTGATTGGCCATTTGTTGGAATGCGCGGCGCAAATTACCGGGGGCTACTTTGCTGACCCGGGTTACCGCGATGTGCCTGATTTGGCGCGACTCGGTTTTCCATTGGCCGAGGTGTCTGCCGATGGCAGCGCGGTCATCACAAAGGTGGAAGGCTCGGGCGGTTGCGTGACCACGGCCACCTGCACCGAGCAGCTGCTGTACGAGATTGAAAACCCCAGCCAGTACTTGCAGCCTGATGTGGTGGCCGATTTTTCAAAGGTGACTTTGACGCAGGTTGGCCAAGATCGTGTGCAGGTGCAAGGCGCCAGCGGTCAGGCCAAGCCAGAGGCGTTGAAGGTGACGGTGGGCTACCGCGATGGCTTTATAGGCGAGGGCCAAATTTCGTATGCCGGACCAGGTGCGCAGGCGCGCGGGCAACTGGCGCTTGATGTGCTGCGCCACCGCCTGAATGCCGCTGGCATGGGCGACTTTGAGAGCCGCTACGAGTTGCTGGGCGTCAATGCCATTCATGGGCACAGCTTATCGCAGGGGCATGAACCTTATGAGGTGCGTGTGCGTGTGGCCATGCGTGTGCCCACCTGGCAGCAGGCCGAGCAGGTGGCCAACGAGGTGGAGGCGCTGTATTTGAATGGCCCGGCTGGCGGTGGTGGTGTGACCAAATCTGTGCGCGAAGTGATTGCTGCGGCGTCTCTTCTGATGCCACGCGATGCAGTGCAGACCTCGGTTTCAATCTTGGAGATGTGAATGTTGCTGCGAGAAATTGCCCATTCCCGTGCGGGTGACAAAGGAAACCGATCCACGATTTCGGTCATCGCTTACGATTTGAAAGACTTTGCGCAGATTGAACGCTGCGTGACCGCCGAGCGTGTGAAGGCGCATTACCAAGACATGGTCCACGGGCCTGTGGATCGCTATGTGGTGCCGCACCTAGGTGCGTTGAATTTTGTGTTGCATGATGCGCTGGGTGGCGGTGTGACGCGCTCGTTGGCGTTGGACGCGCATGGCAAGTGCTTGAGCTCAGCCATTTTGAGCATGGACATAGGCCCGCATGAAGCCGCTTGAGTGTTGAAGAAATTTGGAAGGAAAAAACCATGAAGATCAAACAACTGGCCTTGGCCATCGTCGCGAGTGCTGCGGTTTCTGCGTTTGCGCAGGGGTTTCCGAACAAGCCGATCAAGGCCATCGTGCCGTTTGCAGCGGGCAGTGCGACCGATCAAATTGGTCGTGCCTTTGCCACCAAGATGTCGGAGGCGCTGGGTCAACCCATCGTGATTGAAAACAAAGCCGGAGTGAACGGCATGTTGGGCGCCGATGCGGTGGCCAAGTCCGCGCCCGATGGCTACACGATTTTGATTGGCACCAACAGCACCAACGCCGCGTTGAAGAGCTTGATGAAAAAGCTGCCCTACGACCAAGACACCGCGTTTGCGCCACTGGGCTATTTGGGCTCTGTGCCCTTGGTGGTGGCGGTGAACAACGAGGTGCCTGCAAAGAACCTGCGCGAGTTTGTGAACTTGGGCAAAACCAAACCAGGCTATGTGACGTTTGCCAGCGCCAGCACTTCACAGCTGGTGTCGAGCGAAGTGCTGGGCAGCATGGCTGGCATTGAAATGACCAATGTGCCGTACAAAAGTGGCCCGGCTGCCATGACCGATTTGATCGGCGGCCAAGTGATGATGTTCACGGCCGACTTTGCGGTGATGTTGCCGCAGGTCAAAGCGGGCAAGATTCGCGGTTTGGCCGTGACCTCGACCAAGCGTTCGCCCGCCATTCCTGAATTGCCCACAGTCAACGAAGCTTTGGGCCTCAAAGACTACGAAATGATTGCCTACTTCGCGATGTTCGCGCCTGCAGGCACACCGCCCGAAGTGGTGACCAAGTTCAACCAAGCCATCAACGCCGCTGCACAAAGCAAAGACTTGCAAGAAAAGTTTGCCCACATCGGCTTCATGGTGGAGCCAGGCACACCAGAAGCCTTAGCCCGCCGCACGCAGACAGAAAGCGCCAAGTGGGCCAAAGCAATTCGCGACGCGAAGATTGAGCCGCAGTAAGGTGCCTATTTCATGAAGGAGATTAAACGTGAAAACGCATGATCAACTTGTCAAATCAATGCTGAAGCGCCCAGGCGTGAAGGCAGAGATTGACCGTATTGAGCGTGAAGAAGCTGCTTTACTCGATACGCTGCTTAAAGCAAGACAAGATGCAGGGCTGACGCAAGCAGATATCGCTGAACGCATGGGCACTCATGCGCCAGCTGTTGCAAGACTCGAGCGCTCATTGGCTACTGGAAAACATTCACCTTCAATTGCCACGGTACGCAAATACGTCAAGGCGTGCGGCAAAAAGCTGCTCTTGCAAGTCGCTTGATTTTCAGGAGAGCCAAGCGCTGTGTGCGCTTAGTTGAACAACCAATCCGGGTGCAAGGCGACGTAGCAATTTTTCTCGCCTAATAGCTTGCCATCAGGCGAAACGCAAAACGAGCTTCGCACATATTTGTGTTCATCGGTGAGCACATAAGAGCGGTAAACGTCTTTGCTTTTAACGCCGGTTTTGTCTTTGGGAAACAGCATGGCGACGCGTGTAGAACCGCATTCACCCAAACGAATGCATTCTTTGGCGGCGTGGTCATCCACATAAAACTCGATGTAAATGGCGCCCGGAAACTTGGTTTTCGGTTTGGCCACCTTGATCATGCAAGGCGTTTCTTGTGCGCGTGGTAGCCCCATGCGGTCGGCAAAGGTGTTGATTTCATCCAACACCGTTTTTTTGTATTTTTCGCTGATGGTTTTGCGGCACAAAAAGTAGTCGGCATAGGTGTTGGTTTGCACCACCGGTGTGAGCGGGCGGTTGTTGCCATCGAGCTTGATGACAGCCGAGTCGTACACCGCGCTGACCGTGGGTTCGACCTTTTTCTCGGCTTTGCCGTGACCACCACCGTGCCCACCGCCATGGCCGTCATCTTTCTTTTTATCGTCTTTTTTCTTTTCTTCTTTTTTAGGCTCTTTGTGGTCACCGCCGCCGTGACCATCGTCTTTCTTTTTGTCGTCCTTTTTCTTTTCTTCGGGTTTGCCATGGGCGTCAGCAGGCTTGCCGTGATCGTCGGGCTTGCCGTGTGCGTCAGGTTTGCCGTGGCTGTCTTTGGCCTCGGGCTTAGGCGGCGGTTTGGGCTCTTCTTTGGGGCGTTGCTTGGGCTCTTCGTAGGCTTCGCGGGCGACACGCTTGTAGACGTAGCCGCTGCGACCGGGCGTGCCTTCTTCTTCGACGTAGTTGAATTTTTTTTCTTCCACCACAGGCGCTGCGGGTTTTTTGGCGTCGCTGGCCAACACAGGCGTGCACAGCCCGCTGGCAACAAGAGCAGCAAGGCAAAGAGCGGACGACGAGAAAAAACGTGGAGAAATCTTCATACCAAATCAGGCGTATCCCTAGTAGATCGGCACCGAAGGCGCGGGCTTTAATGTCCCAGCGCACAAAAGCATCAATCGACGGTGTAGCAGGTGGTATCGCTGTAGAGCTTGCCCTTGGCGGTCACGCAATGCTGGGCAATGAGTTTGCGCGACATGTCCGATAAAAAGTACGAGCGGTACAGCACTTGTCCCTTGGGGATGAGGCTGATGCTGCGAAACACCGGGCATTGGTTGTCATCGATACAGGCTTTGAGGCGCTGCGCGTTGGTGTAGAGGTGGATGCTGATGCGCCCGGGCGTCAAGCTTTTGGTGGTGCCAATGCTGACCACGCAGGCGTCGCCTTTGACAAAGGGCAACTCCGACAACTCGGCAAAGTAATTCATCTCGGCCACCAGCAGTTCGCGGAACCAGGGGGCGACGATGCCATCACAGTCAAAGTATTCGAGCTTGTCGCTGTGTTTGATTTGTTCGGTGTAAGGCCTGTTTTTGGGGCCCAACAAAAGCATGGGTTCCTTGCCCGACTGTGGAGGGCGGGCCAAAATGGCCCGTGGCGCCAACTGCGTGTCTGGCTTGCTGGCTGTGGCATCGCTGCTGCCACCTTTGAGCACCAACTCAGGTTTGCCTTGCGCGAACGCACCTGTCCACATAGACAACAGGAGGCAGATCGACACGCAAAACTTGTGAAACATGGTGTGCAAGGAATCGGTTGAAACAGGGATAACTTTATCAGCAAGTGAAACGGACTTTATCTTGCTGATCAAGTAAAGTCAGAACAGACCGATGAACAGTTCCTATGACAAATAAATTCCTAGCGATGGCGTGGCTTGGCCTGGCAACTTTGGTGGGTTGCGGCGGGGGTGGTGGTGGTGGCTCAAGCCCATCTGCCACACCCGGACCATTGGCGGTTGAAGGGTCTTCCTACGCCAACAAAAACAGCATTGCCTTGGATTTGCCGCAACTCAAATCCGTGGGGGCCAGTTCGATTGCTGAGTCGGTGACGTTTGGTGACTTTTTTCAAAACGGCACGTATTCGGCTTTTGTGGCCGTGGCGCAAGGTGCAGGTGCACCTGCAAAAGCCTATTTTTTCAAAAAGAACGCCAGCGGCGGCTGGGATGACGCCACAGCCACTTTGCTGACAAGCACCGATGTCTGCGCGACCGTGACCCAAGCGGTCACAGCTGACTTCAATGGCGACAGCAAGCCCGATGTGTATGTGGCATGTGGTGGCAGCGTGGCTGCGACCAAGCAGGTGTTGTTCATGAGTCAGCGCAATGCTTCGACCTATGTGCGACAAGAAACCAGTTTCACGCTGCAATCTTGGGGCGCGGCTTCGGGCGACATTGATGGTGATGGCGACATCGACGTGGTGGCCACCGACAACGGCGGGAGCGTGGCTTTGATGAACGATGGTCAGGGCAATCTGACCAAGGACACCACCAACCGTGTGCCTGCTGCCGGGGCTGGTTTGCCCACCCTGCATCGCAAGGTGTTTTTGTTGCCCAGGACCGGTGCTCGGCCTGATTTGGTGATTGCAGGCAGTGGTGCAGGTTTGAATGCGACCACGATTTTTCTTAAAAATGACACCACTGACCCCACGAAGCCTGGCTATTTTTATGTCAACCAAGCCACGGGCGCATCGAGCTTGTTTGAAAGCAAAGTCCTCAACGGCGTGACCACGGCCAAGGTGTATGACGTGATCGAGTCTGACAGTTACCTGTACGCGTTGGCGAAATATGAGCCGGTAGAGAACGCCTCGGCCGCAACAGAGGTGATGTTGCTGCGCTATGAGTTGCCAAAGAACAATGTGGCGAATTCAGATTTGAATTTGGCCACCATCACCGTAGGCAGTAGCAGCAGCTTGACCTTGCCAAGCAACCCGTACTCGCCCACCGATGGTTTTGTGTCGCAACTCAAGCTACTGAACACCTCAGGCCGCTTTGTGGCGTATGACGGTGCGTGCACGTTGCTGCAAGGCGATACCAATTACGCCACCAGCCGCTGTGGCTTTAGCGTGCAGGGACCTTGAAGCCCAGCTTTGGCTCTTCTTTAACGCTTTTGGTATTGCGTACCGCCAAACAGCACCTCACGCGATTTGTCGTCGGTGATGGGTTTGCGTAAGTCGGCCAGCACCTGCACCCCACGCTGAACGGCGGGACGGGCGGCGATCAAGTCGAACCAAGCTTTGAGGTGGGGGTAGTCGGCCCAGTCAATGCCTTGGTTTTGCCAGCTGCGCAGCCACGGGAAGATGGCGATGTCGGCAATGCTGTAGCTGTTGCCAGCGATGAACTTGGTTGTTTGCAGTTGCTTATCCATCACGCCGTACAAGCGCTTGGCTTCGTTGGTGTAGCGGTTGATGGCGTAGTCAATTTTCTCGGGCGCGTAGAGGCGAAAGTGATGCGCTTGTCCCAGCATGGGGCCCACGCCGCCCATTTGGAACATCAACCACTGCAAGACTTCAAACTTGGCACGGTCGCTTTTGGGCAAGAACTTGCCTGTCTTGGATGCCAAGTACAACAAAATCGCGCCCGATTCAAACACGCTGATGGGCTTGCCATCGGGGCCGTGTGGGTCAACCAGGGCAGGGATTTTGTTGTTGGGGCTGATCTTCAAAAACTCTGGCGTGAATTGGTCACCTTTCCCAATGTTGATGGGATGGGCCAACCAATCGCGCCCTAGGCGAAAACCACACTCTTCGAGCATGATGTGCACCTTGTGGCCGTTGGGGGTGGGCCAAGAGTAAACGTCGATCATGGGTGCTCCTTAGAAGTCTTCTTAGCAGCCGCGTGTCACAGGCATTTCCACATCTTGCGGTGCGGAGGCAATGTGGCGTGCGAGTTCGAGCTTGGCAATCGCGTTGCGGTGCACTTCGTCAGGACCGTCGGCCAAACGCAAGGTGCGTTGGTGGGCATACGAGTAGGCGAGTGGGAAGTCGTCGCTCACGCCACCGGCGCCGTGGGCTTGGATGGCCCAGTCGATGATTTGAGTGGCCATGTTGGGGGCAATCACTTTGATCATCGCGATTTCGGTGCGTGCAATTTTGTTGCCCACGGTGTCCATCATGTAAGCGGCCTTAAGGGTGAGCAAGCGGGCTTGCTCAATCATGATGCGAGCGTCTGCAATGCGCTCATGCCACACGCCTTGTGCGGACACGGGCTTGCCAAACGCGACGCGGCTGTTCAAGCGGCGGCACATGAGTTCGAGCGCACGCTCGGCAGCACCGATGGTGCGCATGCAGTGGTGAATACGGCCTGGGCCTAAGCGGCCTTGGGCAATTTCAAAGCCACGGCCTTCGCCCAGCAGCATGTTGCCCACGGGCACGCGCACGTTTT
>Ga0228703_1000437_pt1 | contig 31404 bp, 28 predicted proteins | sample McNCre217_Aug_MG_3_FD_178020 | JGI IMG/M metagenome (GOLD analysis project Ga0228703, IMG submission 178020) | Freshwater microbial communities from McNutts Creek, Athens, Georgia, United States - 29-17_Aug_MG | ecosystem: Environmental > Aquatic > Freshwater > Creek | place: USA: Georgia...
ATACTGGAACGTGCCTTTGAGGTTGCTGAGGAAGCCCATCGCGGCCAACTCCGCAAGAGTGGTGAGCCATACATAACCCACCCGCTTGCTGTGACTAAGATTCTGGCCGACCTGGGTATTGGAGTTACTAGCCTTGCGGCCTCGCTTCTGCACGACACGGTGGAGGACACGCCTTACACTCTTGAGCAACTTCAACGCGACTTTGGCAATGAAGTTGCCATGCTGGTTGATGGCGTTACCAAGCTAGACAAGGTCAAGTTCGGCGAAAACGCTCAGGCCGAAACCGTTCGCAAAATGGTTGTGGCCATGTCCAAGGACATCCGTGTTTTGGTTATCAAGTTGGCCGATCGCCTACACAATGCACGCACCTGGAAGTTTGTTCCGGAGGAGTCTGCTCGCCGTAAGGCGCAAGAGACACTTGAAATCTATGCTCCATTGGCGCACCGGCTTGGTATCAGCGCAATCAAGAGCGAACTCGAGGACATTTCGTTTAGCGTGCTTTACCCAAAGGTCTACGAGGAAATCGTTAATCTGGTGCGTCAGCGAAGCCCGAAACGCGAAGAATTCATCGAGAACGTAATTTCGGCCATCGATGGAGATTTGCGGGAAAACCGCATTAAGGGACGTGTGGCCGGACGGCCAAAACAGTACTACTCCATCTATCAAAAGATGGTGGTACGCGGTAGGGAATTCGACGACATTTACGACCTGGTAGGCATTCGCGTTATTGTTGCCGAGGTGCGAGACTGTTACGCAATTTTGGGAGCCATTCACGCTCGGTGGAGTCCAGTTCCGGGCCGCTTCAAAGACTACATTGCAATGCCAAAATTCAACCTGTACCAGTCGCTGCACACCACCGTGATAGGTCCGGCTGGGCGTTCGATTGAGATTCAAATCCGCACTGATGAAATGCACAAGCGAGCCGAGTTCGGTGTTGCTGCGCATTGGAAGTACAAGGAACAAGCCGGCAAGGATTCGAGTAGCACCGAAGAGGACTTGGCATGGCTCAAACACCTAAGTGACTGGCAAGCAGAAACCCAAGACCCCGGCGAATTCCTAGACGCGCTTCGGTTCGAAATTGGTGCCAAAGAGGTTTACGTATTCACACCAAAGGGCAGGGTTATTGGCCTTCCTGCCGGCGCCACACCTGTTGATTTTGCCTATGCCGTCCACACCGAGGTTGGGCATCGCACTATGGGCGCAAAGGTCAATGGCCGTTTAGTTCCACTCGAAACCGAACTCAACTCTGGCGATGTAGTTGAGATTTTCACTTCCAAGAGTCCTGATGCACATCCAAGTCAGGACTGGCTAGGTTTTGTGAAGAGTCAGCGTGCACGCGCGAAAATCAAACAGTGGGTGGCCGCGGAACGCCGCGAAGATGCCGTGGAGCAGGGTAAAGAGGCCATCGCAAAAGCAATGCGAAAGGCGAATCTGCCGCTAAAGAGCCTTTTGGCCGGCGACCTAATTGTGCAGCTTGCATCCGAGCTTCACTACGCCGACGTGTCTGGTCTTTATGCCGCAGTTGGTGAAGGCCACATTTCGGCCCAAAGTGTGGTTGAAAAAATCACCGCCGCCGTGCACATTGAACAAGAATCAGACGAAGCGGTTTTCGAGTTGCCAACCAAGCAACGAAGTGCCACCGATGGTCGCAATAACGTTGGTGTCTTGGTACGCGGTGATGCCGATGTCATGGTGAAGTTGGCCCGCTGTTGCACGCCGGTTCCGGGAGACGAAATCATCGGTTGGGTTACGCGCGGAAGTGGTGTTAGCGTGCACCGTACGGACTGCAAAAACATCGTTGATCTAAAGTCGCAACCCGAGCGCCTCATGGATGTTAGTTGGGCCGCTAGCACGCGCGGACAATTCCTAGTGCAGATTCAGATTGAGGCCCTGGACCGCAATGGATTGCTCAGCGATGTTACCCGAGTGCTATCGGAACACCATGTGAACATCCTCAGCGCATCTGTGTCTACTCGGGCGGACCGAATTGCGCTAAGTAGATTCGTTTTTGAGATTGGAGATCCTGCGCTCCTGGATCACCTTCTCAGTGCCGTTCGGCGTATCGACGCAGTTTATGACGTGTACCGAGTTAGTCAATAGGAACCAGTGAAATAGGGCGCTGAAAGAAAAAAAGGGGAGTCTTGCGACTCCCCTTCTACTATTTTTTGGCTAGTTGCCGGCAGCTTGCACTACTTTGAGCCAAGCCTTTCGTGCTTCGAGGGCATCAGTGGCTTCCTTCACCTTGGCCGCATTCTTGCCGGCCTTGGCTGCCTTCAGGTCTGCTTCTAACTTGGCAATCGAGTCTTCCAACTGCGAAAGTACCGAGTTGGTGCGATCGATAGCGGCTGGATCGGTCTTGCGCCAGTGCTCATCTTCAGCCTTGCGCACCTTGGCTTCGAGAGCCTTTAGCCGGTCTTCCACTTCGCGAACCTTTTCGCGAGGGACCTTGCCAGCCTTTTCCCAACGGCTCTGAATGGCCTGGAGAACACGCTTCGCCTCGGCCAGGTCTTTCTCTGGCTTAACGGTCTTTTCTGCTTCCGCAAGTATCTCTAGTTTCACCTTGAGGTTGGCGGCGTACTCGGTGTTTTCGGCCTGGACCTGTTCGCCCTTTGCTGCGTAAATCGCGTCGCCCGCGGATTTGAACTTGGCCCAAAGCTCGTCATCACCCTTGCCCTGAGAACGAGGTGCAGCTTTCCACTCGTCCAGAAGTTTGCGGTACTCAACAACTGCGTCGGCACCCTTGGTTACCAATGCTTCTGCGGCGGCAACAATGGCAACTTTCTTCTGCTTCGCAGCCTTGTTGTTGGCATCCAAGCCGGCAAAGTAGGTGCGCTTATTGGCATCAAACTTGCTGCGTGCGGTGCTGAATCGCTTCCAAATTAGATCGGCTTCAGACTTAGGTAGTTTTGGTCCGGACTTCTGTGACGCCTGCCACTGCTCAAAGAGGGAGGTCATCTGTGCGGTGGAGTTCTTCCACTGCGTTTTGGCTACGTCTTGGTTGGCAATTGCCTCAGCCGCTTCAGCAATCTTTACGCGAGCGGCAAGGGCCTCGGCAACCTGTTCTTTGCTCTGCTCGTGCTGAGCGGTGTTTAGCTCACCAATCTTGCCGGCCACGGCTGCAACACGTGCTCGTAGATCGGCCAGGTCGCCAACCACGTTCGGCTCAACCAGGTCTGCGGTAACGGTCTGCAAATTCTTCTTTAGTGAATGCACATCCGCTTTAGCTGCAACACGTTGTTCCAGGTTGCGCACTAGTGCTTCGAGGTCCGCAAACTTGCGCTCGTAGTATGCCAGCGCTTCTTCTTGGGTCTTGTCTGGGTATTGACCAACTTTGCGTTCAACACCGCCCTCGATGACAAAAACGTTGTTGTCTGCGTCTACACGACCGAACTTGTTGGTTGCCACTATGTGCTCCTGTGTTTGATAGCCCGCAAGGTGCTGGCCCGTGGTGCTGCTGCTCTTAGTTTAGTTTGATGGTGCCGATGGTAGTTGCCACCTTAGGAGCGCCGTCACCAGTGCCATTTGTGGTGCCCTTTGCTGCAATGCCGGCAACTATATCAAGACCCGAAGTGACCTTGCCAAAAACCGTGTACCCGCCGGCGCCATCGGAGGGAATCATGCTGTCTTTATACACAATGAAGAACTGCGAACCCATGCTGTTGCCGTTGCCGCCTTGACGAGCCATGGCGAGAACACCGGTCTTGTATACGCTGTCTTTTGGAGCGTTTTCAACAGGACCGAAGGAGTAGCCTGGGCCACCAGTTCCGTCACCCTTTGGATCTCCACACTGGAGTACATAAATGCCGGCGGTAGTTAGACGGTGACAGCTAATTCCAGTGAAAAAGCCCTTCTTTGAAAGCGCCAAGAAGTTGGCTGCGGCTTTTGGTGCCGCCTTGCCATCTAGCGAAATTCCAAGAGTCTTGCCATTGAGTTGCAAGGTACCGGTCCAGGTGCGGTTTTCGGCTCCCGCCGCGTCCGGCGCCTGAGGGCCGCTGGAAGGGCTAGCGGAAGAACTAGCCGCTGCGGTTGGCGAGGCGCTTGCGCTTGGTGCCGGGAAAACTGCTGAGTGAGCCAGCGTTGCCACAAGCGTTAGGAGAATCGCACCGGCACCAATTTTGGTGGCAAGGGCATTGTCCGCTTTACGACGCGCAGCCTTTGCGCCAACAGCCTTTTGCTTCTCCTCATACGAGCGAAGGCGAGCTTGCAGGTTGGCACTGTTGTTCTTTTTAGCCACGGTTTCTCCTTAGGATTCTCTAACCGATTTTATGGCATCCTGAACGCATGACCTTTGATAACGGCTGGTTCGCTAGCGCGGTTCCTCTGGCGGCACGAATGCGCCCAAGAGCCTTAGCCGAAGTGGTTGGTCAAGGGCATCTGTTGAAGCCGGGTTCGCCGCTGCGTCAACTCGCCAAAGCAGACATCGATGGCAGTAACGCCAGCACAACGTCATTGTTGCTCTGGGGTCCCCCCGGCACCGGGAAAACCACACTGGCTCAAGCCGTTGCCCGCGAATCAGGACGACGATACGTGGAACTCAGCGCCATAACCGCCGGCGTAAAAGAAGTTCGTGAAGTGATGGTCAAGGCTCGGAGCGATTTAGAGTCAAACGGAGTTGGCACACTACTTTTCCTCGACGAAATTCACAGATTCTCCAAGGCGCAACAAGACGCCTTGCTTCCTGGAGTTGAAGCGGGTTGGGTCGTCCTGGTCGCGGCAACAACGGAGAACCCGTCGTTTTCGGTTATCGCCCCGTTGCTCAGTCGAATGCTTTTGCTCACCCTTGAACCTTTGGGGCAACAAGACATAAAAACTTTGCTGGAGCGAGCACTGGTTGCGCCTCAGGGTTTGGCTGGAACATTCACCGCCACAGGTGAAGTATTTGACCAGCTGGTGTTGCTGGCTGGTGGAGATGCCAGGCGTGGACTCACAGTGTTGGAAAGTGCCGCCGGTCACGCTGCGCAACAACGCGGCAGCCAGCCCTCCTCGGCAGAGCCTGCGCTCATCACGCTGGAGAGCGTTGAAGCGGCACTTGACCACGCTCTGGTTCGTTATGACCGCGATGGTGACCAACATTACGACATCATCAGTGCCTTCATTAAGAGTGTGCGTGGTTCTGATGCCGATGCCGCCATTCACTGGCTGGCTCGAATGATTGAAGGTGGCGAGGACCCCAGGTTTATTGCGCGCAGGCTAATGATCCTCGCCGCGGAAGACATTGGACTTGCCGACCCACAAGCGCTGCAACTGGCTGTTGCAGCATTCGAAACCGTGCAGCAGATAGGAATGCCGGAAGGCCGTATTCCGCTTGCAGAGGCAACCATTTACCTGGCGCTGGCGCCTAAGAGCAATGCCGCATACACGGCTATAAATCAGGCCATCGATGACGTGCGAGCCGGACTGCAGCCAGCGGTACCAAAACCCCTACGGTCTAGCAACTATTCGGGGGCCAAGGCCAGAGGCAATGGAATGGGCTACGTTTACCCGCACGATGAACCGCGCGCGGTTGCCGAGCAACAATATGTGTCGGGCAAGATCGCGTCAAAGCGCTATTACCAACCCAAAGACATTGGTCTCGAACGTGAACTAGGGGAGAGGTGGACCAGGCTGCGTGCCATCATCCGGGGGCTGAAACCAGGTAAATGAGCCTTGGATTCAAGCAGTCAAACTGCTAGACTCTAAAGGTTGCCGACTTTGGCTCCCGCTCGGCTGCGCGGGGCTTTACGGTGCGACCATCTAAATAGCCGGATGGTCCGTGGCGATTAGAAATGCAAATCAACTCTAGATCTGCGTTCTTCTTTGTGAACAAACCGCTATCGATTCCGTTTGGAATCCATGAAAGGAACACGTGTCTAAGACAACGCGTACCCGCAGCATGACTCGTAAGTCACGCGCACTGGGCCTTGCCCTAACCCCAAAGGCCGCAAAGTACCTTGAGAAGCGTCCATACGCTCCTGGCCAGCACGGCCGCACCCGCAAGAAGGCTGACAGCGACTTTGCCGTTCGTCTGCGCGAGAAGCAGCGTCTTCGCGCACAGTACGGTATCCGCGAGGCTCAGCTCCGTAAGACTTTCCAGGAAGCAAAGCGCGCAGAGGGCCTAACCGGTGAAAACTTGGTTGAGCTTCTAGAAATGCGCCTCGACGCTCTGGTTTTGCGTGCCGGTTTTGCCCGCACCATTGCACAGGCTCGTCAGATGGTAGTTCACCGTCACATTCTGGTAAACGGTGAGCGCGTTGACCGCCCATCGTTCCGCGTAAAGCCTGGCCAGCAGATTCACGTGCACGCCAAGAGCGAAGGCACCGAGCCTTTCCAGGTTGCAGCAGCCGGCGGTCACGCCGACGTATTGCCTCCAGTTCCTGGCTACCTCGACGTTCAGCTAGACAAGCTCACCGCTGTATTGAGCCGTCGTCCAAAGCGTGCTGAAGTTCCAATCACTTGTGAAGTTCAGCTTGTGGTTGAGTACTACGCAGCTCGCTAGTAATTTCTAACTAACGCATAGTTAGGAGTTCGGATGAGCGGCGGAGACATTGCAGCAATCATTGCGGCCGGAGCCTTTGCGCTTCTGGTGCTTTTCATTGCTGTGCCTCTGATAAAACTCGGAAGAGTTCTCGACGAAACTCGAGAATCCATCCGTTCGGTCAACGAGGAAGTGGCTCCGCTGCTCACCGAACTCACTCAAACCGTTCAGGCCACCAACAAGCAGCTGGCAAAGGTTGACGTTATTACCGAAAATGTTTCGGAAGTAACAGGAAACATCAGCGCTTTGGTGGCCGTTTTTGCTTCCACCGTGGGATCACCTCTGGTCAAGATTGCCGGCCTAACATCGGGCTTGCGCTCGGTTTTGCTTGGCAAGGCAAAGAAGTAGGTTCAGCATGAAGAAACTGTTTTGGTTTGCAGCTGGTATTGGTCTCGGTTTGGCGGCCGCAAAACAGCTTGAAGAGAACCCAAAGGCCCAGGACCTAGCGGCCGATGTAAGCAAGCGCGCCAAAGACTTTGGCGCTGCCGTGAGCGAAGGCTTCCGCGAGCGCGAAGCCGAACTAGCAGCGGCTAAGACCACCACCACCAAGTAGGACTTTATCCGTGCAGACCGCCGAAATTCGCCGGCGTTGGCTTAACTTTTTTGAGCGCAACGGCCACACCGTAGTTCCATCAGCTTCTTTGATCACCGATGATCCATCGCTGTTGTTCACAGTTGCGGGTATGGTTCCGTTCATCCCATACATGACGGGTTTGGTTCCCGCTCCGTACCCTCGCGCAACCTCAGTTCAGAAGTGCATCCGCACCTTAGACATTGAGGAAGTGGGTAAAACCACTCGCCATGGCACCTTCTTCCAAATGAATGGAAACTTTTCATTTGGAGACTATTTCAAGCGTGAGGCAATCAAATTTGCCTGGGATTTCCTAACCGGAAGTCGCGAATCAGGTTGTTTGGGCATTGACCCACAGCTGCTCTGGGTAACCGTTTTCCAAGACGATGACGAGTCCATTGGCATCTGGCGTGAAGTAGCCGACATTCCAATGGAGCGCATTCAGCGTCGTGGAATGAAGGACAACTACTGGAGCACAGGCCAGCCTGGTCCAGCCGGTCCTTGTTCCGAGATTTACTACGACCGGGGTCCTGCTTATGGGCGCGAGGGTGGTCCAGAGGCCGACGAAGATCGTTACATTGAGATCTGGAACCTCGTGTTCATGCAGTTTGAGCGCGGCCAGGGTCTGGGTAAAGACAACTTCGAGATTCTAGGCGAGTTGCCCAAGAAGAACATTGATACCGGCATGGGCCTGGAGCGCGTTGCATTCCTGCTACAGGGTGTTGAAAATCTGTACGAAATTGATCAGGTTCGACCGGTTCTCGATCTTGCTGCCAAGCTCTCGGGCAAGACTTATGGGGCAAGCGTTGAAGATGACGTGCGCCTGCGTGTAATCGCGGACCATGTTCGTTCGTCTCTAATGCTGATTAGCGATGGAGTTACCCCTGGTAACGATGGTCGCGGTTACGTTCTGCGACGCCTATTGCGTAGAACCGTGCGCTCAATGCGCCTGCTCGGGGTTGAGAAGCCAGTATTCACCGAGTTGTTCACCGCTTCCAAGGAAGCGATGAAAGCCGCTTACCCCGAGTTGGAAACCGATTTCGCTCGCATTGTCAAGGCCGCGATTGCTGAGGAAGAGGCGTTCCTCCGCACTCTCAATAGCGGTACCGTCTATCTGGATGAAGCTATTTCGGCGGTAAAGGCCGAGGGCGGAAAGCAGCTGAAGGGCAATGCCGCCTTTTTGCTTCACGACACATATGGCTTCCCAATTGACCTAACGCTGGAAATTGCCGAGGAACAGGGTTTAAGCGTTGACCGCGATGGTTTCAAAGCGCTTATGGCCGAGCAACGCGACCGCGCCAAGGCAGACGCGCGTGAGAAGAAATTGGGCGGCACCGACCTCTCGGTCTACTCCGACTTCCGCGCCAAGGGCGTGACCAAGTTCACAGGATATGAGTCGCTCGAGACCGAGGGCACCATCATTGGTGTGATTGCCGATGGGACTGCAACCAAAAAGCTTTCGCAGGGTCAAATTGCCGAGCTGATTCTGGACGAAACCAGTTTCTATGCAGAATCTGGTGGTCAGGACAGCGACGCCGGCATGATCACCGGTAATGGTTTTGAACTTGAAGTTCTTGATGTGCAGAAGCCGGTAAAGGGCCTGGTCAGTCACAAGGTGTTAGTCCGCAAGGGCGAACTTTCCGTTGGCGACAAGGCTCAAACTTTGGTTGACGCCGATTGGCGTTTGGGAGCTTGTCAGGCTCACTCGGGAACTCACGTGGTGCACGCAGCGCTTCGCGAAGTTCTTGGCCCAACCGCCTTGCAAAGCGGTTCATACAACAAGCCGGGGTATTTGCGCCTTGACTTTGCTTGGGCTCAAGCTCTTAGCAACGAAACCAAGAGCGAAATTGAAGAGGTTACCAACCTCGCTATTCGCCAGGATCTTGCCGTTAGCGCTCAGTTCATGTCTCTGCCTGAAGCCAAGACCTGGGGCGCGGTTGCCTTGTTTGGTGAGACCTACGACGAAAGCGTGCGAGTGATTCAGGTGGGTGGACCTTGGTCGCGTGAACTCTGCGGTGGTACCCACGTGGCACGCTCATCGCAGATCGGACTAGTTTCGCTGATTAACGAGTCTTCGGTTGGTTCCGGCTCACGCCGATTGGAGGCCCTGGTTGGCGTTGAAGCGTTCCGTTCCCTAGCCGCCGAGCGCGCTCTCGTTTCACGGCTAACTGAACTGCTCAAGGCGCCAAAGGATGGTTTGGAAGAGCGCTTGCAGGCAACCATCGATGAATTGAAGTCCGCGCAGCGCAAGCTTGCGCAACTGCAGGCGGCTGAACTGGCAACGCAGGTGCCAAATCTTGTGGCAGAGGCCGAATCGGTGGGCGCGTTCAAGCTGGTCGCAAAGAACTTTGGTGTTCTTGAGTCGGTTGATGACCTTCGTACGCTGGCAACATTGGTGCGCAAACGGTTTGCAGACGTGTCGGCTGTTGCCGCCATTTTTGGTGAGATTTCCGGGAAGCCAATGGTAGTTATTGCAAACACCAAGGCAGCTCAAACCGCGGGAGCCAAGGCGGGTGCACTAGTTCGTGTCGCATCGGCTGTGCTCGGCGGCGGCGGTGGAGGCAAAGACGACATTGCTCAGGGTGGCGGCACAAACGCTCAAGCCATCCCAGAGGCAATCGCCGCCGTGAAGGCAGCGCTTTAGGAACTATGCGCAAGGGTAGACGACTTGCCATCGATGTGGGCAAGGCTCGCATTGGCCTCGCAATCTCCGACCAGGATGGCATTCTCGCCAGTCCTTTGGCAACGGTGAATCGGCTCGATGATTTGGCCGATTCGGCTCGCGCCGTTGCTGCGCAGGTTGCGGATTATGTGTTGCTCGAGAGCTACGTTGGTTTACCGCTAAACCTGCAGGGGCTGTTCACTCCGTCCACCCAGGATGCCATTGATGTAGCTCATGCTCTCCAGGCGGTTCTCGAATGCGAAATCAGATTCATCGATGAACGTATGACCACCGTAACCGCAGCGGCACAGCTGAGAGCCGCTGGTAAATCCGCAAAAACTTCGCGTGCGGTTATAGATCAGGCGGCCGCGGTCATAATCTTGGAGCAGGCACTTTCGTTTGAAAAGTCAAGTGGACAGAATCCCGGAACGGCTTTAGCCGTATACCCAGGAACCCAGAAAGGCAGCGATGCGTAGGGCAAAAATTTGGCTGGCACTCATCGGTGTTTTTATTCTGGTTGGAGGCTTGGTTGCCTACGGCCAGCGAGCACAGCTTCGCACTTGGTACGACGGCGTTATGGGACGCGATTATCAGGGTTCCGGTTCCGGCTCGGTCACGCTAGTTATTGCGCCGGGGGAAAGCGGCGTTGACGTTGCTGCCAACCTGGAAAAGCTTGGCGTGGTGAAGAATTCCGACATTTTCTACCGTCTAATTGCCTCACAAAACACGGTGTTCTACCCCGGGACCTACACGCTGCACAAACAGATGAGTTCCAGCGCAGCTCTTGCACTACTCTCGGATTCCAGCTCACATATTGTGTATCACGTAACCATCAAAGAGGGGTTGCGTATTGGAACAGTGCTGAAGCAGTTGGCAGACGCAACGGGTATTTCGCTGGAGAAATTCCAGTCTGCCGCCAAGGATTTGTCGGCAATTGGAGTGCCTAGTTCGGCTCCAAATGCCGACGGCTATCTATTCCCAGCAACCTACGATTTCGACCCATCGCAGAACGCCAAAGACATTTTGAAAACCATGGTGGACCGGTGCTACCAAGAACTAGACAAGTTTGGTGTTGCTGTATCAGACAGGCACAAGGTGCTCACCATGGCATCAATCATTCAGAAGGAAGCGCGTCAAACTGCCGATTTTTATAAGGTAAGCAGAGTTTTTGCTAACCGCATCAAAATTGGCATGAAGTTACAGAGCGATGCCACGGTGAGCTACGGCTCGGGCGGCACAACTGTTACCACCACAGATGCCGAGCGAGCTGCCAACAATGGCTACAACACCTACGTGCGTGATGGTCTTCCGATTGGAGCCATTGGAGGCGCCGGAAGTTTGGCGATTGATGCTGCGCTGCATCCCTCAACTGGCACATGGCTGTTCTTTTGCGCCATCAACCTGCAAACCGGCGAGACCGTTTTCAGTACAACCGCCACCGAGCATGCGGCCGCTGTGCTCAAGTTCCAGGCCTGGATCAGGCAGAATCCGGGTTGGAATGGCAACTAGAAACTACGCGGTGCTGGGTTCACCCATTGTGCACTCCAAGTCGCCCCTGATTCACAAAACCGCATACGGGGTACTCGGTCTCGATTGGGATTACCAAAAGGTTGAGGTGCGCAAGGGGGGCCTGCGAACCTTCATAGATGATTCCGGAGCCGATTTCTCCGGCCTCAGTGTGACCATGCCACTCAAGGAAGAGGCGTGTCGGTTTGCCAGTAACCTTGATGAAACCGCGCAACTAACCGGGGCGGTTAACACGCTTGTGAAAACCGAGACCGGTTGGAATGGGTTCAATACCGACGTGTTTGGAATTGTGCAGTCAGTGCGCAGCGCCGGGTTGCCGCCGCTGGAAAGAGTGTTGATTATTGGCTCCGGTGCAACGGCCACCAGCGCAGTTGTTGCAGTCTCAGAGTTGGCTCCAAAGGCCGAAGTCTTGATTTTTGCGCGCAATCAACAGACCAGGGCACAGCTTGTGGAACTGGCAAAATTTGTTGGAATGAATGCGCGTGGTGCTAAACGCCTGAAATCCGCAGCTCAGCAGGCAGACCTCACCATTGCCACGCTGCCGGGTGGTGCGTTGGATTCGGTTGCAGACAAGCTAAAGGGTTGGTTCGGGTTTTCACCACGCGGTGCCCTTCTTGATGTTGTCTATTCACCTTGGCCAAGCAAGTTTGCATCCCTTTGGCAAAACGCAAGTAAGCCGGCAATAAGCGGTTTGGAGATGCTCATGTGGCAGGCCATTGCCCAACTACGAATTTTCACCTTGGGTAGTTCCAATGAGGAACTTCATAACGAGGTTGCAGTGGTGTCGGCAATCCAACACGCTTTGCAAAACAGCTAACGGTTCAATTCCACACGGGTTTTCCCCCGAGACCTAGGCGTGCTAACAGGCATAGCTGGCGTCATGTGGCAGAATTGAGCCATGTTACGTTGGATCACCGCCGGAGAATCGCACGGCCCAGAACTCGTTGCCGTTCTAGAGGGTTTGCCTGCCGGCGTGCCAATTACCACCGCGGAAGTGCAAAATGCACTTGCTCGTCGCCGTTTGGGCTATGGCCGCGGGGCGCGTATGAAGTTTGAAGAAGATGTGGTCACGCTCTCGGGCGGTGTGCGCCACGGCCTTTCGCAAGGAGGCCCAGTTGCCATTTGCGTGGCTAATACGGAATGGCCAAAGTGGCATGACGTGATGAGTGCCGACCCGGTTGATGCGGCAGTACTTTCGGGAGCCCGCGCGGCTGCTTTGACCAGGCCCCGGCCGGGTCACGCCGATTTCACCGGCATGCAGAAATACGGCTTTTTGGACTCGCGTCCCGTGCTTGAGCGTGCATCGGCTCGTGAAACCGCTGCACGAGTGGCACTCGGTCAGGTTGCCAGCAATTTCCTTGGAGAACTGGGTATCCGCTTGGTCACCCACACGGTTGGAATCGGTCCGGTTGAGTGCAACCGCAATTCGGCTTTGCCCACCCCCACAGACGTTGCCGCTCTGGACGCCGACCCAATGCGTTGCTTTGATGCTGAGGTCAGTAAAGCCATGGTGGCCGAGGTTGACGCCTGCCACGCCGATGGCGACACTCTTGGTGGCGTGGTTGAGACTCTGGTTTATAACCTGCCACCGGGCCTAGGAACCTATGTTCACTGGGATCGCAGACTAGATTCCCAACTCGCCGCAGCGCTTATGGGCATTCAGGCCATTAAGGGTGTTGAGGTTGGCGACGGTTTTGAGACCGCTCGCCGCCGTGGGTCAGCGGCTCATGACGAGATTGAGCGTGACTCGTCAGGCGTGGTTCGCCGACTCACCGACCGTGCCGGTGGCATTGAGGGTGGCATGAGCAATGGTGAGGTGTTGCGCGTACGCGCGGCTATGAAGCCAATCTCAACCGTTCCACGCGCACTTTCAACCATCGATGTTGCCACCGGTGAAGCGGCCAAAGCCCATCACCAACGCAGTGACGTGTGCGCCGTACCGGCAGCGGGTGTGGTTGCCGAAGCCATGGTTGCCTTGGTGATTGCAAACAGTGTTTTGGAGAAGTTTGGTGGCGACTCGGTTGCGGAAACCAAGCGCAATCTCAACAGCTACTTGGCGAGCATTCCCGAAGTGCTAACTAGTTTCGACCGTTAATGGTGCAACCCGTGGTAGTTCTGGTTGGCCCCATGGGTGTGGGTAAAACCACTGTGGGGAAGAAACTGGCAAAAGCCATGGGCGTTCCCTTCATCGACACCGATGCCCTCGTGGTTGCCGACCACGGCGAAATCCATCAGATTTTCGAGACTCAGGGCGAAGCCACGTTTCGACGTTTTGAAGAAGAAGCCGTTGAGCGCGCTATTGCCACCCCTGCAGTTGTAGCCACCGGTGGCGGAGCAGTTCTAAGCGCCACAAGTCGGGATCGCCTCAAAGAAACCACGGTCATTTATCTCTCCACCGATGGGAGACACATTAAGGGACGCCTTAAGGGTTCCAAGAGGCCACTCGTGCAAAACGGTTTTGAGGATTGGCAGCGCATTTACGCCGAGCGCAAACCGATTTATGAGTCGGTAGCTAACATCACCGTGGACACTTCGGGGCACAGCCTTGGTACAACTCTGGCGGAAATCAAGGGAAAGTTGGGCTTGAGTTGAGCAATTTAACTACCATTCAGGTCAATGGGGACAACCCCTATAACGTTCTGGTTGGTCGCGCACTTCTCGGTGAGGTGGCCGTGACGCTTGGCGGTGCGGTTAAGAAAGTTCTAGTTATTCACCCTGAAGCACTTTCGGTTAGCGCCGAGGCTCTGAGGGAGTCACTGATTGCTCAGGGCTACGAGGTGCTTCTGGTTGGCGTTCCAAATGGGGAGGAAGCCAAACGAATTGAGGTGGCGGCCTTTGCCTGGCAGCGCATGGGCGTTGCCGATTTCACACGAAGCGACGCCGTAATTGGTTTTGGCGGTGGCAGCACCACAGACTTGGCGGGCTTTGTGGCGGCAACCTGGTTGCGTGGAGTGAAACTTATTCAGGTACCAACCACACTGTTGGGCATGGTTGATGCCTCGGTTGGAGGCAAGACGGGCATCAACACGGCCGAGGGCAAGAACCTGGTGGGGGTGTTCTACGCGCCTGCAGCCGTAATTTGCGACCTGGATACCCTGATCTCTCTTCCGAGGAATGAAATTCTGGCCGGCTTTGGCGAGGTTGCAAAATACGGCTTCATTGATGACGAGCGTATCTTGGAGCTGATTGAGGCGAATGTGGATCTGGCAACGGATCCCACCAGTGCCGAGTTCCGCGAAATCATCGAACGCTCAATAGCCATTAAGGCTCGTGTTGTTGGTTCTGACTTCAAGGAAGCCGGCTTGCGCGAAATCCTGAACTACGGACACACGCTTGGTCACGCTATTGAGCACGCGGAACGTTACAAGTGGCGCCACGGTGCCGCGATTGCGATTGGCATGGTGTTTGTGGCGGAGCTGGCAAGGCTGGCCGGCCGCTTAGATGATGCCGCGGTTGACCGCCATCGCAGTGTGTTCAAGCTTCTCGGGCTTCCAACCACATACAAAGCCGATAAGTGGGAACAGCTGTTGGCAACCATGCAACGCGACAAGAAGAGTCGGGCCGGACAGCTTCGTTTTGTGGTGCTAGACGGAATTGGTAGACCCACTGTGATGACCGCTCCGCCCGCCGAATTACTGTTTGCCAGCTACCAAGAAATCTGCGAATAAGCTGCGGCAGCCGATAACCTATTGCCATGACTCTGGTTTATGTACTCAACGGCCCAAACTTGGGGAGACTCGGCTCGCGCGAGCCAGACATTTATGGGTCTGCAAACTTTGCCGAACTGACTCGTTCGGTTGAGGCACATGCCAAAGGGCTGGGTCTCGTTGCCGATGTGCGTCAAACCGACTCTGAAGCCGAACTCATGTCCTGGCTTCACGAGGCTGCCGATAGGGGAGCGCACGTGGTTTTGAACCCCGCAGCATTCACCCACTACTCATACTCGCTGCGTGATGCCGCGGTTCAGGTTCCCAAGGCGGGTCTGAAGCTGATTGAAATCCACTTGAGCAACCCGCACACCCGGGAAGAATTCCGACACAATAGCGTGATCTCCGGAGTTGCCACCGGGGTCATTGCCGGCTTTGGCGTGGACTCGTATCTCCTCGCGCTTTCGCAACTGGCACGCTAAACTAGAAGCAGTTTTCGGCAACTGACGCCGACTTTTTTATGCCCAAATCAATGGAATGAGTGAGCACCACCATGGCAACTTCTAACGACCTAAAAAACGGAATGGTTCTAAACATCGACGGCCAGCTTTGGGCCGTTGTGGAGTTCCAGCACGTAAAGCCAGGCAAGGGCCCAGCCTTTGTTCGCACCAAGCTCAAGAACGTTCTCAGCGGCAAAGTAGTGGACAAAACTTTCAACGCCGGTGTGAAGGTGGAAACCGCTTCGGTTGACAAGCGCGAAATGCAGTTCCTCTACAACGACGGAGAGGGCTTTGTGTTCATGGACCTCACCGACTACGAGCAGATCACCCTTTCGCCTGCAGTGGTGGGCGACGCAGCTGACTTCATGCTGGAAAACCAGAACGCGATTGTTGCCTTGAACGAGGGCGAGGCTCTCTACGTTGAACTTCCGGCATCGGTGGTTTTGGAAATCACCTTCACCGAGCCTGGCCTGCAGGGCGACCGTTCCACCGGAGGCACCAAGCCAGCAACACTTGAAACCGGCCGCGTTATTCAGGTTCCTCTCTTTGTTGAGCAGGGCACCAAGGTCAAGGTAGACACCCGCACCGGTGACTACCTGGGTCGTCTCTAAAAGCCCGGCCACGGCAAGTGAGCGCCAGAACTAAGGCACGTAAAAGAGCCATCGATGCGGTATTTGCCGCCGATTTGCGCAAAGTAAATCCAGTAACTCTGCTAGATAACACGGCTGAGCAAGCCGCTGACCGTCAAAATCAAGACGAGATCTTTGGTTACGCCCGCGAACTGGTTAACGGTGTGGTGGAGAACTACAACGAGATTGACGATCTGATCGAAACCTATGCCATCGATTGGACCATTGACCGCATGCCAACTCTCGATCGTGCAATTCTTCGCGTTGCAATCTACGAGATTGTTCACAATCCCGACGTTCCTGCCGCGGTTGCCATTAATGAGGCAGTGGAGCTGGCCAAGGAATACTCCACCGATGATTCCGGCGCATTCATCAACGGTTTGCTGAATCGAATTGCTTCCACGCGCCAGGCCAAATAGCGCGTCCCCTTTCGGCCTAACGGCTGATAGTATTTATCAAACATCCTTTAACTGCGGTCCTGCGAGGCCGAGAAGGAGACGAGTGTGTCTGCACGCACGGTCTTGAATAGTGGCGACTTAGAGCGCGCCATAACACGCATTGCGCATGAAATTGTGGAATCCAACCACGGCACTAAAAACTTGATTTTGCTGGGCATTCCCACGCGCGGTGTTTTACTAGCCGAGCGCATTGCAAACGTTATCCAGCGCCACTACCCGGAGTTTGATTCAGCATCGATGGTTGGCCGACTAGACATCACCATGTATCGCGATGATCTAGGTAAGAATCCGGTTCGAGAAATCACGCCCACCGAAATCCCTGCCGCCGGTCTCGATGGCGCGGTTGTGGTTCTGGTGGATGATGTGCTTTACAGCGGTAGAACTATTCGTGCGGCTCTCGATGCCCTAAATGACCTGGGGCGGCCATCGGTGGTTCGCCTTGCAGTCTTGGTGGATCGCGGACACCGTGAACTGCCCATTCGTGCCGACTTTGTGGGCAAAAACCTTCCAACCTCGCGCGATGAGCGAATCAATGTGCAACTTTCCGAAAACGATGGCGAAACAAGCGTGGTGATTGAGTCATGAGCAACTTGCAGCACCTTCTGAGCTCGGCCGATTTGGATAGAGACTCTGCAATTGCGCTTTTGGACATTGCCGAGGAAATGTCTGGTGTGAACTCGCGTGACATCAAGAAACTACCCACCCTCCGCGGCAAAACCGTGGTGAACCTGTTTTTTGAAGACAGCACGCGCACCAGGATTAGCTTTGAGCTGGCCGAAAAACGACTCAGCGCGGACGTAATCAACTTCTCCGCCAAAGGGTCGAGCGTGTCCAAGGGCGAAAGCCTCAAAGACACCGCCCAGACGCTCGAAGCTATGGGTGCCGACGCGGTGGTTATTCGCCACGGTGCCTCTGGCGCGGCTAACGTTTTGGCCCACAGCGGATGGATAAACGGGGCAATCATCAATGCCGGCGACGGCACTCACGAGCACCCAACCCAGGCCTTGTTAGACGCCTTCACCGTTCGCCGCAGAACTCACGGTTCGGCGAGTGTTGGTAAAGGCTTGGACGGCCTAAAGATTGCCATTGTTGGCGATGTGCTGCACAGTCGAGTGGCTCGCAGCAACCTGCTTTTGCTCAACACCTTGGGTGCCGAGGTTCACCTGGTAGCTCCGCCCACCCTAGTGCCGGCGGACTCGGGCGATTGGCAGGCAAAGATTCATTTCAACTTTGACGATGCGCTTGCTAGCGTGCGTCCGGATGCCGTGATGATGCTCCGCGTGCAGGCCGAACGCATGAATGCCAGTTATTTCCCGAGCGAACGCGAATACTCGAGAATTTGGGGCATGAACGCAGAGCGTCTTGCCGCCCTAAAGCCGAACGCGCTCTTGATGCACCCCGGCCCAATGAACCGCGGGCTTGAGGTCACGGCAGTTGCTGCCGATTCGCCCAACTCCACAGTTTTGGAGCAGGTTGCCAACGGCGTTTCCGTGCGCATGGCAGTGCTCTACCAGTTACTTTCAGGTGAAAGGACATCCATCGATGGTTGATCTGCTGATTACCAACGCAACCCTGCCCAACGGGTTGGTTGCCAATATTGCCGTTGCTGGCGAGCAAATTGTCTCGGTTGGGTCAGAAACTCCAGCTGCAAAGACAACCATTGATGCCAAGGGTCTGGTTGCCCTGCCCGGTTTTGTTGATTTGCACACTCACTTGCGCGAACCCGGTTTTGAACAGAGCGAGACCATTCTTACCGGTAGCCAGAGTGCCGCAGCCGGTGGTTTCACCGCAGTGCACGCCATGGCAAACACCTCTCCGGTGCAAGACACCGCCGGTGTGGTTGAGCAGGTGCAGGCCCTAGGCGTGTCCGCGGGTTATGTTGACGTGGTTCCAGTTGGTGCAGTCACCGTTGGCCTGGAGGGCAAGCAACTTGCCGAATTGGCGGCGATGGCCGATTCACGTGCCCGGGTCCGGGTATTCAGCGATGACGGCAAGTGTGTGCACGACCCGGTCTTGATGCGCCGTGCCTTGGAATACGTGAAGGCTTTCAACGGAGTGGTGGCCCAGCACGCGCAGGAACCTCGCCTAACCGAGGGAGCCCAGATGAACGAGGGCAAGATTAGCGCCGAGCTTGGCTTGGCTGGCTGGCCTGCGGTAGCCGAAGAATCAATCATTGCTCGCGATGTTTTGCTTGCCGAGCACGTTGGTTCTCGAGTTCACATTTGCCATCTGAGCACCGCTGGATCGGTTGAGATTGTGCGTTGGGCCAAGAACCGTGGAATCAATGTGACTGCCGAAGTGACCCCACACCACCTGCTACTCACCGATGAGTTAGCAAGGAGCTACAACGCGGTTTACAAAGTGAACCCACCGCTTCGCACCCAGGAAGACGTGCTTGCTTTGCGCGCGGCCCTGGTTGATGGAACCATTGACATCATCGCCACCGATCACGCACCACACCCTATTGAGAGCAAAGACTGCGAATGGCAGGCCGCCGCATTCGGCATGCTCGGTCTTGAAATTGCCGCTTCGGTTGCTCAGGAAGTACTGGTTGAAAGCGGCAACAGCAACTGGCAGCGTGTTGCGGAAGTTTTGAGTCACAATCCTGCGGAAATCGGCTTGCTCACCGAGCAGGGTCAGGCCTTGGACGCTGGGGCCGTGGCCAACATCACGCTAATCGATCCAACCGCCAAACGAACCATCGATGGCAGTCACTCCAAGAGCACCAACAACCCATACCGCGGTCTAACTCTTCCCGGCTCCGTTGTGCACACCATTTACCGTGGCTATCAAACTGTTGCCAACGGCGAACTAGCGAAGAGCGGAAGAAGCTAATGCCTGCCAGATACCCAGTGATGGCGGTTCTGGTAACCGCGCTGATTGCCTTCTTGGTGATTGTTGCTTTCCGCGCCTGGCGAGCACGATCCAGTGCCCAGGAGAACCAGTTCAGCGCACCCGCCGAATGGCTGGAACACCCATCCGGAGGACGTCAGTGGACCGGAATGCAATACGTGGCAACAACTGTTGCGGGAGACCCGTTGAATCGTGTCACGGCCCATGGCCTCGGAGCGCGCGGCAACGGCAAAGTCACCGTTAGTCCAGATGGCGTGCTCATTGAGCGAAATGGCGAGCGTGCCATTGGCATTGCTGCGGAGCAACTGACATCGGTGGAAAAAGCTAGCGTGACCATTGATCGCAGTGTGGAAACCGACGGATTGATTCAGTTGAACTGGAGCCAAGACGGTTTTGGATTGAGCACATTCTTGCGCGCCAAGAACGCCGAAGACGCTAAACAGATTTTTGAAAACCTTGTGGCAACCAGCGTTGCCGGAAAAAGCAACTAATCAACTTGAACAATAGGGAGCTACACAATGGCTAAGGCGTTACTGGTGCTTGAAGACGGCAAAGTATTCACCGGCAAGGCATACGGCAAACAGGGGAGTAGCCTGGGCGAACTGGTATTTGCCACGGGCATGACCGGCTATCAGGAAACCCTCACCGACCCTTCCTACGCGGGTCAGATTGTGGTGCAGACCGCACCTCACATTGGCAACACCGGCGTAAACGCCCGAGACGAAGAAAGCACCAAGATTTGGGTTGCCGGATACGTGGTTCGCGACCCATCACGCGTGGTGAGCAACTTCCGAGCAGAAGATTCCTTGGACAATGAGCTCAACAAGTATTCCGTGGTGGGAATCTCAGGAATTGACACTCGCGCGCTTACTCGTCACCTTCGTTCCTCCGGCTCTATGCGCGCCGGTGTGTTCAGTGGCGAGGCCGCTGCTGCAAACATCAATGATTTGCTGCAGCAGGTTCGCGGTGCCGCACAGATGAAGGGACTCTCGCTGAGCGACGTGGTCACCACCTCCGAGCCTTATACCGTGCCTCACGAGGGCGATTTCTTTGGTCGAGTTGCGATCATCGACCTCGGCATTAAGCGCTCCACGATTGAGCACATGGTTGCACGCGGACTAGAAGTCAAGGTGTTCCCAGCCAAGACCGCAGCCGCAGATTTGTTGGCGTATCACCCAGATGCCGTGTTCTTCAGCAACGGCCCCGGCGACCCCGAGGCCAGCGAAGGACAAGTTCTTGTTCTGCGCGAGGTTCTAAAGGCCGGCGTTCCGTTCTTTGGAATTTGCTTTGGTAACCAGCTTCTAGGTCGTGCCCTGGGCTTTGACACTTACAAACTCACGTTTGGTCACCGCGGAATCAACCAGCCGGTGCTTGACCGCACCACGGGCAAGGTTGAAGTAACCGCGCACAACCACGGCTTTGCGGTGCGTGTCCCCGGCGGCGAAAACGGTGAAACCGTTGAAAGTCCGGCCGGATTTGGCAAGGTTCGCGTTTCGCACGTGAGCCTCAACGACAACTGTGTGGAGGGACTGGAGTGCTTTGACATCGCTGCCTTCAGCGTGCAGTACCACCCAGAAGCGGCCGCTGGTCCACACGACAGCAACTATCTTTTTGATCGACTCATTGACACCATTGCGGCCAACAAGGGCGCCAAGGAGAGCAAGTAATGCCAAAGCGTAACGACATTAACTCGGTACTAGTTATCGGTTCCGGACCAATCGTGATTGGTCAGGCATGTGAGTTTGACTATTCGGGAACTCAGGCTTGCCGAGTTCTTCGCGATGAAGGCATCCGCGTTATTTTGGTCAACAGCAACCCGGCCACCATCATGACCGACCCGGACTTTGCGGATGCAACCTACGTTGAACCAATCACACCCGAGGTTATTGAAGCAATCATCCACAAGGAGAAACCAGACGCCATACTGCCAACCCTTGGCGGCCAGACCGCGCTCAACGCGGCAATGGCACTCCACGAGCGTGGCATCCTCGACAAATACAATGTTGAACTAATTGGTGCCAAAGTTGACGCAATCAAGAAGGGTGAAGACCGCCAGATCTTCAAAAAGCTGGTTCTCGATGCCGGTGCCGATGTGGCGCGTTCGGTGATTGCACACACCATGGATGAGCTAATTGACGGGGCAGCGCAACTTGGATACCCAGTGGTAGTTCGTCCTTCGTTCACCATGGGTGGACTGGGCTCTGGTTTTGCATACAACGAGGCCGACCTTCGACGCATCGGTGGCGCCGGTCTCCAGGCGAGCCCAACCACCGAGGTGTTGCTCGAGGAGAGCATCCTTGGTTGGAAGGAATATGAGCTTGAGCTCATGCGCGACAAGAACGACAACTGTGTTGTGGTTTGCTCCATTGAGAACGTTGACCCGGTTGGAGTTCACACCGGTGACTCCATCACCGTTGCTCCGGCGCTCACTCTGACCGACCGCGAGTTCCAGAACCTTCGCGACATTGGCATCCAGATCATTCGTGACGTGGGCGTTGACACCGGTGGTTGCAACATTCAGTTTGCCGTTGACCCGGTATCCGGGCGCGTGATAGTGATTGAGATGAACCCGCGTGTGAGCCGCTCTTCTGCGCTGGCTTCGAAGGCAACCGGATTCCCGATTGCCAAGATCGCCGCCAAGCTGGCCGTTGGATATACACTCGACGAGATTCCTAACGACATCACCAAGGTGACTCCGGCTTCGTTTGAGCCAACCCTCGACTACATCGTGGTGAAGGTTCCGCGTTTTGCCTTTGAGAAGTTTCCTGCGGCCGACACAACCTTGACAACCACCATGAAGTCGGTGGGCGAAGCCATGGCTATCGGTCGCAATTACTCGCAGGCGTTGCAAAAGGCACTGCGCTCGTTGGAGAAGAAGGGTTCTAGTTTCCACTGGGGTCCTATTCCTGCCAGTGCGGCCGAACTGCTAGAAATCATCAAGGTCCCCACCGATGGTCGCATCATCAATGTTCAGCAGGCACTACGAGCTGGAGCCACTCCTGAGCAAGTATTTGAGAGCACCAAGATCGATCCATGGTTCATTGACCAGATTGTGCTGATCAACGAGGTTGCGGCAGAGATTGCCGCCGCGCCGAGCATCGATTTCGACCTAATTAAGCACGCCAAGGACCACGGTTTCTCGGACGCCCAGATTGCTCAGCTTCGCGCCACCGACGAGGGTGAAATCCGTGCATTGCGTCATGGTTTTGGCTTGCGCCCTGTGTTTAAGACCGTTGACACCTGTGCGGGTGAGTTCCCGGCCGAAACCCCTTACCACTACAGCACGTACGAGCAGGAGACAGAAGTGACTCCTAGCAACCGTAAGAAGGTAGTGATTCTGGGCTCTGGACCAAACCGAATTGGGCAAGGTGTGGAGTTTGACTACTCCTGTGTTCATGCTTCGTTCGCGCTTTCGGAAGCCGGCTACGAAACCATCATGATTAACTGCAATCCCGAGACTGTTAGCACCGACTACGACACCAGCGACCGTCTCTACTTTGAGCCTTTGACCCTTGAGGACGTGCTCGAAGTGATCCACGCGGAGCAGGCAAGCGGCGAGCTGGTTGGCGTTGTTGTGCAGCTGGGTGGACAAACCGCTCTCGGCTTGGCCAAGGGTCTCAAGGCCGCCGGCGTACCAATCTTGGGAACCACGCCCGAGGCTATTGATCTAGCCGAAGAGCGCGGGCTTTTCAGCAAGATTCTCGACGAGGGCGGATTGTTGGCTCCGGCAAACGGAACCGCAACCAACCTCGAAGATGCCAAGGAGATCGCCGGCCGAATCGGTTACCCGGTTCTAGTGCGTCCTTCCTTTGTGCTAGGTGGCCGCGGCATGGAGATTGTTTACGACGAGCCATCCATCGATGACTATTTTGACCGGATTGAGGAATTTGGGTTGGTTGGACCAACCCACCCGCTACTGGTTGACCGCTTCCTAGACGACGCAATCGAAATCGATATCGATGCCCTGTACGACGGCGAACAGCTCTATGTTGGCGGCGTCATGGAGCACATTGAGGCCGCGGGTATTCACTCGGGCGACTCTAGTTGTACCCTTCCGCCGGTGACTCTCAGCACCAGCCAGATTGAACGTGTGCGCGTGGCGACCCTGGCCATTGCAAAGGGAGTTGGTGTTCGAGGTCTGCTGAACGTGCAGTTTGCCCTGGCTAACGACGTTCTTTACGTGCTTGAGGCCAACCCTCGGGCTAGCCGCACCGTGCCGTTCGTATCGAAGGCACTGGGAATCACCTTGGCCAAGGCAGCATCGCTAGTTATGGTTGGTCGCAGCATTGCCAGCCTGATTGCCGACGGCTCGCTGCCGGAGAAAGACGGCACCTACATTCCGGTGGATTCACCCATCGCTGTTAAGGAGGCCGTGCTTCCGTTCAAGCGTTTTGCCACCAAGGATGGTCGTTTTGTTGACAGCCTGTTGAGCCCGGAAATGCGCTCCACCGGCGAGGTTATGGGAATGGATGTTGACTTCCCAACCGCGTTTGCCAAGAGCCAGTCCGCGGCGGGAAGCCCGCTACCAGAGAGCGGTAGCGTGTTCATTTCGGTTGCCGACCGCGACAAGCCGCAGGTGATCCTGCCGGTAAAGCGTCTCCAACAGCTTGGATACAAGATTCTTGCTACCTATGGCACTGCAGCCATCTTGAAGCGTCACGGCATTGAAACCACTGTGGTGCGTAAAGCCACGGATGACCTGTTGGTTGATGGGCCGTCGATTGTTGATCTGATCACCGCCGGCGAGGTGGACGTTGTTGTGAATACGCCATCTGGTTCGAGCGCTGTGAAGGACGGCTACGAGATTCGTGCCGCAACCACCGCCGCTGACAAGGCCATTTTCACCACCATCGCTCAGTTGAGCGCGGCCATCGGTTCGTTCGAGACCGTGATTGCCGGTCCGTTTGGCGTAAAGAGCCTGCAGGAACACGCCGTTGATAGGAAGGCAGCTCTTGCCAAGTAGTTTTGGTGCCCGGCTTGAGGCCGCATTTGCCGCGCACGGGCAATTGTGTGTTGGCGTGGATCCACATGCGGCGCTGCTTGAGGACTGGGGCTTGAGCAACGACGTCACCGGATTAAGCTCCTTCGCCAACTCGGTCATCGATGCCTCTATTGGCCGCGTTGGAATTGTGAAGCCTCAGGTTTCGTTCTTTGAACGTTTTGGCTCCAAGGGTTTTGCGGTGCTGGAGCAAATCTGCGAAAAGGCCACTGGAGCCGGTTTGCTGGTGATCATGGACGTGAAACGCGGCGACATTGGCACCACCATGGAGGCCTATTACGACGCCTGGTTGGGCAAGGCGGCACCATTCATTTGCGACGCCATCACGGTTTCCCCATACCTTGGGTTTGACTCACTAAAGGGCGTCATGGCCTCGGCCACCGAACGCGGCAAGGGATTGTTTGTTCTGGCCGCCACCTCGAATCCAGAGGGGGCCAAAATCCAGCAAGCTCTCATCGATGGCACCCACACGGTGGCTTCGTCCATTTGGACTTCGCTGGAACACGTAAACGGAATCACCAGCGGGCCCAGCGAAAACCTGGGTAGCTTCGGTGCAGTGCTTGGGGCAACGCTGAACCTGAACAAGTTTGGCTTGGGTTCGGTAACCACCATTGCGCAACCAGTTGCCACACCAATTTTGTCCCCGGGTTTTGGCGCCCAGGGAGCTCGTTTGGTTGACACCGGTCGCCTTTTTGGCCACGCAAGCCATCAGGTTATTGCCTCGGTATCACGAAGCGTTCTGGGCGCTGGTGTGCTCGGTCTGGATGACGCCATTGACGCTGCCAACGCCGAATTGGCCGAGGGATTAGCCTAGTTCTATGACCTCCAGACTCACCGTGATTGCCGGTCCCACCGCGGTTGGTAAGGGCACTGTAATCAAGCACATCCTTGCCAACTATCCGGGGGTGGAACTTTCGGTTTCGGCAACAACGCGGGCACCGCGTCCAGGAGAAATTAACGGCGTTGCGTATCACTTTCTCACCATGGAACAGTTTGATGCCGCCATTGCAAACAACCAGATGCTGGAATACGCGGTAGTTCACGGAACTAACAAGTACGGAACTCTTCGCGGTCCGGTAGAAGAAGCTATTGCCGCGGGTCGCAAAATGATTCTGGAAATTGATATTCAAGGTGCGCGCCAAGTGAAGCAGGCAATGCCAGAGGCGAACTTGATTTTCATTGCTCCACCGAGTTGGGATGAACTCGTTAAAAGGTTGCAGGGGAGAGGCACCGAAACCGCGGAGGAACAGGCTAAGCGACTCGAAACCGCGCGTCTCGAACTCAACGCGCAGTCAGAATTTGATGAAGTTGTAGTGAACGAGGATGTAGCCGAATGTGCCACGCGCATCGTAGAATTGATGCAGGACACCGCGAACTAGTATTTGCGGTCATTAGATTTCTTTCAGCGGGTCATTTTGGCCCCAAACCTCAAAGGTATTTACATGTCAGAGAAGCTCCAGGGCATTGTTAGCCCGTCAATCGACAACCTGCTCAGCAAGGTAAACAGCAAGTACGAACTGGTCATCTTCGCTTCCAAGCGTGCCCGCCAGATCAACGACTACTACTCTGCGCTGCAGGAGGGAAGCCTGTTCAACAACGTTGGTCCTCTGGTTGAGACCACCATCGATGAGAAGCCCCTCACCATTGCCATGCACGAAATTGACGAGGACAAGTTGGTTCTCACCCGTCACGAGGAATAAGCTTTCTCGCGTTTTAGCAAACTTAGGGATACCACCGTGCTGAATGTCTTGCTGGGCATCACCGGTGGTATTTCCGCATATAAGGCCACCGGAATCATTCGGTTGCTTACCGAGGCCGGTCACACGGTCAAGGTGGTTCCAACCGCGAACGCCCTCCGATTCGTTGGTGCAACCACACTTGAGGCGTTGTCACACAACACAGTTGATCCTGATTTATACACCGATGTAGACAGCGTGAAACACGTGGCCCTTGGTCAGGCAGCCGACTTGGTCATCGTTGCCCCAGCCAGTGCCGCATTCTTGGCCAGGTTTGCCGCAGGTATTGCGGACGACCTGTTGCTCAACACTCTGCTGGCTACCAAGGCGCCGATTTTGGTTGCGCCAGCAATGCACACGGAAATGTGGCAAAACTCGGCAACTCAAGCCAACGTGGCAACTTTGCGATCCCGCGGTGTTCTGGTTCTTGAACCGGACAATGGTCGCCTCACCGGGGCCGACACTGGCTCTGGCAGGCTACCCACCCCAGAGGCCATTACCCAAACTGCTTTGGCATTGGCGCAGGGAAACCCTGCCAACCTGCAAGCCTTGCACGGAAGGCACGTTGTAATCACAGCCGGTGGAACCCGTGAACCCATAGATCCCGTTCGTTACATTGGCAATCACTCCAGCGGGAAACAGGGAATTGCGTTGGCAAACGCCGCCTCCGCGGCGGGAGCACGCGTGACTTTGATTGGCGCCAACCTGGAGCCAGAGATATCGGGCATCGATGCCTACATTTCGGTGGAAACCGCTGAACAACTCGCGCAGGCTGTGAACCAACAGTTGCCGAGCGCCGATGTGTTGATTATGGCTGCGGCGGTTAGCGATTTCAGGGTTGAGAGCCCGCTTACCGAGAAGCTCAAACGGCATGTCACCGGAGGCGAGTACGAACTCCGATTGGTTGAGAATCAAGACATATTGGCCGGTGCGGTAGAGCGAATGCGTGTCGAGGAGCTTCACACTTACACCGTTGGATTCGCCGCCGAAACCGCGGGCACCCTAGAGCGTTTGGCCAGTTTGGCGGCCACCAAGATTGCCGCCAAGGGTTGCGACCTTTTGGTTGCTAACGACGTGAGCGGGGGAGCCGTGTTCGGCTCTTCAAGTAACAGCGTCTACTTGCTTGCAGCCAACGGTTCGAGCGGTCATGTGAGCGGCACCAAATTGGCTGTAGCCATCAAGGTTTTGGAAACAGTGGCCTCGGCACTCTCTGCGCGATAGCGCTTGCGCTTGCGCTTGCGATTACACGTGTGATGCCTACCGGCTATTCGGGTGTGATGACAGGGCTTCGATTCATTACGACCTCGGCGGTTCGTGTGCGCGGTTGCGGATATAATCGTTTTCAATGAGTAACTTGCGCTTTTTCACATCAGAGTCCGTAACCGAAGGTCACCCAGACAAGGTCTGTGATCAAATCAGTGACACCATTTTGGACGCCATGCTGACTCAAGACCCTGGTTCTCGTGTGGCTGTTGAGACCATGGTCACCACCGGTCTGGTGCATATAGCCGGCGAAGTTACCACCGATGGTTACGTTGAGATCCCACAGCTGGTTCGTCAACGCATCAAAGAAATAGGTTACACATCTAGCCAAATCGGATTCGACGGGGATTCCTGCGGCGTATCGGTGAGCATTGGGCAGCAGTCTCCGGACATTGCTCAGGGAGTGGACGACGGCTTTGAAGCGCGCGAAGGCGGTTCGCGCGACAGATTTGATGCGCAGGGAGCCGGCGACCAAGGGCTAATGTTCGGCTACGCCACAAACGAAACCCCGAACCTAATGCCAACCGCAATTGCAACTGCACACCGTTTGGCAGAGCAACTCGCCGCCGTCCGCAAGACCGGCGTGGTTGATTATCTGCGTCCGGACGGAAAGACCCAGGTGACCATCGGTTACGAGGGGCAAGTTGCAAAGTCAATCTCGGCAGTGGTGCTTTCCACACAGCACAATCCGGGTGTCACATTGGAACAACTACGTGCCGAAATGCTAACCACGGTCATCACCCCGGTAATCGAGGCAACCGGCCTTGACCTGACTGAAACCAAATTCTTTATCAACCCAACCGGGCGCTTTGAAATTGGTGGGCCAATGGGCGACGCCGGACTAACCGGCCGCAAGATCATTGTGGACACTTACGGTGGTGCTAGCCGTCATGGTGGTGGCGCTTTCAGCGGTAAGGATCCATCCAAGGTTGATCGATCGGCGGCCTACGCAATGCGTTGGGTAGCCAAAAACGTTGTTGCCGCCGGCCTTGCGGATCGAGCCGAAGTTCAGGTTGCTTACGCCATTGGTGTTGCTAAACCAGTAGCCGTTTATGTTGAAACTTTTGGTACCGCCAAGGTTGATAGCAGCAAGATTGAGGCGGCTATCCAACATGTTTTCGATTTACGACCTCGTGCAATCATCGAGGAGCTCGACCTTTTGCGGCCAATTTACGCGCAAACAGCCGCATACGGACATTTTGGGCGTGAACTTCCCGAGTTCACATGGGAACAGACCAACCGCGTGGAACAGCTTCTAGCCGCCATCTAAGGGCCAACATTTAGGAATCGTTATGTCTGGCAGGTTTGCGCGGGTGGCCATTGAGTCACCGCTGCCGCAACTTGATCGGCTATTTGATTACCAGATCCCCGGCGACCTAGTGGTTGAGCCTGGGATTCGCGTAAAGGTTCCTTTTGGCAAAGGCACAGCCCTCAACGAAGGCTTTGTGGTTGAAGTTGTTGAGCAAAGTGAACTGGCAACGGCTTCGGTTGCCGAGGTGGTTTCCGCCGCCGCCGTGTTACCGATTAGCCACTACCAATTTCTTCGCGCGCTAGCCGATCGGCAAGCCGGAACCCTCAGCGAACTCCTGAAACTCGCCGTGCCAAAGCGTTCGGTTCGGGTTGAAAACGCTTGGCTCAAAGAAGCCACTCAAAGTGCAGGAGGGGGCTACACTTCAACAATCACCGAAGTGGGACTCCATTATGCTGGGCGGCCGGCAATCTTTTCGGGTCGCCTAACCGCATTGGCCGAGCCCCGAATCATCGATGTGGTGTTTTCCGGAGAGTCCGTGGCGCAAAATCGCAACCTGAAGTTGCAGGGCTGGGTTGCACTTTTTGTTGCAGCCGCCTTGGAACAAATTGCCGCCGGCAAGTCCGCGGTGCTGGTGGTACCCGATTTTCGGGATCAGGAGCGCTTGAAAGCGGCACTTAACCAGCTCGGATTTGCCGCACGAGTTGCCGACTTTGACGCAAGCCAAACAGGTTCGGCGCGTTATGCGTCATACCTGAGGTGCCTAACACCGGAGCCAGTAATTGTTATAGGTTCGCGCGGGGCGGTTTTTGCTCCAGTTGCCAACCTTGGTTTGATGGCGATGTGGGACGATTCCGACCAAAGCCTGGCGGAGCCTACCGCTCCATACATTCATGCTCGTGAGGCCATGCTCCTTAGACAACAACTTTCCGCCTGCAATCTCCTGCTCAGCGGCCATGCGCGCTCGGTTGAAGTACAGCGTTTAGTTGAACTTGGTTATCTCCAAGACGTAACCGCCAGTTTTGCACCTCCAAAGCTAGCGGTTACCGAACCGGGATTGCGGGTGGATACCGCCTCATATCAGGCGGTGAAGCAGGCCCTAGATGCAGGCGGCAGCGTATTGGTTCAGGTTGCGGCAACTGGGCACTCCACCAGCGCATACTGTGCATCCTGTGCAGAACGTGCGCAGTGTTCCAACTGCCACGGTCCGCTATTTCTAGATGACTCAGGTGTTCCAAAGTGTCGTTGGTGCAACGCAATGAACCTTGGTTTTAAATGTCAGAGTTGCTTTGGTTCTAAATTGCGAACTGGCACTGCGGGTTCAAATCGCACCGCGGCTGAGCTGGGCAAGAGTTTCCCTGGCGTAAAAGTGGTGGAAGCCACATTCGAACATCGTGTGGTCAGTCTAAAACCGGGCAAACAACTTGTGGTGTCCACCCCGGGTGCCGAACCCGTCATAGCTGGCGGCTATGGCGCCGTGATTCTCCTAGACGGGCAAAAGCTCCTGGCCCGCGATACTTTACGCGCCACTGAGTTGGCGGTTGCACTCTGGAGCAACGCCATTAGTCTTTTGGCGGCCGGTGGCCGCGCAGTTGGAGTGGGCCTGGCGGGCGACCTGGGCACCAAACTCGCGCTTTGGGATCAGGTGGGAATTGCTTCCACCGAACTCACAGCGCGTAAGGAACTGGCGTTTCCTCCTCATAAACGTATGGCCTCACTGCTCGGTCCCAGAGCAACTCTCGACCAGATCGTTGAGGGCCTATTGCCCTCAGTGGTAACTAAAGCCAATCAAACCGCCGAGGTTTTGGGTCCGCTTCTGGTTGAGCGGGCGGGAATTGGAGCCTCAACCACCGGCGCGGAAACCTGGCGCTATCTAGTTCGCTACGACTATGCCCTAGGTGAAGCTTTGGCACGCGAACTTAAGGCACGCGTCTTGGCCGCAAATGCCGCGGTGAAGGCAGTGAGCGTTAAGTCCGGTCGTGCCAGCCGAGCCGTGCGGCTAAAAATGGACGATTCGCAGGTAATCTAGAGCCTGTTCAGTGAAAGGCATGGATTGAAGCTTCTGTTTGCAGGCACTCCAGCCAACGCCGCTCGCACACTTGAATGGCTTCTAAACTCCGGCCACGAAGTTGTTGCCGTTCTCACTCGTCCAGACGCGCCGGTAGGGCGCAAACGTGTTCTCACACCATCGGCAGTTGCGGCAGTTGCAGAGAACGCAGGCTTGCCCGTTATCAAAACCAGCAGTGTTACTCCAGAAGTTGTTCAAGCCCTTTCAAATACCGGGGCTCAGCTGGGTGTGGTTGTGGCATACGGAGCCCTACTAAAACCTTTTGCGCTGCAGGCTCTACCCTTGGGTTGGATCAACTTGCACTACAGCCTGCTGCCAGCCTGGAGAGGAGCTGCACCAGTGCAACGCGCAATACTTGCGGGTGAACGGGAAACCGGAGTAACGGTATTTCAACTCGACGCGGGCATGGATACCGGACCCGTCTACACGTCTGTTCCCACTGAAATCCAACCATCGGAGAATAGTCAACGATTGCTGGAGCGTCTAACCGATTTGGGTCTAACCGCACTATCGGAGGTGTTGCCTCAACTAGAGTCGGGCCTCGCTCGCGCGATTCCGCAATCCGAGGCAGGTGCCAGTTACGCGGCAAAACTTACTCGTGCTGAAGCGCTTATCGATTGGAAGCTCCCGGCCAAAAAGTTAGAGCGCGCGGTTTTGGCATACAATCCCGAACCGGTGGCTTACACAATGTTTGACGCCAATCCTTTTCGCATTCTGGATGCCGTGGC
>Ga0228703_1000439_pt1 | contig 31256 bp, 30 predicted proteins | sample McNCre217_Aug_MG_3_FD_178020 | JGI IMG/M metagenome (GOLD analysis project Ga0228703, IMG submission 178020) | Freshwater microbial communities from McNutts Creek, Athens, Georgia, United States - 29-17_Aug_MG | ecosystem: Environmental > Aquatic > Freshwater > Creek | place: USA: Georgia...
GTTGGGGCATTGTGGCAGAAAGCAAGTATCCGTATGAAAACCCTCACGATTGATGTCGTCTCCGATGTGGTGTGTCCTTGGTGCTATGTGGGCAAGCGTCGCCTAGAAGGCGCACTCGAGATGCTGGCCAAAGAGCACCCCGACGTCGTGCCAGAAGTGCGTTGGCACGCGTTCCAACTCAACCCCGATATGCAACCGGAGGGGATTGCGCGCTCCGAGTACGTCAAAAACAAGTTTGGAGACCGCGCAGACAGTATTTACGAGCGGGTCAGTGGCGTGGGGCAGGATGTGGGTATTGCTTTCAAGTTTGACCAAATCAAACGCCAGCCCAACACCATCCAAGCCCACAGCCTGATCGCGGCTTGCAACAGCGTGGATGGGCAAGAACGTATGGTCGAAGCGTTATTTCAAGCCTATTTTTTAGAAGGACGCGATCTCACCGATCCGAAAGTTCTGGTCGAAATTGCCATCACAGCTGGAATGTCACCCTTTGTTGCGGAGGAATGTCTTAGCAATGAAGCCTTGATGCAAGAAACCCGCGAAAGTGACCAACAGGCCCGCGAAATGGGCGTGACCGGCGTGCCTTTCTTCATCTTCAACCGCAAAGTGGGTGTTTCTGGCGCCCATGAAAGCGAGAGCCTGTTCCAGGCCATGACGGAATCGGTCGAATGACACAACAAGCTTCCCCCATCGTCCGTGCCATGGTCATGCGTGAATTGGAAGAGGGCGTCAAAAATGATGCTTTGTGGTTGCAAGCCTTGTCAGAATCCAAATTGGACCCCACGCAAACCAAACTGCGCTACATCGCGCTTCGCTCGCAAGCTATCCAAAGCAATATGAAAGGTTTGCTGATCGACCAAATCCGTGGTGCAGTCGCCAAAGATAAGTTGATTCGCTAGATAAATACAGGTTGGGGAGGTGACGGACCTCGACCCCAGCACTGGCTCCACAGTTAGGGCTGCTTGGTTCCCCACCTGACCCGGTTGGCCGCTTCACCATGTGGGAAGGCCCGTCGATCCAAATTGTAGGTCACCTAGAATCTACGGCTTATGTCTTATTTAGTGCTGGCCCGCAAATACCGTCCCAAAACCTTTACCGAAATGGTGGGGCAAGAACACGTGGTCCAGGCCCTCACGAACGCGCTGACCACCCAACGCCTGCACCATGCCTATTTGTTTACGGGCACACGCGGTGTTGGCAAAACAACCGTATCCCGCATATTGGCCAAGTCGCTCAATTGCCAAGGGCTGGATGGGCAGGGCGGCATCACCGCCAACCCTTGTGGGGTTTGCCAAGCGTGTACCGATATCGACGCAGACCGTTTTGTCGATTACACCGAACTAGACGCCGCTTCTAACCGAGGCATTGAAGACGTGCAGTCGTTGCTTGAGCAAGCGGCATATAAACCTGTGCAAGGCCGCTTCAAAGTCTTCATGATCGACGAAGTACACATGCTCACAGGTCCAGCTTTTAACTCGATGCTCAAAACTTTGGAAGAGCCGCCCGAATACATGAAGTTTGTGCTGGCAACGACCGACCCCCAAAAAGTGCCGGTCACCGTGCTGTCGCGTTGTCTGCAGTTCAATTTGCGGCCGATGGCACCCGAGACCGTCTTGTCGCATTTGGGAAGTGTGTTGCAACAAGAAGCTATAGACGCAGAACCACAGGCCTTGCGTTTAATTGCCCGTGCCGCCCGCGGCTCTATGCGTGACGCTTTGAGTTTGACCGACCAAGCCATTGCCTTTGGCGGGGGTCAATTACAAGAAGATGCCGTTAAGCACATGCTCGGTAGCGCAGACCGCACTTACGTGTTTCAGTTGATCGAAGCATTAGCCAACGGAGACGGCAAATCGGTGGTGGCGATTTCTGAAACCTTGCGCCTGCATGGATTGAACTCTGCTTCCACCTTAGAGGACATGTCCAGCGTTTTGCAGCGTATGGCGGTCTTGCAAGCCGTGGGTAACGCGCCAGAGGCAGACAGTACCGACCCAGAGGCGGCCGACATCGCGCGTTTGGCGACCCTGATGCCTGCTGATGAAACTCAACTCCTCTACAGCCTGTGTATCCATGGCAGACAAGAACTGGGCTTGGCTCCTGATGAATACGCGGCCTTGACCATGGTGCTTTTGCGTTTGCTGGCGTTTAAGCCCAAGTCACATTCCGACTCCGCAAGCACCAGCGCAAACGCCTCGGCACCGGCTGAAAAAAAAACTTCTGAATTAGCTACGCCACCACCGGCACCCGCTCCAATCCTCTCGAAAACCTCAGATGGCGACTTCTGGAACCAGTTGGTGCGGGAAATGGTCGAAGCCCAAACTATCAACGCCTTAGTGCGTGAACTGGCTCTCCAATCCCAGTTGATGGCGCGTGAGGACAAGCAATGGACCTTACAAGTCGACAAGGATTCGCTCAACACCCCCAGCAACCGTGAACGTTTGCAAGCGGCTTTGGCGCAATGTGGCCATGACGTCCAATTGCGCGTTGTTACCGGCCCAGTCCTTGACAGTACGGCCAAGCGCTTGGCGCAAGAGATTGCCGAACGCCAGGCGCGGGCGGAGGCGATCATCTTGCAAGACCCGTTCGTGCAATCTTTGATGCGCGACTTTGACGCGAAAATAGTCCCCGGCAGTATCAAGCCGGTTTAAGTTCACAAAAGGAATCACATGTTCAACAAAGGACAACTCTCAGGTCTGATGAAACAGGCGCAAGCCATGCAAGACAACCTCAAAAAAGCCCAAGAAGAATTGGGCAATATCGAGGTCACTGGCGAATCAGGCTCTGGATTGGTCAAGGTTTTGATGACCTGCAAGCACGACGTCAAGCGCGTCACCATCGACCCGAGCCTGTTGGCCGACGACAAAGACATGATCGAAGACTTGGTGGCTGCCGCCTTCAACGATGCGGTGCGCAAAGCCGCTGAGACCAGCGAAGCCAAGATGAGCAAACTCACCGCTGGCTTGCCGCCTGGCCTGAAGCTGCCGTTTTAATGGCCAACACCTCGGTTTTAGAGGGGCTGATCCAGGCGCTGCACCGCTTGCCTGGAGTAGGTGTGAAATCCGCCTCACGCATGGCTTATCACCTGTTGCAACACGACCGTGAAGGCGCCAAGCTGATTGCCGATGCATTGCAAACTGCGGTCGCAGAAGTACAGCACTGCGAACTTTGCAACACCTTCACCACCCAGCCGATTTGCCTCACCTGTGCCGACACTACGCGCGACAGCAGCCGCCTTTGCGTGGTCGAGAGTCCTGCGGACCAGTCTGCGGTGGAACGCACTGCGGCTTACAAAGGTCTTTACTTCGTTTTGATGGGTCGCATTAGCCCGCTAGACGGCCAAGGACCCAAAGACATTGGCTTACAAAAATTGCTAGAGCGCGCCAGCGACGGCGTGGTGAGTGAAGTGATTTTGGCGACCAACTTCACGGCGGAAGGGGAAGCCACCGCCCACGTGCTGGGCGAAGCCTTGAAACGCCGCAATGTGCAGGTCACCCGGCTTGCGCGCGGCGTGCCAGTGGGTAGTGAGTTGGAATATGTTGATTTGGGCACGATTGCCCACGCTTTGGTAGATCGTCGCAAGGCTTAATGAAACGACGTCTCAAGGGGTGCTCTACCAGCCATCCCTAGCGCTTCGCCACATTCACGTCGTGCTTGTCTTTGCCCGATTTCTTAGAAGCTGTTTTCGTAGCGCCATCCCCTTTGGCCTTTTTATTTCCCTTGCCAGCTTTTTTACGCTTGGCAATGGCCTCTGGCGATAAATCGAGTTTGCCGTTGTCGGCAACCCTGGCCGTGACGTCTTCCACTACGCGCATCGTTCTCGGAACCAGCAAGGCGGAACCAGACTTGATGATCATCTTGGCGGGAATATTGTTGACGGCACGTAAATCGGCTTCGCTCATGCCCACTCGCTTGGCAGCTTCGGCGGGCTTCATGTTCGATGGTGCGATCCACGCTGTCCAAGACGCCATGCGTCCGATGCCGGAAGACTCGTAATTGCGCTGAAACACCTCCGCTTTGTCCCATGGCAACAAGATGGAAGGCGTTCCAGCGGCCAGCAATACGGGGCGACTGGCGGAGGGGTTCAAGGACTTGAAATCGTCCACGCTGATCTCCGCCAATTTGGCGGCAACCGTCACGTCCATATCGCGAGGCAAAGGAACGCTTTGGAAATACGGATGGTTAGGAATGCTGTGCAACACCACGTTGTAGGCAGGTGGGTTGCCGACGATGTTTTTCATGGCCTGGAGTTTGGGCACGTACATGCGCGTCTCCATCGGCATGTTGAGGTCTACATAACCAGTGGGTAAGCCCGCGCGTTGGTTGCGGGCAATCGCTTTGCCCACATTGCCTTCGCCCCAGTTATAGGCCGCCAAGGCCAAATGCCAATCGCCAAATTGTTTGTAGAGGCGTTCTAAATAATCCAAGGCAGCACGTGTGGACGCCTGCACGTCACGTCGGTCGTCGCGGAAAACGTTTTGTTTCAAATCGAAACTTTTGCCAGTGGCCGGCATGAATTGCCACATGCCGCTGGCGCGGGCGCTGGAGACGGCTTGCGGGTTGAACGCGCTCTCGATGAAAGGTAACAGCGCCAACTCCGTGGGCATATTGCGCTGTTCCAGCTCTTCAACAATGTGGAAGAGGTATTTGCTGGAACGCTCGCCCATGCGTTGCAGGTAGTCTGTCTTCGCGGCATACCACTGGGTGCGGTCAGTCACCAGGTCGGTTTCTAGATCGGGCATTTTGTAGCCCTTGCGGATGCGTTCCCACAAATCGTTAGGCAGGTCGAGATTGGCGACCTTGTTGCCTGTCAAATTGGTTTTTCCAATGGGGCTCAGGTCGGATTGTTTGTCACTGCCTGACGCAGAACCGGATGCTGTGGTTTGACCTGGCAAGGGTTGCAGTGGGGCGCAACCCTGTAACAAAGCTAAGCAAAGGGCCAGTGGAGTGGCAATCGAAAAGAATCTCATTTGAAGTTGTTTTTCCATTCCCGCAGGGCGGCAAATACGGTGGTGTCATTGCTTTGGGCGGAGAGACCAGCATGTTGGGCCACAGATTGCCGCACAGAGGCTTGTCGACTTCTGAGAAATGGGTTGATCTTCAACTCATTTCCCAAATCAGCGGGCAGGGTGGGTATGTCTTGGGCACGCAAATTTTTGCAATGCGCGGTGTAGTTCTGCAGGTCTGGGTTGTTCGGCTCTACCGCAAGGGCAAATTTCAAGTTGGAAAGAGTGTACTCGTGCGCGCAACACACTCGTGTATTGGCGGGGAGAGCCGCCAAAGTATCCAAAGACGCCAACATTTGCGCGGGTGTACCCTCAAAAATGCGGCCGCACCCGCCCGAAAACAGCGTGTCTCCACAAAACAGCACAGGCGCTTGAGGGGCGTCGGGTAAAAAGTAAGCGATATGCCCCGATGTATGGCCCGGTACGTCGATCACTTGCACGGTTTGACCCAAAAGCTGAAAGGGGGCATCTGGCAAAGCAGGGATAAGCGGCTCAGGAATGTTTTCACTTGCGGGACCGTAGACCTTTGCACCCGTTGCGTCTCGAAGTTCATCCACACCACCGATGTGGTCTGCGTGGTGGTGGGTGACTAGAATCGCGGCCAAGCTGAGACCTTCGCGTCTCAAAACCTCCTTCACCGGCTGGGCGTCCCCCGGATCGACCACCACCGCGTGGCCGTCTTGATGCCACAACCACAAGTAGTTGTCTGAAAAAGCGGGTATTGCAACGAGTTTCATGGCGTCCACATTTCTAAAAACCGATAGTTTGCACGAATGGCTCCAGACGCCGCCAGGGCAGTACATGTTGGCGTGGGAGCAAAAGCATTTTGACCGTGCAGTGTCAGACGCTTTCGGTTTTCATGCGCTTCAGCTAGGTTTGCCCCAATGCGACGCACTGGGAGCGAACCGCATGCCGCACAAATTTATAGCGTGCGATGGCCTGCCATCCAGCTATGCATTGGACAGGCCCCTGTTTCTGACCAATTACGAAGCCTTGCCATTCTCGGACGCCAGTTTGGACTTGGTCGTTTTGCCGCACACCTTGGAACTAAGCTTTGACCCACACGCCACCTTGCGCGAGGTCGAGCGTGTCTTAGTGCCCGAGGGAAGGGTCGTCATCGCCGGCATGGAGCCTTTGAGTCTGTGGGGCGCCAGCAAAGCCCTTGGGCGTGGCGTGCCTGAATTTGGCGATTTGATCAGTCAGCGCCGCATTCGCGACTGGCTCAAGTTGCTGAGTTTCGAGGTGGACCACCACACCAGCGGTTGCTTTCGCCCCATGCTCCGCACAGAACGCTGGTTACAACGCATGCGCTGGATGGACACCCTGGGCAGTCGGTGGTGGCCGCTGTCGGGTGCGGTCTACTTCGTGCAGGCTGTGAAGCGCGTGCGTGGGATGCGACTGATCTCCCCCGTGTGGAAGAAATCCAAGCAACGGGCTGCGGCCACCGTGACCACCGCATCCAAGGGGATGGAATGAAAGAAGTAGAAATTTATACAGACGGAGCCTGCAAAGGCAATCCTGGACCTGGTGGCTGGGGGGCATTGCTGCGCACACCACAAGGGCATGAAAAGGAAATCTTTGGCGGTGAGTTAGAAACCACCAATAACCGAATGGAACTCACCGCCGTTATCCGCGCGATTGAGTCGCTGAAGTCCCCATGTTCGGTGGCGCTCTATTTAGACAGCGAATACGTGCGCAAAGGCATCACCGAATGGGTGCATGGCTGGAAAGCCCGCGGCTGGCGCACCGCGGCCAAGCAGCCTGTGAAAAACGCTGACCTTTGGCAAAAGCTCGATGAATTGGTGCATCGGGGCGACCACGCCATCCATTGGCATTGGGTCAAAGGACATGCTGGGCATGTGGACAACGAGCGGGCAGACGCCTTGGCCAATATGGGGGTGGACCAAGTGCTGTCTCAATCGTGACAAGATTTGGTTTCTTATCAAACGCGCAAAAAAGCCCTGCGGCTGTTACATTTGCATAGTTTTTTGCATCCTTAAATTCCCCAAAAAATGGCATCTAAAAAAATCTACACCACCGTTGCTGTTGCAGGCATTCTGACGGCATCTTCGGTCGCTTGGTGGTACCAAAACGCTAACAAATCTTCGATGGGTATCACCGTTCCTGGTGGTGCGGGTGGTAAGGCCGTTGGCGTTGAGTTGGTCAATGTCAAAAAGATGTTGTTGCGCGATGACGCCGAAGCCGTTGGAACATTGCGCTCTCGCCAAAACGTGATGATGCGCCCCGAGGTTGCCGGACGAATTTTGTCCTTGGGATTTGGAGATGGTGCTCGCGTCAATGCCGGACAAGTTCTCGTGCAACTCGACGACACCTTGCAGCGGGCTGAGGTGCAGCAGTCGATGGCGCAACTCTCTATTGCTAGAGCCAACCACAAACGCAACCAAGACTTGGTGTCGCAAAATTTTGTCGCGCAAAGGGTTTTGGATGAGAGCGCAGCCAGTTTGCAAGTGGCTGAAGCCCAAGTGAGTCTGTCCTGTGCCCGTTTGGAACGCATGCGCATCGTGGCGCCTTTCAGCGGCGTCGTAGGTATCCGCAATATCAACGTCGGCGACTTTGTCAAAGACGGTGCCGACTTGATCAACCTCGAAGACATTGGCATGTTGTATGTCGATTACCGTTTGCCCGAGCGTTACCAAGCCAAACTTGCACCAGGACAAATTGTCGAACTCAAGATCGATGCCTTGCCTGGACGTTTGTTCAAAGCCAAGGTCGAAGCACTTGACCCCTTGATTGAACCCAACGGTCGTTCGATTGGTATGCGTGCTGTCTTGGCCAATGGCCCTGGTGAACCCATAGCACCTCCCGGCGGTAAAAAACCAGATGGAAGTTCTGCTGGCGGTCCTGGTAAGCCTGCTGCTGGTCCGAGCGCATCTGCCGCTTCTGCAGCGGCCCAACCCACTAATAAAAACTCCCAAACTGCTAGCCCCGCTAAGCCAGCAGATGGCAAACCCAACAAACCAAGCAACAGCGCAGGTGCTGGCGCTGGTAACGGCCCGGTGAGTGGATCTTTCAATTCACCTTCGCCACAAAGCCTTGGATGCCCGCCCAACCAATTTGACCGCGCGCGCGTCGCACCCTCCGGTTCAAACGCATCCGGTCCTCTGCGCCCTGGTATGTTTGCACGTGTCTCTGCAGTATTTGCTGTCAAACCTGACGCGCTGGTCGTGCCTGAAGAAGCCATCGTTCCTCAAGGCGGCAAGCAATTCGTTATCAAAGCAATCCCACCATCTGAATTACCCGCCCAACCCGCTAGCGCCACCGCCAGCGCACCTGAAATTCCGCCTGGTACCCAATACGTATCCAAGCGCGTGGAAGTTAAGTTAGGCATTCGCCGTGGTGGACAAGTAGAAATCACTGAAGGCTTGAATGAGGGCGAACCAGTCGTGGTCGCTGGGCAGCAGCGTTTGCAAAAAGACGGCACGCCTTTGCGCGTGGTTGAGTTGGGCAAACCGCCAGCTTCTGCTGCATCCGCTGCTTCGAGTCCATCCGCTGGCGGTGCATCAGCACCTGTGGCTGACTCTCCCGCCTCGGCTGCAAGCCGTTAACCGTTACCCGTTCCGCGTGAGGCGCTATGCAACTCTCTGAAACCTCCGTCCGTCGTCCAGTCTTTGCAACAGTTTTGTCTCTGCTCATCATTCTGGTGGGCTTCGTGTCTTACACACGTTTGAACGTGCGTGAGTACCCCAAGATCGACAACCCTGTGGTGACGGTAGAGACCAAATACACCGGCGCATCCAGCGCTGTGGTCGAGTCGCAGGTGACCAAGGTGTTGGAAGACTCCTTGTCTGGCATTGAAGGCGTGGACGTCATCACATCGATCAGCCGCCAAGAGCAAAGCCAAATCACAGTGAATTTTGTTTTGTCGCGTGATGCTGATTCATCCGCAGCGGACGTGCGTGACAAAGTAAGCCGTGTGCGCCAACGTTTGCCCCAAGGTATCGACGAGCCCGTGATCGCTAAAGTAGAGGCCGATGCTTTCCCAGTGATTTGGTTGTCCTTTAGTGCCGACAACATGGATGTGATGCAGTTGAGCGATTACGCCAACCGTATCGCCAAGCCCATGATGCAAACAGCGCCAGGTGCTTCCGATGTGCGCGTGTATGGCGAGCGCAAATTCGCGATGCGTATTTGGTTAGATCCAGACCGTTTGGCCTCTTACAAATTAACCACACAAGATGTGGAAGATGCTTTGCGTCGTTCCAATGTGGAAGTGCCTGCGGGTCGTATTGAGAGCAAGTTCCGCGAGTTCAACGTGACTGCGGCAACCGACTTGCAAAAACCTGCTGAGTTCAGGCAAGTCGTGATCAAAGCCATTAACGGCATGCCGATTCGCATTGGTGATGTTGCGCGTGTTGAGCAGGGGCCATTGTCTGAGCGCACATCGACGCGTTTGAATGGACGCGAAGCCATCACCCTTGGTGTGATTCGCAATGCTACGGCTAACCCGTTAGATCTGAGCGCTGCAGTGCGTCAAATGATCCCCAAGATCAAAGAAAACTTACCACCGGGCATTGAGATCGAAGTAGCCAACGACAACTCGGTGTTTATCGATCGTTCGATCAAAGCCGTGTACCAAACCATCATTGAAGCGATGGTCTTGGTGTCCTTAGTCATTTTTGTTTTCCTCAGGACATTCCGCGCATCCATCATTCCGTTGGTCACTATTCCAGTGTGTTTGATTGGCACGTTCGCATTGATGGCCTTGTGCGGATTCACCGTAAACACTTTGACTATGTTGGCATTGGTGCTTGCCATCGGTCTGGTGGTGGACGATGCGATCGTGGTGCTTGAAAACATCTTCAGGCATATTGAAGACGGAATGGCACCCTTCCATGCCGCTATTCGTGGAGCGCGTGAAGTGGGTTTTGCTGTGGTCGCGATGACGCTCACCTTGGCTGCGGTTTACGCGCCTTTGGCATTCACGCCGGGTCGCACAGGTAAGTTATTCACGGAATTTGCTTTGGCGTTGGCTGGTTCCGTTATTGTTTCTGGCTTTGTGGCTTTGACTCTGACGCCCATGATGTGCTCGATCATGTTGAAGCATGTCAGCAATCCCACATGGTTTGACAGAACCATGGAGCACTATCTACAAAAAATCTCTGAAAAATATGGACAAGTGTTGGGTTGGACATTGAGTTCAGGTCGGGTGATGGGACGCCATATGTCGCGTCGTTGGTTAGTCGTTGCGGTGATGTTGATGGCGGGTGTCGGCACATTCACTTTGCTTAAAACTACCAAGAGCGAGTTGGCTCCACTGGAAGACCGCGGTGTTATTTTGACGGTGATCAATGGTCCCGATGGCGCCACGATGGACTACACCACCCGCTATGCGCAAACTATTGAACGCATGGCGAACAAATACACCGAGTTCGATCGAATTTTTACCGTGGTAGGCAATCCGACGGTGGCACAAGGAAACGTGTTCTACCGCGCGATGCCTTGGGAAGAGCGCAAGAAAAGCACTTTAGAAATTGCACGCGAGATGACACCTGCTATCGCGAGTTTGCCTGGGGTGACAGCTTTCCCTATCACGCCACCTTCATTGGGCCAGCCCTTCCGCGACCGTCCCTTGAATTTCGTGATCGTTACCACTGACAGCTACCAAAACCTTGCACAAGTGGTGCGTACTTTTCAAGAAGAAATCGCCAAGAACCCTGGCATCGTCAGTGTGGATACAGACCTGCGTTTGAACAAACCAGAGATCAGCATGGACGTTGACCGTGAGCGTGCAGCAGACATGGGTGTGCCCGTTGAAAATATCGCCCGTGCTGTCGAGACCATGATGGGTGGCAGACAAGTGACCCGTTACAAGCGCGAAGGCGATCAATACGATGTGATGGTGCAAACTGCGCCATCCGACCGTGACACGCCCGACGATATCGAGCATATTTTTGTGCGTGGTCGCAACGACGCGATGATTCCTTTGTCTGCATTGGTGCGCATCAAAGAGGTGGTGGTACCGCGTGAGTTGAACCACTTTGGTCAAAGACGTAGCGCTTCGATCACGGCGAACATTGCACCCAATTACTCTTTGGGCGAAGCCATTGTGTTTATGAATGAAACTGCCAGCAAAGTGTTAAAGCCTGGTTACGCCACCGACTTGAACGGAACTTCACGTGAATTTGTGAAGTCTTCAGGTTCTTTGGTGATTGTGTTTATCTTGGCCTTGTTGTTCATCTTCTTGGTGCTGGCGGCACAGTTCGAGAGCTTCGTCGATCCACTCGTGATCTTGCTATCGGTCCCGTTGTCTATGGTGGGCGCTTTGCTTGCTTTGCAATTGAGTGGTGGAACGCTCAATGTGTTTAGCCAAATTGGTTTGATCACTCTGGTAGGCTTGATTACCAAGCACGGCATTTTGATTGTGGAATTTGCCAACCAATTGCGTGCAGAGGGTATGGAAGTTTTAGAGGCGGTCAAGCAATCAGCGACTTTGCGTTTACGTCCTATCTTGATGACTACGGGTGCGATGGTGCTAGGCGCTATTCCTCTCGCACTAGCTACAGGTGCTGGTGCTGAAAGCCGTAAACAAATCGGTTGGGTGATTGTGGGCGGTATGAGCTTAGGCACATTGCTCACTATTTTTGTGGTGCCCACGATGTACACATTCTTTGCACGTAAAGCGATACCAGGGGCTATTACTACCCGTCACGAAGATATTGAGGTGGGTGCCTAAGTCTCTGAATGTTTTGGTTTTAGGCACCTGAAGGCTGACCTAAAGCCAATTCTGTAATTGTTAAATCACACCCTCAAACATCATCACATCCACCTCGTCTCCAGCCGCAATGCTGCTTTGGTGATGATGCAAAACAATCAGTCCATTGGCTTCGACCATAGAGCGCAATACGCCTGAGCCTTGGTTGCCAGCAGCTTCCACTTGCAAAGTTCCATCTGGCAATGTGCGTACAAAACCTCTTTGGTATTCCGTTCTGCCAGGTTTTTTTCTCAAAGCTACGGCACTTTTAGCGCGTAAGTACGGCGATGTACTGGGTAAGCCGCCCATCATTTGCAGCAAAGCGGGTTTTACAAAAGCTAAGAATGTCACCATCACTGCCACGGGGTTACCAGGCAGTCCAAATAAAACACACTCGCCTAAACGTCCCACTGCCATAGGTCGTCCAGGACGCATCGCGATTTTCCAAAACGCGACATCGCCCAGTTTTTTCATCATGGCTTTGGTGAAGTCTGCTTCGCCAACACTGACACCACCGCTGGTGATGATGACATCGGCCTTTTCTGAAGCGTCCTTGAATGCATGTTCTAACAAGATAGGGTCGTCGCGCACAACACCCATATCCACTACGTGACAACCCATTCGGGTTAAAAGACCAAACACGGTGAAGCGGTTACTGTCATACACCGCACCTTCACGCATCGCATCGCCTAAGCTCAATACTTCATCGCCAGTTGAAAAATAGGCGACGCGAAGTTGGCGATACACCTTGACCTTGGCGATTCCTAGGCTGGCTACCAAACCTAATGACGCTGGGTTGAGGGTGCTTCCTGCGCGTAAAGCGGGTAAGCCGCGTTGCAAGTCTTCACCGGCTTTGCGTCGGTTGTCACCCGCTTGAAGAATGCCTGCGGGAATCTCCACCATGGTTTCATCACCAGAAGTGCGGACTGTCGCGAGTTCTTGCGCGACCACAGTGTCTACACCTGCAGGCATCACAGCGCCCGTCATGATCTTGACGCATTCGCCTGACTGCACATTACCTTGCCAAGCCTTGCCCGCAAAAGCGGTGCCGACCACACGCAAAGTCAATGGTGATGCGCCAAGTTGCTTGCCATCCAAAGCAAAACCATCCATAGCAGAGTTATCGTGCGCTGGCACATTGATGGGAGAGATGATGTCTTCTGCCACGATGCGGCTAAAGGCCTGCATCAGCGGAAGTTCTTCTGTTGTCAGTTGTGGACGCGTTTGTATTAAGTGCTGGATAAATTCTTGCGCTTTGTCCACGCTTAAAGCTTGCGGATCAAAGCCTTGAAGCGCTTGCGCAATTTCGTCCAAACTTTTCATGTGGAGGGCAGGGTTTCTAAATTGACTAACTCTTGCGCGGTATTGGCATTTGCAAACGCGTAGATGTCGTCGGTAGGCTGATCAAAATTGACTATGGTGGTTTTGTGTAGTGCAGTCCATGCATCAATCTTGCGTCCACCGTTGTGCGTAAATTGCACCAAGCTTTCTAATAATTCACTGCGTAAGAGACAAAACACGGGCTGCGTGCGAATCGTGCGATTGCCTTCGGTATCCGTCTCAAAACCAGCTGCCATGGCAATTTCAGCGTCGTTGGCTTGCAGTGCTTCTGAGAGACGGTTCGCGAGATCGAGTGGAAAACGCGGTGTATCACAAGGGACGGTGAGCAAGTAGGGCGTTTCACAACGCTCTAAACCGACTAGAAACCCTGAAAGAGGCCCCGCAAAATCAGCACTCGCATCAGGCCATACAGAAGCGCCAAACGACTCATACGCAGACAAGTTACGGTTGGCGTTGATCATTACCTCAGACACTTGGGGGCTCAAGCGCATCAAAGCGTGCATAGCGAGCGCCATACCGTTGAAGTTTTGTAGACCTTTGTCAACGCCTCCCATGCGATTGGCGCGTCCACCCGCCAAAATAATACCGGTGATGTCTTGTGAGGTAATGGCGAGGGGCATTGCATTAACCACCGATGTAGCTCATTTCAACGCGTTGTGTTTTCGCATTTGCATCAGGATGCATGCTGGCACGCAATTCAGAGTAGCGGTCATCGCGGTGGTTCCAAATATTTGCAATCGAAGATGCTAGGGTGGCATCAGAAGCGTTTCTATCCCGCATGAGTTCACGCAAGTCGTAACCCAGGCTGGCAAATAAGCACAAGTACAACTTACCTTCGGTCGACAAGCGAGCGCGGTTGCATGTTCCACAAAATGCCTGCGTCACGCTACTAATCAAGCCGATTTCTCCTAGAGAGGGGTCAAACTTGCCTGAGGCATCTGCATAACCCCACCGTTGTGCCGTTTCACCTGTGGTGCTAGCAGGTAACAAAACCAAGGGGTAAGCCTGCTGCACCAATGCCACCACGTTGGCGGATGGCAACACCTCGCCCATGCGCCAACCATTGGTGACGCCCACATCCATGTATTCAATAAAGCGCAGAGCAATGCCGCTTCCACGGAAATGCTTGGCCATAGGAACGATTTGATGGGTATTGGTTTGGCGTTTCACCACCATATTGACTTTGACACCTAAGCCCGCTTTCTGCGCGGCTTCAATGCCATCGAGCACATCGCGGACGGGGAAATCCACATCGTTCATGGCACGGAATACGGCATCGTCTAAACCGTCGAGGCTGACGGTGATGCGATTTAAGCCTGCGTTTTTGAGTTGCTGAGCTTTTTTAGTGAGCAGAGAGCCATTGGTGGTCAAAGTCAAATCTAATTTGGATCCGTCTGGCGTTTCAATCTGCGCTAACTGACTCACCAAGATTTCTAAGTTTTTTCTGAGCAAGGGTTCGCCGCCAGTCAGGCGGATTTTGCGAACACCTAGGCCTACAAACACTTTTGCAAGACGTGTGATTTCTTCGAAATTCAGCAAGTCGCCATGGGGTAGGTAGCTGTAGTCTTTGTTAAAGACTTCTTTGGGCATGCAATAGTTGCATCGAAAATTACAACGGTCTGTCACGCTGATGCGTAAATCGTGCATCGGGCGTTGGAGCTGGTCTAGCAATACACCGCCGCCATCCCAGCCATGCGTGGGTACTTCTGCACGCAAGGCGGTGAGTCGCTGGTCAACCAATGGAATTACACGTTCAGACATAGATAGATTTTGCCTGAGACTCACCGCGCGTTAAACAGCCGCATAACTACCCTGTGGGGTTTCAACAGGTCTTGCCCGTTGTGGCATAGCTAATAAGTAGCTGGGGCGTTAAGGCTTAGAACCAAATCGGTGCGCCACTTCTCCCACAATGCCGCGTCTAAATACCAACACGCACACCACGAAAGTCACGCCCATGATGATGGTGACCCACGAGCCTAAATCGGCAAGGTAGTTTTGCATCGTGACAATCACGGTGGCACCGATGGTGGGGCCCAAGATAGTGCCCATGCCGCCCAGCAAAGTCATGAGCACCACTTCGCCAGACATTTGCCAACCCACGTCGGTCAAAGTAGCAAGACCTAATGCCAGAGATTTCGTAGCACCTGCCATACCTGCCAGTGCACCTGACAAAACAAATGCAGTGAGTTTGAATTTAGAGACGTCGTAACCCAAGGACAAGGCGCGTGGTTCGTTCTCGCGGATGGACTTCAGTACTTGACCAAAGGGCGAATGGATCACGCGATAAATCAAGGCAAATCCGAATAAGAAAACAGCTAAGACAAAGTAATACATCGCTTTGTCATCGGTGAGATCAATCAGGCTAAACAATTTGCCGCGCGGAATACTTTGGATGCCGTCTTCCGCATAGGTGAATGGCGCTTGCACACAAATAAAGTAAATCATTTGCGCCAATGCCAAAGTGACCATCGCAAAGTAAATGCCTTCGCGTCGCACGGCTAACCACCCCGTCACCAAACCGATAGCCGCTGCACTGAGCGTTCCCAAAATCAAACACACCTCGGGTGTGAAGCCCCACACTTTGGCGGCGTGGCCAGATACATAAGCAGCAAAGCCAAAAAACATGGCGTGGCCAAAAGAGAGCAAGCCTGTAAAACCAATCAACAAATTGAAAGCGCTTGCGAAAAGGGCAAAGCACAGGCAACTCATCAGAAAAATCGGGTAACCGACAAACGGTGCCACCAAAAGCCCCGCTAACAAAAGCACATACAAAATAGTTTTAGTCATGCTTATTTCTCCCGCCCAAACAAACCAGCAGGACGCACAAGCAACACAATGGCCATGATGATGAACACTACGGTGGTGGAGAGTTCGGCATAAAACACTTTGGTGAGGCCTTCAATCAGTCCAAGGCTCAATCCGGTCACGATGGATCCCAAAATTGAGCCCATACCGCCGATGACCACCACAGCAAATACGACGATGATGATGTTCGATCCCATCAAAGGACTGACTTGATAAATAGGCGCGGCCATCACACCTGCCAAGCCCGCTAAACCCACACCAAAAGCGTAGGTGAGGGTGACCATCAGCGGCACGTTGATGCCAAATGCTTTGACCAAGTCTGGGTTTTCTGTGCCTGCACGTAAATAAGCGCCCAGGCGGGTTTTTTCAATGACAAACCATGTTGCCAAACACAACACAATTGAGACGAGCACCACCCAAGCACGGTACTTGGGCAGCATCATGAATTCGAGATCGAACACACCGCGGAATACTGCTGGCAGTTCGTAAGGCATTCCAGACGAGCCATAAAACTCACGGAACACACCTTCAAAAATAAGGGCCAGTCCGAACGTCAACAACAAACCATAGAGATGGTCGAGTTGGCGTATCCAGCCTAGTAATAGTTTTTCAATCAATACGCCAATGAGCCCCACCCCAATCGGGGCGAGGACCAAGGCAAACCAGTAATTGATACCGGCATAGTTCAACAGCATCCATGCAAAAAAAGCGCCCACCATGTAGAGCGCACCATGCGCAAAGTTCACGATATTGAGCATGCCAAATATCACGGCAAGACCCAAAGAGAGCAGGGCGTAAAAAGACCCGTTGACCAAACCGAGCATGAGTTGCCCCATCAAGGCTTGGATCGGAATACCAAAAAAATCTGTCATGGATGCCTGTAGTTCAAAAGCTTTTTTAGAAAATTATTTCTTCAAAGCGGTGCAACGGCTTTGTGCCAAAGATTGGAAAGCTTCCTCGCCTTTGACGGTACCCTTCATGTTGTAGTAGTCCCAAGCGCCTTTGGATTCGGCAGGAGATTTGACTTGGAACAAATACATGTCATGCACCATACGACCGTCTTCACGCAATTTTCCGCCTTTGGCGAACATGTCGTTGATAGGCATTTCGCGCATCTTCTTCATCACCGTGGCGGTGTCGTCAGTTCCGGCGGCTTTCACGGCTTGCAGGTAATGCAGGGTAGAAGAGTACACGGCAGCATGGTTGGAGTTTGGTTTTCTCTTCATGGTGGCTTCAAAACGGCTAGCCCATTTACGGCTGTCGTCGTTCATATTCCAGTACCAACCTTCTGTCAGATACAAGCCTTGTGCGGTATTGAGACCCACAGCGTGTACGTCAGAAATCAACATCAACAAAGCTGCTAAGTTTTGTTTCTTGGTCAGACCAAACTCAGAGGCTGCTTTGATGCTGTTCACCGTATCGCCACCTGCGTTAGCTAGGCCGACAACTTTGGCGCCAGAAGATTGCGCTTGCAATAAATAAGAAGAGAAGTCACCTGTTGACAAAGGATGACGTACTGCGCCCATGACTTTGCCGCCAGCGGCTTTGACAACTTCACCCGTATCTTTTTCTAAGGAGTGTCCGAAAGCATAGTCAGCAGTCAAGAAGAACCAGCTATTACCACCGTCTTTCACAATGGCTTTACCCACCACGTTACTCAATGCGATGGTATCCATCAGGTAATGGATACCAGTGTCAGGTGCACAGTCTTCGTTGGTCAAACGTGAGGTGGCAGCACCAGTCACGATCGTGATTTTGTTTTTCTCTTTACCCAAAGCTTGCACGGTCAACGCCACAGCAGAGTTGAGGTTTTCAACTGTCATATCGACTTTGTCTCGGTCAAACCATTGTTGGGTCACGCTCTTGGCGATGTCGGGTTTGTTTTGGTGGTCGGCATTGACGATCTCAATGTTTTTGCCAAACATCTTTCCGCCGAAATCTTCCACAGCCATCTTGGCAGCTTGCAAAGCGCCTGGACCACCGTAGTCAGCATACACGCCTGACATATCGGTCAACACGCCGATTTTGACTACGTCATCGCTCAATTTACCTTGCTGAGCGCTGATCAGCGATGTGGCCGTAGTCAGGGCTGTAGCGACAGCGATCGCAATTAACTTTCTTTTCATAGGTGTCTCCTAAGGGGTTACAAAAACATCAAACGGGAATTTAAAAATCAAACGCCCAAAAACTCATTCAGCATCTCGGCTTTTTCAGCCAACTCTTCTTTTTTGACGACGGCCTCAATCTTGCCGTGCTCAATCACATAGTGCCTGTCGGCAAGCGGAGCAGCAAAGCGGAAGTTTTGTTCGACCAAAATGATGGTCAATCCCTTGGCCTTCAACTGTCGAATGACGCGCCCTAAGGTTTGCACAATGACAGGCGCTAAGCCTTCGGTGATTTCATCCAGTAGTAATATCTTGGCACCCGTGCGTAATATGCGTGCCATTGCCAACATTTGCTGCTCACCACCAGAGAGTCGCGTGCCAGGGCTGTTGCGACGCTCTTTGAGGTTGGGGAACATGTCATAGATTTCATCGATGGACATGCCACCTGCGCCCACACTGGGTGGAAGCATTAGGTTTTCTTCGCAACTCAGGCTCGAAAAAATACCACGCTCTTCGGGGCAGTAGCCAAGGCCTAGTCGCGCAATTTCATTGGTTGCTAAATGGGAAGTCTCTACACCAGCCACTTCAATGGTTCCGGTGCGTTTGCCAGTCAATCCCAAAATGGCTTTGAGGGTCGTGGTGCGTCCTGCACCATTGCGACCTAACAGAGTGACTAGTTCACCTTCGCGTACTTCAAAGTCGATGCCATGCAAGATATGCGATTCGCCATACCAGGCATGCATGTTGTGCACTTTGAGCAAAACAGGAGCGGTCATGCGTGCGCTCCTAAGGTTTCGTTTTCATCCACAGAACCTACATAGGCTTCTAGCACCCGCGGGTTCTTGGAAACCTCTTGGTAGGGGCCTTCGGCCAATACAGCGCCACGCGCTAAAACAGTAATCGTGTCGCTCAAATTGGCGACCACATTCATATTGTGTTCCACCATTAACACAGTGCGATTGGCCGCAACTTTGCGGATGAGTTCAACCACACGTCCTACATCCTCATGGCCCATGCCTTGGGTGGGTTCATCGAGCAACATCAGTTCTGGGTCTAGTGCCAGAGTCGTTGCAATCTCCAGCGCACGTTTGCGACCGTAGGGGAGTTCAACGGTTTGTGTGCTGGCAAAACTTGCCAAATCGACAGACTCTAAAAGCGCCATCGCTTCGTCATTGAGTGAGTAGAGAGATGATTCAGGTTTCCAAAAATGGAAGCTGGTTCCCAACTTGCGTTGCAAACCAATCCGCACGTTTTCCAGCACGGTAAGGTGCGGAAAAACGGCGGAAATTTGAAATGAACGCACCATGCCAGAACGTGACACCTCAGAAGCCGTGAGGCGGGTGATATCAACGCCTTTGTAAATAATGTGCCCAGAAGTGACCGGAAGAAACTTCGTGAGCAAATTGAAAGTCGTTGTTTTACCCGCACCATTGGGGCCAATCAGTGCGTGGATAGACCCTTTGCGAACCTTCAGGTCCACATGGTCTACCGCAGTAAAGCCTTTGAACTCTTTGGTGAGTCCGCGGGCTTCTAAGATGATCTCGTCAGACATGCGTTGTTTTTAAAGTAATGGAACGATGAGCAAAGCCACGATGTTGATGATCTTGATCAGTGGGTTCACAGCAGGACCAGCGGTGTCTTTGTAGGGGTCACCAACTGTGTCGCCAGTCACGGCGGCTTTGTGCGCCTCACTACCCTTGCCACCATGGAATCCGTCTTCGATGTATTTCTTCGCGTTATCCCAAGCACCACCACCGGTACACATGGAGATCGCTACGAAAAGACCAGTGACGATGGTTCCCATCAGCAAGCCACCTAAAGCAGAAGCACCTAAGAGGAGACCGACTAACACTGGCACAACTACGGGTAATAGTGACGGAACCACCATTTCCTTGATCGCAGCAGTGGTCAACATATCCACAGCAGCGCTGTAATCGGGCTTGCGTTTGCCCGCCATGATTTGGCCGTCTTCAAACTGACGACGTACTTCAATCACCACAGAACCCGCGGCACGACCCACCGCTTCCATGGCCATCGCGCCAAAGAGGTAAGGAATCAAACCACCGATGAACAAACCGACGATGACTTTGGGGTCGCTCAAGCTGAATGCGACCGTGATGCCACGTCCTTCTAACGAGTGTGTGAAGTCAGCAAACAAGACCAAAGCAGCCAAACCAGCAGAACCAATGGCATATCCCTTGGTCACAGCTTTCGTGGTGTTACCAACAGCATCGAGTGGGTCGGTGACGTCACGAACAGAAGCAGGCAATTCAGCCATTTCAGCGATACCACCTGCGTTGTCTGTGATAGGACCATAAGCGTCCAAGGCCACGATGATGCCCGCCATGCTGAGCATGGCCGTTGCAGCAATCGCGATGCCATACAACTCACCCAATTGGTAAGCCGACAAAATACCAGCGCACACCATGAGCACAGGCCATGCAGTAGAACGCATGGAGACGCCTAAGCCCGCAATGATGTTGGTACCGTGACCCGTTGTAGAAGCTTGCGCAATGTGTTGCACAGGTGGGTATTGGGTACCGGTGTAGTACTCAGTGATCCAAACCAACGCAGCAGTCAGCAACAAGCCCACTGCACATGCACCCCACAAACGAATTTGGGTGCCAGCACCCAATGCGTCATCGGGCATGATGGCCACAGTCACGAAGTAGAACGCGATGAGCGATAAAACGCCTGCGACGGCCAAGCCTTTGTAGAGCGCTGGCATCACATTTTTCATATCGGGCGATGCTTTGACAAAGAAGCAACCCACGATAGAGGCCAAGATGGACACGCCACCGAGCACCAATGGATATAGAACCGCTTGTGTTGGTGCACTCGCCACCATCAAGGCGCCCAGCACCATCGTGGCGATCAATGTGACCGCGTAAGTTTCAAACAAGTCAGCAGCCATACCCGCGCAGTCGCCAACGTTGTCACCAACGTTGTCAGCAATCACCGCAGGGTTACGTGGATCGTCTTCAGGAATACCGGCTTCAACTTTTCCGACCAAATCGGCACCGACGTCAGCGCCCTTGGTGAAAATGCCGCCACCCAAACGGGCAAAGATAGAAATCAAAGAAGAGCCAAATGCCAAGCCCATCAAGGGATTCAGCAAGTGGGCTAAGTTTTTATCTGGGGTGTAGTTACCGTTTCCAGCTAGGAACCAGTAAAAACCACCAACACCCAAAAGACCCAAACCCACCACCAACATACCAGTGATGGCGCCGCCTTTGAAGGCCACATCTAATGCTGGGCCAATTCCGTGTGTCGCAGCTTGTGCAGTTCGCACGTTGGCTTTGACCGACACGTTCATGCCGATAAAGCCGCATGCACCTGATAACACGGCACCAATCACAAAGCCAATTGCAGTTGTGCTGTTGAGGAAGATGCCAATCAAGATGGCGAGCACTACGCCCACCATGGCGATGGTGCGGTATTGACGCGCTAGGTAAGCGGATGCACCGAGTTGAATGGCCTCTGCAATTTCTTGCATGCGGGCATTGCCTGCGTCCAAAGCCAAAATGGAAGATCGTGCCCAAAAGCCGTAGATCACGGCTACAAGGCCACACGCCAGCGCAAAAAGTAGCGCGGAATTACCTGACATAAAAACTCCTTGATGTTGTATCGCTGAAGGGTGGGCGTCACGCGGGTTGCCTGATGCCACCTCTGCGTTGCTTCCTCAAGCCACAAGAAGATCTTGTTTCAAGATTGGCCAACTTGTGAACTTTAAGCTATATAAAGGTTGTCGTAAGTTTTAACAACGTAAAATTCGGGTTACTCCCTAGTCTTTAACTTCACTCTAAATAATACCCATGTCACTTGATAACGTCACACCCGGAAATAAAGTCCCTGAAGCATTCAATGTAATTATCGAAATCCCCATGAATGCGGATCCTGTGAAATACGAAGTCGACAAGGCGACAGGTGCCATCTTCGTGGACCGCTTTATGAGCACGTCTATGCATTACCCCACCAACTACGGGTACGTGCCTAAAACGATCAGTGGTGATGGCGATCCCGTAGATGTTTTGGTTATTACGCCAGTCCCTTTGATTCCTGGTGTGGTCGTGCCATGTCGTCCCATCGGTATTTTGAAAATGCAAGACGAAGCCGGTGAAGACGGTAAGGTGCTTGCCGTGCCTATCGACAAAATTTTGTCGATTTACACCCAATGGCAAAAACCCGAAGACTTGAACCCCTTGCGCTTAAAAACCATCGCCCATTTCTTTGAACACTACAAAGATTTGGAAGAGGGCAAGTGGGTAAAAATCTTGGGCTGGGAAGGCCCTGAATCCGCCAAGAAAGAAATCTTGGACGGCATTGCCAATTACGAAAAATCCCACAAGTAAATCACGCGCCTTGTTTGAAAGGCGAACGCTCTGCTAAATGTTCGAGGTATTGGTCAACGCCCGAGCGTTCTCTTTCTAAAAAGCGTTCTACCGCATCCGCAAAAGCTGGATGCGCTAGCCAATGTGCGCTGTAGGTGGTGACAGGCATCAAGGCTCTGGCCATTTTGTGTTCGCCTTGGGCACCACCTTCAAAGCATGAGACCTTGTTGTCGATACACCAGCGCAGGGGTTGGTAGTAACAAGCTTCGAAGTGTAGGCAGTCGACGCGTTCCAATGCGCCCCAATAGCGCCCATATGCAACGGCATGATCAGTACCTACAGCGTGGATAGCAATCAAACTACATGCAATCGGGTGGCCTGCACGTTCAGCGACAAACAATACCCAGTTGTCAGTCATGTTGTCTTGCATGGCTTGAAAGAAACTGCGGCTTAAGTAAGGTGCATTGCCATGTTCAAGATAGGTGCGCTCGTAGCAGTTGTAAAAAAAGTCCCAGTCTTGCGAGGAAATTTCTGCGCCAAAGCGCGTTTTAAAAGTCACCCCAGCATCATGAACACGTCGTCGTTCTTGCTTGATCTTTTTACGTTTCTCTTGAGACAAGGTACTCAAAAATTGCTCAAAGTCAGTGAACTGTGCGTTTTGCCAATGGAATTGCACAGTTTGTCTTTGCATCAAACCTAAGGCATCGCAGGCTTCTCGGTCTTGTGGGCTAGTAAACAGAAGATGCAAGGACGACAACTCTTGTTCCTTGCAAAGTTCCAGCACTTTTTTCAGTAAATGCGTGCGACTATTGCTGTTCGAAGCCAGTAAACGTGAACCAGGTACGGGCGTGAAGGGCACCGCTACCAAGCCCTTTGGGTAATAAGCAAGACCATGTTCCCCATAGGCGTTGGCCCAGGCCCAGTCGAATACATATTCGCCATAGGAATGGCTTTTCAAATACATAGCGCAACCGGCAACGAGTTGATCTTGTTGCCAAAGCGTGACGAATTGGGGCTTCCACCCAGTTTTGGGCGTTGCGCTGCCGCTCTCATAGAGGGCTGCCAAATAAGCGTGCGACATGAATGGCGTAGGCGCATCTTGTTGAGCGCACAAGCTGTCCCATCCATGCGCATCGATATCGCGTGGGTCTTCGAAGACGCGGGTGACATAATCCATTGACGTATTAGCCCATATCGGATGTTGTTTTTGCTGTGACGATTGCCATGACTTTAAAGATTTGTGTTGCCCAATTGAATTTTGTCGTCGGTGACATGCAAGGCAATGCGCAAAAAATCATCGACTGTGCCCAACAAGCCTATGCAGATGGCGCCAGATTGGTGCTTACACCCGAGTTATCCATTTGTGGCTATGCCGCAGAAGATTTGTTTTTGCGCAGTTCTTTCATCCAAGCCTGTGATGATGCCCTGAAATTAGTAGCCCAATCCCTCAGCGGGTTAAAAGGCTTGCATGTAGTAGTCGGACATCCTGTGGGTGACGATGCGCGCACCAAGTCAGTGGCGATTCAACGCCGCTTCAATATGGCATCTGTCTTGTCAGAAGGACAAGTGGTTGCGCAATACGCCAAGCGCGAGTTACCCAATTACCAAGTGTTTGATGAGCGCCGTTACTTCACGCCTGGCGATAAGCCATGTGTCTTCGAGGTAGAAAAGGTTCGCATCGGGTTGTTAATTTGTGAAGACGCTTGGTTTGAAGCCCCTGCCTTAGATTGCAAAGCAGCCGGGGCGCAGTTACTGGCTGTAATCAACGCATCTCCTTTTCACGTTGGCAAAGGCGATGAACGCGAACAGGCTATGCGTGCACGTGTTCTGCACACAGAACTGCCTTTGATTTACGCCCACTTGGTCGGTGGACAAGACGAGGTTGTGTTTGAAGGCCGCTCATTCGCTTTGGCTTCGGATGGTGGATTAGTGGGGCGCGCCAAGAGTTTTGAGTCTCAACCATTTACGGTGTCCGTGCAGTCGTCTGGTGCAACACTCCAATTGGCGGCAGATATTGCAGAGGAAGGTTCTTTAGAAAGCGATTTGTGGCACGCATTGGTTTTGGGTGTGCGCGACTACATTGGTAAAAACGGTTTTCCGGGTGTCTTGCTTGGGTTGTCAGGCGGGATTGATTCGGCTTTGGTCTTAGCTATCGCCGTCGACGCTTTAGGCGCAGACAAAGTTCGTGCTGTGATGATGCCTTCTCCTTACACCGCAGAAATAAGCTGGGTGGATGCGAGAGAAATGGCGCAACGCATGCGAGTGCGATATGACGAAATGTCTATCGTTCCTGAGTTCGAAGCATTTCTGGCATCTTTGAGGTCCGACTTTGACGGCACTGCTTTGGATACAACAGAAGAAAATATCCAAGCCCGTATCCGTGGAACGATGTTGATGGCGTTGTCCAATAAATTTGGCGCGATTGTTCTCACTACAGGAAACAAAAGCGAAATGGCTACTGGATATTGCACTTTGTACGGCGATATGGCGGGCGGTTTTGCTGTTATCAAAGATGTCGCTAAGACCTTGGTCTTTCAATTGGCACGTTGGCGCAATTTACATAACCCCTATGCAAGCTGCGAACAACCGATTCCAGAGCGCATCATCACGCGACCACCCAGCGCAGAGTTGCGTCCTGACCAAAAAGACCAAGATTCGTTACCGCCCTACGAAGTATTGGATGAGATCGTGTCGCGTTTTATGGAAAACGACCAAAGCCCCGATGAAATCATCGCCGCAGGGATGCCTGCTGATGCGGTAGCGCAAGTTACCCGTTTGATTAGACTCAATGAATACAAACGTCGCCAATCGCCAGTGGGAATTCGCGTGACCCATCGCAGTTTTGGCAAGGATTGGCGGTATCCTATTACCAATAAATTTCGTGCTTAAACAAGGATTGCAAAATGAAACAAATTACTGCGGTTATCAAACCATTCAAGCTCGAAGAAGTCCGTGAGTCTTTGGCCGCCTGCGGCGTGACCGGACTCACCGTGACCGAAGTCAAAGGTTTTGGCCGTCAAAAAGGCCACACCGAGTTGTACCGCGGTGCTGAATATGTGGTCGACTTTTTACCCAAAGTAAAAATAGAAGTTGTCGTGCAATCTTCTGATGTCGATCAGTGCGTAGAGGCCATCATCCGCGCTGCGCGCACTGGCAAGATTGGTGACGGCAAGATATTTATCACATCGGTTGAACGTGTAGTGCGCATACGCACTGGCGAGCAAGACGCTTCCGCTATCTAAAGATAATTTTTTAAAGCCCCGCAGCTAAGGCTTGCGGGCTAAACCCAGCGTCTTGCACCAATATTCGCAAGAGTTCTGCGGCATCTGGCCCAGTTTTGATCAGCGACATTTGCGAGTCACTTAAAAAACCCTGTTCCACACTCGATTTGGCAAAAGCTAACAAGCCGTCGTAATAGCCTTCCGTGTTGAGTAACCCAATAGGCTTGTCGTGGTAGCCGAGTTGGCGCCAAGTCCATATTTCAAAGAATTCTTCAAAAGTGCCAATGCCACCAGGCAGAGCTAAAAATGCATCGGCACGCTCTGCCATCATCTGTTTGCGCTCGTGCATGGTGTCTACGACATGCAATTCGTCACACGCAATGCGCGGTTTTTCTTTTGATTGGAGGGCCGTTGGAATGATGCCAACGACACGACCGCCTGCTTCCATCGTTGACTTGGCCACTAAGCCCATCAAGCCGTTTTCACCACCGCCATACACCAATTGCCCTTGGTGTGAGCCGATCCATTGCCCAACTTCTTGAGCGACTTGTACATACCGAGGTGAAACGCCGTTACGAGATCCGCAGTAGACGCAAATGGAGAAAGCAGGGGTCTTATTCATGATGAAGTGGTTTTTCGCGACTGGGGTCTGCAATCTTGTCGGCATCAGAACGAATCAAACAGGTTCCCGCCCAGATGTCATGCCAAAACTGTCCTTGAGTTTGAAATTTGGTTAGCAATGCCCACACCGCAACCCAAGCGCTCAACATTAGCAGACTATCAAGTCCTGAATATGAAAAGAGTCCAGCAATACATAGCGGTGGAAGAAACCAAACCCAGCTAAAAAGAAAACGCATAAAGGCTTGTTTCTGTGACAAAGGCCTGCCTAGGCTGTCAACGATGCGTATGTGCCATGTTTTCATCGCCAGTGTTTGGCCCTTGTGCCAGAACCATGTGAAGTAAATGGCCAAGACCAAAAATACAAAGGCTTGTAGGCCATGTCGGTTATCCAGCGCGTAGCGCGTTTGGCTAAGTGTGCTGAATAGATACCCGGCCATAAAGGTCACCGCAAAAAGCAAGATGCCCTCATACAGCCAGCAGGCCATGCGACGTTTCAAACTAGGAGGAGAAAGATCGGTAAGAGGCGCGATCTCAGGCAACGAATCCATTACTGCGTGGCAGCACTTTCAGGCGCAGGTGAAGTGGCAGAAGTAGAGGTGGTGGGCAAAAGCGTGGCAGGGGCAGCCTGGTTAGAAGCAATACGTGGCAAGGCCTTATTTCCACTAGCGCTTGGGGGAGACGCCAATTTTTCTGACGCAACAGGTTTGATAGCCGGTGCGCCTCCACCTACAGGGCGTGATTGTTGGGCAGCAAGCTTTTGTTTTTCTTCGGGGGAGAGGGCTTGGTAGGCCTCCCACTTGGCGCGTTTGTCTTCGCTAGGAAGTTGCTGAGCGCCAGCGTAATTGAGTCTGGCAGCAGAGCGTTGCTGTGGACTTAATGCTGCCCATTCCTGCATGCGGCTTTGGATCGTGATCTGCTCTTGGTCAGAGAGTTGCACAAAGTTTTGTGAAACAGCGAGCCACTTGCGTTTATGTGCCGCAGTCATCGTCGGCCAGAGTTTGGAGAGGGGTTTGAGAGCTTGTTGTTGCGGGGTGCTTAGCTCAGACCAAGCGGGCCCGACATTTTTATCGGTTATTTTTGCAACAGCAGTCGTGTTTTGAGCAAATACCGAGGTGCTGGGAAGCGCAAGCATAAACCCGCCAATTACAAATAAAGGCGCGAGATTTTTAAAAAATATGCAAGGTTTCCAGCGACGCATGCCTTAGATTTACTCTTGTTTCTCAGTCAGTGTGGGTAATTTCAAGAATTGCAAAAATCCGGGATCGGCATAAGCCGAAGGAGGTAAGTCATCGGCCAACAAGGCGGAGTCGACTTCGGCCAATTGATTGGCGCGGTCGTCATCAATGAAATTCTTGATAGCTGCCAAGCCAGCCACCAGCGCGATCAAAGGTAGCAATGAACCAATACGGTTCCAAATATTAAGACCCTCATCTCCACCGTGAAGCAGGGCAACGCCGTTTTGCACAACCGTTTGGGTGCTGGCTTGCACCGATACGGCGCGCGCTGCCACGGCCCTGGTGCGTGCAGCACGCAGGCGTTCGCTGATGTCGTGGGGTAAATCAGCCACTGCAGCATCTAAATGCGCGGCAATACGAAGACCAAATTGGTTTTGCATGGTTTCCATCGTGTGAATGTCTGATCTTGTCATGGTTTGATTCCCTTTGCAGAGAGCGCTTTATGTAGTGATTGTATTGCTCTAGAGCAATGTGTTTTAACACTTCCTTCTGAACATCCCATAGCCGCAGCCGTCTCCGCGACATCTAGGTCCTCCCAATAACGCAGCAGGAAGGCTTCTCGTTGACGTGTAGGCAATTTTTGTACCTCATCTTCGATATCGTGGAAATTTTCTGCGCTGGCGTAGTTTTCCTCGGCACTTTGTACTTTGGGGTTGTTATCGCTTTGAGTCAATGACTCCAGGATGTCAAATTCGTCACTGTCGGAGCTTGATTCGAATTCGCTGAAGTTGCTAAAGAGCGCTTTTTTGGTTTTGTTTCGGCGAAACCAGTCCAAGGTGGTGTTGGACAAAATCCGCTGAAAAAGCATGGGCAATTCGTTTGCGGGCTTGTCGCTGTAGTGCTCCGCGAGCTTCATCATGCTGTCTTGCACGATATCTAGGGCCGCTTCGTCGTCTCGCACGTGATAAAACGAGCGTTTAAATGCTCGTTTTTCAACACTTTGCAAAAAGTCAGAGAGTTCTTTTTCGGTGGCCACTCAAAAAAATACCGTGGTTTAGATTCGGCCGAGATTATGTCATTGGGCCCGCGTTTTAGACATTTGGTATGAAGACCACGCAGGAAATGCGATAATACGCGTTGCAATTCGACAATAAATGGCAAACGGGTCTCGGTCCGGCGCGATTACATATGCGTCCATGGCTGAAGGTCCAAAGTTTCAACACTGCCCCAAAAGAGTAAGTGAAGAAGCACCCCAGGTTTTTCATTGTAGAAATTCACTAAGGTTAAAGATGGAAAAAACACTTGCGGAAAAGACTTCCGCCGCCCCCGTGAGCGGGCAATCCAAAGATTTGATGGGGGCAGAAATCCTCGTCAAAGCACTCCTAGCAGAAAACGTCAAATACGTGTGGGGCTACCCTGGTGGCGCTGTCCTCTACATCTATGACGCTATCTTCAAACAAGACAATTTCAAGCATGTATTAGTGCGTCACGAGCAGGCAGCTGTGCATGCAGCTGACGGCTATGCACGCGCAACTGGCGATGTAGGCGTGGCCTTGGTCACCTCTGGTCCTGGCGTTACCAATGCAATCACTGGTATCGCAACGGCTTACATGGACAGCATTCCCATGGTGATCATCACCGGGCAAGTGCCTACGCATGCGATTGGTTTAGACGCTTTCCAAGAATGCGACACCGTGGGTATCACGCGTCCTATCGTCAAACACAATTTTTTGGTCAGCGATGTGCGTGATCTCGCAATGGTCATGAAAAAGGCATTTCATATTGCTCGCAGTGGCCGTCCTGGCCCCGTGGTGGTGGATATTCCTAAAGACGTGTCCTTCAAGAAAACGCCATATGAAGGCTACCCCGCAGATGTACAAATGCGCTCGTACAACCCTGTGCGCAAAGGTCACGGCGGTCAAATTCGCAAAGCCTTGCAACTGCTCATGTCTGCCAAGCGTCCCTACATTTACACCGGTGGCGGTGTGTTGTTGGGCAATGCGTCGCAAGAACTGCGCACCTTGGTCGACATGCTCGGCTATCCCTGCACCAATACCTTGATGGGTTTGGGCGCATACCCCGCGAGCTCGCCTAAGTTTCTCGGCATGCTCGGCATGCACGGCACGATTGAGGCTAACAACGCTATGCAGCATTGCGATGTGTTGTTGGCTGTTGGCGCCCGTTTTGACGACCGCGTGATTGGCAACCCCAAACACTTCGCGCAAAACGAACGCAAGATCATCCATATCGACATCGATCCTTCGAGCATTTCTAAGCGCGTGAAGGTCGATGTGCCCATCGTCGGCGACGTCAAAGACGTGTTGGTCGAGATGATTGACATGATCAAAGAGTCCGCGCAAAAGCCAGACGCAAAAGCCTTGGCCGGTTGGTGGGAAACCATCGAAGGCTGGCGTAGCCGTGATTGTTTGAAATACGACCGCGCGAACCAAACTGTGATCAAGCCCCAGTTCGTGATCGAAACCTTGCACAACATGACCAAGGGCACCGACACCTACATCACGTCTGACGTCGGTCAGCACCAAATGTGGGCCGCACAGTATTACGGCTTTGACGAGCCACGCCGTTGGATCAACTCCGGTGGCTTGGGCACCATGGGCGTGGGTATTCCTTACGCGATGGGCATCAAACTCGCCAAGCCTGACAGCGAAGTTTTCTGCGTCACGGGTGAAGGCTCGGTGCAAATGTGTATTCAAGAGCTCTCCACCTGTTTGCAATACAACACGCCTATCAAAATCTTGGCCTTGAACAACCGATATCTCGGCATGGTGCGTCAGTGGCAAGAGGTGGAATACGAGAGCCGCTACAGCCACAGCTATATGGACGCCTTGCCTAATTTCGTGAAATTGGCCGAGGCTTATGGCCACGTCGGCATGTTGATCGAGCGTCCGCAAGATGTCGAGCCAGCTTTGCGCGAAGCCCGCAAACTCAAAGACCGCACGGTGTTTTTAGACATTCGCACCGACCCCTTAGAAAACGTGTTCCCGATGGTGCAAGCCGGCAAGGGAATTACCGAAATGCTGCTCGGCAGCGAAGATCTATAAGCGGGGAGGGCACTATGAAACACATCATCTCTCTCATGCTAGAAAACGAACCCGGCGCATTGTCACGGGTCGTCGGACTTTTCTCCGCACGTGGTTACAACATCGAGTCACTCACCGTGGCACCGACCGAAGACCTGAGCCTCTCACGTATGACCATCCAAACCCATGGATCGGACGACGTGATCGAACAAATTACCAAGCACTTGAACCGCCTCATCGAAGTGGTGAAAGTGGTCGACCTGACCGAAGGCGCTTATACCGAACGCGAGCTCATGCTCGTCAAAGTGCGCGCCGTGGGCAAAGAGCGCGAAGAAATGAAGCGCATGGCCGATATTTTTCGCGGTCGCATCATCGATGTGACCGAAAAAAGTTACACCTTGGAACTGACTGGAGACGTTTCCAAGAACGACGCGTTCTTGGAAGCCATTGACCGCTCTGCCATTTTGGAGACGGTCAGAACAGGCGCCTGTGGCATTGGCCGTGGCGAGCGCATCCTGCGCGTATAAATTCACCCAACAAACCAATTTTTAGGAGAGAAAGACCATGAAGGTTTATTACGACAAAGACTGTGACCTGAGCTTGATCAAAGGCAAAACGGTAGCCATCATCGGCTACGGGTCACAAGGCCATGCGCACGCGCAAAACTTAAACGACAGCGGCGTGAAAGTCGTAGTGGGCTTGCGCAAAGGCGGCGCTTCATGGGACAAAGTCGGCAAAGCTGGCCTGACCGTGATGGAAGTCAACGATGCCGTGAAAGCCGCAGACGTCGTCATGATCTTGTTGCCTGACGAGCAAATTTCTGAGGTGTACAACAACAATGTGGCGCCTCACATGAAAGCAGGCGCTTCATTGGCTTTCGCACACGGATTCAACATCCACTACA
>Ga0228703_1000440_pt1 | contig 31249 bp, 39 predicted proteins | sample McNCre217_Aug_MG_3_FD_178020 | JGI IMG/M metagenome (GOLD analysis project Ga0228703, IMG submission 178020) | Freshwater microbial communities from McNutts Creek, Athens, Georgia, United States - 29-17_Aug_MG | ecosystem: Environmental > Aquatic > Freshwater > Creek | place: USA: Georgia...
GAAGGCCATCATCCAAGACTTGAAAGACTACGCGCGCACCAATGCCGCCACGCACTATGTGGCCTCAGACATCCAAGTGGGTTTGAAGTCCACGCTCAACATTGCGCGCAACCAACTCAAAGGCCGTACCGATGTGCGACTGGAGTTGGGCAACTTGCCTTTGGTCGAATGTGCGCCTTCGCAAATTGACCAAGTGTTCTTGAACCTCATCGTCAACGCAGCGCAAGCCATGCCTGAAGGCAAGATGGGTTTGATTGACATTCGCACACACTGTGATGACACACAGGTCTGGGTGGAGGTGCAAGACAACGGACCTGGCATTGCGCCTGAGATTTTGAAAAAAATCTTTGACCCATTTTTCACCACCAAAGACCCAGGCACAGGCACGGGCTTAGGGCTATCTGTGTCACAAAACATCATTCAGCAGCACGGCGGCACGCTTACCGTGAACAGCACGGTGGGCGTAGGCACCACCTTCAAAATAACCCTTCCCATCAAACGCCCTGCGGCCAAAGGATGACCATGACTTCTAGCAATGAATCGTTCGATGCCAGCCAATACAAAGTGTTGTGCGTGGACGATGAGCCCAACATTTTGTCGGCGCTGCGTCGCATGTTGTCACTCGAAGGTTTTGAGGTGTTCACGGCAGAAAGCGGCGCACAAGCGTTGGAGCTGCTGGCCAAAGAACCTGTGAATGTCATCATTTCTGACATGCAAATGCCGAGCATGAATGGCACAGAGTTGCTTGAGAAAGTGCGCCAACAATGGCCACAAACCATGCGCCTCATGCTCACGGGGGCCTCTGATGTGTCTGGTGCGATTGAGGCCATCAACCAAGGTGCGATTTACCGCTACACCGCCAAGCCTTGGAACGACGAAGAACTGCTGGGCACCATCAAATCAGCCATTGCGTTTGGGACCTTGGCCAACGAACATGACCGCTTAGAAGCGCTCACCATCGCGCAAAAAGAATCGCTCAATGAAATGGTGGACACGCTCGAGTCTCGTGTGCAAGAGCGCACCAAAGATTTGCGTGCGGCCTATGTGGCCTCTATCAAAGCGTTTTCCAACATATTGGAGTTGCGTCGCCCAGACCTGTTGCCGCATTCACGCCGCGTGGCCACGCTGTCGATGAAGATGGCCAAGCTGGCGGGCTTGAGCGATGACGAGTGTCAATCGGTGTACATCGCTGGCTTGTTGCATGACATCGGCAAGATTGGTTTGAGCGACCGTGTGCTCAACACCAAATTCATCGAGTTACCACTGGCCGATGCCAAGGTGTATCGCACACACACCACCATGGGTGAGGCCACCTTGAACACGTTAGACGACATGAAAAGCGTGGCCGCCATCATTCGCTCGCACCACGAATACTTCAACGGCACAGGTTTTCCCGATGGATTGACAGGGAAAAACATCCCCATCGGCGCGCGCATTGTGGCCATCGTTGAGGCCTACGAAGAGCTGCAATCAGGCGACTACGCCAAGAACGAAAGCAGTCCTGCCGATGCGGTGCGCGTGATTTTGAGCAACAAGGGCACGCTGTTTTGCCCCGAGATGACAGACGTGTTTGTGAAAGCCCTGCGCGCTTAAGCGCAGCTCATCATTGACGTGCCGTGCGCACATTGGACGGCATCGCCTGCGGATGGCTGGTGCGCCACGGGTTGATGTCTAAGCCACCGCGGCGTGTGTAGCGCGCATACACCTCTAAGCGCAAGGGTTTGCAACGGCGTGTGATGTCCATGAAGATGCGCTCTACACATTGCTCGTGAAACTCGTTGTGGTTTCTAAAGCTCACGATGTAACGCAACAAACCCGCTTGGTCAATTTGCGGACCGGTGTAGCTGATGCGCACACTGCCCCAATCGGGCTGCCCCGTGACCAAGCAATTACTTTTGAGCAAATTGCTGGTCAAGGTTTCGGTGGTGGGTGCTTCGTTGAAATTGGCGGTGAGCAACTCGGGGTTGGGTTGGTATTGGTCGCACTCCAAATCCAAACGGTCAAGACTGAGCCCATCCAGCTCATGCACAGGCTCGCGGTCAAAGTTCTCAGGCAGCACCAGTTGCACACCCACGCTGGATTTGACGGGTTCGCCATGCCAAATGGCGGCGCTCAAGTCTTGGCGCAAGCGCGTTTGCAATTCAGCCACATCATCGATGCGCGTGTTGTTGAAACTGTTCAAGTACAGCTTGAACGATTTGCTCTCAATGATGTGCGTGGACTCTGCGGGCACGGTGATGCGTGCCAAAGCCACTTGTGGCTTGCCGCGTGTGTTGAGCCAGCTCAGCTCGTACGCCGTCCACAAGTCAGCGCCAAAAAATGGCGGTTGGCCGGTGATGCCAATTTCGTCGCGTTTGGTTTGACGCGGGATGGGGAACAGCAGCGATGCGTCGTACTGGTCCACATACGACGACGCTTTTCCAAGCTGCGATTGTTCAGGCGTGTTCATAGGTTTCAGTCCAGTCTGCGGCGGAACACTTTGCGGTCGGGCTCGGACACCGAGGCATCAAACGCATAGCCTTCCAGATTGAAGCCTTCGAGGCCTTTGGGTGTTTTGACTTGATGCGTCACGGCATATCGCGTCATCAAGCCACGCGCACGCTTGGCGTTGAAGCTGATGATTTTGTATTTGCCGCCTTTGTAGTCTTCAAACACACATTCAATCACGCGTGCTTTGAGGGCTTTGCGGTCCACCGATTTGAAATACTCTTGCGAAGCCAAGTTGACGATGATGGGCTCACGCTCACCATTCAACCGTTCGTTCAAATAATCGGCAATCTGTGTGCCCCAAAATTTGTAGAGGTTGTTGCCTTTGTTGCTGGCCAGTGCGGTACCCATTTCTAGACGGTAGGGTTGCATCCAGTCGAGGGGGCGCAGCACGCCGTAGAGGCCACTCAAAATCGCCACATGTTCTTGTGCCCAGTCCAAGTCTTTGGGTTTCAAAGTTTTGGCATCCAAGCCTTCGTACACATCGCCATTGAAAGCGAGCACCGCTTGCTTGGAGTTTTTGGCGGTGAATTTAGGACTCCATGCTTGGTAGCGCGCTACGTTGAGGCTAGAGAGCGCATCGCTCAAGCTCATCAAACTGGCAATGTCTTGCGGTGATTTTTCTTTGAGCACGTCAATCAACTCGGCCGACTGCTTCACAAACAGTGGCTGTGTGTGCGGCACGTCACCCGCAGGGGTGTCGTAGTCGAGGGCTTTGGCAGGTGAGAGCAAGAACAACATAAGAAAAAAAGGCTTCACAAGGAAGCCTGAATTATCGGGGTCAGAGGAGGTCATCCCCTAGGTAAAATGTGACCTTTAGCCCCTTGGCCCAACGGCTGCAGCTTGCATGCCGTTTTCTTTTGTCAAAAGCACCCCCATGAGCAACACGCCCGCCCTCCCCCTCGAACAACCCGGCCTTGAACGCCTGTCTAAATCGTTCGAACCCGCCGCACTTGAAGCCCATTGGGGCCCCGAGTGGGAACAACGCGGTTATGGCGTCGCCGGCTTCCGTGGCACAGGCGCACCTGCTGCCGATGCCCCCGCGTTTGCCATCCAGTTGCCCCCCCCCAATGTGACCGGCACGCTGCACATGGGCCACGCGTTCAACCAAACCATCATGGACAGCTTGACGCGCTACCACCGCATGATGGGATTCAACACCGCTTGGATTCCCGGCACCGACCACGCCGGCATTGCCACGCAGATCGTGGTGGAGCGCCAGCTGCAAGCCAAAGGCATCAGCCGCCACGACATGGGCCCCACGCCTGCCGAAGCCCGCAAGAACTTTGTGAGCAAGGTCTGGGAGTGGAAAGAAGAATCGGGCAGCACCATCACCAGCCAGATGCGCCGCATGGGCGACAGCGTGGACTGGAGCCGCGAATACTTCACGATGGACCCCAAGCTGTCCAAGACCGTGACCGAAACCTTTGTGCAGCTCTATGAGCAAGGCCTGATTTACCGCGGCAAGCGCCTGGTCAACTGGGACCCGGTGCTGATGAGCGCGGTGTCTGACCTCGAAGTCGAGAGCGAGGAAGAAGACGGCTCGATGTGGCACATCCGCTATGACTTGACTGATGGTTCTGGCAGCCTGACTGTCGCCACCACCCGCCCCGAAACCCTGCTGGGCGACGTGGCTGTGATGGTCCACCCCGAAGACGCACGCTACAAGCACCTCATCGGCAAGCAAGTCAATCTGCCGCTGTGCAACCGCACCATCCCCGTGATTGCCGACGAGTACGTGGACAAGGACTTCGGCACCGGTGTGGTCAAGGTCACGCCCGCACACGACACCAACGACTACCAAGTGGGCCAGCGCCACAAGCTGGACATGATCTGCGTGCTCAACCTCGACGCGACGATCAACAACAACGCCCCTGAGAAATACCGAGGCCTAGACCGCTTCGTGGCTCGCAAAGCCGTGGTCGCCGACCTCGAAGCCGCAGGCGCATTGGTTGAAGTCAAAAAGCACAAACTCATGGTGCCCCGTTGCGCCCGCACCGGCCAAGTGATCGAGCCCATGCTGACCGACCAATGGTTTGTCGCGATGAACCAAGTCGGCAAAGGCGATGCCACGGGCAAGAGCATTGCGCAAAAAGCCATCGATGCCGTGCAGTCCGGTCAGGTGAGCTTTGTGCCCGAGAACTGGGTGAACACCTACAACCAGTGGATGAACAACATCCAAGACTGGTGCATCTCGCGCCAGCTGTGGTGGGGTCATCAAATTCCAGCTTGGTATGACGAAGACGGCAATGTGTATGTGGCACGTGATGAAGCCGAGGCGCAAGCCAAGGCGCCGGGCAAAACCCTCAAGCGTGATGAGGACGTGTTGGACACTTGGTACTCGTCTGCTTTGGTTCCGTTTTCTACTTTGGGCTGGCAGGCTACTGCCGCGAGCGCGGGGGGCGTAGACAGTCTTGCTCCTCTTCGCGATGCTCAGAATGTCGCTGCGCCTGCCCACGCCCCCCACGCTCACGGCAGCAGCCATGTTGCAACCGCTGATTACGATTTGTACTTGCCTTCATCGGTTTTGGTCACTGGCTACGACATCATCTTTTTCTGGGTTGCCCGAATGATCATGATGACGACCCACTTCACGGGTCGCGTGCCGTTCAAGCATGTGTACATCCACGGCTTGGTGCTCGACGCGCAAGGCAAGAAGATGAGCAAGTCGGAAGGCAACGTGCTTGACCCTGTCGACTTGATTGACGGCATCACCTTGGAGCCTTTGCTGGAGAAGCGCACCCAAGGTTTGCGCAAGCCAGAGACTGCGCCCAAGGTGCGCAAGCAAACTGAAAAAGAATTTCCAGAAGGCATCCCCGCCTACGGTGCAGACGCGCTGCGTTTCACCTTTGCGGCCATGGCCACGCTGGGCCGCAGCATCAACTTCGACAGCAAGCGCTGCGAGGGCTACCGCAACTTCTGCAACAAGGTGTGGAACGCCTCACGCTTTGTGCTGATGAATTGCGAAGGCCAAGACTGCGGCCTCAAAGAACACACCAAGGAAGAATGCGCAGTGGGTGGCCCATCACATGGGTACCTGAGCTTCAGCCAAGCCGACCGCTGGATTGTGTCCAAGCTGCAGCGCGTGGAAGCCGACGTGGCCAAAGGCTTTGCCGAGTACCGCCTCGACAACGTCGCCAACACGATTTACGACTTCGTGTGGAACGAGTTCTGCGATTGGTATTTGGAAATTGCCAAGGTGCAAATCAACACAGGCGACGATGCACAAAAACGTGCGACGCGCCGCACCTTGATTCGCACACTGGAAACCATTTTGCGTCTGGCACATCCCATTACTCCCTTCATCACCGAAGAGCTGTGGCAAACCGTCGCGGCGGTTGCAGGTCGCATCCAAACCGATGACAAAGCTGCGTCCATCAGCATTGCGGCTTACCCCGTGAGCCAGCCTGAACGCATCGACGAACAAGCCGAAGCCTATGTGGCGCGTGTGAAGTCCTTGGTCGATGCGTGCCGCAACTTACGCGGTGAGATGGGCGTGTCACCCGCCACGCGCATGCCTTTGTTTGCGCTGGCTGGCAACGCCGAAGAGCACGCGTTCATGCAAGGCGTGGCACCTGTGTTGCAAGCTTTGGCAAAGCTGAGTGAAGTCAAAGTGTTTGACAACGAAGCGGCTTGGTCTGCCGCCGCACAAGCTGCGCCTGTGGCTGTGATTGGCGAGTTGCGCGTGTGCTTGTTCATCGAAGTGGATGTGGCCGCTGAAAAAATTCGCTTGGGCAAAGAAGTCGAACGCTTGCAAAACGAAATCGAAAAAGCAGGCTCTAAGCTCAAGAACGAAGCCTTCGTGGCCAAAGCACCACCGGCTGTGATTGAAGAAGCCAAGAAGCGCGTGGCCGAGTTCACCGCCACTTTGACCAAGGTGCAAGAGCAGCTTGTCAAACTGCAGAAATAAAGCCTCGCTAAACTTGGCAAAACTATTAATTTCACATCTATGACCAAAGCACTTACGAAAGCCGTGTTCCCTGTTGCAGGCATGGGCACACGCTTCTTGCCCGCCACCAAAGCCAGCCCCAAAGAAATGCTGACCGTGGTGGACAAGCCGCTCATCCAATACGCGGTGGAAGAAGCCTATGAGGCTGGCATTCGTGAAATGATTTTTGTCACAGGCCGCAGCAAGCGCGCCATTGAAGACCACTTTGACATGGCTTATGAGTTGGAAACCGAACTCGAAGCCGCAGGCAAACAAGCTCTGCTCGACATCGTGCGCAGTGTGCAACCCGATGACATGCAATGTGTGTACGTGCGCCAAGCACGCGCACTGGGCCTAGGCCATGCTGTGTTGTGCGCCGAGCACTTGGTAGGCGACGAGCCTTTTGCCGTGTTGCTGGCCGACGACTTGATGCGCGGCAAAGCAGGCGGCCCTGGTGTGTTGAAGCAAATGGCCGATGTGTTTGCACGCACACAGTCTTCTGTGTTGGCCGTGCAAGAAGTGCCACTAGCGCATGTTCACCGCTACGGCGTGGTCGCCGGTAAAGACATTGGCAACGGCTTGGTGGACATCCAGCAAATGGTGGAAAAACCCAAAGCCGAAGTGGCGCCCTCTCGCACCACCGTGGCTGGCCGCTATATCTTGACCCCTGCGGTGTTCGAGCGCATTCGCGCAGGTGGCCGTGGCGTGCAAGGTGAGATTCAACTCACCGACGGCATTGCAGGTTTGCTGGCCACAGAAAAAGTATTGGCCTATTCGTACGAAGGCAAGCGCTACGACTGCGGCAGCAAAGTGGGCTTCTTGCAAGCCAGCGTTGAACTCGCCTTGGAACACGCGGAAGTTGGCGCTGAATTCCGCGATTACCTCAAGCAACTCAACGTCGCTTAATTCAACGCCTCTTCAAGATGTGAATGAAGTCGCTGCCCTCGGTGGTTTGCGACAACAGTTCATTGCCGGTTTGTTTGGCAAAGGCCGCAAAATCGCGCAATGAACCGGTATCGGTCGACACCACTTTCAGCACCTGACCACTCTCCATCGCGGTGAGGGCCTTTTTCGCTTTCAAAATCGGCAGCGGGCAGTTCAGTCCGCGCGTATCCAGTTCGACATCGATGTTCATGCGGGGAACACTCCTGTCGACAAGTAGCGGTCACCACGGTCGCAGACGATGAAGGCAATCGTCGCGTTTTCGATCTGTTGCGCAATTTGCATCGCCACCCAGCACGCACCCGCGGCTGAGATGCCGGCGAAGATGCCTTCCTCACGCGCCAAGCGACGGCACATGTCTTCGGCATCGTCTTGGCTCACGTAGACCAACTCGTCCACGTTGCTGGCGTCGTAAATCTTGGGTAAGTACTCTTGCGGCCATTTGCGAATGCCAGGAATGCGTGAACCTTCGGAAGGCTGCGCACCGATGATGCGAATGGCGGGGTTCTTCTCTTTCAAAAAGCGCGACACCCCGGTGATGGTTCCCGTGGTGCCCATGGCGCTCACGAAATGCGTGATGCGGCCCTGCGTTTGCGCCCACAGCTCGGGGCCTGTGGTCTCGTAGTGGATGCGTGGGTTGTCTTCGTTGGCAAACTGGTCGAGCATGCGACCTTTGCCTTCGGCTTGCATGCGCTCGGCCAAGTCGCGGGCGTACTCCATGCCGCCGCTCTTGGGCGTCAATATCAGCTCAGCACCAAAGGCCTTCATGGTTTGCGCGCGTTCAATCGACAAGTCCTCGGGCATGATGAGCACCATGCGGTAGCCCTTGATGGCGGCAGCCATGGCCAGTGCAATGCCGGTGTTGCCAGAGGTGGCCTCAATCAAAGTGTCACCAGGCTTGATGTCGCCGCGTTCTTGGGCACGTTGAATCATCGACAAAGCGGGACGGTCTTTCACAGAACCAGCAGGGTTGTTGCCTTCGAGCTTGCCCAAAATCACGTTGCCGCGTTTGGCGTTGTCGGCTGCGCCTATGCGCTGCAAAGCGACCAAAGGCGTCTTACCAATCGCGTCTTCAATCGTGAGGTAAATCAGGTGTGAACTCATAAGACGCTACTGTGCCATAAGTCGGGAAGGGCCTAGAGACCTAGCTCTAAAGCGAACCCAACCCGTTGTTTTTTCAAAAATCGTCGATAACATTCCTTTATCAAATTTAACGACCCAAGGAATAAACATGCAAAACCCAATCAAACCCCAAGTTGAAGCGTCCATGCAAGCGGCTTTCGAGTTGGCCAACCTGTCCTTCGCACAAGTTGAGCGCATCACTGAGTTGACACTTGAGCAAGCCAAGGTCAACGCTGAGTTGGCACAAGAGCAACTGGCATCTGCCCTCGAAGTGAAAGACCCAACCGCAGCAATTGCACTGTTGAAGGACCAACTGGAAACATCCGCCAAGAGCTTGGCAGGCTTTGCCGCGACAGCATTCGAACTGGGCCAACAATTCCAAGCCGAAACCACCGCTTTCGCCGAAGGTCACTTTGACCAAGCCCACACAGCCGCCAACAAAGCCATCAACGAAAACCTGAAGAAAGCCCCAGAAGGCTCTGAAGCTGCTGTGCAAGCTGTCAAAGCCGCTGTGGATGCTGGCAACAAAGCACTCGCTGAAGCCCGCAAAAATGCCAAGAAAACTGCCGAGCTGGCTCAAGAAGGCATTGCCAAATTGAAAGAGCACGCACCTAAAGCAGCCAAGGCACCTGTGCGCCGCAAAGCACGCGCCTAAGACTTCGTTGCGTTAAAAAACAAATCCCCGTGTCGCAAGGCACGGGGATTTTTTTATGGAGTGGGCTCGACCGCTTTGACTGGGCGGCAATCGCCACAGAAGAAATGGCTTTTATCCAGCAAGCGGCGAAATGAGCCGAGAGCACGTGGTTTGTGCAACCCACACTTCATACAGCTCATGGTGTTGATCATGTTGCCCGTGGCACCAAACGGACTTCCGCCCGCTTTGGATTTGTAGCGAAGACCGTCGCTGGCGATTTTGGTGGTGACGTCATCTCTGCTCATGTATCAATTTTATCGAATTCGATACAAGGGTAATTGCTGACCATGACACCCTACGCCCAGCCTCTCGATCAGAGGCCTCAAGTTTCTGGATTTCGTGCCGATACTGTTTAAGCAGTACCACACACACCAATCACCCATGTCTGACTACAACGTCACCGTTGCATCCATGAAATCTTTGGAAACGACCAAGGACGGTGCTGTTGCGTTTTCAAAAGACACACATCGCACCATGGACGGTATTCAGCAGGTCAAGTACGAACAAAAACCGGACACACTGACGAAACAGCATACGCAAGTGAAGTTGACCGACCTGAATTACTCCATCAACAACGAAGACAAGGCCTTGCATTTGAAAGTCAAAAGTGCCGATGGTGAGGTGGTTCGCGAAGTGGTGTTTGACAGGATTGATCCCAGCTTGCTAGATGCGAAGAAGCTCAAAGGCATCTTCATTGATGACAACTCATAACAACCGTAGCCATGAAAAAGCTACCAAAAATTGAATTGCATCAACTGGTGCCATGGGGATTGGCACTCTCTGCATTGGGATTCGGACTCTTGCACACCGATGAGCTTATGAACATCGGCGCCATTCTTCTCCCTCTTGGTTTATTGCCTGCTGTCCTATTACTGTCAAAATACAAAGACTAGCGAACTTTGCACCAACAGTACAAGAACTGTTGCTCTGTGTTCATCGGAGTGTGGTGATTTGTAATTTCACTACCTAAGAGTTCAAAGCCCCCACCAAACTCATCGTGCAGCTTTTGATCGTCATAACGCACAACATCTAGTCCGCTGCATTTGACAGGTCCCTGTGGACCAAAGGTGGCCATCAAAATATAACCGCCAACCTTGACAGACCGACGAACAAGCTCAACATAAGTTCGTCGATCAGCTTCCCCTGTTAAAAAGTGAAACACTGCCCTGTCATGCCAAAGATCAAATTGTTTGGCCCCAAAGTCATATTGGCAGACATCGCCCACATACCAACTCACCGCATCAGCCTTTTTACCAAGTCGTTGGCGTGTGTGATCAATGGCAGCGGAAGAAATATCGAGTACAGAGAGATCCAAATAGCCGCGCCCGAGTAAGTCATCCACAAGTGTTGACTCGCCACCACCAATGTCTACGATCGCAGCAGTTTTATCTGGACAAAACTGCTCAATCAGCCCCAGTGATTCACCCAAATGCGGCGCATACCAACTCACCGCATCAGGTTTTTTGCTGCGGTAAACCGTATCCCAATGCTCACTTGTATGCATATCCCCCCCCCCGAAACAGGGGTTGACTATTTCACAAGATCCGCTCAACCGTCAAGGCTACGTTGACGCCTGCTAACTTTCTCAAGCCAATTTAAAAAACAAACTTGACCAAATGCTCACGCAGACGCGCCATGTCTGCCTCGACACTCGCCTCTTTGACCACGTTGTAGCAAGAGAACGAAGGCAATACCGTGGCACCACAGAACTTGTAATTGGCCGTGTTTGACACGAATACGTCATCCACCGTTTTGCCTTCAAACAAATACTGACGCGCATCGCCAAAGGCTGCTTGCGGGGCATTCCATGTCAGTGACAACATGTACTTCTTACCCTGCATCTTGCCCCCCGTGCCGTATTGCTTGCTTGGGTCTTCGCGTGTACGACCATCATCGGCCAACAGCTTTTGCTGAAACATGCCTGCTGTGAATACCTCGTCGACATACTTTTTGTAAATCCAGGGTGAGCCAAACCAGTACACGGGCGTCTGCAACACGATGACATCGGCCCAGACGTGTTTATCGACTTCCTCAGTCACGTCATAGCCTTTTTCAATATAGGTGTGCTTGACCTCATAACCTTGTTGGCCGAACTCGGACGCAAGCAAATCCACCATGCTTTGGTTGAGACGCCCCGAGGAGATGCCTTCAAACACTTGATGCGCGTTGATGATCAAGACTTTCTTAGAACCACTCATATTGCAAACTCCGTCATAAATTAGTTGGTGATGGAGAAATGTTAGGCTTCACATTGACATTCATAAAGCCCATAATTACAACATCAGTGTTAAGTTAAATTTAACAAATGGATCCCTCTCTTCTTCCCTCGCTCGCATGGTTTGCCACGGTAGCCAAACACCGCAGCTTCACCAAGGCCGCCGATGAAATGGGTGTGACGCGCGCCGCTTTGTCGCAAAACCTCAAAACACTGGAGCAAAAACTTCAGTCCCGATTGCTACATCGAACCACACGGCATATGTCGCTGACAGGTGAAGGTCAACGCTTGCTGGATGAGTTGCAACCTGCTTTGGAGTCGATCAACAAAGCCGTCATCAACCTCAACGAGGCCAATGCCGAACCCGCTGGATTGCTGCGAATCAATACATCTCGCATTGCAGCCAAGACCTTGATTGAACCGAACTTGGCCGAGTTCATGTTGCGTTACCCCAAGATTCAAATTGAATTGATCATGGACGATGGCATGAGCAACATCGTGGCCGAAGGGTGTGATGCAGGCATTCGATTGGGCGACCGACTGGCGGGCCTCACCGTGGCTGTGCCCATCACGCCCAAGCTAGGCATGGCCGTGGTGGCATCGCCAGCCTATTGGAAGAAACATGGCAAACCTGAAACGCCAGAAGATTTGGCAAAGCACAACTGCGTCAGCTATAGACACACCAGCAGCGGCGCAATCTTTGAGTGGGAATTTGTAGCGCCTAAGAACCATAAGCCCTTCACCCTGCGAACACATGGGCGTTACACCACCAACGATGACGAAGGAATGATTCGTGCGGCTCTGGATGGCATGGGCGTGATTCAACACATCCGCTTAGCTGTGCAGCCGCATTTGAAATCGGGCAAATTGGTGGAAGTGCTCAAGCCTTGGTGCCACACGTTTGATGGCTTTTATTTGTATGTGCCGTCACGAGAGCAAATGTCGCCCAAGGTGAAAGCGTTGCGAGATTACTTGGTGGAAAAACGTAAGGGGGTTGAACCGTAAGCGGGCGAACTTTCTCTCAAGCCAGCCCCACTCGCGCCGATACAAATGACAAGCATGAACCCCAAACGGTCAAGTACTGTCCCAATCGCCGCCCAAACCATCCTCACCTAAAACCCACCCAAGCCCATGACCCAAGTTTTTTCACAGCAGGCCAATACGCCACAAAATCTGTGGCATAATCTTGGTCTTCTCTCCCGTGCCCGGGTGGTGAAATTGGTAGACGCAGGGGACTCAAAAAAGTTAATACTCTAGTATTCACAATAGTCCTCAAAGCTCGTCAAAGAGCTTCAAAAAAGTGTGCAACACACTGTGCAAGCGTCACCCCAACCTACTCCCAAAATTGCGTTGTTAAGTATTAGTTTTGCAAGCCCCGTTTGGCAAGGGCTGGCCTACTGTTACTTGCTAAATCCTGCTCGCACTTTGGTTGACGCTGCATCAATCGCGCCATCAAGCTCACCAGCAAGCACAGCTTTTTTTACGATTTCCAGCGTACCCAAAAGCTCTTTTTCGCTGCCAACTTCCACAGCAAATTTACCCTTAGCAAGCTCCAGCTGTCGTGCACCATAGCGAACGCTCAAAGCCAGTTTGCCGTTATCAGCTGTAAACCACCAAGCCTTAACTTTTTTGCTGACCTCAACAGCAGTGCGCTCGCCTGTCTGTTCGTCTTTAACAGTTCGCAAGCGTGTGGCTGTGAACTGAGTACCTGCTTGCTGTGCTTTTGCCAGTGCCATCTGCTCCGTCAAACGGTCTGCAAGTTTGGTACGGCGCACTTGCACAGCTGACACGTTGGTGGGCTTTTGTGCGGTGGTAAGTTTGAGTGACGCGAATGTGGACATGTGCTTTTCCTTTCAAGTTTTGTTTAAGCACCCCCAAGTCTGTTGCCACCTTGGCGTCTAGTCGACCAATACACCGACCGTTTTGCCGGTCATTACTTTGCTGTTGATTGAGTGATGCAGGGCTAATACGTGCCTGCAAGTGCACGAACTTTTGCGAGAACAGCCGACATGCGCTTGTCAGTGTTTGCTGGGTGCGTAGATAGCTGGTTGGTGTTGCCAGTGCGTGTGTCGTTTGCAAACGAAAAAAAACCACCCCGAAGGGTGGTTTGTATAAATGTCACCAAGTTTTGGACAAACTTTGTTTGACCTCTTTGGATAATTTTTTAAGTGTGCTTATGCCATAGCAGTGGCTTGCTTTGTTAACTGCATTGGTGCGCCGTACAAATGATTTGAACGTTGGATGCTTTAAGTGCAGTGACACCAGCTCATTGTGTGCATCTTTTGCTCGAAGCATTGCATTGCGAGCTGCAGCAATTTTTTTATGACTTAGCGCAGCATTGTGCAAACGTTTGATGCTATCTGCATCAAACTCATATGTCCCAATCACTTTATCTGCCTCTGCAGAACATAGAAACATAGAGTTAGGATTTTCACCCACTGCAGCATACATTTCAAAGCTTACCCAACGTGATGCACCTAAGACCACTAGAGCATTACGTATGACCTCCTTTAAAAATTCACCAAGTGGCGTTGCATTGGGGTCAATTTCTGTCAAAGTTGCCCTCGTTAATCGCTCCATATCCTCAAGCGGAACATCGTGGTCTAGTTTCATTACCAAAATCTTGCCAACTGACAACTCGTCGTCAGTAAACATATCGTTGATTGTGTTTTTTGCAATTGCCATTTGTCGTTCTCCAAATTTAAGGTTAAAAAAACCACCCCGAAGGGTGGTTTTTGTCGTTTGCAAACGAATACAGAGGCACAGTTACACCTGCGCGGTTGTTTGTTGTGGTGCAGGTAACGCAAGCATTGGTGGATGTGTTAATGAGGCGTTTTGCAATGTTTGATTTGCAATGTAAGCAGCGTACTCTCTAGGACATTTCTCGTAGTAACCCGCGATGAGGCGTTTCATTTCACTTGCAAAATTTCGCCCACTTCCACGAAAATCTTTTGCAATATTTTCCAGCTGCTGGCGAGAAAATGCGCCAATACCGTAATCACCTAGTACACGCTCCATTGCATCAACCCATTCACAGACAGGAACGTTGTAAAAGCCGAAGCAGTACGAACGGTCAATAACGCCAGCTTCTAACTTATAAAACTCGTTGGTGGTCATAATGAACACCACACGTTTTTTGTGGTTGTCCATGATGCCCTTGAGTTGTGACATGGCATCATGGGACAGGTTGTTGACCTCGTTAAGAATTACATATGTGTATTTGCCATTGATATTTGAGGTGTAGCAAAACTCGTTGAGTTTGTTTAAGAACTCCACGCCATTATTTCCCTTAGCAATGTTGTACTCGGGGCGCCATGGACAGTCCAATCCAATGCTAGTCCCCTCCATCAAATCTGGTATGAGGTGTGCAAGTGTTGTTTTTCCTGCACCCACAGGGCCATGCAAAATAATTCCACACTTGCTGTCGCTTGGAAAACCATGCTTGCCGCTGGTAATTTGCGCCATGTGAGTACGAGCTGAAGAACTTTCAAAGCAAGTATCTTTCAAGCTTTTGGGAATTGATTTTTGTTCAAAATTACTCATATCAATCATTTCGATATCCTCCAATTAGTTGTGTTCGGTAAATTGCGGGGAGTGTTAGTCCCCGCATTTCGTTAAGCCGCTGCTTCTTCTTTCACTGTGTCCAGTGCATCGTCAACAGGATTACTGTTTTGTTCATACGCGTTCCCGCTAACTGCCGTATAAGCTTGCGGTGGCACAGATACTGGCGTTTGTTGTGCTGTTGCTTGCTGCGTTGTAGTGGGTGCTGATGGCACGACAACTGACTTGATAGCCTCTTTGGCGTTTTTGTACACACAGCGATATGCAGCTGCCAACGCTTCATCCTCAACAGATACCGCGTTGAAAGCAATCAAGCCGTTATCTAGGCGTGATACAACCAAAACAAATTGCTGACCGACAGCAGTACTTGGCAATGTTGCTTGCAACACTGATTCGGGTACGACAGACAACGGTTGCTGGGCAACATATGTTTGCGTTTGAATGCGGCGAGTTTGTACCTGAGTAATGCCCTGCTTTGCACGGTCATCTGCGTACTTGGCTTTACGTGCGTTTTCCAAACCCTTTAATTCGTTTACAAACGAAACAAAGAGACCAGCAGGAACATCCTTTTCAATCGCATAGTTGATTACTGTGCGATATGTGTACGCCTTCTTGCTATCAATGCCCTCGAACACCAACTTGAGCACATTAGTAACCACCTTGTCGTCGGGGCAGTTTTTGCCTGTGACTTCTTTGATGTGTTTTTTAAATTGTTCTGCGTATGCACTATTCGCTGAGTTTTGCAAATAAACACAGAGACTGTGCGCATCGCCCAACGGTGCGTAAAGTTGCTGTTGCAAATTGTTAGTAACAGTAACTTCGTGTGCCGCATAGCTTTTGAGCTGAGCGTTTAGATTTGCTGTAACTGCTGCAATAGTTAGTTGCGCACTTGGAATTAGATTTGTTGCAATGTTTTGCATGTTGTCCCCCGATGTGTTTTGAGTTGAAGAAATGGTTTGTTGTGCAGCACCAGTTGTTTGGTTGATGGAGCTAGCGACGGTGGTTTGAGAAAAGTTGTTCATATAAATCCTTTTTGAATGAACGGTTAATAAAAAGCACAACGCTTGCTGACTACGAAGGCAGCTACAAGCGAAGTAATATTTAAGTGCTAGTTGTTAAAGAACATGCAGAGCAGCTAACTGCTTTGCAAACACAGCACGATTGCTGGAGTGGTTGTATTGTTTTCCGAAACAGCACTTTGAACATAATTTCTGTATGATGTGATAGTTAACTGCTATTTGCGCCAGAAAAATGAAAAAAGAAACCGAAAAAGAATATGAAAGTAATAGAAAAAAGCTGCTGTTTTGGTTGGCTTTTTTGAGATTAAGTCGCAGCTATACGATTGCTCGTGCTTATAAGTTGGGAAAACTGAGTAAAGACACTGCTTATAAAGAAGTACCCGACCTTGATAAAGTAATTTTTACTGTTGAAAAATTTGGAAACGTTTGGCAAAACCCACTGGAATGGTTTGATGAAAATATCTATGAGATACGCAGTACGTTTACTGGGGCAGCCACACCAGAAATCGTGTCAATACTTACGCCCGAAAAAAGCGAAAAAAAGACAGAAATAGCAAATGAAGTTAATAGTTTTTTACACAGAAGCTGGAGCGCTAATGGACATGACACAACCATGTTGGTGTCGATACCACTGAATGTGAAAAAAAATTATTTATTTAGTTACCTTAAAAAAGAGCTTGAGCAGTTGGAAAGAGAACTGAATAAGCAATCTGAGCAACCTAAACCACCCAAAAAATACGAATTAACCAAGGAAAAGGTAAGGATGGATGCTTTGGAAAAAGCGTACAACTTGGTAATGATGAAGGCCGCCAACAAGGAAATGCCTAATTGGCAGTTAGCAGAGCATCTAGGACTTTGCGCCAACAGTGTTGCAACCGTAAAAAAGGCAGCAAGTGAGAAATTGCTTGGTACAGCTATCTACGATGAAGCTGAAATCGAAGCGCATAAAAGCATTAACGCTGTGATTTGGCGGTACACCCGCTTTGCATATGTATTAGCTGAAAACGCTGCTAGGGGTGAATTTCCCAAAGCAATGCGTGAAGATAAAGCTGAAAAAGAGAAGAGGCTCAGTGAATACAAGAAGAAGTACGTCAGGTTAAAGCCCGAATTTTTCATTTCGTACTTGCATAAAAAGACTTTGTATTTTCAGCACCGACTTAAAGACAGGGGCATGGAGCACAAATATGCCAATGAATTCTTGGTGGCAGAAGCTAACATTAATAAGAAAAGGGTGCCTAACAACTCCAAAGCTGAGGAGCACAGCACCCTTGTGGCTGAAGACCATGAAAACTTCATAAAAAACCGCAGAACGTACAAGCCACTTGACGAGGATGATGAAGACATAAATCGTTTGCAAACGACTTTTTCTGGCTTTCCATTCAATTCCGCATAGTGTCTGCCGTGCCTCCAGCCCCGTTACCGATACGGCTACGGCCTTGAAGAAAACTGCTCTGCCGCACCTCTAGCCCCGTTCATCGAGGGATAAAAGGTCAATGGGGTTTTGTCCTTGCTTGTCCTTGGGCAACATACGGCGTGCAGCTTGGTCAACGACACTGGATGCAGTTATTGAGACAGGCGTTGGTTTATTCGGCAAAGTGTTGGGCGCAGGGGATTTAGCTTTAGCTACAGCCATGCGTGTTGGTGGTGGCAATGGCTTTGCAGTTTTAATTGGCTTATAGGTTGGACTGCTATCAACTTTGGTTTGTGGCAGTGGCTTTGGCGGTGCTGCATAGGGAGGTCGCTTGGCCTTACGTGCCAGCGACTTTGCCTTCTTAGCTGCTTGTGGTTTGAGTGCAGCGGCTGGTTTGCTGGATAGACGATGCTGTGTTGCACGTTGCTGCTGGTACGTGCTTAACGCTCGCCAAACTGTTGTGTAAATCAGTTGCTCAAAGCGTTGCCACTCTTCATCGCTCAAAATTTCATGTAATCGCATGGGTATCTCCTCCATGTATTTACACAAGAGGCACACCCAGCTTTCAGTATTCGCTACAAAGCATCAGCACCCAAAACTCACCACCCCAACACGCATACAGCTGAATGCTGGTCATGGGGAAGTCTGTGTAGGGAATGTGCTGTTGGTCAAGCACCCGTCCATTGCCATCATCTAATGTCAACTGCGCTTTGCAACCAGTACGAACTAACTTGGCAACAACAAAATCCTGCTTGCCCGTGAACTGCGGCAAGTAACTGGCAATGGCATCCATTAACCAGTACGCACCAGCACCTTCTGCCAAGTACTTTGTTCCATCGGTAAGCACAGCATGTGGGTACAAACGGTAATACCGCTCAGTGCCCGTAAAGTTGCTGAGTTGGCTGGCGTCAAATGCTTGTGTCATGTTCAACGCACCAATTGAGGCAAGTGAACAAGGTTATCGCTGCCATACATGCCTTTGAGCAAGCTGATGGCATCGTGCAAGCTATTGGCACAGACTTGGGTTTGAACTACAAGACCGTTGGCGCGAACGTAGGCTGAGTAAATGTGCATGTTGAACTCCTGTTGCAAAGCCATAACGATATTGGTGGCCTTGCAGGAAGTCGACCTAAAACCATGGCGGTCAGGCACAAGAAAACAACGGTCTTGTAAAAACCAAGATTAAAAGTGGGCTGACCGATAAAACATAAATAACTTTATAAACATGCAGAGGCTTGCTCGCCTTGAAGAGCCGTATTCGTTCGCAATGGTGGCGTGACGTAACGCGAAATCGAACTAGTCTCAGTTCGTCCTTATCGCACTACCCCAGACGGGATGCCTTAAATGCAATGCCTACAGCAACGCATTTGCGATATTGAATATGGTTGGATGTGAGTGGGGAATAACTTATACCCACAAAGTGTTTGGTGCCATGGTCGGCTACAAACTACTTGCGTAAAAAGCTAGCACGTAATAAGGGAGATCGCATAACCTGCCCTTGCTTCGAAAGGAGCTGTGTGAGACCAAAGCATGATGTCAACTCAACAAAATGTCAGCAGTTTGCCTAATCAGGCAAGCTCTGAGGCAAGCAATCGTAATCTAACAAAATATCAAAACACTTTCTGCAACGCAGTTGCATTCAGCTCTTAATTCAATCATTCAAACAATCATTGCTTAGCAAATACGAAATGCAGTTTGAGTGAGCAAAGCGAACGAAAAATGCAATGAGTTGGATTGCACGTAAGTGCAAGCCATTAAGTGTCAAGTAAGAGTACACATGACTTGACCCCTGCAAAACAGCTTATTCCTGTGCATCTAGGGTGGTGAAACAAATAGGTCGACATCGCGTAAAGACATGCCCAGACTTGATGCTGACATATGCATCAACTGGAGCAACACATGCAACAAACCCAAACCCCAATTCGTATTGGCTACGTGCGAGTAAGTAGCGCAGACCAAAACACAGACCGCCAGCTTGACGGTGAACAGCTGACCGTCACTTTCACGGACAAGGCAAGCGGCAAGAACACAGACCGCCCACAACTACAAGCACTACTAGCTGGCAATTGGCCTCAGGGTAGCGTTGTGGTTGTGCATTCCATGGATAGGCTGGCGCGAAGTCTCAGCGACTTGTTGAAACTGGTGGAAGAATTCACATCGCGTGGTTTGACTGTACAGTTTGTCAAAGAGGCCAAGACATTTCGTGGTGATAGCACTGACGCCATGGACAAGTTGATGCTCAGCATGTTGGGGGCATTTGCTGAGTACGAGCGCACGTTAATACGAGAACGCCAACGAGAGGGCATTGCAAAGGCCAAAGAGCGAGGCGTTTACCGTGGTCGTAAACAAAAGATAACTGACCCCGCAACACTTGCCCAATTGATTGTGGATGCCAAGGCTTTGGGAGCTAACAAGACACGGGTGGCAGCACAGTACGGCGTAAGCAGGGAGACGCTTTACAAGTACCTTTCCACAGCAGCTGACAAGTAAAAGTCGTTTGCAAACGACCTTTACGCCTGACCAGCTTGGAGTGGCATCCTGTGCAGTAGCTCTTGCTCACCACGCAGCACTTTTATATCTGCAAATTCAGCATCTGTTTGTTTGGCAAGCACGGCATGCATTTGCAATGGGTGGGTGATTTTTACGTTTGCAACCTCTAGCACTCTGTCGCCCGTGCGGATGCCACAGTCGTATGCAGCTGTGCCTTCAAATACTTTGTCAATTTTCACGCCACTCATTTGTCACCCTTGTGCTCGGTCACTGCCAGTTTGGTTTTCTGCATCCAGCAATTGGTCAATCACCAAATCAATCTCGCTCTCCAACACTTCCATGCGCTTCATCAACTCAGCAGTTGGGTGCTTGTCAATCTCGGCATTAACAACCTCAAGCCGTGCGTACAGCTGGTCAAGTTCTATTTGAATTTCTTGTAACACTTTGTCCATTGCCAATTACTTTTTTAGATGGTCTAGCTTTGCTTTGGCGTCACCAATAGCCATAAGCACCAATCGTTTGTGTTCTTCATGTGCTTCGTGGTGCGTTTGAAAGTTTTGCAACAAGACATAGCTACCCTCTTCCAGTAACACCAGCGCCTCGTGTGCAATGGTTTCGTAGTGGTTGTTGCGCTCAATCACATACCAAGTGTTTGCAAAGTTCATTCGTTGGCCTGTAGGTTGAATGTTTTGAATGCAGCCAAGAGTTTGTCCCTGCTCTCTTTGGGCAGAGTTGTATGTGGTGGACGCACACGCTCCCAGCTTTCCATACGGTAGTGCTGCGACAGCATCAGTTTGAGTGCTGCCACTTGCGGGTAGTTGCCCAAGACCGCCATGAGTTCATTCACACGGTCATCGGGCTTTGCCACCTTCATGCCAGCAATCTTGGTGGCGTTGTTCACAAAGTCGTTGGCAATCACGTGCTTGATGACGTTGGGCATGACGTTAGCCAATGCAGACACGCACACATCCGTTGGGCTAAGAATGGTCAAGTTGGGTTCGTGGCTGGATGCAACGACCAGTGCAGTATCAAATGCACGTAGCAACTCCACTGTGTGATTGACGTGAACGTCTTGGTCAACAATTCCCACAAAGATGCGCGGATGGTTTTTCTTCAAGTCAGCCATTACTGCTTCGGGCAAGTCAGCTGCTTGGTTTTTACCGCCAAGTTGGTGAATAAACAGCTGCCAATTGGGTTGACTGGCTTGCTTGATGATTTGGTCGTAGTAATCAAACAAGCCCACGTTGTTATATGGGTGGTCATACTGCGGTGCTGATACCAAGAAACGTTTGATGCCTTTTGCACATGCTTTACGTATGAACTGCGCCACCTCTGTATAGGACGACGAGTTCACGCCCAGCAGTATGTTGTTAGCGTCCACTCCAGCCTCGATGACGTGCGCCACAGCAGATAGTTTTTCGTCGTTTGCAAACGAAGTGCCCTCACCTGCTTGCCCGAACAAGACAAAGTTCTCAAAGCCCTTAGAACTCAATGTACGCAAGTGGGAAGCCAGCTTGGGTTCGTCAACATTCAAATCGGCTTGCAGTGGAACAAGCACATCCACCCACACGCCATGGAAACCTATTGAGCTTGCAATATTTTCGTTCGTCATGGCGCTTTGTTTCTCCTAGCTATTCCAACGGATGCGTGGGTTTGACTTCCAGCAACAGCATCAAGTCTTTCAAAGTACTAACCCCCAGCTTTTTGTAGATGTGCCCTTTATGCACTTTGACCGTTGTGGCTGCGATGTTGAGTAGCAAGGCAATTTCCGCATTGCTGTAGCCAGTTGCAAAGTACTTAATCAGCTGACGCTCACGTACCGATAACAAGCCAAGCAAACGTGCAATTCGCTTGGCCTCATGTTTCTCCATCACTTGCATCGTGCGTTATGCGCTTACATTGCAAAGCGAACAGCGAAACGCAAACCGTTCAGCCGGTACTGGTTGGCACCCATAGCCCCCTGCCAGCCGAGGTCAAAGCCATCACCAGCGCGGGTTGTGTAAATCAGCCCCAAGCCCAGCGACTGTGTGGTCATGTAGCTACCAGTTTGGTTAAGCGTGTACACACCACCTGCTGCACCTGTATCTGCGTAGTAGATGTTCTGTGCCAATCCACCCGTTCTAATCCTGTTCAGTGCAATCTTGGCAGTGGGCGTCAGCTTGGCACCTTCCAAGAATATGTCGCGGGACACTTGCAAGCCACCTGACGTTGTGGTGTGTACGAAGTTCGTGCCATCAAACCCCAAGGCGTAATCAGCCGCACCTGTTTCTGCATAGCTGTGCAAGTTGATGTGCATGACGTCTTGGCGTGCGAATGGCGTAACTTTGTAGCCCTCCACCCAATACATCTTGCTGATGGTGCCACTGCTAAAGAGTGTTTCGCCTTTGCGGTTAACGCCCAGCTGTGCAGCACCATCCGAAGTTGTGCGGTTACCTGAGAAGTCCACCACGCCATAACCCATCAAGCCCTCAACTACCCAGTGGTCAGCAAACCCAAACATGCCATAACCCGTCACGGCTGTTTGTTTGGCCTTGAGGTTGGTGTTGATGGCCACTGCGCTTTGCCATGCAGTACCCACGCCCACAGCTGCACCCACGATGGCTGCATCGTGTAGCTTGTAGTCAATGCCCATGGTCAAGCCGTTAGCAGTCAGCTTGTTCTGCGTTTCTTTGTTGTCACCAGTTTTGTAGGTGGCGTAGTCAATCGTGCCAGCCGTCCAAATGCTGTAGGTCAAGTTCTCACGCTCATACTGGCTGTTGGCTGCGTAGTACTGCGATTGGTCAATTTGCTCTTGCACCTGTTTTTCGTCTTGCTTTTGCTCTTGGGTGCCTTTGCCAGCTGCCAACGCCTCTTCACGCATGTAGTCGTTGTAGGGCGTGAGGTCTTGCTCTTCCACGTAGCCCACTTTCTTCATACCTGCTTGCGTGTCTTTACTCTGTAGTTTGTTTTGCGCCTGCATTTCAGGGCGAGGCGTTAGCTCGTCCTTGATTTTGTACAAGGCTTGCGATGCGGGCCCGAGTGAAGGCATTTGGATATTCACACCAAAGCCAAAATTACTGGGGCGTAGGTTGAAGTTGTTGCGGTAGCCGTTCAAGTGGTTGGCTACGTTGTCAATCTGCGTGGTCACAAACTTCTGCGACTGCATGATTTGTGCGCCGTGTATTGCCAAGACCGATGCATCCGTAGCTGCTGCTGCAATGTTTGCGCGGCGTGCCACTGTGATGTTGACTGTGGCTGTGGCTGCTGCATACGTACCGTCCGATGCTTTAGTGGCAGTCACAGTACAGGTTTCGCTTGTTGTTCCAGCTGTTGCAGTAGTGCCCGACACAGTACAAGTGCCAGCAGTCATTGCATACGTCACTGCACCCGTACCACTGCCACCACTTGTACTCAGCGTTGACGTTGTGGTTGTGGCGTTGAGTGTTGTGGGTGATGCACTGACTGTGAACGAGGCTTGAGCTAATAAAGCTGCCCTTGTCACTACAACGGCATAGGTTTGCGTTGTGGTGCCATCCTGTGCTGTGACGATGGTGTTGATGGTGTTTGCACCCACGTTCAAAGTCACACTGCCGCTGGCACTGCCTGATGTCACGGTGTTGCCACCCACCGTCACTGTCGCGTTGGCTTGGGTAACGGTTGGCGTCACAGTGATGCTGCTGGTCGCATTGGTCACCGATGCCGTGTAGCTTGTTGTGCCACTGGCAAACGTTGGTGACAGCGTGCCGCTGGATAGGGTCATTGCAGACAAGGTTGCAACGGTAGAGGCTGGGGCGGCCCTTGTCACCGTCATCGTGTATGTCTTTGTGGTGCTGCCATCTTGTGCAGTCACCACGGTTGTGATGGTGTTGCTGCCGACGCTCAAACTGATTGAACCACTCGCACTGCCAGACGTCACGGTCGTTCCGTTCACCTTCACCGTTGCAGTGCTGTCAGTGACTGTGGGGCTGACTGTCAAGGTAGCCACAGAGTTAGTAACTGATGCTGTGTAAGTGGTTGTGGCACTGGCAAATGTGGGCGACAACGTGCCACTTGAAAGCGCCAAGCTGGACAAGTCGGCATTTGCAGACGCTGCCCGTGTCACTGTCACCGTGTATGTTTTTGTGGTTGAGCCGTCCTGTGCAGTCACCACTGTAGTGATGGTGTTAGTACCCACCGTCAATGCGATAGCACCACTTGCACTGCCTGAAGTCACAGCTGAGCCATTGACGGTGATGGTGGCATTGGCTTGGTTTCGGGTTGGCGTTAGCGTGATGGATGAAACCGAGTTGGCCACGGATGCCGTGTAAGCAGTTGTCGCACTTGCAAATGCAGGCGACAGAGTGCCACTTGATATCGTCATTGCAGACAATGTGGCATCTGTTGAGAGAACTGTCAGCGTATACGTTTGCGTAGCTTGTGCATTCACACCTGCTACTGCTGCTTGTGTTGCCGTGATAACAGTCGTGCCTGCTGCAACGGTGGTAATCACACCACCTGCGGCAACAGTCGCCACGCCTGTGTTTGAGCTTGAGTAGCTGATTGCACCGTAGCTGCCACCAGAATTGCTTGAAGTGGCTGCATTCGTCAGCGCACCAGCCAATGCGACTGAGGCTGAAGTTGGTGTTGCAAACGTCAGCGTGGGCGTCAGCAGCGTATTGACTGTCAAGGTATACGTTTGCGTGGCTGATGCATTCACCCCTGGAGCTGCCGCTTGTGTTGCTGTAATGATTGTTGTACCAGCCGACGCTGTGGTAATCACACCCGAACTATCTACGGTCGCCACAGCTGAGTTAGAACTCGCGTAAGTGATTGCACCACCACTGGGGATGCTTGACGTTGCTGCATTGGTCAACGAACCAGTCAACGTCACAGATGCCGTGTTTTGCGTTGCAAATGTCAACGTCGGCGTGGGCGTTGTGTTGACGGTGATGGTGATTGCCGCTGACGTTGCTGCGTCATATATCCCGTTGGCAGCCTTGGTGGCCGTGACCGTACAAGTTCCAGCACTAGCAGGCGCTGTCAATGTGGTGCCTGAAATCGTACAGCTACCACTTGCTACAGCGTATGTCACTGCACCTCCACCGCTACCACCACTTGTACTTAATGTTGTGGTGCCGTTTGTATTGATGGTTGTAGCAGCCGCACTTGCGGTCAATGTTGCTTGTGTAGCAAGTGAAACAACGATTGAATAGCTGGTCGCTAATGTTGCATGGGTTGCTGTACTACTGTCCGTTGCAGTGATGGTGAAATTTGATGTGCCAGCCGCTGTTGGTGTGCCACTGACAACACCAGTGCTTGTATTCAAGCTAAGTCCTGCGGGCAAAGTTCCAGTCGTTAATGCGTAGGTATACGGACTAGCACCACCACTTGTGGTGAGTGTTGTTGAGTACGCTGTTCCCACCGTTCCAGCAGCCAGCGTCCCCGCAGCTGGATTAGCAACTAATGTAGGAGGACTGATAGTAATTGTTGCGGTTACTGGACTTGAAGTGCCCCCAGCATTTGTGGCCGTGTAATAAAAAGTGTCTGTCCCAAAGTAGCCTGTGGTCGGTGTGTACGCAATCGTTGTTCCTGTCGCTACTGCCGTTCCATGAGTTGCTTGCGTTGACACAGCAACACTGGTAGGTGTGTTTCCAGTAGTTAATGGAATGTTGGCTGATGTTGCGTTGTACGCTAATGTTGCAGTAACTGCAGACGCAGTTGCAGGCGTTACATAGGTGTAGCCACCCGTTGAAGTCACCGAATTACCACTCACAGTAACAACCACATCTTTTGCGCCTGAAGTAACTGATGATGGTGTTGTTGCAGTGATTGATGATGCTGTTGTAGCAGTTACCGTTGCAGCTGTTCCACCTATTGTTACTGTACCGCCTGATAAATTCGTACCATTAATTGTGATGCTTGTGCCACCTGCTGTAGTTCCGCTGGACGGGGTTATTGATGTGATAGTGGGTAATGGTGCTGTATATGTAAATGCTCCGGGCAAGGTTCCAGTACCGTTTGCGGTTGTGACTGCAACATCTACAGCCCCTGCTGCGTGTACACCTGTTGTTGCTGTAATTGAAGTTGCTGAATTGCTCACAACTGTTGCAGCAACACCGCCAATAGTTACTGCTGTTGCACTATCTAAATTCGTGCCAGTAATTGTTACGCTTGTCCCACCCGATGTACCACCGGACGAAGGGCTTACAGTTGTAATTGAAGGTGGAACTGCTGAACCAATATAAGCAGTGATAGTGATAGTGTCAGTGCTTGGACTAGTAATACCAGTGTTGTACGTACAAGAGGTTGAGCCTGATATCAAACCTAAGGTGTTTAACGAATAGCCTGAAAATGTCACTACACCAGAAAGGGAAAGAGGCGCCGCTTGAGGGGTTGATTTATTACCATTCGTGTACAGCGTACTGTCAAAGTAAATACCTGTGGAAGATGCAATACTAGAAATCGTAAGATCCTTAGGTACTGCTGTAGTGATAGAGCCGGCAGTGTATGTACCACCAGCATTACTCAACAAAGTTATTGCATTTGCACACGTTTGCGAGGTTAACGGTACAGGCCCCAACATGGAGCCAGAAGTATTTGGTGAAACCCTAAAAAGAAAACCTGGAGCCCCGCCCGCGATTAAAGTATTGAATGGGGTCGCTTGCGATGTATTTGTAGTAACCGGGACGGTTAATGTTCCACTCAAGGTAGCTGTGACGTTTGCCCCACTCTGAACAATTGTGATTGTTCCGGCCGCCTGTGCATCCAACGACACAAGCGAGCAACATGCAATTAATACTGCACTAATATAAAGTTTTGCAGTCGTTTGCAAACGAACAAATTGAATACTTGCCGATGGTGCTTTGGGCATGGCAGTTACATCACCACCGCACGCAAACAGTTCAACTAATTTTTTTGCAAACGCATTCAGCATTAAAGACACTCATTGGATTTTTTAACCCCCGAAGTGTCCCAATCAGCCGAAAAGTTTTATGACGTTTTATGACGTTTTATAGCCAAAAGCTACTTAAGTATTAAACGACTTCAACGTGCACCAATAATTGATAGCCCACGTTGCGGATGCTTTCAATGACAACGCCCTCAGCACCCAAATCCATTAGCTTTTTCCTCAGTCGTCCAATACGTACTGCAATGCTGTTCTTCATCGTTTCATCAGCTTCAAAGCCTAGTATTTCTGCAAGTTGCCACGTCTCCAACTTTCCCGCAGGTGCTCTTGCAAATGCAGTCAGCATAGTGCCTTCTGTAGCAGTCAACTTTGCTTCACCTAACGGCCCCGACAAGTCCAACTTATTCAGCTTTATGCCACGCACAGCATCTACATGATTTTGTTTGGCAGCATGACGACGACGAGCAAAACTCCTAATGGCTGCAGTCAACTCTGCAAACACCACGGGCTTGGTGATGTACCAGTCTGCACCACTCTCATAGCCAATCAACTTATCATCCAAGTCAGTCCGCGCACTGATGATGATGATGCCCACAAGTGGATGTGCGTTGCGTATGCGCTGGGACAAGCTGATGCCATCCTCGCCCGGCAAATTCAAATCCAACAAGAAGATATCGGCGTGTTCACCACCCGCAAAATCTTCCAACTCTTCCGCACAGGTCAAACCTATTGCAGTATGACCATCTTGCTCTAGGACTTGGCACGTAAGTTCTCGCAGGTCGTCGTTGTCTTCCACCACCACTATGTTTAGCTTGGCAACCATAGTTCAAACCTTATATTTTTATCGTCAGGCGCATACACACAATCGCCTCCCACCAACCGTGCCAATGTGCGTACCAAATACAAGCCAAGCCCTGTGCCTGATTGAGCTTCTGCTCCTAGACTGCGGTAGTACTTGGAGAACACACGGTCAGGGTCAGGCCATGACGCTGTGCTTGGTCTATTGGACACAGTGATGCAAACACCTCTCTGTCGTGCATCGTTCATTTGCTGCTCTGCTTGCACCACCACGGGCATCATGGGGTCGCCATAGCGCACAGCGTTTTCAATGAGGTTGCTGCACATGATTTCAAAATACTGTTCGTCTGTGTAAACAGTCAAAGCACCAAAAACCTCTAAAGACACTTGTGTCACATCATGGTCTAGGGTGACAAGCAGGTCATGCAAAAACTGGTTGACGTTCACTTGCTCTTTTTGAACATCAACACTGCCTTCGGTCAGCTTGTCAGTTTTAACGCATCGCTCCAAGATAGACTTCATGTTGCCTACTGCACGGCTTACATAACCACTTGTTTTTTGCAAATCGTTCTTGGCCAACAATGCCATGTCAATGATGGCCAGTGGGTTTTTGAGTTCGTGCATCAGCATGTGCAGCAAGTGCGTTTGCTCTTCCCTGCGATGCTTTTCCAACTCCACTTCTTTTTTACTCAGCAGCAACTCTTGTTCAAATGCGCTTTGAGCTTCACGGATTTGATTAGCACGCAACTGCATCATCACCGTCATAATCAACGAAGAGCACAGCGTAAAGAAGACCAAGCCGTTCACGGCAAACTCATTGCCCTTGATTACACCAAGGTAAGGCAGCACACTAAATATCAGCACCAAGGTAATACTCAAGTAATACCCCACAACATACTTTTTGGGTAGTAGCGATGCCGTGATGCTTGATTGGGAATTTTTTTCGTTGCTCGTGGATACAGCAAAGATTGGCAACAAAAACATTCCAACTGTGTTGAGCACCATGTTGTACTTGACGGCGATTGAAACGTACCCTGCCGCAAGCAACACCATGACAGTCATTGACCAAAGCAGCACACACATCCAAACAACCTTAGTCCAACGTGGCGATGAATACTCCTGCAAAAACTTGTATTCAAATACCAGCGTTATGGCTGTCGCGGATAACACCATCCAGCTGTAAAGCAAGTCAAGGCTAGGGGCGCTCATCACGCTGGACAGGAAATAGCGATGCAGTCCAAAAAGTGCCGCTATGTAAAAAAAGTTGTAGGTCTGGCGCACCACGAAAAATGCGTACAAGGATTCGCGGTAGTTAAACCAACTAATCAGCACCAACAGCATGAACATAGCAATCACCGCCAACACACCAAAGTAGGTCAGCTGCATGTTGAATTCGCTGTCTTGCATTTCATCGAGGGTAAATGCCTCGATATTCATGAGCGATGTGCTGTTAGTTTTCAACCGCAGCCACACATCACGCGGTTGAGTACCTGCGGGAATCTCAAACGTGTGCGCCAAGGACTTATATTCGTTGTTTTTGTAGTTGGTTGTGTCGCCCACTTTGCGCGGCTTACCTGTTGTGTCCAATGGGTCATACAACGTAATCTCGTCCAAATACACGGGACGTATACGCAATACAAGTTCGTCTTCACCCACTGGTGGCGTAATGGTCAGTCGTATCCACGTTGCCGACTGTGTGTAGCCACGGCTAAGCACACCTTCAAATGCTGTGTACTGTTGCGCCTGTGCTTGCTCAAATGTGGCTTGTGCTGTTTTATCTTCCCAATAGCCACGTGCAGCGATGTGCTCTGTTGCAGTTGCAGCAAAGCCCACGCATGTGATGAACAGCATGAGCAGCCATTTGCAGGTTGAAGTTGTAAATATTCTTTGCATTGCTTACCAAATTTGCACGAATCCTAGGGGGTGCACTTTTACTTTTATGACATTTCATGACATTTTGGGACGCAGAAAACGCCCCTACCCAGTGCAAATGTAATTAGAAAGCACGAAAACAGCCGACCACGCAAGTTCAAGCACAAGGGCAGCACAGACTAGCTGGCGCGGGACTAAAACTGTTCTAGGCAGTTCTCGTAAACCTTAACTTAAGGTTTTCCGCGCCAGCCAAAAGTCGTGTGCAAACGAACTCAAGTGGTTTAAGGCTTCTGTCCGTACCTACGCTGCAAGGCCTCAACATGCTCCAAATCAGTTGCGCCGCTGATTTCCAAGCGAGCAGTTTCTAGCCGTCCCACACAAAACTGCACACGATTAAGCGACAGCACTTCTTCCGTACAACCTTGAATGTGCTGAACAAATTGAGGCAGAGTAAACACGCCTACTGGCACATCTGTTTTGAACTCGGCATCCCCAACAAACACCACCGCCGAATGAATGGCAGTCGATGGCACAAAGTCCAATAGCGCCTGAACTGCCAGAACATGTCCATAGTTTTGGTGAATTGGATTTTGAAACTTGTACTTGTCCCTAAAAGTAGCCTGTGTCCAAGTCGCATGGTCGGCATTGCCAAAAATCCAACCTGTGTAGTCCTTGGTCTCAATCACAAATACACCAAACCTTGAAACCAAGATATGGTCAATCTGTGTAGTGCCATCACCGTACTTGAGTGTTATGTGGTTTAGCAGGTGGTAGTCGGTGGTGCCGAAGTGCTTTTGCAGTGTTTTAGAAAGCAACGCTTCGCCATGGTTTTGGAAACGTTTTTCATTGCAACCTTGCACCACACCACGTTGCCAGTAACCTGCTATGAAACCAATAATCAACGCTATTGCTGAATAAACAAATGGGGAATTCCACATACCCTTGCGCCCAGATATCAAATCTGTCGGGGCCACTAGAAAAAAATAAAAAAGCGATACAAGCAATAAGAGAAGGGAACGCATCATGCCTCCTGCGTAAACCTTAAGTTAAGGTTTTACGCGCCAGCCAAAAGTCGTGTGCAAACGAAGTCCAGTTCAGGCGTTCACGCAAAATTTTTCGACTAGCTATTTGACTGGTGCGTCCGAACACAAAACCGCCACACATAGGTGATTATTCACCCGCTTTACTGGAAGATTTTGTCATCAACTCAAGCACCGACTTGGGCGATGCACTTTCCCCTTTTGCGCCTGTGTATCCAGTTTCTTGTGGCGCAAATATGCAAGATGCTGCATTAGCCAACACAATGTCTTCAGTTCCTTTTTCTCCAGCCGCAGCAACTAAGGCTCGATAAGTCAGCAGTGCATTCTGTCGATGCTTGTTCAACACAGCATTGTGTTTATGGCTGTTGTAGTTCCGTGAAGCCATGATTAACAAAAAGGCTAGTACCGCAAAAATCACAATCTTGCTGGAAACAAACTGAATAGCTTCTATTTGACCTTTGGGCGCCAGCCACTCCCACTTGTGCAAAAACAAACTTAGGACAGAAAAAGCCGCCAATGCTCCAGCGAACTTGTAGGTTTTATCCAACCACTCGTTGGCTTTTAACTCCTGCTGCTCAAACTCCTCTTTGAAATACATTGCTTGCTGCGATACCCCTTGCTCTGCAGCAACTGCTCGAATTTCTTTTAGTGCTTCGTCAGAGTCTTTTTTGTTTTGCGCCAGCTGCCCGTTAATTTCAGCTGATTGGTCTTTAATAGATTGAATAGTTGCCCGTGCTTGGGCTTCTAACAATGTTGTATCAGTTGCCCTCGCAACGCTGTATGCAATGAATTGCCACAACGTATT
>Ga0228703_1000441_pt1 | contig 31243 bp, 30 predicted proteins | sample McNCre217_Aug_MG_3_FD_178020 | JGI IMG/M metagenome (GOLD analysis project Ga0228703, IMG submission 178020) | Freshwater microbial communities from McNutts Creek, Athens, Georgia, United States - 29-17_Aug_MG | ecosystem: Environmental > Aquatic > Freshwater > Creek | place: USA: Georgia...
ATTTGCTGATTGGGTTTGGCCTGATGTGCACCTTCATCTTTTTGGCCGTGGCTTTGCAGCAAGCGGGCTTGGCGCTGAATGCGCTCGATGTGTCCGCACGCCAACAAGACCAGGCCTTGCAGTCGCTCATTGCCACTGCGGGGGGCAAGTTCATCACATCTATCGCTGGCTTGTTGTGTTCCCTGGTGTGGAACTGGCGTGCCAAAGTAGCGTTGGAGAATTTGCAGGCCAGCATCGACACGCTGTGTCACACCCTGCGCAACCATGTGCCCGACAACGCTGCCGAAGCCAGTGTGCGCATGCAGCTGGCCTTGTTCCAAGACATCTTGGATGAAAACCGTTCACAGGTGAGTGAGCTGCGCCGCTTTGAAGGTGATTTTGCCCATGCGATTGGCGATGCGCTGGCGCGCCAGATGCAACCCGCGTTTGACAAACTGGGCAGCTTGGCCGACAGCATTCAAGCGTCAAGCCAAAGCTTTGGCAGCGCAGGCAGCCAAGCCGCAGGCGAACTGAGCAAGGCCGGTGCGGCCATGACGCAAGGCATTGAAAACGGCCTCGCGTCATTCAACGAAGCGGTCACCACCTTGGCGCAGACCATTCAAACCACCCGCAGCACCGTGACAGAGCTGGACGCTGCCCTCGCTCGTGCAGCCACAGCAGGCGACCAAGGCACACAGCGGATAGAAACCTTGCTGGGCAGTTTTGGCCAAACCATTGCCAGCGTGCAAACCGCCATGTCAGGCTTGCAAGGCACCGTCGACAAAATCGACCACATGGCCGATAAGTTCAAAGACAGTGCCAGCGCGATTGAAAGCTCGGTCAACCTGCAACGCGCTGCGGCTGCTGATTTCAAAGAGGCCTTGGTGCCCATGAACCAAGCGCTGGGCCAAACCGTGGACACACTCAAAACCAGCGCAGTGTCTGCCGAAGAAGCGCTGGGCCATGTGCGCACGCATTTGCAAGACGCCCAAAAAGCGCTCACGGGAACGGTGGACGCTCTCACCCAAGGCGTGTCGGGCTACAGCACACAAATTGCCGAGCTGCACACCAAGATGGATCAACACTTGGCCACAGCCGTCAACCAGCTCAGTGGCAGCATCACCAACTTGGAGGAAGTGCTCGATGAGTTCATCGATGCGCTGCCGCCCAAGGCTTGAGCCACTGAGCATTCAGCCCGCGCAAAGTTCTCATGTTCATCAAAACACGCCGTCACAACGTTGCAACCCACGAGCAGGTGGAAGAATCGGGTTACATGGCGTCGGCCAGCGACTTGATGATTGGCCTGCTGTTCATCTTCATCGTCATGGTGATGGTGCTGCTATCGCGTAAGCCCGAGCAGCCACCCGAGCCGCCTGCCGATCCGCTGGCCACGGTGGTGCACACCATTGGCACCAAGTTGCAAAACGCAGGGGTTCCGGTGACGATCAACCAGGTGTCGGGCGTCATCAGTTTGCCGGCCGACACCTTGTTTGCACGCGGCAGTGCCGAGCTAGAAGGTTTGGGCGTGCGCACGCTGCGCCAATCGGCCGAGCAGCTGCAGCAAGTGCTGCCTTGCTACATCTATTCGCAACGCCGCCATTTGCCAGCCGACTGCCCACCCAACCCACAACAAGTGGAGATTGAAACCATTCTGATTGAAGGCCACACCGACTCAGTGCCATTGCACCGTGGCGACTACAACAACTGGCATTTGGGCCTGGACCGCGCACGTGCAGTCTACAAAGTGCTGGGTTCAGAAGGCATGCACAGCTACCGCAACGAACGCGAGCAACCGGTGTTTGGCATCAGCTCCTACGCAGACGAACGTCCCACCAGCAAAGACAGCGAAGCTCAAAACCGTCGTGTCGAGCTGCGTTTTGTGCTGGCGTTTCAACCCACCGAGACCGGTGCGGCCAAAGGCCCCAGCAGCACCTTGAAAAAGATGCAAGAGACGGTGCGCTAGGCACGCGCCCATTGCCATCACACACCATGCAAGAGTTCTTCGCCGCCCTGCCGCCTGACTTTGACCAGCTCGCCCACGCGGCGCGCACCAAGCGCGGCGGCTTTGGCAAAGACCCCGATTTGCGCACCGTGGGCGAGCGCACCTACAGCGCGTTTGAACGTGTGCAGTTTGCGCCCCATAGCGCCTCGCCACGCCAACGCGATTGGCGACACATTCCCTACGCGCTTTGGCTGGGGACTGAACGTGGCTTGCACAAGCACACACCGCTGATTGATCACTACTTTGAAGTGGCCGTGCCCGAAGCACTCACCTCAGGCCGCCCCCTCAAATGGGGCCGTGGTTTGCTGCACACCTATTTGCAGGGTTTCAACCCCGACAACCCCGTGTTCTTGAAGTTGGCCCACAGCGCACGCGAATTCTTTCTAGACCCACGCGTGTTGGCCTCCTTGTCCGAGACCGAGGCCTTTGGGTTGGAACGGCTCATCACCACACTCGATGTGCTGGCCCCGAAATCAGGGCCACGTCGGGTTGCCGACGATATTTTGGGCATGCCCGACGGCAAAACCTTGCTCGATTGGCAAGTTCGCCACGGACTCACTTCTGGTTTTTGGCTCAACAACTTTTGCCGGCAAGCTTTTTTAGAGGCATTGCAAGCGCCTGAGGACGTTCGCCGTGACCTGCGCTACATCCAACGCATGTGCGCCTGGGCCGTGCACGATGCAGGCACACCGCAACAGCGTTTTCGCTATCCCATTTGTCGCGATGAGTTTGCCTACAGCTTGCTCTCGCCTTGGTTCGAAGCCACACCACCAGCCGAGGTGCAACACGTCTTGATGTCCGAGTTGCTGCGCACCTTGGGCGATCCACGCCATAACCATGCGGGGTGGCTGGGGGTGCGACGTGAAGCGATCGAGACAGCCAGCCGCTGGCTCACAGGGCGCACCATGGATGCGTTTTTTGAAATCTTGCGACACACGCAAGATGACATTGGGCCCTACCGTCGCCGTTTTTGGGAAGCCTATTTCCATGCCGGTCACATCTTGGAAGCCTGGGTGGCGTTGGGCGAAGACGCCGCGAAAGCGTTGCAAGCCATCGATGTGCATGGCGAGCTCGATCACGCCAAGATTTTGGGCAAAATTGCGCCCAACCAGTGCGTACTCATGCTGCGTATGGGCCACCTCTTGTTTTGCGATTGGAGCCACCAAGGCCGATTGCGTGCGATTGACATCCACAGCCGCCAAGCGCCCAAGCTATACCAGCGCGAATACGAACTCTTTCAACTGCGTTTTGCCACGCCGCTGGATTTCAACCAGGGACGTTTGGATGACCCAGGTTTGCTGCACCTCGAATCCGAACTCGGAGGCTGGCAAGATACGGCCCGTGACTTTATTTCGCAACATCTGGGCATTACCCTGCCGCTGGCAGATTTGATGCCCACTGAATCGACCTAATTTTTCCCTAAAACTGCAAGGAGTAACCCATGAGTGAAGTGCCAGAAACCGAATTGCCAGAAAAACACAATGATCCATTTCGCACCCAATGTGCCATGCTGGTGTCCATCTTGGCCATGGTGTTGGCAATTGCCAGCTTGGGCGGTAACAACGCCTCCAAAGAAAGCATGGTTAACAACATCTTGGCCTCGAATGCTTACTCGTTCTACCAAGCCAAGAACATTCGCCAAACCGACTACAAAATTGCGGCGGCCGACCTTGAAATTCAACTGGCCCAAGACAAAGTCAGCCCTGCAGCCAAGGCTTTGTTAGAGAAAAAATTAGCCGATTACCAAAAAAACATTGCCCGCTATGAGTCAGAGCCTGAGACCGGGGAAGGTAAAAAAGAGCTGATGGCCAGAGCCAAAGAGTACGAGCACGAGCGTGACCACGCCATGGCCCAAGACCCTTGGTTTGACTATGCCGAAGCCCTGCTGCAAATTGCCATTGTGCTGACCTCGGTGGCCATTTTGACAGGCGCACGTCCGCTGTTTTGGGTGCCTTGCGGCCTCGGAATTCTGGGCATTTTGGCAACGATCAATGGGTTTACCCTGCTGATTTGATCGGCGTTCCTGCGGGAATTTGTCAGCCCCGGATAAGTCAGACCCTTGTAAGAGCACCCCGCCACAGTTGCGGGGTTTTTAGCCTTAGCCGTCTACAAGAAGGAGACCGTTTCCATGAGCGACATCACCATTCACCAGCCATCCGCTGAGTTCGTCAAACAAGCCAACGTATCCGGCATGGCCGCCTACGAAGCCTTGTGCAAAAAAGCAGAAACCGACTACGAAGGCTTTTGGGCTGAGCAAGCACGCGAATTGCTGAGCTGGAAAACCCCATTCACCAAAGTGCTCGACGAAAGCAAGGCGCCCTTCTTCAAGTGGTTTGAAGACGGCACCTTGAACGCCTCCTACAACTGCCTGGACCGCAACATTGAAAAAGGCTTGGGCGACAAGACTGCCATCATCTTTGAAGCCGACGGCGGCGAAGTCACCAAAGCCACTTACAAGCAACTGCTGGCCAAGACCTGCCAATACGCCAACGCCTTGAAATCCATCGGCGTGAAAAAGGGCGACCGCGTGATGATCTACATCTCGATGTCCATCGAAGGTGTGGCCGCCATGCAAGCGTGTGCCCGCATTGGTGCCACCCACTCGGTGGTGTTCGGCGGTTTCTCGGCTCAATCCTTGCGTGACCGCGTGGAGGACACGGGTGCCGTGGCCATCATCACTGCGGACCAACAAGTGCGCGGCGGCAAGCACCTGCCCTTGAAAGCCATCGTCGACGAAGCTCTCACTTTGGGCGGTTGCGACTCGGTGAAAAACGTGTTGGTGGTCAAGCGCACCGGTGGCGACATCGCCATGGTGGCTGGCCGTGACCAATGGATGGCTGACTTGGCTGACAAGCAAGCCACCACCTGCGAACCAGAATGGGTAGGCGCTGAGCACCCCCTGTTCTTGCTCTACACCTCGGGCTCAACAGGCAAGCCAAAAGGTGTGCAACACAGCACCGGCGGCTATTTGTTGCACGCTGCCTTGACCACCAAGTGGACGTTTGACTTGAAAGACAACGATGTGTTCTGGTGTACCGCCGACATCGGTTGGGTCACAGGCCACACCTACATCACCTACGGCCCCTTGGCTTTGGGCGGCACTGAAATCGTGTTCGAAGGCGTGCCCACTTACCCAGACGCTGGCCGCTTCTGGAAGATGATCCAAGACCACAAAGTCTCGATCTTCTACACAGCGCCAACCGCCATCCGTTCACTCATCAAGGCCGCAGAAGCCAACGATGCCGTGCACCCCAAGAGCTTCAACCTCTCGAGCTTGCGTTTGTTGGGCTCGGTGGGCGAGCCCATCAACCCAGCTGCCTGGGAGTGGTACTACAAGCACGTGGGCGGCAGCCGTTGCCCCATCGTCGACACCTTCTGGCAAACCGAAACCGGCGGACACATGATCACCCCGCTGCCCGGCGTGACCCCCATGGTGCCTGGCTCTTGCACCTTGCCCTTCCCCGGCATCCAAGCCGCCGTGGTGGACGAAGCCGGCCACGACATGCCCAACGGCCAAGGTGGCATCTTGGTGGTGAAGCGCCCCTGGCCTTCGATGATTCGCACCATCTGGGGTGACCCAGACCGCTTCGTCAAGAGCTACTACCCCGAAGAATTCAAAGGCAAGTACTACTTGGCGGGCGACGGTGCCATCCGCGACGAGAAAACAGGTTACTTCACCATTACCGGTCGTATCGACGACGTGTTGAACGTGTCGGGTCACCGCATGGGCACGATGGAAATCGAATCGGCTTTGGTGAGCTGCACCGAGCTGGTGGCAGAAGCTGCGGTGGTGGGTCGTCCTGACGACACCACCGGCGAAGCCATCTGCGCGTTCGTGGTGTTGAAGCGCCCTCGCCCCACCGGCGACGAAGCCAAGCAAATTGCCAAGATTTTGCGTGACCACGTGGGCAAAGAAATTGGCCCTATCGCCAAACCCAAAGACATTCGCTTCGGCGACAACTTGCCCAAGACCCGCTCGGGCAAAATCATGCGCCGCTTGCTGCGCAGCTTGGCCAAAAACGAGGCGATCACCCAAGACACCTCGACGCTGGAAAACCCAGCGATTCTTGACCAGCTGACAGACAACCACTGATTTCAAGTTGGCTGCACACCCAACCCGCTGAGGCAACTCAGCGGGTTTTTTTACGCCTGTCTCGCACGTAACTTTGGCACGGGTAAACCTCTATTCGGAATTGAGATTGCATCGCAAGAATGGTCGACAGAAGCACCCATTGTTAAGCGTCAGTTCACCACAGAGGTAATTGCATGGCATCTGTCACCATCGGCGAAGTCCACAAATCGTTTGGCCCCACCCACATCATCAAAGGGGTTTCGGTCGATATCAAAGATGGGGAGTTCTGTGTTTTGGTCGGCCCTTCGGGCTGCGGCAAATCCACGCTGTTGCGCATGATCGCGGGTCTGGAGGAAATCTCGGGTGGCACCATCAGCATTGGCAACAAAGTGGTCAACGACATGCCCCCCAAAGAGCGCGACATCGCGATGGTGTTTCAAAACTACGCGCTCTACCCCCATATGACCGTGCGCGACAACATGGCGTTCTCGCTGATGCTGGCCAAGCAAGATCAAAAAACCATTGACGCCAGCCTGGCCAAAGCCGCCGACATCTTGGGGCTCAACGCCTTGATGGACCGTTTTCCACGCCAACTTTCGGGCGGTCAGCGCCAACGTGTGGCCATGGGGCGCGCCATCGTGCGGGACTCGCAGGTATTTTTGTTTGACGAGCCTTTGTCCAACCTAGACGCGCAGCTGCGCGTGGCCATGCGCACCGAAATCAAGGCCTTGCACCAGCGCTTGAAAACCACATCGATTTACGTCACGCACGACCAGATTGAGGCCATGACCATGGCTGACAAAATCGTGGTCATGCGTGATGGTTTGGTGGAACAAACTGGCTCGCCACTCGAGCTGTATGACCGCCCTGCCAACCAGTTTGTGGCGGGCTTCATTGGCTCACCATCAATGAACTTTTTGCCTGGCACGGTCAAGGGCGCACAGGTGGTGTTGAGCGATGGCACGCAACTGCCCATGCCCACCCAAGCCCATGCCAGCGAAGGCCAACAGGTGGTGTACGGCATTCGCCCTGAACATTTGGAAATTGCATCGGCCCACGACGGTGTGGCCACCAAGGTGTCACTGGTGGAACCCACCGGTGCCGAAACCCAGGTGTTCACCCAAATCTCGGGCATTCATGTCAACAGCGTGTTTCGCGAGCGGCATGATTTCGCGCCTGGCGAGACCATTTATTTGCGGCCAGACACGGCCCGCGCGCACTTGTTCGATGCCACCACTGGCAAAAGGCTGGTGGCGTCTTAATCCCCATTCCATGTGTTTGTGTGTAGGTAACTTTTTCTAAGGAGACGAGCATGACCAATGAGATTCGACGCAAACTGCTTCAAGGCACATCCGCTGCCGCTGTGGCTTCCGCCACAGGACCGATGTTCTGGGTGAAAGACGCCAACGCCCAGTGGAACAACACAGTTGAAAAAGGCGCCAAGTTGCGCGTGTTGCGCTGGAGCCGCTTTGTGCAAGGCGACATCGATGCCTACATGAACAACGTGAAAAAGTTCACCGAAAAAACAGGTGTGGAAGTGCGCATCGACAACGAAGGCTGGGAAGATGTGCGCCCCAAAGCCGCCGTGGCTGCCAACACCGGTGCGGGCCCCGACATTATTTTGTCGACCAACGACGACGCCAATCTGTACCCCGACAAGCTGCTTGATGTGACTGATTTGTGTGAGTACCTGGGTAAGAAATACGGCGGCTGGTACAGCTCCTGCGAAACCTTCTTGCGCCCCGACGGCAAAAAGTGGATTGGCGTGCCTTTGGGTGCAACCGGTTCGCTCATGGTCTACCGCGAAAGTCATTTGAAGGCCGCTGGCTTCAACAGCTTCCCCAAAGACACCGATGGCTTCTTGCGCATGTTCAAGGCCTTGAAAGAAAAAGGCACACCCGGTGGCTTGGCGCTGGGCAATGCCACTGGCGACAGCGGCTGGACGCACTGGCTGATGTGGGCGTTTGGCGGCGCCATCGTCGACAAAAACAACCGTGTGACCATTAACAGCCCCGAGACCATCAAAGCGCTGGAATACGCCAAAGAGTTGTACGCCACCTTTGTGCCAGGCACCTTGTCTTGGCTGGACCCCAACAACAACAAAGCGTTTTTGGATGGCCAAATCAGTGTGACCAACAACGGCATCTCGATTTACTACGCCGCCAAAAACTCGGCCGACCCCAAGGTCAAAGAAATGGCCTCGGACATCAACCACTCGGTGTTCCCAGTCGGTCCTGTGGGCGTGCCCACCGAGTACCACCTGTTCTTCAATCAAATGATCATGAAGTACACCAAGTACCCCAAGGCTGCCAAAGAGTTCTTGCGCTTCATGATGGAGCAAGAGCAGTACGACAGCTGGCTCCAAGGTGCGGGTGGCTACATTTCGCAACCGCTGCGAGCCTACGAGAAAAACAGCATCTGGACGGTAGACCCCAAGCACACGCCTTACCGGGATTCGGTCAAGAACTTGCGCCCAGCCGGTTACGCAGGCAAGTTGGGTTACGCCTCAGCCGGTGCGTTGGCAGACTTCATCGTCACCAACATGGTGGCCGAAGCAGCCTCTGGCGCCAAGACACCGCAAGAAGCCGCCGAACGTGCCCAAAAACGTGCGGAGCGTTACTACAAAGTTTGAGGCTGACACGCGTTTGCGCCCGCCACACCCCGTCCACTTCACGTAGGTTCAGATGTTTCAAAAACTTCAAAATAGTCGCAACGCCCTGGGATTTGTGTTCATGTTCCCAGCGGCAGTGTTGCTTATCCTGTTTCTGACCTACCCACTTGGACTGGGTGTGTGGCTCGGTTTTACCGATGCCAAAGTGGGCCGAGAAGGCATGTGGGTGGGCCTCGAAAACTACCAATTCATTTGGGACGATGCCGTCACACGCTTGGCCCTGTTCAACACGCTGTTCTACACCTTCGTGGCCAGCGTGGTGAAGTTTTTTTTAGGCCTGTGGTTGGCCATTTTGTTGAACGAACGCATTCCGTATAAAAACTTTTTCCGCTCTGTCATTTTGTTGCCCTACATCGTGCCCACCGCCTTGTCGGCCTTGGCATTTTGGTGGCTTTATGACGCACAGTTCTCCATCATCAGCTGGGTGCTGATCAAGCTGGGATGGATCGACCACTACATCGACTTCTTGGGCGATCCTTGGAATGCCCGCTTGTCAGTGATTGCTGCCAATATTTGGCGCGGCATTCCGTTTGTCGCCATCACCTTGTTGGCGGGTTTGCAAACCATTTCCCCCTCCTTGTACGAAGCCGCGGCGATTGATGGCGCCACGGGCTGGCAACGTTTCAGGCACATCACCATGCCCTTGCTCACCCCCATCATTGCGGTGGTGATGACGTTTTCGGTGTTGTTCACCTTCACCGACTTTCAGTTGATCTACGTCATCACACGCGGTGGCCCACTCAACGCCACCCACCTCATGGCCACGTTGTCATTCCAACGCGCGATCTCGGGCGGCGCCTTGGGTGAAGGCGCCGCGATTGCGATTGCCATGGTGCCGTTCTTGCTGGCTGCCATTTTGTTCAGCTTCTTTGGCTTGCAACGCCGCGCTTGGCAACAAGGCGGCAGCGACAAGTAATGCCACATCCACAACTTCACTGCAAAGCACGCCCATGAAAGATACCGAAGACGCCAACCAAGGCATGGCCTATCTGGAAACGGTACGCTCGCGCACCGTGACGATTTATCTGCCCTTGCTGATCTTTGTTTTTGTGCTGTTGTTTCCGTTTTATTGGATGGTCATCACCTCGTTCAAACCGAACGAAGAATTGCTGTCACGCGATGGCAACCCGTTTTGGATCATCCAACCCACGCTGGCCCATTTCCACAAACTGATTTTTGAAACCGCCTATCCCGAGTGGCTGTGGAATACCGTGATCGTGTCCACAGTGGCCACCGTGGTGTCGCTGGCGTGCTCGGTGCTGGCGGCTTATGCGATTGAGCGGCTGCGCTTCAAAGGTTCACGCCAAGTCGGGCTGGGTATTTTCTTGGCCTACTTGGTGCCACCCTCGATCTTGTTCATTCCACTGGCCGCCATTGTGTTCAAGCTGGGGCTGTTCGATACCCGATGGGCCTTGATCCTGACCTACCCCACGTTTCTGATTCCGTTTTGCACGTGGTTGCTGATGGGTTACTTTCGTTCCATCCCTTATGAGTTGGAAGAATGCGCCTTGATCGATGGCGCCACACGGTTTGAGATCTTGGTGAAAATTATTTTGCCGCTCGCTGTGCCCGGGTTAATTTCAGCCGGCATCTTCGCCTTCACCCTGTCGTGGAACGAGTTCATTTATGCGCTGACCTTTGTCTCGTCCTCCGAGATCAAAACCGTGCCCGTGGGCGTGGTCACCGAACTGGTGGAAGGCGATGTGTACCACTGGGGGTCATTGATGGCCGGGGCCTTGCTGGGCTCGCTACCCGTAGCGGTGATGTATTCGTTCTTTGTTGAACACTATGTGTCAGGCATGACGGGTGCCGTCAAAGAATAAATCACAAAGGGCCCTGACGGGCCCTTTGTTTTGTTACTCGGCATAACCCGGGTTCAAGCGATCTAGGCGTCGCAGCAAAGCCGGCCAGGCCAAAGCACCGGCTGACACATTGTTGCTTTGCTGTAGCTTGACGGCGGTGCTCACACCATCCAACACTTTTTGCGGCACCTGCGTGATCTCACCACCGGCTTGGGCGCTGATTTGAATTTGGCACGCACACTCTAAGAAGTACATGGCCAAAAACGTATCGGGCACGGTCTTGCCCACGGTCAGCAGGCCGTGGTTGCGCAAGATCAAATAATTGCTCTCGCCCATGTCGGCTTTGAGTCGGTCGCGCTCATCGTCGTGCACGGCCAAGCCTTCGTAATCGTGGTAACTGAGCGAGCTCATCATCAAGGTGGCTTGTTGCGAGATCGGCAGCAGCCCTGCTTTTTGTGCACTCACCGCCACGCCTGCGCGCGAATGGGTGTGCAACACACAAGCCGCATCGTGACGCGCCTCGTGGATGGTGCTGTGAATCACAAACCCGGCGCGGTTGACGCTGAACTCGGACGGCGTGATTTGATTACCGGCCATGTCAATCTTGATCAGCGACGACGCGGTGATTTCATCGAACATCAAGCCATAGGGGTTGATCAAGAACTGAGGCGCATCACCCGACACGCTGTGGGGCAACTTGGCGCTGATATGGGTGAAGATCAAATCACTCATGCCATACATGGCGACCAAGCGATAGCACGCCGCCAGGTCCACACGCAAAGCCCACTCTTCGGGGCTGACTTGGTTTTTCAGGGAAGGAATATGCATGCGCCTTGTCTCCTAGGTATTGAAGCCTCTAGGGTAGCGGGCTTGTGCCTGCGGACATGTCACCTCTGCACGCGACGTCTGCAATTGACGACGTCAGGTGCTTCATACAAGCTTCATGAGCGCACGCCTAAAATCAGCACAGTTCTTCTGTTTGACACGCTTTCCTTGTCCACCCTCCCGCCTTCCACCTACGCCAGCCGTCAACGCCAACCGCGCAAACATCTGATCAGCATTGCGCTGGTGCTGGTTTTGCACGGTCTGCTGCTGTGGGCAATTCAATCGGGACTGGCACGCCAAGTGGTCAAGCTCACCGAGAGCACGGTCGAGGTCTTGCTGCTGTCGGACAACCAACCACCGCCACCGCCTGCTCCCCCCGCTCCCCCACCACCCAAAACACCCACACCGCCCGTGATCGCCCCCACCACGGCGACACCCGTCATCACCACACCTGCAGCGCCTGTGGTCGCAGCCCCCAGCACAGCACCGACAGCGCCTACGCCAGCAGCACCGTCGGTGCGCACGGGCGCGGTGATCCAACCGGGCGCCAGTTGTGCCAAACCGGACTACCCCAGCGCCTCACGCCGCCTCGAAGAAGAAGGCACGGTGACGCTGAAGTTTTTAATTGGTGCCGATGGCCGCGTTTTGCAGGCGGAGATTGAAAAAACATCCGGCTTCAACCGCTTGGACGAAGCTGCACGCAATGCGCTGTCCAAATGCCAATTCCGACCCGGTACCGTCGACGGCAAGCCTGAACAAAGCTGGGCCAGCATCAAATACACCTGGCGCTTGGAATAAGTGCCACACATCTTCTGAAGGAAGTTCCCATGTCAAAACAAATGTTCACACGCAGCGTTGCCCTTTTGAGCACCTTGGCCCTCAGCGTCAGCACTTATGCCGCCGAAGAAGTGACTGAGAACCCCTACGGTCTGTCAGCACTGTGGGCCCAAGGTGACATGGTGGCCAAGGCCACCTTGCTGATCTTGGTGCTGATGAGCATGGCAAGCTGGTATGTGATCTTCACCAAGCTGGCAGAGCAAACCCGTGTGATGCGTTATGCCCAAACCGCACAAAACAACTTTTGGAATGCCGGCAATGTGCGCCAAGGTACCGATGGATTAGAGCCAGACAGCCCCTTTCGCTTCATCGCTGAAAAAGGCTTGGAGAGCGCGGGCAAGCACACGGGCTTGCTGGGCAGCATCAACTTCAACGACTGGGTGACCATGAGCATCCAACGCGCCATGAACAATGTGCAAAGCCGCATGCAAGACGGCTTGGCAGTGCTGGCCACCGTAGGCTCCACCGCACCGTTCGTCGGTTTGTTTGGCACTGTCTGGGGCATCTACAACGCGCTGGTCAAGATTGGCATGTCGGGCCAAGCCAGCATCGACAAAGTGGCGGGCCCTGTGGGCGAGTCGCTGATCATGACTGCGATTGGTTTGGCCGTGGCCGTGCCTGCGGTGCTGGGCTACAACTGGTTGGTGCGCCGCAACAAAGTAGCGATGGAAGAAGTGCATGCGTTTGGCGCTGACTTGCATGCGGTGCTGTTGGGTTCTGCCGAATCAGGCGCTGCGAACAAGTAAACCATGGCCATGCACCTAGGCCCCAGCGCGGGCGACGAAGAATTGTTGACCACCATCAACACCACGCCCTTGGTTGACGTGATGTTGGTGCTGCTGATTATTTTTCTGATCACTATTCCGGTGGTCACGACCTCGGTCAAGGTCGAGCTGCCGCACGAGGTGCAGCAACCCCGTCAGACCCAGCCGGACAACCTCATCTTGTCGGTCAATGCGCAAGGACAAGCCTATGTGTATGACGCCCCGGTGCGCAGCAACGCAGACCTGATCCAACAATTGAAGGCCTTTGCAGAGAAAAAACCCCAGCCTGAAGTGCAAATTCGCGGTGACGCCAACACCGACTTTGAAGCCATTGGCCGCGTGCTCTATGCGGCGCAAGTGGCGGGCTTGACCAAGGTGCGGTTCGTGACCGACCCGCAAGGGGCGGCTCCACAAGCGCCGCAGGGGAAATAAGCATGGCCATGAACCTGCAAGCACATGACGAACCCGAGGTGATGATGGACATCAACACCACGCCATTAATTGACGTGATGCTGGTGTTGTTGATCATGCTCATCATCACCATCCCTGTGCAGCTGCATTCGATCAACCTCGACATGCCGGTGGGCACACCGCCGCCCCAAAAGAAACCCAACATCGTCCACATCGACGTCGACACACGCAATGTGGTGAGCTGGAATGGCAAGCTTGTAGCGGATCGTGCCGCACTAGAAGCCTTGCTTCAGCAGGCCAAAACCCAAGAGCCTCAGCCCGAGCTGCACATCAAAGTGCAGGCCAAGGCCAAATACCAAGCCGTGGCGGGCGTGTTGGCCAGCGCCCAACGCGAGGGCTTGACCAAAATTGGCATCGTCGGCACTGAGCAATTCGCTGCGCCTTGATGTCCTGCATTGGCGACATTGGTCACGATGGATCGCTTGCCTCGTAAAAAGCAACAACCGTCAAACCAACTCTGAAATTTCGATCAAATTCAAATCCGGGTCGCGCACATAGACCGACCTGATTTTTTGCGTGGCACCAGTGCGCATGACCGGACCTTCCTCAATCGGCCAATTCGCCGCATTGAGGCGCACGATGACTTCATCCAGCGGCACGGAGGCGATGAAGCACAAATCCAGCGCGCCAGGCACAGGCAGATGGGCTTTGGGTTCGAACTCTTTGCCACGCACATGGAGGTTGATTTTTTGGTTGCCGAACTTGAACGCTTGGCGCTTGACGGGCGGTGTACCGCCGATAAAACTTTCTAGCGTCATGCCCATGACGCGGGTGTAAAAGTCCACACACGCGTCTTCGTTGCAGGTGGTCAACACCAGGTGGTCGAGATGGTCAATCATGCGGTACGTCCTTTCAGTTCATGCACCGCAGCGGGCGCGGGGTGCAAGTCGCTGATGCGCCCGGCCTTGGCCACTTGCCCAGGCACTTCATGGCCCACGATGGCTGGCAAGCGACGTGCCACTTGGAGCAGCTGAGCCACGTCGATGCCGGTGTCGTAACCCATGGCGTCGAGCATGTGGATGGTGTCTTCGCTGCAAATATTGCCACTGGCGCCGGGTGCGTAAGGGCAGCCGCCCAGGCCGCCGAGCGAGCCATCAAAGCGCGTGATGCCGCCTTGCGCTGCCGCCAACACATTGGCCAAGCCCATGCCACGCGTGTTGTGAAAGTGCAGCGTGAGCTGGATGTGTGGCAGCTGTTGTTGCAAGGCCTCTGCCATGCGGCTGACTTGTGCGGGGTGTGCCATGCCTGTGGTGTCGCAAATCGTCAAACCGCGCACGCCTAAATCAGCAAAACGCTGGGCGAACTGTTGCACCACGGTCAAGGGCACATCCCCTTCCATGGGGCAGCCAAAGCAGGTGGAGAGCGACACATTGATGGGCGTGCGGCCTGCCACATGGTGCACCACCTCGGCCAGTGCTGCAAAGCTCTGCTCGCGGGTCATGCGCAAATTGGCGAGGTTGTGCGTGTCGGAGGTGGACATGACCAAGTTGAGTTCATCTGCGCGCGATTCCAACGCGCGCTCCGCACCGCGCAGATTGGGCACCAAGACGGTGTATTCCACGCCGGGCACGCGGGTGATGCGGCCCATCACCTCTTCGGCGTCGCGCAACATCGGAATGGCTTTGGGGGAGGTGAACGAGGTGGCCTCGATCTTGGCGTAGCCGCATTGGCTCAAGGCGTCGATGAGGGCAATCTTGTCATCAGTAGCGATGAAATCGGATTCAATTTGAAAGCCATCACGGGTGACCACTTCGTTGAAATAAATGCGGGTCATGCGACGATGCCTTTGTCTTTGAGAGCTTGAATTTGCGCGGGTGTCAAACCGATGTCGTGCAGCACGGCATCGGTGTCTTGGCCAATCGTGGGGGCGTTGCGGCGGTGGCTGCCCGGTGTGCGCGAGAGTTTGGGGATGATGCCGGGCACAGACAACGAGGTGCCGTCGTCCATCTGCACCTGCTGGATCATGTCACGCGCTTGGTAATGCGGGTCAGCGGCAATATCGGCCACGGTGTAGATGCGCCCGGCAGGCACAGCGGCTTTGTCGAGCTCGGCCAACACGTGGTCGACGCTGTGCTGTGCCGTCCAGGCACCGATGACCGCGTCAATTTCTTCCACCCGTTTGACACGGCCTGCGTTGTCCGTGAGGGCTGGGTCGTTGCCCAAATCGTCACGGCCCAGTGTATGCATGAGGCGTTTGAAAATGCTATCGCCGTTCCCAGCAATCAACACATAGCCTTCGTCTTTGCAGCGATAGGCATTGCTGGGCGCAATGCCGGGCAACGCACTGCCTGCGGCTTCGCGCACGGCACCGAACGCGCTGTACTCAGGTAACAGGCTTTCCATGCAGTTGAACACCGCCTCGTACAAGGCCACATCAATCACCTGCCCTTGGCCGCTGCGTTGGCGCTCTTGCAAGGCCATCAAAATGCCAATCACCCCATGCAACGAGGCCAAGGTGTCGCCGATGCTCACCCCCACGCGCACGGGCACGCGGCCAGGTTCTGCGGTGAGGTGGCGCAGCCCACTCATGGCCTCGGCCACCACACCAAAGCCAGGCTTGTCGCGGTAGGGGCCGGTTTGTCCGTAACCACTGATGCGCAGCATGATCAGGCGCGGGTTGATGGCCAGCAGCTCGTCAGGCCCCAAGCCCCAGCCTTCCATGGCGCCGGGGCGAAAGTTTTCAATCAGCACATCGGCGTCTTTGACGAGCTGACGCACGATGTCTTGCGCGTCTTTTTCCTTCAAGTCCAATGCCACCGAGCGTTTGTTGCGCGACTGCACTTGCCACCACACCGAGGTGCCGTCTTTGAGCAAGCGCCATTTGCGCAGCGGGTCACCCGTCTTGGGGGTTTCGATCTTCACCACATCAGCGCCGAAGTCAGCCAGTGTTTTGGCGGCAAAGGGACCAGCAATGAGCTGGCCGAGTTCGATCACTTGGAGTCCGGTCAATGCGCTCATGGTCGTACGAGAGATAAATTCAACATAGGCGGGACTATAAAAACAAAGCTCTTCGCTGGGAATTGCTATTCCTTAGAATTTCCTTCGCGTTTCGCGAAGGATGGAGATCCCCCCATGAAGAAAAATTTCAATTTGAGCCGGTTTGACTTTGTCACCCTGCGGCTGTTTTGTGCCGTGGCGCAAAGCGGCAGCATCACCCAGGGGGCGCAGACCTGCCATTTGGCCTTGTCAGCCGCAAGTCGTCGGCTGTCCGAATTCGAAGCCGCAACGGGCACGCCGTTGCTGGAACGCAGCAAAAAAGGCGTGTTGCTCACCCCTGCCGGGCATTTGACCCTGCAACACTGCCTGCGCTTGTTTCAGGGCTTGGAGCAGTTCCACAGCGCCTTGAGCGATTACGCCCAAGGCCTGCGCGGCCATGTGCGCCTGTGGGCCAATATGTCATCGCTGACCGAATACCTGCCCCGCATCCTGCATGACTTTTTGTCTGACCACTCAGACATCGTGGTTGAACTGGAAGAGCAGCTCAGCGGCGACATTGCCCGCGCCTTGATTGACGGCATTGCCGACATCGGGGTGTTGGCCGATGAAACACCCATGGACGGACTGACCGTCCTGCCTTTTCAAACCAACGAGCTGGTGCTGCTGTGCCATGCCAGCCACCCCTTGGCCAAGCTGAAAAAAGTGGATTTCAAAACCTGTTTGCAGTACGACTTTGTGGGCTTGAACCGCGGCAGCTCGCTGCTGGAGCTGACCTCTCGTGCGGCAGAGCGAGAAGGCGTGCACATGCACTTGCGGGTGCAGGTGAGAAGTTTTGATGCCATGTGCCACATGATTGCGGCGGGCCTTGGCGTGGGCGTGTTGCCCTTGGGCGCTTGCGCCAGCCAAGTTCAAGCGCTCAAGCTCAAAACCGTGAAGCTCAAAAACACCTGGGCCCAACGCAAACTGGTGCTGGCCTTCAACCCTCAGCGCGCCTTGTCGCCTGCAGCTCAGCTGCTGATGGACAAACTAACCACCACATCGGCAGGCGCCATCGCACAGGCATAAAATCGCTGGCTGCATCTAAGGAAGACTCATGGGACGCACCCTTTACGACAAGATTTGGGACGAGCACGTCGTCCACACCGAAGAAGACGGCACCGCCATCCTCTACATCGACCGCCATTTGGTACACGAAGTCACCAGTCCGCAAGCGTTTGAGGGCATTCGCCAAGCCGGACGCAAGGTTTGGCGTGTCAGTTCCATCGTGGCCACCGCCGACCACAACACACCCACCACGGGCTGGGAGCTGGGCTATGACGGCATCACCGACCCCATCAGCAAAGAACAAGTCACCACGCTGGACAGCAACATCAAAGAGTTCGGCTCTGCCGCCTTTTTTCCCTTCTTGTCCAAGCGCCAAGGCATCGTGCACGTGATTGGCCCTGAAAACGGCGCTACCCTGCCCGGCATGACTGTGGTGTGCGGCGACAGCCACACCTCCACCCACGGCGCGTTTGGGGCCTTGGCCCACGGCATCGGCACCTCCGAGGTCGAGCACGTCATGGCCACGCAAACCTTGTTGGCCAAAAAAGCCAAGAACATGCTCATCAAAGTCGAAGGCACTTTGGCCAAAGGCGTGACGGGCAAAGACGTGGTGCTGGCCATCATTGGCAAGATCGGCACGGCAGGTGGCACGGGCTACACCATTGAGTTTGCAGGTTCGGCCATTCGTGGCTTGAGCATGGAAGGTCGCATGACCTTGTGCAACATGGCCATCGAAGGCGGCGCGCGCGCCGGTTTGGTGGCCGTGGACGACAAAACCATTGAGTACGTCAAAGGCCGTCCTTTGTCGCCAGGATTCGATGCGAAAACTGGCCAGTTTTCGGGTGGTGCGGAATGGGACCAAGCCGTGGCGTATTGGAAAACCTTGCACTCTGATGCAGACGCCAAGTTTGACGCCGTGGTCGAGCTCAAAGCCGAAGACATCTTGCCGCAAGTCACCTGGGGCACCTCGCCGGAAATGGTGCTCGACATCAATGGCACCGTGCCTGACCCCGACAAAGAAAAAGACGCCAACAAACGCGGTGCAATTGAACGTGCGTTGACGTACATGGATTTGCAACCCGGCAAAGCGCTGAATGACTTGTTCGTGGACAAAGTGTTCATCGGTTCATGCACCAACAGCCGCATTGAAGACATGCGTGAAGCTGCTGCCGTGGTGAAAAAACTCGGCCAAAAAGTGGCCAAAAACATCAAGTTGGCTTTGGTGGTGCCCGGCTCTGGCTTGGTCAAAGAACAAGCCGAGCGCGAAGGCTTGCACGAGATTTTCAAAGCGGCTGGTTTTGAGTGGCGCGAGCCCGGTTGTTCCATGTGTTTGGCCATGAACGCCGACCGCTTGGAGCCAGGCGAGCGTTGTGCGTCAACAAGCAACCGCAATTTCGAAGGTCGCCAAGGCAACGGTGGCCGCACCCATTTGGTCAGCCCCGCCATGGCCGCTGCGGCTGCCATTCACGGCCACTTCGTGGACGTGCGCAAGTTCGTTTAATCAGGAGCACCCACATGAAAAAACTTCTGTTGATCGTTTTGAGCCTCGCGGCTGTTGTGGGCCTGAGCGCTTGCAACACCGTGCGCGGCATTGGTCAAGATGTGCAAAAGGCCGGTACGGCCATTGAAGACGCAGCGAAGAAAAAATAATGCAGAAATTCACCCTCCACAAAGGCATCGTGGCTCCTATGGACCGCGAAAACGTCGACACCGACGCCATCATCCCGAAGCAGTTTTTAAAGTCCATCCGCAAGACGGGCTTTGGCCCCAACTTGTTTGACGAATGGCGCTACTTGGACCATGGCGAGCCGGGTCAAGACACCGCCAGCCGCAAACCCAATCCAGATTTCGTGCTCAATCAACCACGTTACAAAGGTGCGTCGGTCTTGTTGGCCCGCAAGAACTTTGGCTGCGGCTCATCACGCGAGCACGCACCTTGGGCGATTGATCAATATGGCTTTCGCGCGGTGATTGCACCAAGCTTTGCCGACATCTTTTTCAACAACTGTTTCAAAAACGGCTTGCTGCCAATTCAGTTGCCCGAAGCCACGGTGGACTTGCTGTTCAACGAAGTGCATGCCTTTCCCGGCTATGAGTTGACGATCGACTTAGAAAACCAAGTCATCGTGCGCCCACAAGGCGAGACCATTCCCTTCGACGTGCAAGCCTTCCGCAAATATTGCTTGCTCAATGGCTTTGACGACATTGGCCTGACCCTGCGCCAGTCCGAGAAGATCAAAGCCTTTGAAGCCGAGCGCTTGGCGACCAAGCCTTGGTTGGCCCACACGATGTAACGCACATCAAGATAAAAAAGAAAGCACACATGAAAATCGCAGTTCTCCCCGGTGATGGCATCGGAACCGAAATCGTCGCAGAAGCCGTCAAGGTTTTGAATGTCTTGGACTTGAAGTTCGAGATGGAAACAGCCTTGGTCGGTGGTGCCGCTTTTGATGCGCATGGCCACCCCCTGCCGGAGTCCACCCTGAAGCTGGCCATGGCCTCTGACGCCGTGTTATTCGGCGCCGTGGGTGACTGGAAATACGACACCCTAGACCGTCCCCTGCGCCCCGAGCAAGCCATTTTGGGTTTGCGCAAAAACATGGGCTTGTTCGCCAACTTCCGTCCTGCCATTTGCTACGAGCAATTGGTGGGCGCTTCGAGCTTGAAGCCTCAGCTGATTGCGGGTCTGGACATTCTCATCATCCGTGAGTTGACCGGCGATATTTACTTTGGCCAACCCCGTGGCCGCCGCGTGGCCACCGATGGTCACTTCCCCGGCGCCGAAGAAGCGTTTGACACCATGCGCTATTCCAAGCCCGAGATTGAGCGCATTGCCCACGTGGCATTCCAAGCTGCACGCAAGCGCAAAGCGGCTGGCTTCGAGGGCCGCGTCACCAGCGTGGACAAAGCCAACGTGCTCGAAACCTTCCAATTCTGGAAAGACGTGGTGAGCGAAGTGGGCAAAGCGTACCCCGACATCGCCCTCGACCACATGTACGTCGACAACGCCGCCATGCAATTGGTGAAAGAGCCCAAGCGCTTTGATGTGGTGGTGACCGGCAATATGTTTGGCGATATCTTGAGCGACGAAGCCTCCATGCTCACCGGCTCCATCGGCATGCTGCCTTCGGCCTCGCTGAACAGCAAAAACCAAGGCTTGTACGAACCCAGCCACGGCAGCGCCCCCGACATCGCGGGCAAGGGCGTGGCCAACCCCTTGGCCACTATTCTGAGCGCCGCCATGATGCTGCGCTTTAGCTTGAACCAAGCGCAAGCCGCCGACCGAATTGAGACAGCCGTGAAAGCCGTGCTGGCCCAAGGGCTGCGCACGCCCGACATCTACAGTGAAGGCACCACCAAAGTGGGCACGGCTCAGATGGGTGATGCGGTGGTGAAGGCTTTGCGCTAATTGAAGCTTTTGCCTGTGAAACAAGAAACGCGCCTCGTGCGCGTTTTCTTTTGGGCATCAGCCCCCAATGCTTGTGTCAGCTTGAAGAAACTCCCCATCCGATACAATCGTTGCCATGTTTCACGCCCGCACGTTCTCTCTGAACTTTGCCCCACCCGCTCTGGCGGCGGGTCGCGCGCGTGTAATCACCATCAAAACCACGACCATCAAGGGCTAATTAGCTCCGGTTCGTCGTGCGCCCCCCGGCCTGACGAGCCGGGCAAACAGCCAGGTCTGGCATTGTTTTCTACATTTGAAAAGGCGTTGAAAAATGAGCAAGTTAGTAGGTTTAGTCGGTTGGCGCGGCATGGTCGGTTCGGTGCTGATCGATCGCATGGTGCAAGAAAAAGACTTCGACCTGATCGAACCCGTGTTCTTTTCGACTTCCAATGCCGGTGGCAAAGCGCCAGCACAAGCTAAAAACGAAACCACGCTCAAAGACGCCAATGACATTGAAGCGCTCAAGAAGTGCGACATCGTGCTCACCTGCCAAGGCGGCGACTACACCAAAGAGGTGTATCCCAAGCTGCGCGCTGCGGGCTGGAATGGCCACTGGATTGACGCCGCATCGAGCCTGCGCATGGCCGATGACGCCGTGATCATCTTGGACCCCGTCAACCGCAACGTCATCGACAACGCGCTGAGCAAAGGCGGCAAAAACTGGATTGGCGGCAACTGCACTGTGAGCTTGATGCTCATGGGCTTGGGCGGTTTGTTCCAACACAACCTGGTCGAATGGGTCAGCGCCATGACCTACCAAGCGGCTTCGGGCGCAGGTGCGCAAAACATGCGCGAGTTGCTCAGCCAAATGGGCGCTTTGCACGATGCGGTCAAGGACGACTTGGCCAACCCTTCGTCTGCCATCTTGGACATCGACCGCAAAGTGTCGGCCACCATGCGCAGCGCTGAGTTCCCCACCAAGAACTTCCGTAACACCGCCTTGGCGGGCAGTTTGATCCCTTGGATTGACGTGCCCGTCGAGCACGGCCAAAGCAAGGAAGAGTGGAAAGGCGGCGCCGAGTGCAACAAGATCTTGGGCAACCCCGCATTCCGCACCCCCGGTTCGATCCCAATCGACGGGTTGTGTGTGCGCATTGGCGCCATGCGCTGCCACTCGCAAGGTTTGACCATCAAGCTGAAAAAAGACGTGCCGATGGACGAGATTGAAAGCATCTTGGCCAACGCGAATGACTGGGTCAAAGTGGTGCCGAATGTGCGTGAAATCAGCGAACGTGACCTGACACCCGCAGCCGTGACCGGCACGCTCACTGTGCCAGTGGGACGCCTGCACAAAATGGCCATGGGCAACGACTACTTGGGCGCCTTCACCGTAGGCGATCAATTACTGTGGGGCGCGGCAGAGCCGCTGCGTCGCATGCTGCGCATCTTGCTCGAACACTAAACACTCAACGACCGTCGACCATGACCCAAGCCCCTCGCCCCGCGTCAAACTTGTTCCAGCGATCCGCGTTGTGGGCTGCTTTGTCTTTGTCAATGCTTGGCAATGCACAAGCACTCACGCTGAGCAAGCCTGTTGTGCAGTCCAAGCAAGGCGAAGCGCTGCAAGTTGAAATTGAGATTGCCAAACTCTCGAGCGCCGAAAAAGTTGATTTGCAAGCGAACTTGGTCAGTCCCGAGCTTTATCAATCGACCAAGTTGGAAGCCCCGGGCTCTAACGGCGTGCCGCAGGACATTCAGGTTGAGTTGCTGCGCCGTCCCAATGGTCGCTACTACCTCAAGGTCAGCAGCAAACAACCGGTGAACAGCAGCTTTGTGGACCTGTTGTTTGACTTCCGTTGGGCCACAGGTCGCATGATGCGCGATATCAGCGTGTCATTGGACGATAACAACAAGAGTGCGAACAAATCCAGCGGATTGGCCAGCATGGCCAACACCGACAGAATCAAAGTTGAACGCGGCGAAACGGCCAGCGAAATCGCCGTGCGCAACATGCCCAACGGCGTATCGTTAGACCAAATGTTGCTCGCCATGTTGCGTAGCAACCCTGAAGCGTTTGTCGATTCGAATGTGAATCGCTTGAAATCGGGTTCACTGCTGACCGTACCGACTGCACAGCAAGCCAAATCCGTGTCACGAGAAGAAGCACGCAAAGAAATTCAGATTCAAACCAAAGACTTCCATGCCTACCGTGCAGAGTTGGCGGCACGTGCACCAGGCGGTAGCGCTCCCAAAGCCACGCGCGACAGCGCGGGCAAACTGCAAGCGCAGGTTGACAACAAAAAATCCAAAGCAGCACAAGACAAGCTGACATTGGCCAAGCCCAACAAAAACAACGCTGAAGACAAGATTGCGCAGCAACGTGAAGCCCAAGACGTGGCCAAGCGTGCCGAAGAAATGAGCCGTAATTTGGCCGAACTGGGAAAAATTGCAGCCGCCACAGCCACCGAAGGTGCTGCCTCGGGAGGCGTGTTGCCTGTGAATGCCCCTGCCAGCGCGGCCTCGTCCAGCTCTTGGTTAGATGCGTTAAGCAACGACCCCTTGACCCCTGTGGGCGCAGGTGGATTGATTGGCCTGATGGTGTTGATCGGTTTGTGGAGCCGTCATGCACGCAAAACAGCAGAACTGCGCGGTGACAACATCCAAGGCTTGCCACCTTTGAATGTGAAGTTCGATTTGGACTTGCCGCATCTGGATGACATTGGCCGTCACGACACCCGTCCCACGACCTTTACGTCGGTTGAGCCATCCGCAGACGAAGCATCACATGCTGACGATACGCGCGATGACGATCGAATTCCTGAAGAGACCCCTCAGCCAGTACCCGTTGCGGCCCCCGTGCAGCCAGCGCGTCCCACCATGGCCATTCCTGACATTTCCTTGGAACTCGACGACACCCAGGGCCACCCCCTGCAAGTTCGCATGGACTTGGCGCAAGAGTTGTGGGATCTGGGCCAGCTGCACACCAGCCGTGCGCTGATGGAAGAAGTGCTGCATGAAGCCAATGGCGACATGCAAGCCAAAGCCAAACAGTGGCTGGCTGACCGAGGTTAAAGGCATGCGCATCGCCATGGGTCTGAGCTACAACGGCCAGGCCTACGAAGGTTGGCAAAGCCAGTTATCGGGCAAAACCGTACAAGACCGGCTCGAAGCCGCTTTGCAGAAATTCACCACGCAACGTATTTCCACCTTGTGTGCCGGCCGCACCGATTCTGGCGTGCACGGCCTGATGCAAGTGATTCACTTTGACACCGAGCTCGAACGCGATGTCTACGCGTGGGTCCGAGGCACCAACACCTTTTTGCCCGCCGACATTGCGGTGCAATGGGCACAGGTGGTGCCTGACAGTTTTCATTGCCGAGGCAGTGCCATTGCACGGCGCTATGTGTATGTGCTGTTGGAGTCCCCCGTACGCCCGAGCGTTGAGGCAGGCCGTGTGGGTTGGATCTACCGCCCATTGAACCTCGAAGCCATGCAAGAGGCCGCCGAACACCTGCTGGGCGAGCATGATTTTTCCTCGTTTCGCGCCTCAAGCTGCCAAGCCCTGAGCCCAGTCAAAACCATGACGCGGATTGCGATCAGCCGGAAAAGCAGCACTGCACATTCCGCCTATTGGCGGTTTGAGTTTGAAGCCAATGCTTTTTTGCACCACATGATCCGCAATCTGATGGGCTGTTTCGTGCAAATCGGTCAAGGCTTTCAGTCGCCCGACTGGATGACACAAGTGCTGCAAGCACGCAACCGCGATGCGGCCGCCCCCACGTTCAGCCCGGATGGCCTGTACTTTGCGGGCCCCGTGTACGAGCCACACTGGGGTTTGCCAGAACGTACCGCTGCGTATGATGGACTGCCATGACCCAACGCACCCGGATCAAAATTTGTGGCCTCACGCGCGAACAAGACGTAGACGCGGCTGTTCAAGCCGGTGTGGACGCGATCGGTTTTGTGCTCTACGCACCCAGCCCACGCGCCGTCACTGCAGAACGTGCGGCTGAATTGGCCAGTCGCTTGCCCGCGTTTGTGACGCCGGTGCTGCTGTTTGTCAACGAAACGGCAGAGACCATCGCCCACGCCTGCGTGCAGGTGCCCGGTGCTTGGCTGCAATTCCACGGCGATGAAACGCCCGACCACTGCCGCAAAATTGCCCGCACCTTGGGTCGGCGCTGGATCCGTGCCGCCCGCATTCCGCTAGAAACCCCTGCGGGCGAAACACCCTTCGACCTCTTAAAATACGCACAAGATTACTCAGACGCCCAAGCCGTGCTGCTCGACGCCCATGTCGACGGTTACGGCGGTGGCGGCAAAACATTCAATTGGTCACAGCTTCCTCCAAACGTCAACGCTCACCTCGTCTTGTCTGGTGGACTCAACGCTGCCAACGTGACCGATGGCATTCGCGCACTGCGTCACCACGGCCATTCATTGGCGGTTGACGTGAGCTCTGGCGTGGAATCGGCCAAAGGCATCAAAGATGCCACCAAGATCCACGAGTTCGTCCGCACCGTTCGCGCTGCCGACGCAGAGCATCCCCTCTAAGCCCCTCCTTTTTGTTTGAAGCACTTGGGCGTCTGACTCCCAAGGCAATTTTTGTAGGCTACCTATGTCCAACTACCAACAACCCGATGCCAAAGGTCACTTTGGCATTTACGGCGGCAGCTTCATCAGCGAAACCTTGACCCACGCCATCGAAGAGCTCAAAGACGCCTACGCCAAGTACCAACACGACCCCGCATTCATCGCCGAGTTCAAAAACGAGTTGGCCCACTTTGTGGGTCGCCCTTCGCCCGTGTACCACGCCGCCCGCATGAGCCGCGAAATGGGCGGCGCACAAATCTTCTTGAAGCGTGAAGACCTGAACCACACCGGCGCCCACAAGATCAACAACACCATCGGTCAAGCCATGCTGGCCAAGCGCATGGGCAAGCCCCGCGTGATTGCTGAAACAGGTGCTGGCCAACATGGCGTGGCCACCGCCACCATTTGTGCGCGCTATGGCTTGGAATGCGTGGTCTACATGGGCGCAGAAGACGTCAAGCGTCAAAGCCCCAACGTCTACCGCATGAAGCTCTTAGGCGCCACCGTGGTGCCTGTGGAGAGTGGCAGCCGCACCCTCAAAGACGCACTGAACGAAGCCATGCGCGACTGGGTCGCCAACGTGGACAACACCTTCTACATCATCGGCACTGTGGCGGGACCTCACCCCTACCCCATGATGGTGCGCGATTTCCAAAGCGTGATTGGCGAAGAGTGCCTCACGCAAATGCCAGAGATGTTCAAGTCGCTGAAGATGGCTGAACAACAACCCGATGCCGTGATTGCGTGCGTGGGCGGCGGCAGCAATGCCATGGGCATCTTCTACCCCTACATCAACCACGCCAACACCCGCCTGATTGGCGTCGAAGCCGCTGGCGAAGGCATGGACACCGACCGTCACTCGTGTTCGTTGCAGTTGGGCGCACCCGGCGTGTTGCACGGCAACCGTACTTACATCTTGCAAGACGAGAACGGCCAAATCACCGAAACGCACAGCGTGAGTGCAGGCTTGGACTATCCCGGCGTAGGCCCTGAGCACGCCTTCCTCAAGGACATCGGCCGCGCCGAGTACGTGGGCATCTCCGACCAAGAAGCGCTGGAAGCCTTCCATTACCTGTGCCGCACTGAGGGCATCATTCCCGCACTCGAATCCAGCCATGCCGTGGCCTACGCCATGAAGCTGGCCAAGGCCATGAAGCCTGAGCAATCCATCTTGGTCAACCTGTCAGGCCGTGGCGACAAAGACATTGGCACCGTGGCTGACTTGAGCGGCGCAGATTTCTTCTGCCGCCCGAGCTGCCAAGGCCAAACGGTCAAGGGTGGCCCTGTTGAACAAATCGTGAAAGTTGTGAAATGAGCAGAATTGACGCAACCCTCGCCGCCCTCAAAGCACAAGGCCGCAAAGCCCTCATCCCCTATGTGATGGCCGGCTTTCCGCAAGCCCACATCACACCGGCCCTCATGCACGGCATGGTGGATGCCGGCGCTGACATCATCGAACTGGGCGTGCCGTTCAGCGACCCCATGGCCGATGGCGCCGTGATTCAAAAAGCGGGCGAGGCCGCGCTGCGTTTTGGCATCGGCACCACCCAAGTGCTGGACATGGTGCGTGAATTCCGCCAAACCAACACCACCACCCCCGTGGTGCTGATGGGCTACGCCAACCCCGTCGAGTGCTACAACCTCAAGCACGGCCAAGATTCATTCGTCAAAGACGCGTCTGCCGCTGGCGTAGACGGCGTGCTCATCGTGGACTACCCACCGGAAGAGTGCGAAGAATTCGCGGCCACCTTGCGCGCGCGCCACATGGACCTGATCTTCTTGCTCGCGCCCACCAGCACCGACAAACGCATGGAACAAGTGGCACGCATTGCCAGCGGCTATGTGTATTACGTCTCGCTCAAAGGCGTGACGGGCGCAGGCAACCTCGACACCGATGCCGTAGAAGCCATGTTGCCGCGCATTCGCCAGCATGTGCACATCCCCGTGGGTGTGGGCTTTGGCATTCGCGATGCCGCCACCGCCACCGCCGTGGGTCGCGTGGCTGATGCCGTGGTGATTGGCAGCCGCATCATCCAGCTGCTTGAAGCCGCGCCCGCCGGCCAAGAGGTGGCCGCTGCGCACGCGTTTTTGACAGGTATTCGCCAGGCTTTGGACGCTTAAAGCCTGCATGCCCCAGCCGTTAAAATGCCTGTGATTCAAGAACTGACGAAGGACTGACCATGAGTTGGCTCGAAAAACTGCTCCCCCCCAAAATTCAACACACCGAACCTTCGGAACGCCGCAGCGTGCCCGAAGGCGTGTGGGTCAAGTGCCCCAGCTGCGAGACCGTGCTCTACAAGAGCGACTTGCAAGCCAACCACAACGTCTGCCCCACCTGTAGCCACCACCACCGCATGAGTGCGCGTGACCGCTTGGACATGTTCTTGGACGCGGAAGGCCGCTACGAGATCGGGCAAGAAGTGTTGCCCGTCGACGCCTTGAAGTTCAAAGACAGCCGCAAATACCCCGAGCGTCTCAAAGAAGCCATGCAAAACACGGGCGAAACCGATGCCTTGGTGGTCATGGGCGGTGCGGTGCACAACGTCAACGTGGTGGTGGCCTGTTTTGAATTCGACTTCATGGGCGGCTCCATGGGCTCGGTCGTCGGCGAACGCTTTGTGCGCGGCGTGCACACGGCCATCGAACAAAAAGTCCCCTTCATTTGCTTCACCGCCACCGGTGGTGCACGCATGCAAGAAGGCTTGCTCTCGCTCATGCAAATGGCCAAAACTAACGCCTCGCTCACCCGCTTGGCCAAAAAAGGCCTGCCTTACATCAGCGTGTTGACCGACCCCACCATGGGTGGTGTATCTGCCGGCTTTGCGTTTGTGGGTGATGTGGTCATTGCCGAACCCAATGCCTTGATTGGCTTTGCGGGCCCTCGCGTGATTGAAAGCACTGTGCGCGTTACTTTGCCTGAAGGCTTCCAACGCGCTGAGTTCTTGCAGCAAAAAGGTGCCATCGACATGATTTGCGACCGCCGCGAACTGCGCAAGACCGTGGCCAACACCCTGGCCATGCTGCAACGTCAACCCGCGGATGCTGTGGCGTGATCTGGGTGAACCACTCGCGCTCTGAGGCCCTCTAACGAGGGCCTTTTTATTGCCACACATGCGCCTCACGCCTCTGAAGTATTTTTTGAATATTCACCATGCTGCCCTTAGACCTTGACCCCTACCTCATCTTGGCCTGTTTGGCCGCGTGGCTGGTAGGTTTGTCCAAAGGCGGGCTGCCATCGATTGGTATGTTGGCGGTACCCATCTTGTCTTTGGTCATGTCGCCCGTGAAGGCAGCCGTGATGTTGTTGCCCATCTATGTGATTTCGGACATGGCAGGCATTTGGCTCTACCGCAAAGAATTCAGCCTGATCAACCTGAAAATTTTGATTCCTGCTGGTGTCTTCGGTGTCATCGTGGGTTGGCTGACCGCATCCTTCATTTCGGACATTGCGATCAAATTGCTGATGGGGCTGATTGGGGTGAGTTTTTGCCTTAACAGCTGGTTGCGCAAGAACACCCTCAGCCCCACCCAAGCGGCGAATGTGCCTAAGGGCGTGTTCTGGGGGACTTTGGCCGGATTCACCAGCTTTATTTCCCACGCCGGGGCGCCCCCTTTTCAGGTCTATGTGCTGCCGCAACGACTGCCCAAAGCGCAATTTGCAGGCACATCGACCATCGTGTTCGCCGTCATCAACGCCGCCAAGATTTGGCCCTACCAACAATTGCGTCCCTACAGCACCGACGACTTGCTGAGTGCCGCTGTATTGATTCCTGCCGCCTTGATCGGCACCGTGATGGGTGCCTACCTGACGCGCAAAATGCCCGATGTTTGGTTCTTTCGCATCATTCAGGCAGGCTTGCTGCTGGTGTCTCTCAAGCTGATTGCCGATGCCTTGACTTCGCTGCTTTCTTAGAGCCAGCCTAGGCCAGGCCCTTCCTCTTAAAATGTCGTGTTCGCTGCCTAGTGCAGCCTATTGCAGCCTCTCTACCTCAGTCTCTCTAGATGTCTAACAACAACACCCCCGCCACGCCAGAAGCCGCTCCCGTCGATGAAAACCAACTGATTGCCGAGCGCCGCGAGAAGCTCAAGGTGATGCGCGAGCGTCAGGCCCAGGGCCAAGGCGTGGCTTTTCCCAATGACTTCAAGCCTGCGCACCATGCCGCCAATCTGCACGAGCTGCATGGCGACAAAACCGCCGAGGTGCTGACCGAAGAAGGCCAGTTCGCCAAAGTGGCCGGCCGCATGATGCTCAAGCGCGTGATGGGCAAAGCCAGCTTTGCCACGCTGCAAGACAGCACAGGCCGCATCCAGATTTACGTCACACGCGATGATGTGAGCGAAGACCTCTACGCAGACTTCAAGCACTGGGATTTGGGTGACATCGTGGCCTGTGAAGGCAAGCTGTTCAAAACCCGCACGGGCGAGTTGTCCATCCACGCCACCAGCATTCGCATGCTGACCAAGAGCCTGCGCCCCATGCCCGACAAGTTCCACGGCGTGGCTGACCAAGAAATCAAATACCGTCAACGCTACGTTGACTTGATGACGGATGAGACCGCCCGCAAGCGCTTCATGGCGCGCAGCAAAGCGGTCAGCGGCATTCGCGAGTTCATGGTGCAACACAACTTCCTCGAAGTCGAAACACCCATGCTGCACCCCATCCCCGGCGGTGCCAATGCCAAACCCTTCACCACGCACCACAACGCGCTGGATCAAGAAATGTTCTTGCGCATCGCGCCCGAGTTGTACTTGAAGCGCTTGATCGTGGGCGGCTTTGAGCGCGTGTTTGAGATCAACCGCAACTTCCGCAACGAAGGTATCTCGGTGCGCCACAACCCCGAGTTCACCATGATGGAGTTCTACGCGGCGTATTGGAACTACCAAGACCTGATGCACTTCACCGAAGAACTGGTGCGCGACGCCGCCATGAAAGCCGCGGGCACTTTGCTGCTCACCTACGGCGGCAAACCGGTGGACCTGAGCCAACCGTTTGAGCGCCTCACCATCCGTGAAGCTATTTTGAAGCACACCGAAGCTGGCGATCACGTGGACAACGCCACATGGTTGATCAACGCCTTGCAAAAACTCGGGTTCAAAGAAGAGAAAGACAAACTCAGCACCCGTAGCTTGGCCAGCCTGCAAGTGATGTACTTTGAAGAGACGGTGGAAGAAAAGCTGTGGCAGCCCACCTTCATCTGCGAGCACCCCGTCGAGATTTCACCCTTGGCCCGCGCCAGCGACAGCAAGCCCGATGTGACCGAGCGCTTTGAGCTCTACATCACCGGCCGTGAGTTCGGCAACGGCTTCAGCGAGTTGAACGATGCCGAAGACCAAGCCGCCCGCTTCCACGCCCAAGTCGAAGCCAAAGACAGCGGTGACGACGAAGCCATGTTCTACGACCACGACTTTGTGCGCGCCCTTGAATACGGCATGCCCCCCACCGGCGGCTGCGGCATTGGCATTGACCGCTTGATGATGTTGCTGACCGACAGCCCCAGCATCCGCGACGTCATTTTGTTCCCTGCGTTGCGCCGCGAAGCGTAACCACTGCGCGCCTAAGCAAAACGCCTCCCTAGGGAGGCGTTTTGCTTGGCAAGGTACCCATGCCTAGAAGAACTGGCTGTACGCCAAGCCTCCCAAACCCATAAAAGCCAGCACCAAAGCCATCACCGTCATGCGAAGGGTTCTACGCAAGGTGCTCACTGCCGCAACCAAGGCCGCATTTTGTTCGGCCAATTCAGCCACGGTTTGCGCCAATTGCGTTTGACCTTGCTGCAATTGGTCCAACTGCATATGGGCCGCCAACAATCGGTTTTTCAGCTCGCCCAGGCTAGGGGCGGCTTCTGACGACTCGTTGG
>Ga0228703_1000442_pt1 | contig 31174 bp, 14 predicted proteins | sample McNCre217_Aug_MG_3_FD_178020 | JGI IMG/M metagenome (GOLD analysis project Ga0228703, IMG submission 178020) | Freshwater microbial communities from McNutts Creek, Athens, Georgia, United States - 29-17_Aug_MG | ecosystem: Environmental > Aquatic > Freshwater > Creek | place: USA: Georgia...
TGGTGGCGATGGTGGCAGCGATTGCCTTGACCCTGCGCCAGCGCAAGGACAGCAAGGCCATCAACCCGTCCATCCAGGTGCGCGTGCGTGCTGCTGACCGCCTGCAGGTGGTCCAGATGGCCGCCACCCAGGTGGCACCCGCACCGGCACCTGCCGTTGCAGAGGAGAACAAGTGATGTCATTGACCCTCGGACACTACCTTTCACTGGGCGCCATGCTGTTCGCGCTGGCCGTGATCGGCATCTTTCTGAACCGCAAGAACCTGATCGTGCTGCTGATGGCCATCGAGCTGATGCTGCTGGCCGTCAACATGAACTTTGTGGCCTTCTCGCATTACCTGGGCGACATGCACGGACAGGTGTTCGTGTTCTTCATCCTGACGGTGGCGGCGGCCGAATCGGCCATCGGTCTGGCCATCCTGGTGCTGCTGTTCCGCAACAAGAACAGCATCGACGTCCAAGACCTCAATACGCTCAAGGGTTAATAAAAATATGAGTCAAACCCTCAACGCAAGCACGCTGCTGGCTGTGCCGCTCGCGCCCCTGGTGGGCTCGGTGCTGGCCGGTATTCTGGGCACCAAGTTTGGTGGCAACTGGATTGGCCGCAAGCTTTCGCACACCCTGACCATTCTGGGCGTGCTGCTGGCTTTCATCCTCTCCGCCATGACGCTCAAGAGCGTGATCGATGGCGCCCGTTTCAACGAAACCCTCTACACCTGGATGGTGGTGGGTGGCCTGAAGATGGAAGTCGGCTTCATGGTCGACGGCCTCACTGCCATGATGATGTGCGTGGTGACCTTTGTGTCTCTGATGGTGCACCTCTACACCATCGGCTACATGGAAGAAGACGAAGGCTACAACCGTTTCTTCGCCTACATCTCGTTGTTCACCTTCTCCATGCTGATGCTCGTCATGAGCAACAACCTGCTGCAGCTGTTCTTCGGCTGGGAAGCCGTGGGTCTGGTGTCTTACCTGCTGATCGGTTTCTGGTTCAACAAGCCGACCGCCATCTTTGCCAACATGAAGGCCTTTCTGGTCAACCGTGTGGGTGACTTCGGCTTCATCCTCGGCATTGGCCTGATCGCCGCCTACACAGGCAGCCTCAACTACACCGAAGTGTTTGCCAAGGCCGCCGACCTGGCCAAGATCGATTTCCCCTGGTATGTCTTTGGCATGGACGGCATGCTGATCACCGTGATCTGCATCTGCCTGTTCATCGGTGCCATGGGCAAGTCGGCCCAGTTCCCGCTGCACGTGTGGCTGCCCGACTCCATGGAAGGCCCGACCCCGATTTCTGCGCTGATCCACGCCGCCACCATGGTGACGGCCGGCATCTTCATGGTGTCGCGCATGTCGCCGCTGTATGAACTGTCGGACGCTGCACTGAACTTCATCATGGTGATCGGCTCGATCACGGCGCTGTTCATGGGTTTCCTGGGCATCATCCAGAACGACATCAAGCGCGTGGTGGCTTATTCCACTTTGTCGCAGCTCGGTTACATGACCGTGGCGCTGGGCGCATCGGCTTATTCGGTCGCCGTGTTCCACCTGATGACACACGCCTTCTTTAAGGCCCTGCTGTTCCTCGGTGCCGGCTCCGTCATCATGGGTATGCACCACAACCAGGACATCCGCTGGATGGGCGGTGTGCGCAAGTACATGCCCATCACCTGGATCACCTCGCTGCTGGGCTCGCTGGCCCTGATCGGTACGCCGTTCTTCTCGGGTTTCTACTCCAAGGACAGCATCATCGAAGCTGTGCACGAGAGCCATCTGGCCGCTGCTGGTTTCGCCAACTTTGCCGTTCTGGCGGGTGTGTTTGTCACCGCTTTCTATTCGTTCCGCATGTACTTCCTGGTGTTCCATGGCAAGGAGCGTTACGACCAGAATCCGGATGCTGACGACCATGGTCATGGCCACGATGACCACCACGAGCCGCACGAATCGCCCTGGGTGGTGACTGTGCCCCTGATCCTGCTGGCGATTCCATCGGTGGTGATCGGCTACATGACGATCGATCCGATGCTGTTCGGCGAGTTCTTCAAGGATGCCATCTTTGTCGATGCCGATAAGCACCATGTCATGCACGAGCTGGCTGATGCCTTCCACGGCCCGGTGGCGATGGCCCTGCATGCCGTGAGCACCTTGCCTTTCTGGCTGGCACTCGGTGGTGTGGTGGTGTCCTGGTACATGTACATGGTCAATCCGGCGGTGCCTGCATTCTTTGCCCGTGTGCTGCGTCCGCTGATCGTGGTTCTGGAGAACAAATACTTCATGGACTGGATCAACGAAAACATCCTGGCCCGTGGTGCCCGCATGCTGGGGACCGGTCTGTGGCAAGTGGGTGATCGCACCTTGATCGACGGCCTGGTGGTCAATGGTTCCTGGAAAGTCGTGGGTGCCGTGTCCAAGCTGGTGCGCTGGTTCCAGTCGGGCTTCTTGTACCACTACGCCCTGGTCATGATTCTGGGTGTCTTCGCGCTGATGACGTATTTCGTCTGGCTGGCTTAACGATTACAAGGAAGTCATAAAAATGGGATTGTTGAGCCTTGCCATCTGGACGCCAATCGCTTTTGGCGTCATCTTGCTGGCCCTGGGCCGTGACGAGCAGGCCCGCGCTGTGCGCTGGCTGGCCCTGATCGGCGCTGTCGTCAGTTTCCTGGTCACTCTGCCTTTGTACTCGGGCTTCCAGCTCGGCACATCGGCCATGCAGTTTGTCGAAAAGGCGAGCTGGATCGAACGTTTCAATGTCAACTACGCCCTGGGCGTGGACGGCATTTCGCTGTGGTTCGTACTGCTGACGGCTTTCATCAACGTGATCGTCGTGATCGCGGGCTGGGAAGTCATCACCCGCAAAGTCAACCAGTACATGGCCGCCTTCCTGATCCTGTCGGGTCTGATGATCGGCGTGTTCTCCGCGCTGGACGGCATCCTGTTCTACGTCTTCTTCGAGGCCACGTTGATCCCGATGTACCTGATCATCGGCATCTGGGGTGGTCCGAACAAGATTTATGCCGCGTTCAAGTTTTTCCTGTACACGCTGCTGGGTTCGCTGCTGACGCTGATCGCGCTGATTTACCTCTACACCGCATCGAATGGCAGCTTCGACATCCTGGCCTGGCACAAATTGCCGCTGTCTGGCCATGTGCAGACTTTGCTGTTCTTCGCCTTCTTTGCCGCTTTTGCCGTGAAGGTGCCGATGTGGCCTGTGCACACCTGGTTGCCCGACGTTCACGTCGAAGCGCCCACAGGTGGCTCTGCCGTGCTGGCCGCCATCATGCTGAAGCTGGGGGCTTACGGTTTCCTGCGTTTCTCGATGCCCATCGCCCCTGACGCTGCACGCGAGTGGGGCACCTTCATGATCGTGCTGTCCCTCGTGGCCGTGGTCTATGTGGGTCTGGTCGCGATGGTTCAGCAGGATATGAAAAAACTGGTGGCTTACTCGTCTGTGGCCCACATGGGCTTCGTGACACTGGGCTTCTTCATCTTTAATCCGCTGGGCGTGTCCGGTGGTCTGGTGCAGATGATTGCTCACGGTTTCGTGTCTGCTGCGATGTTCCTGTCGATCGGTGTGCTGTACGACCGTGTGCATTCGCGTGAAATCTCCAGCTACGGCGGCGTGATCAACACCATGCCCAAGTTCGCGGCCTTTGCCTTGCTGTTCTCGATGGCCAACTGCGGCCTGCCTGCCACAGCCGGCTTCGTGGGCGAGTGGATGGTGATCCTGGGTGCCGTGAAGTTCAACTTCTGGATTGGCCTGCTGGCAGCCACCGCGCTGATCTTTGGTGCCGCCTACACCCTGTGGATGTACAAGCGTGTCTACCTGGGTCCTGTGGCTAACGACCACGTCAAGGAACTGACCGACATCAATGGCCGTGAATTCCTGGTCATGGCTTTGCTGGCCATCGCCGTGCTGGCCATGGGTCTGTATCCCAAGCCTTTCACGGACGTGATGGACACCTCTGTGGCCGAGCTGCTCAAGCACGTGGCCCTGTCCAAGCTGCCCCAGTAACGAACACAAGAATAGAGAGAATGATGATGGACACCACCAGCTGGATGACGATCTATCCTGAAATCGTGTTGCTGGTCATGGCCTGCGTGATCGCGTTGGTCGACCTCTTTGTCAAGAGCCCCCGGCGCACTGCCACCCATACACTGACCCTGCTCACGCTGGGTGGTGTGGCTTTGTTGCACGCCATGTATGCCGATGCCGGTCAGACCCTGTACGGCTTTGGCCGTCTGGTGGTCAGCGATCCTCTGGGCCACTGGCTCAAGTGCTTCGCCAGCATCGCCGTCATGGTGACCCTGGTGTATTCGCGCCCTTACGCCGCTGACCGCGACATGCTGCGCGGCGGTGAAATGTTCAGCCTGAGCATGTTTGCCTTGCTGGGCATGAGCGTGATGATCTCCGGTCAGAACTTCCTGGTGCTGTACCTCGGCCTGGAAATGCTGACGCTGTCGAGCTACGCCCTGGTGGCCCTGCGCCGTGACCACGCCCAAGCCACCGAAGCGGCCATGAAGTACTTCGTGCTGGGTGCCATGGCCTCCGGTTTCCTGCTGTACGGTATGTCCATGCTCTACGGTGCCACGGGCAGCCTGGAACTGTCGGCGGTGCTCAAAGCCATTGCCTCCGGTCAGGTCAAGCACCAGGTGCTGGTGTTCGGTTTGGTCTTCATCGTTTCGGGCCTGGCCTTCAAGATCGGTGCCGTGCCTTTCCACATGTGGATTCCTGACGTGTACCAAGGCGCTCCGACCGCCGCCACGCTGCTGATCGGTGGCGCGCCCAAGCTGGCCGCGTTTGCCCTGATGATTCGTCTGCTGGTCGAAGGCCTGCTGCCGCTGGCCATCGACTGGCAGCAGATGCTGGCTTTCCTGGCCATCGCTTCGCTGGCCGTGGGTAACCTGGCCGCCATTGCCCAGACCAACCTCAAGCGCATGCTGGCCTATTCGACCATCGCGCAAATGGGCTTTGTGCTGCTGGGCTTTGTCGCAGGCGTCATCAACGGCCAGACCACGCTGGCGGCCAACGCCTACAGCTCGGCCATGTTCTACATCGTCGGCTATGTGCTGACCACGCTGGCGAGCTTCGGCATCATCTTGCTGCTGGCCCGTCAGGGTTTCGAGAGCGAAGAAATCACCGACCTGGCGGGTCTGAACCAGCGCAGCCCGCTGTACGCAGGCGTCATGGCGGTTTGCCTGTTCTCGCTGGCCGGCATTCCTCCCATGGTGGGCTTCTATGCCAAGCTGGCTGTGCTGCAATCCTTGATCGCTTCTGGTCAGGGCTTCTACATCGGTCTGGCCATTTATGCCGTGCTGATGTCGCTGATCGGCGCTTTCTACTACCTGCGTGTGGTCAAGGTCATGTATTTTGACGAGCCTGTCACCGCCACCACCGTGTCGGCCCCTGCCGACGTGCGCGTGGTGCTGTCGGTCAACGGTCTGCTGGTGCTGGTGCTGGGCATCGTGCCGGGTGCCCTGATGGCCCTGTGCGCCCAGGCCGTCAAGAGCATGTTGGCCCTGTAAAGCCGCATGTCGCTGTCTCTGCAGATAGGCGCCCTGGTGCTGCTGGCCTTGCTGGCCGCCAATCTGCCCTTTGCCAACCACCGCGTGCTCGCCCTGGGCCCGGTGCGTGCTGGCAAATCCCTGCCATGGCGACTGTTCGAACTGGTGCTGCTGTACTTCGTGGTCGGTGGTATCGGTCTCTTGCTGGAAAAGAATGCAGGGCAAATCGCTGCCCAGGGCTGGGAGTTTTATGCGATCACGGGCACCATGTTCGTGACCCTCGCGTTCCCCGGTTTTGTTTACCGCTATCTGCTGCGTCACCGCGACTGACGCGTCATTCCAGCCGCTGACCGGCACCATCCATGTCTGATGAACACCTGATCGAGCAGGCCATTGCACGGCAAGAGCTGTTCAAGGGCCGTTTTCTGCATGCCTTTCGCGACACCGTGCGCCTGCCCGATGGTGGGCAAGCCACGCGTGAGTATGTGGTCCATCCCGGCGCGGTCGTGGTGGTGCCTTTGCTGCAGGGGGCCGATGGCCAGGTGCGCATCGTGCTGGAGCGGCAATACCGCTACCCGGTGGGGCAGGTCATGGTCGAGCTGCCCGCAGGCAAACTCGATGCGGGCGAAGACCCGCTGCTGTGCGGGCAACGCGAACTGCTGGAAGAAACCGGCTACCGTGCCCGCGAATGGGCGAGGGCAGGGCAGATGCACCTGGCCATTGCTTACTCGACCGAAGTCATCCACATTTATTTCGCCCGGGGTCTGACGCAGGGCGAGCGACAACTCGACCAGGGCGAGTTTCTGGATGTGTTCTCGGCCACACCGGATGAGCTGATGACCTGGTGCCGTGAGGGCCAAGTCACCGACGCCAAGACCCTCGCTTGCATGGTTTGGCTGCAAAATGTGCTCTCGGGTGCCTGGCCGCTGGACTGGCAGTCGGCACCGCTCTGACCTTTGCCATGAAAGTCCTCAACCTCCAGTGCAGCCACGGACACAGCTTTGAAGGCTGGTTTGCCTCCCAGGACGACTACGACACGCAGCGCGCCCGTGGTCTGGTGAGCTGTCCTGTGTGCAACGACAGCGAAGTGACCAAGATGCTGTCTGCGCCGCGCCTGAATCTGGGCGGCGCACAGTCCGCGACGCCCAGCACAACACACACCGAATCCACGCCTGTGGCGAATCTGGGGCCTGCACAGTTGCAAGCCGCCTGGATGCAGATGGTGCGCCATGTCATGGCCAACACCGAAGACGTGGGCAACAAGTTCGCCGAAGAGGCGCGCAAAATCCATTACGGAGAAACCGAAGAGCGCCACATCCGTGGCCAGGCCAGTCGTGAAGAAACCGAAGCCCTGCTGGACGAAGGCATCGACATCCTGCCCTTGCCGGTGCCTGCGGGGCTCAAAGAGTCGCTGCAATAGTTGCATGCTTTATGAGATCATGGCTCAAATTGAGAATGAGTGACCATCACACGTGCCCACCTGAACCATGTTGACGTCTACCAAAGCCACTATTTTGCTGATTGAAGACGAAATTGATCTTCGTGACGAGATTTCCGACTATTTTTCATACCATGGAATTGAAATTCATGCGGTCAGTAGCCTCCGTCAGTACTGGCAATATACAAGCACCATAGCGCCAGACTTGGTCATTCTCGACCGCATGCTGCCGGATGGTGACGGGTTGACGGTGTTGCAAGATTTGCGTCGTTCGGGATCGCGGTGTGGTGTGGTGATGCTCACAGCCAAAGACAGTCCACATGATCGCCAGCAAGGGCTAGATGATTTGGCAGACCATTACCTGAGCAAACCTATTGCACTGGCCGAGTTGCTGGCAATCGTGAAAGCCTTGTTGTGGCGAATGTTGCCCGCAGATACGTGCTGGGAGTTGCATCCCAACACCTGGACGTTGAAGGACCCGAATGGCAAAGCATTTGTGTTGACAGGACAAGAATTTACATTCATTCGAAGTCTGGCAACGCAAGCCCATCGGGCGCGAAGCCGGGAAAAGCTGGCGGAATACTTGGGCAAGGATGCGGAGCAGTACGATCTTCGGAACCTGGATGCCTTGGTGATGCGATTGCGCAAGAAGGCTTCGCAAAACGGCATCATGGAATTGCCCGTTCGGGCAATTCATGGCGTTGGATATGCCTTTGCAGCCAACATCAAGGTCTTTGATTCAGTGCCTCAGTCACGATAGGCAACGTCAGGCTGACCATACAGCCACTGCTCACATGATTTTCAATTTGTAAATGACCGCCGTGTCTTTTGGCGATCTGATCGACCAGATACAGTCCCAGGCCATGTCCTTTGCTTGTGCTCCCGCGATAAAAACGACTCAAGATATGTGGCAATTCATGTTCTGGAATGCCTGGTCCTTGATCTGAAATCGAAATGGTGGCCAAGCCACCATTTCTGGAGACGGTCATTTTAAACAAGCCAGATTTTTCACTGTGAAAAATGGCATTTTCTAATAAATTGGAAATGGCAATCTTTATCAGGTAAGGGTCAAAAAAGAAATTCAAGTCACCAGACTGATTTTCAAAGACAATAGGAACATCGTGCATTGTCTCCATTTCTTTTGCCTGTAGCGCAGCCAATGTTGACAGATTGGCCAGCTGAGGTGCAAATCCGCTGTGGGCATTCAGGTATCGTTCACGCTCGATGAAGCGGGTCAGCAGGTCTTGAATTCTTTTTGCTGCATTCACAATCTTCTGAACCCGTGTCAAGCTTTGTGCATCCAATTGGGACGATAAGAAAATGTTGTCAGCACTGGCCAAAATCACGGACAAAGGTGTCTTGGTTTCGTGAGACAGCATGGTCATGAAATCGTCTTGCTGGCTCCTCAGTGAATGCTCTGCCTGAGCCTGGAATTGTGCTCGATTGCGTTCGTGTCGCAGGCGACTGTAGCTGGCAAAGATACCCACGCTCAGCAACGTCATGTGGACGAAAGCGCCAAACTGGTATGTGTTGTCATTCCAGAATCCAGATTCAATGAAGTTCATATTTCTCAGATATCGCCAAGTGACGCCTATGTAAAAAGGCATAAATGCAAATATAAAAAAATAAGCTTTCTTTACCTTTTTGATGGCCATGTGAATCACAACGGAAAATATGAATAATATGGCTGTGATGCTGCTTATTTGAGAGATGATTGCAGCGTAGGAATAATATCCCTCAAGAATCATGATGATGGATGCTGTGCTGATGGCGCTTGCCATCATCAAAATAAATTTACTTGTTCTTCTGATGTGTTGATTTAATTTCAAATATTCAATGCTAAAAAACAATGCTATGGTCACGACCATGCTGATGAGTATGCCAATGAAGTTTATGTAATTTCCCTTTTGATCTGGGGGAACCAATGGAAGAAGCCATCCTTCGGTTAAAAAGGCAGCCAAAAAATTAACCAATATATAAATAAAATAATAGAGATGAATCTTTTCTTTCGACCAAATCCAGAAGAAAAGATAGAAAATGATAAGAGTCAAATATGAACCATACATCAAACTCCAGCCCATCGTTGCCAGTGTTTCATGCTTCAGATATTCCTCGGGCGACCACAGGTGCACTTGTGTCGACATGGATGTACGGGTTTTGATCTGAATGAAATATTCGACCATGCTGTTGGCTGGTACGTCGAGGCGGTACGCGGGTTTGCGCAAGTCGACCTGATCTTGCTTTTCCAGCAAACCATTGGCCTGTTTTCTGAACAGGTGCACATGCTCAAGCAGAGGTGAACTCAGCTCGAGCCATCGGATCAAGTTGTCGTGGCCTTGATTCCGAATCAGTACACGAAGCCAGACGGTTGAATGGGTGAATCCTTTCCGAACATGCATGCCGTCGAGCGCTGTAAATGCGCTGCCTGGCAGCTCGCCCAGATCCTGCGGACTCAACTGGCCGTGTGTGTCTACCAGTTCAAAGACGCTGTAAGGTGTAGACGAGTCGTGCGTTGACAGGGGCTGTGACATGGCTGCTGGAGCCCACACTGCACAGCAAACAAAGAGCAGAAACATTGAAGCGCAGTAACTCGTGGCGTTAATCAATGAAAAGCTTAATCTTTGTTGAAGATTATTTTTTTTATTGAGATTTTCTAAATTATTCACAAAATTTAATAAGAGCATTAATTATTTTTGAATTCTATCAAATAGCTTCATGATTGTCATAAATTGTCAGAAGTGACAATGCCTTCAACACTAGACTGCTGGCTATCTTTTTTGACGCACCAGGAGCAGTCTATGGCCAACGTTCGCCCCCCCGTTTCCAGCAAAAACGAACTTTCTTCATCGGCTGCTGTTGACAACCAGGCTCCACAAAGTCAAATTCAACCCAATACAAAACTCGTCTCTGACATGGTTGCGCCTGCTGGTGAACGCGCAAGCACGCAGAGCGGCCGAGTTGCCAAGAAAGGCTTGGCCAAGGCAGATGGCAACATGGAGCTGCTCGAAGGGGCGGATGTCGTTCAGACCACTGTGAACGATGTGGTCGTGGCGCAAGCCAGTATCGCCGTAGGGGCGGGAGCCATCCAGGTGTCTGGGGGCGCAGAATTGTCTACAGCCGCCATTGCATCTACAACAACTGCAAGCATTGAAAGTGCATTGTCGTCCGGCTTTCAAGAGTTGGTTTCTTCGATGGGGTCGGCTGCTTCTTCAATCGGTTCGGCCGTTTCTTCGGCGGGCTCGGTGGCTGCCTCAGCCGCTTCATCGGTTGCGAGTTCATTTGTCAGCCTGGCACCTGTGGCTCAGGTTGGTGTGGTCGCGGGAGGCGTGGCCACCACGGCCGTGGTGGCGAACAACGTCCACTCTTCCAGCGCGAGCACCCCAAGTTCATCAACGGCTCAAACCACGCAGACGGATCCAACTGCGCAATCGGTTGCCCGTGTGAACGGTATGGTTGTCGCGGGACCGGTGGTTAGTCAGAACGATTTGTTTATCAATGCCTACTCTACTTTGGATGGGCATCTTGTTTCTTCAAAGCCTGTGACGGTGAATGCTGACGGTACTTTTGTCATGACTGTGACAGGGTTTGAAGGGCCAGCTGTTTTTGTGCTCACTTCGGCGTCTGATGCCGTTGCCGATTACCTGGACGAGGCTCTGGGTGAGGCCGCCACTTTGAGTGGTGCGCTGGCCGCGGTTGCAGTCATCAAGGCAGGAGATCAAAGTCTCAATGTGACTCCGCTGAGCACATTGTCTGCAATCAACTTGGGGGTCCAGCTTCTGGGCTTGAATCCCGAAACAACTGTTCTGGTGCAATCGAGCAACTCGAATTGGCAGGCCATTTCTTCCACTCAAGTACAAGAGGCCATTGCCAAGATTGCTGGCGTGTTTGGATTGACAGAGGCCGAATTCAATGGGGCCGTCAATCCAGTTGTCTCGGTTGCGCAAAATGGCAGTGCTGTTGCGAGCACGGTCAGCAACAAATATGGTCTGGTGCTTGCTGCGTTGTCAGGTTTGGATGCTGCAGATACGGGCAATATCACCCAAGGTTTGGTGTCGCTGGCCAACCAGATTCAGGTCATCACCACCAACGGAGTTAATTCATACGCGCTCAGCGCTGCTGCTCAATCGCAGATTCTGCGTGGCGCAGAGGCAGCATCCAAAGTCACCCAAATCAGCTTGCAACAAATTGCGGCCATCATTGATCCTGCGGCTAGCAATCAAGCGCAAGCGATCACCACACTCAATGCCAGCACGTTGGCCACTTTGAAGCCAACTGTTGCAGCTTTTCTGAGTGCAACCCAAGTCGCCACGATCTCCGCGGCTGACATGGCCCACATCTCTGGCAGTGTGCTGGGCGCATTGTCGAGCGCGGCCATCTCTGGTTGGCAGCAAGCGAACCCGAACGACAATTTGTACAGCGTCTTGTTGAGCTCGGATCCTGCATTGATCTCTTCATTGCGGGCAAGTCAGAACACCGCGGTGATCGCGGCAGGCGGCACCATCACATCGCAGATTGCTTTGGCCTTGTCCCCTGATGCTATTCAGGTGTTGACGCCTACTTTCATTGCGGGTATGTCTACAGCAGATGTGGCTCAGCTTTCCGCTGAGCAACTTCGAGGCATGAGTGTTACCCAGGTCCAGGCGCTGACTGCTTCGCAAATTCAGGCCATGAGTGATCAGCAACTGGGCCTATTGCGCGCCAGCCAAGTGGCATCATTGTCCAGTGCACAGTTTGATGCCCTGACACCCACGCAACTGATTGCCATTGCACAGCACGGCGGGCTGAATGCAATCTCTGTTGATCAGCTGATGCTTGTCGATGCTCAAGCCATTGCAGAAGTTCCTGCAACACGTTTTGTTGATCTGACAGATGCGCAGATTGCACAATTCAGCAAAGACCAATTGGTCAACCTGACGGCAGTGCAATTGGATCGCTTGGGCGTGCATGGCGTGTCTGCACCGATTGCCGATTTGGTGCAAGCCGCGTTCAACGCAGGGATCACAGGCAACCATGTCACCGGCCTGCAATCGCTGGTGACTTTGGCCCAAAGTGTGATCGACACCAAAAATGCAGCTGTGACCCAAAGCCTGGCTGCGGTTGCCGCTGATCCTTCCAACATCACGGCCACAGTGCTGGCTGACCTCGGGATCACAGCCACTGATTTTGGTGTGACAAGCACCCAGTTTGCTGGCATGCTGACCTTTGTTCAACAAGGCTTGGCAACTGCGGCGCCTACAACCGAGGCGCAACTGTACAGCGCCATCACCACCTTGGAAAAAGCCTGGGCTGTGTTTTCTGGTGCCAGCAGCGCAGCTGCCCTGACCGATGTAGACCTCCAGCTGCTGGGTTTTGATTCAGCAACCCGTCTGAATCAAACGGCCATTCAAACCTTCATCACCGACGCTTTGGCGACGATGGGGGCCACGACTGCAGCCACCATTGCGCCTGCGTTGGCAGAGATCGGAGATTTGTACAACTTCCTGGCGGGAGGTGTGACAGGGCAACTGACTGTGCAAGAGCTGAATGCGCTGGGTTTTACCGCTGCAGACAGCACCAATCTGGCGGCATACACCGCGGCATTGCAAACGGCCTATCACAGCGGAATGAGTTTGTCCGCGCTGCAGCAGGGCATGGCGAGCTTCCAGACAACTTCGGGTTCTTCTTCAAGCAGCAGCTCGTCCAACAACAGCTCGTCTAGCAATAACTCATCAAGCAGCAGCTCGTCCAACAACAGCACGTCTAGCAATAACTCATCAAGCAGCAGCTCGTCCAACAACAGCACGTCTAGCAATAACTCATCAAGCAGCAGCTCGTCCAACAACAGCTCGTCTAGCAATAACTCATCAAGCAGCAGCTCATCCAACAACAGCTCGACCAGCAGCAGTTCGTCCAGCAGCAGCAGCTCGTCCAGCAGCAGCTCGTCCAACAACGGCCCTTCTGCCGCTGTCACTTCCTATCTGAGTGATCTGCAAACGGCCTTGGTCGGCTACAACCCTGTCAATGGCGGCACACTGACATTGCCTGACAGCATGGTGTCCTCCGCAGCCATTGGCTTGTTCATTTCCAATCCCGATCCCACGCCTTTGGCCTTCAAATCGGCCATCCAAAGTGCTGTTTACAAAGCACTGGGAGGAACCAGCCCCTCTGCCGTTCCGGCATTTGATCCTTCCAATCCAACAGAAGCTCAAGTCACAGCGGTCTTCAACTATGCCGAGTCACTCGTGGCTTCGCGTTTGAGTGGTTTTGCAACGTCGCTGACATCAGCGATTGCAAGCCCGGCAAATGCGGCCATGTTTCAGTCATACCTGATCACGTTGACGCCGAGCTATGTGATTTCTTCTACGGTCATGGTGTCCGGTCCAGGCACGCCGGCCCTGTTGGCTGCCTTTTCTCAGCCTGGTTGGGCCGCAGATGCGGCGCACCCCACACTGGCAGAAATTCAGGCTGTGATCGCGCGTGTCAACCAGACGAGCGTCACCAATCTGCTGGCAGAAATTCGGGAAGATGCCGCAGGCAATACAAACGCCACGTTGGCATCGTTCACCGATATTTCGGGTCTTTACTCATCGCTGAAGCCAGGGGGCATTGCACCTACGACCTCCGAGACTGCTATTCGTTCAGCGTTGGCGTCGGGCATCACCAGCACGTCTACGGTGGCTGATTTGGTCTCGATCGTGGACGGTGTGATCAGTGCCGCCAAGGTCGCTGCGGCAACTGCCGTGCAAAATGCCGTGGCAAACCACAGCACGGTGACTGCGCTGTCAGCCATCACCGGACTGGCGAGTAATTCCTACAGCAACTTGACTTATCAAACCAACTTCCTGACGACGGCTTTGTACAGTGCGTCCAGTTACAGCAATCCATCAGCCATCACTTGGGCCGATGTCAATGCCGTGATGCAAAGCACCTATGCCACCTACAACGGGCTGGTGGCCGAGGTGAAAGACCAGTGGGCTGGCAATACAGCGACCCCTAACGTCACACCAACCGCCACGGATCTGGCGAAGCTGTTCACGGGTGTTGTGCCGGCCAAACTCAATGACTACTTCACCGCATTTGCGCAAATGGGCACCGCCGGCTACGGTACCTATGGCTCCGACACATATGTCAACCAGCAAATCATCAACCGGGTGAATGCAGGGACCTGGTCCGGTGCCGTTAACCCAAGCACGTTTTACGGCAGCAGCAGCAGCAGCAGCAGCAGCAGCAGCAGCAGCAGCAGCAGCAACACAAACATGACGCCTGCTCAAGTGCTGACTGCGCTGGCTGAAGACATTGCGGGCAACGTGGACAACAACGTCGTTACTCTCAGCAACTTCCAGTCTGCGGGTTTCTATCCTTCGTCTTCGACGGCCATTCCAACGTCCAATTCGGACACGAACAAAGCCGTTTGGTTGGCTTATATTCACCAGTATGCGTGGGCCAACCCCAGCGCGCCCACACAGACTGAGTTGACGGCCGCATTCCAGGGCTACGCCGCCTACCGCAGCATGGCCGCTTTGAAGACCGAAGTGCTGGAAGACATTGCTGGTAATTCCAATGGCAGCTATGTGAGCGCGAGTCTGTTGTCTGGCGTCGGTATGCCGTACTCCAACAGCAGTTTTGGATGGACATACGCACAACAATTGTTGGTCAGCACGGCAATGTATGCCACAGATGGCTTGGCTGCTATCCAGTTGGCACTCCGGACCTACAGCTACAGCTCGCCGACGGCGCCTACCACGGCCGAAATTGGGCAAGCCGTTTTGAATGGGGCCATTCAAAAAGGACAAATTGATTTCGCAGCCAGCCTTCAAACGGCGGTGACATCGAATGCTTGGAGCAGTTTGGATTTGACCAAATTGGCTAACCTGACTAATGCATACAACTCCAGTTGGGTGGTGAATGGTACTTTCAATGCGTATTTGATTGGATTCAAACACGCAACTTATGCGAATACAGCGCATGTGACCTGGCAAGACGTTCAGACCATCATGAGTGACGTGGCCACTTGGGCCGATGCGCTGAAAGAGGTCACCAACGATGTGAGTTACACACCGAACGCCACGCCTGTTTCATTGACTCAGCTGCAGCAGCTGTCAGGCAATGTGGTTGCGGCTTGGCTGACGGATTACCAGACATTCTTCTCCACTGCGTATTACTCCTTCGCCAACGGAAGTGAGAAATACACGGCGCGGCAGCAGCTGGCTACGCTGTTCAGCAACCAGGATGTCCACAAGCAAGCTGTTGCTGATGCCATCAAAGTGGTGAACGCGGCCAAGATCAATGACATCATGCAGGCGGCCAACGGGCAACTCAACAGTACTAACCTCACGGTGGAAATGCTGCAGGGTCTTTACGCTGGGGTGACCGTCAATGACCTGACACCCATTTACGACGCACTCAACCATTACACCTACGCCAACTCTGCGGCGCGCACGAGCGTCGAGCTGGCCAGCGCGGTCACCATGGGCGTTGCACAAGGCGTGATCGACACCCTGGAGACCGCATTCGCCAACAACACCGTGGGTCAATTTGACTTTGCGCCCATCTTTGCCTTGATGTCGAACGTCAACAGTGCAAATACGGCCAAATACATTGCCGCTTTGTCGAATCCGGCCAGTTTCACATCGACCTCGGTTATCACCGCCCAACAAGTCAAGAACATCATTGGCACGGTCAACACCCTGGAGGTGATCAAAGCCGAACTGGCTGCCGGCGCCACGGTTTCTGCCCTGACCGGTGCCGATTACGCCTACCTTGATAGCAGTGTGATTTCAGCCCTGGGGCCGGTGTATTCCAAATACCTTTACGCGGGCAACGCCGTGTTTGCCAACCCTGCAGCGCCCACCCAGGCCGAACTGCTCAGTTACATCGCCACCCGCAATACGCTGGCCACCGCAGCCACTGCCGAACTGGTGGAGGACTACAACGGAAACGCCAACGCCACCCTGGTCAGTGCGGCGCAGCTGCAAAGCTTGCTGGCCACCTACAACGATAAATATTACCAATACGCCAGGTATTACATCAACTCGGCGATCAACACGGCGGGTGGAAATCCGAGCGTTTCAGACGTTGTGGCCAAATTGAACACCTTCATGAGCTCTCAGGATAAGCAGTATTTTGACAATGCTTACACCCGAATCAAAGAAGATATTGCTGGAAATGTGGACGGTGTTTGGACCGATTATTTTGGTGCCAACAGCAATGGCGGTTTGTATCAGTTGGGTTATAAGCCAACCACCACATACCTGGGCATATCTTTGGCACAAAATAACACCAGTGTCCAAGCGGTGTACCACCAGTTGTTGGCGACTTCGGGTCGTTTTGCCATTCCCACGGCACCCACAATTCAAGAAATCCAGCAAGTTTTCCTGGATGGAAACTACATTTATTTCCGAGACTCTGTTTTCAACGCACCCAGCAACACACCGTCATGGAATGCAGCCAGTTTGGCTGGCTTAGGTGCGTACTCTGCAAACGTCAGCCAGTATTACAGCAACTGGGTGATTGCTGTTGCGAACCAGCGCAGTTTTGGCGAGTATCTGAGTTACGAAATGAGCAACAGTGCCAACTTCGCCAGTGCGCAACGCACCGATGCCGAAGTGCTCACTGCCGTGGCCAAGGCCACACGTGGTTTTGAATTGGAAGCCCTGTCTCCCGTTACATTTGAATTGAACTATTGGCGATACAACGCCCCCACAACAGGTGCAAACAAGTACAGCCTCAACAACTGGAAGGATGTGTTCCCTCAGTTGACTCAGACGGTCTACGATGCCATTCAGTCTGATTATTACGATACCAACAGAACATACCGATCAGCAGGCACGACCACGTTCACAGAAAAATACGTGAACATGATGATCAAACTGGCCAACCTGGCTGACGGTACCGGTGGCGGCACATCGAATTACCTGACAGCGGCGGAAGTAATGGCTTCAGGTGGTTTGACCAACGGCTGGCTCTATGCTGATGCTGCGGGTATGTACAGCAACCACAGTGTTTTCCAGTCGTATTGGGCCAACAGCACGAACGGTGTGGCCAATTTTGTCAGCAGCTACAACTACATGCTCGACCGCATGAGTTTCTCGGCAGTGGATACCTTTGCAGAGCGGGCATCGGTGATGAATGAGTTGAACTACGCTGCGCTGACGCCCACCACTTATGGCCTCTTGGGCTACAGCAGTGTCAACTCATCCAACGTGACCAATGTGAATGAGTTGGTTTTTTATAATCCAAACAATGCTGGAACGCATGGTTTCAATGATTATTTGAACAACACCACTTACAACCTGGCGTCTACGTATGGCTTGCAATATTCGGCCACGGACCTTTCTGCCTTGAACTCAACGGTGATGGGTAAATATGTGGCCTCTGCCAATACCCCCATTTCTCTGGCGGTGACAGTTTTGGATGCACAAACTCACGTGTACAACGTGTCTGATGTCACCAATCTGCATTACGACACCAACACAAGCACGGCCTACAGAACTTACAAGTTCACATTCTCTGAGGCGGTGACGGGTTTCAATTTGGGTGGCGCTGGTTTGGCCGACGATGCGGTGATTATTGAAGGTTCTCGCGGTACTTATGCCACGAGTTCCCGCACTGCGGGTGATTTGACGGCCTACACCCTAGGGGGCCGAACATCGAATTTGTCCAACACGCCTTCTGATATTCTGGCCATCCGAGATTCTGGTGACCATAAAAACTACGAAGTGGATGTCAAAGTCGATCCCAACACCATCAGCGGCGCATGGATCATGGTCAATCCTTTCCTTGTGACCAGTGCGGATGGCGCACGCTACCTGGATGGTTCTGAAAGTGTGAAATCGATCAGTGCCGATCCATTGAATCCCACTTTGTTGAATTTGTCATACGACGCGGTTAATCACAACATTGTTCTCGATTTTGATCGGGCAATGGTGTCCTCTCGAGGGAACTCCACTGCCGATTATCACACTTTGAAATTGACGGATGTCACAACCAACACCGTGATTGAAACCTTTGAGGTTGGCGGTGCTGGTACGAACGATGCCACCTTGGATACTTGGGAGTCCAAGGTCTCCATCAACAATACCCATGTCAGTATCCATTTGAATGCGGCATTGATTTCTGGGCATCAGTATGAATACAGAATGGATCGCATGACTTTTGAGTCCGCTAATCAGGAAAATATGATGAATGCTGGTGTCGGTTTCTCTACTGCAAATTATTCCTCTAATGGAGGTACGTATGGGCAAGATGATATTTATAAAGTCTTTACTGTGATTTAATTAAATTGTTTTTTGAAAGAAAGTGCCAGTTTTGCGATTGGCACTTTCTTTGCTTTGAATGAAAAATAAATTAGCAATTCAGTTATTGGGTGTATTTTTTTGCACAGGACAAGCCTGCGCCTTGGAATTGCATTCATTTTTGAGTGAGGTGCTTCAGTCTCATCCTGACGTCAGAATGCAGCAAGCCCATCTGGAGGTCGGACGTCAGGACCTGTCGATTGCCAGGCAACAGTTCTTTCCTACGCCCTCGGTCAGTGTGGAGCAGGCCAAAGCTGCTGTGGCAGACAGCCAGTACCAAGGCGATCCCCAAATCATGGTTTTGCGTTTGCAACAGCCTTTGTGGACAGGCGGGCGGTTGACGGCGGGTTTGGCCAAATCTCAGGCCAGTCTGGATGCCCGTCAGGCCGTGTTGGAGGAAACGCGTCAGCAATTGGCCATGTCAACCGTGGAGTCGTGGGGGGCGTGGTGCGCTGCCGATGCGCGCTTGACGGTCATTGAGCACAGTTTGTCATTGCTTCGCGATTTGCAGGCCAAGGTGGAGCGCCGTGTGCATGAGGGGGCATCTGCGCCTTCCGAGCTGATCATGACCGAAAGCCGGGTGGCACAAGCCGTGGCACAAAAGCGCGGTCAGCAAGCCCAGCTTGAAATGGCACGATCCCGTCTGGCGCAGCTGTTGGGCCAACCGATCTTGGCGCAAGCTTGCCCGGCATGGCCAGGACTGAGCCCATGGTCTGGCGCCGGGCTCGATCAAATCACTGCCGATGTGTTGGATCATCATCCGTCTTTGACGCGTTTGCGTGCCCAAATCCGGCAGGTTGAGCAAGAAGTCAATGAGCGCAAGGCCGATTTTTGGCCAGAAGTGTATGTTCGCGCAGAGCACCAGCGCGGCAACTACACGATCGCGAATTACCCCACAACGAATCGCGTGTTCATTGGCATGAACAGCCGTTTTGGCGCTGGTTTGAGTACGCCTCAGCAAGTGGCCTCTGCCGTGCAGCGCCAACAGGCGGCAGAGCAGGAGTTGGATGGCGGGCAGCGCAAAGCGCTCGAACAGGCGCAGTCGCTTTGGATTCAACTGCAAGACGTGCAAGCCCGTTTGCCAGCGCTGGAGCAAGTGTCCAAGGCCAATTGGGCCACGCAGGAAGCGTGGGATCGCCAGTTTTTGGCGGGACGCAAGTCTTGGCTCGACGTCATGAATGCGGCACGCGAGTCGATGCAATCAGAGCTTGAGCTGGCAGACGCCCGTGTGACCGAGAAATCCTTGCTGTGGCGTTTAGGCCTGTTTGTGCAAGGTGTGGATAGCGTATTGGCCGCTGCTTCTGAGCCGCGCCATTGAAAGTGATGGATTGATGAACTCCCTGTATTTTTGCTTGTGGCGTTTGGCGCGCGTATTGGCGCAACCTCTGGACAAGGTGGCGCTGACCGAGGCGGTGCAGCAGGCACAAGGTGTCAACGCAGCGTCGGTCGATGTGGTCTTGAAACGTTTACAGGTCGCGCAAACGCGCTGGCTCGATGTGAAAACACTGGAGCCCATGCAATTGCCCGCATTGCTGGTTGGTCAAGATGCCGTGGGTGTTTTGCGTGGTCGCAATGCCAAGGGGGAGTGGGTGCTGGAGTTCCCCTCGGAAGATGGCAATGCTTGGTCAGAAGCGGTTCAAGCTGATTTGGGGCAGGCGCAGATTTGTCAAATTCAATTTGCCAAGCCGCGAGCCCTGGACTATGCGCCCATCGTGGCCATCATCCGCACAGCCATGTTCTCCAACCGAAAGCGGCTGCTGGAGATTGTGTTGGGTGGCGTCATGATCAACCTGGTGGCGCTGGCCACTTCGCTCTACAGCATGCAGGTGTATGACCGTGTTGTGCCTACGGGCGCACAAGAAACGTTGCTGGCGTTGACGATCGGGGTGGTGTTGTCGATCGTTTTCGAGTTTGTTGCGAAGTTGGTGAGATCCATCTTGAATGAGCAGTTGGCCGATGGCGTGGATTCGCAATTGGCCAAGTCGGTCTATACCCGATTTCTGGATGTTCGCCTGGATCAATTGCCTGGCAGTGTGGGCGCACTGGCGGCTCAATTGAAAGGGTATGAGACCGTTCGGTCTTTCTTGGTGTCTGTGCCAACCCAGTTGATGGTCGATTTTCCGTTTGTGTTGGTGTACACCTTGGTGGTGGTGGGGCTGGGAGGTTGGCTTGGTGCTGTGCCTTTGGTGTTCATGGCCATTGCCTTGGGCTTGGGTATCCATTCCCGCCTCAAGATTCAGGTGTTGACGCGCAAGTCCAATCAGGCCAGCAATTTGAAGACAGGCTTGCTGGTTGAGGCCGTGGAAGGGGCGGAAACCATCAAGTCTGGCCAAGGCGGTTGGCGCATGCTCACGCAGTGGCTGCGCACCGCCGATGATGCTCGCGAAACCGAGTTGGATATGCGCAACCTGAGTGAGCACACGTCTTACATCATTGCGATGGTGCATCAGCTGTCGTATACCGTCATGGTCGCCTGGGGGGCTGTGCTGATTGCCCAGGGCCATCTGACGATGGGAGGCTTGATCGCTTGCACCATTTTGTCTGGGCGCATTTTGGGTCCAATCAGCAGCCTGCCGGGTATCTTGGTTCAGTGGGGGCATTTCAAAGCTGCCATGGACAGTTTGTCGCGCATCTGGGCGCTGGAAGGGGATCACCACGATGTAGAGCATCCTGTGATCCTGGATCAGGTGCACGGCGAGTTTGATTGCTCCGGTGTGGAGTTTCGCTACGGGCAGCAACCCGCACTCAAGGTCCCTGCATTGCACATTCGTGCAGGTGAGAAAGTCGGTATTTTGGGCCCCATCGGATCGGGCAAGACAACCTTGCTTCGGCTGCTGAGCGGTATGTACAAACCCCATGTGGGCACGGTCCGTTTGGATGGCGTGGACATCTCCCATGTGTCTAAACCTGTCCTGGCTGAAAGCGTCGGCTATTTGCAGCAGGACGGGCGTTTGTTTGCTGGGACTTTGCGCGACAACTTGTTGTTGGGCTTGGTCGATCCCGGTGATACCACCATTTTGAATGTGGCCAAGCTGACAGGCTTGTATGAACGTTTGATTGGAACGCACCCCAGAGGATTGAGTTTGCCCATTTATGAAGGCGGCACAGGCCTGTCTGGCGGGCAAAAGCAGCTGTTGAATTTGACCAGGGTGTTTTTGCGTCAACCCAAAGTCTGGCTGCTGGATGAGCCGACAGCTTCCATGGATCGCAATTTGGAGGTCAAGGTTTTGCAGGCACTGGAGTCGCAGTTGCGTGCAGAAGACACCTTGTGCCTGGTGACTCACAAGCCTGAATTGTTGCGCTTGGTGAACCGGGTGATTGTGGTCGTGGGCCATCAAATTGTGATGGATGGTCCACGCGATGAGGTCATGCAGAAATTGCAAGGGGCGCCTCAGCCCATGGCGAAAGCCCCACCCGCTGTTACTTCTTTCGCACAGGTTCGAGCATGAAGCGTCTCTCTTTTCGTTTGCCCGGTATGACATGGCTGCTTCTGGTGGCTTTGTTGGTTTTTTTATCTTGGGCTTTCATTTTTGATGTGGATCAGACGGTGCGTGCACAGGGTCAACTGATTCCGGCCACCCGCACCCAGGTGATCCAGGCTGCAGATGGTGGTGTGCTCGAAAAAATCTTGGTGACAGAAGGACAGCATGTGAAAGCCGGTCAAGTGCTTGCTTTGCTGGAAAACGAGCGTGCTGTGGCGGGGGTCGAGGAGGGGCGTGCCAAGTTGGCAGCATTGGCCATTGGATTGGCTCGCGCTAAGGCCGAAGCTTCTGGACTTCAGCTTGTATTTCCGTCCGAGTTTGCAAAGTACAAGGATTTGCAAGCAGAACAAGAACAGCTCTATTGGCAAAAGCGGCGCAGTCTTGAGGCCGAGGTCAGCAACCTCGAGAAAGCTTTGGCTTTGGCCAAAGATGAATTCAGCGTGAACGAGCGTTTGTTTGCGACGGGCGATACCAGCAAACTGGATTTGATGCGTGCTCAGCGACAAGTGACTGAGCTGGAGGGAAAGATGGAATCTCTTCGCAACAAATACATGCAAGATGCTCGCCAGGAAGCCACGCGCTTGCAGGACGATCTTGCATCGCAACGGTTCAAGCTCGATGAGCGTCACAGTGTTTTGCAGCACACCCAATTGACAACCCCAGTGGCTGGCATTGTCAAATATCTGCGCCTCAATACGGTGGGCGGGGTCCTCAAAGGTGGTGATGAATTGATGCAAATCTCACCCACAGATGTTGAGCTTGAGGTGGAGCTGAAATTGCTCCCTGCGGACGTTGGGCTGTTGTATTCAGGTTTGCCTGCATCGATCAAGATCGATGCTTTTGATTCCTCCATTTATGGCGGGCTCCAAGGGCAGCTGGAGTACATCAGCTCGGACACATTGTCTGAGCAAAATGGGGCAGGGCAATCACAGACGTTCTTCCGGGGACGAGTGACGCTGGATGCGAAACATGTCAATCCCAAGCTGGCATTGGATCAACTTCGTCCTGGCATGACCGCCACGGTCGATGTGAAAACCGGACAGCGTTCGGTCATGACTTATTTGTTCAAGCCGATTGTCAAAGCATTCAGCGGAGCGGCACGTGAGCGTTAATGCATATGGGATGATTTTTGGGGTAGACAGTGCGATGACATCCAAGAGTCAGCACGCCTCTCAGATGGCTGTGGCTTTTGTGCTTGCTGGCTTGATGCTTGGCGGTTCATCTGTCCTGGCCAGCGAGGTGCCTGATGCGGGTTCAACCTTGAGACAGTTGCAAGGGCTGGAACTGGGCAAGTCAGTGCCCGTGATGCCATCGCCTTCGAGTGGCACCCGTCGTGAGCCAACTGTGCAGTCGGATCAAGCATCCGGCCCCAAGGTTCGGGTGACGCGTTTTCGGTTTGCAGGTAACAAATCGTTGTCAGATGCGGCGCTTCAAAAAGTGGTGGCCCCGTGGACGGACGGCGAGTTCAGTTTCAAGGAGCTTTCCCTGGCGCTGGATGCTGTGGCCGAGACATACCGAAGCAGTGGTCGTTTGGCACGCGTTTATTTTCCCCAACAAGAGGTGTCAGATGGGGAGATTCGGATCGATGTCCTTGAGTCCGTGATGGGGCAGCTGCGTTTTTTGGACTCTACCCATCGAATGGATCGGGACTGGTTTGCTTCTTATGCACAGCGACATTTGCCCCAGCAAGGGCAAGAGGTCTTGACGCCTGAAATCGAGCGTGTCGTTCGCGTGGCGAATGAGATACCTGGCCTGTCTGTGGCGGGCAATTTGGTTGCGGGTCAGCACGAGGGTGAGACTGATTTGGCATTGAGTGTTGAGGATCGGGCCATTTTTTCTGGCTTGCTGATGGCCGACAATGCGGGGCAGAAATCGAGTGGCAGTGAGCGTGTTATCGCTGTGCTCAACAGCAGCGGTCTCAGTGGTCAAGGCGATGATTGGAGTTTGACACTGCTGAAAACCCGTGGTGTTGACTACGCCAGGGTGGACGTTTGGTTGACGGATCCTTGGATATCAGGATTCAAACTGGGTTGGCTGAACAGTGATATGCGCTACAAAATTGTCAGCGGCGACCAGGTGGTGAATCAACCTGAAGGCGGTGCTCAATCGTTTGGTTTTCAGGCGGCATATGCCATTGAACGCTCGCAGAGTGCGCAATTGAATTGGAAGTTAAGTTGGGAGCACAAGTCCTTCTACAACCAAAATGCATCCGGCCCTGTTTCGAATTACGGACTGACCGTGATGAATCAACAATTGGCAGGATTCTTTGCAGATACGTGGGTGCAAGGAGCGATGAACTCGTATGTCTTGTCTCTGTCTGCTGGTCAGGTTGGTTTGGCGGGGTCACCAAACCAGCAAGATGATCAAAAAACTGCCCGCACTGAAGGGCGCTTTTCGAAATGGTCTTATGGATTCACGCGTCAGCAAAACCTGGATGATCAGTGGAATCTGACAACTGCTTTTTCTGGGCAGTGGGCATCACAAAATTTGGACAGTTCTGAGAAGTTCTACATTGGTGGTCCAACCAGTGTTCGTGCCTATCCTGCTTCTGAAGCAGGAGGTAGTCGTGGCTACCAATTCAATATTGATCTCCACCGTCCGTTTGATGGCGACAAGACGGTGGGAGTCTTTTATGACCATGGCCGAGTGACAGTTGCTGCGCAGCCGTGGGACCAATCGCTCAACAAGCTCGATCTGCACGGCTATGGTGTTTCTGCGCAGTGGCAAATGTTGCCAAAGACGCGTTTGAAGGCACTCGCTTCATGGCGGACGGGGCGCAATCCTAACCCGACAAGTACAGGCATGGACCAAGACGGAACGCTGAAGAGTCCACGTGTCTGGCTTGAAGCTGCTCACAGCTTTTGATGATTGATTTGCAGATGTTCAAAGTGAATATGGCTTGTGTTGAGAAGCGGCAGGGCATGCCACGACTTCGTTGGTTGAGTGCATGTGCATGTCTTTTGGCCACGGGGTTTTCTGCTGCCCAAGTACCTTCAACTCAGTTGCCCTCTGGCGGGCGTGTGGTGGGCGGCAGTGCCACGCTGTCGACAAGCGGCAGCAATTTGACGGTGGTTCAAGGAACACCTCGAGCTGCAGTCGAATGGCAAAACTTCAATGTGGGCAGTGCTGCGACAGTGAATTTTGTCCAACCCGACAGCCGTTCGGTCGTCCTCAACAAGGTTCTGGGAGGCACACCCTCTCAGATCTACGGCAGCATTTTGGCGAATGGCCAGGTGTATTTGGTCAATCCGCAAGGCGTTTACTTCTCACCAACAGCCAGGGTGAACGTCGGCAGCTTGGTGGCTTCTACATTGGACTTGGATCCATCGTCGTTCATGGCTGGGTCGACCTTGTTTTCTGCTCCAGGCTCGAATGGGTCGGTGCGCAACGATGGCACGATTGAAGTCGGGTCTGGAGGTTATGCCGCATTGTTGGGTACAAACGTCACCAACAACGGTTTGATCAAAGCCCGCGCTGGGATGGTGGCATTGGCGTCGGGTGAGGCCGTTTCGCTGGACATCAATGCTTCAGGCGGTCTGCTGGGTGTGGCGGTCACGCCGGCCAGTGTGCAAACGCTGGTTGAAAATCGGCACTTGATCCAGGCGCCTGATGGTGCTGTCATCATGACATCACAGGCGGCCAATCAGTTGCTGGGCAGTGTGGTGAACACAGGCACGGTCAGTGCCAATCAGTTGGCTACTGATGGCGCTGGACGCATTGTCATGAAGGCCTCCAGCCAAATCAGCAATACCGGAAATGTCGAGGCGATGGCGGCTTCTGGCACCGGCGGCGCCATCACCATGGTGGCACCGTCCGTGGATGTCTCTGGAAAACTGGATGTGTCTGGTGCCGTGGCGGGTGGCCAAGTGGTGTTGCAATCGCCCGAAGCAAGTCAGGGCAGCGCGTCAGCCGGCCGGGTTCGCGTGTCGGATGCCAGTCTGCTGGCTGGGTCCAGCGCAGGCCGCGCAGGCTCGATCACGGTCGCATCTGATCGCATCGATGTTGTCAACACCACATTGGATGCCTCGGGTGCATCGGGTGGTGGATTGATTGCAGTGGGTGGTTCGGCCTTGGGCATCACAGGGGTGTATGAGGCGACTCGCCTGAACATCGGCCAGGATGTGGTGATTCGCGCCAATGCCAAGGTTCAGGGTGATGGGGGCACGGTGGTGCTTCGTACCGACCCGACACGATTGAATACAGTGGCCACCATTGGTGCCAGCATCGAAGCGCAAGGTGCCGGCACGGGGCGTGGTGGTCAGGTGGATACTTCAGGCTATGAGGTCAACCTCGCGGGTATTCGTGTGTTGGCAGGTTACTGGATCGTTGACCCGTATGACTTGACGATTAACACAGCGTTGGCCACATCGATCAACAGTGCATTGGCCACCAGTGATGTGACTATCGCAACCGGTACAAGCTCCAACGACAAGTACACCGGAACGGGCATCACTTCCTACAGCACGCCCAGTTGCTCAGGGGTTTCTTGCCCGAACGTTCTAGGCACGAACACCGGAAAAATCACGGTTTCATCGCCCATCACCTGGTCCTCTTCACACACGCTGAAAATCGTGGCCTACGGTGATCTGGTGGTCAACCAGAGCATACAGGGCGATGACGCTGGTGGACTTTTGCTCAGCTCTTTGACCGGTGATGTGACCATCAAGCCCAATGTGGCGGGCACTGCAGGAAGTCCCAAAATCGTATTCGCAGGCACTCGGCTGGGGACCACGGATGTCTATGCTGCACGGGATGTGAATTTGCGAGCGTTCAATAACTCGCAGTCCAGCCAATACGCCGGTGGCGTCATTGGTTACAAGCTCAATGCATCCGATGTGTCCAATACGATCAATGTGTATGCCGGTCGGGACATCAATATGAATCCCGGCGATGGATACGATCAGCAAACGTTGATCATGATCGGCAACGGAACCTCAGATGTTTTAACGTCCACTTTCAATGTGCAGGGGACCATCACCGTCAATGCGGCCCGCGACATCAATATGCGTGGCTTCAATTATTACGATTACATCAAAATCGGAAATGGTGCTGGCATTTTTTATGGTGCAAATACCCTTCAATTGGGCACGATCTCTGGAGATGTGTCTGTGCGGTTTGGTCGACATCTGGTCATGTTGGCAGGCACCGGGATGGGTGGGGCCATTTATGTGGGGGTGCACATTGGCAATGGCTACTCCGTCAGGAATTTCCAATCTACAGGCGCCGTCTCCGGAAACATCACAATCGCTCAAACTGCACAGTCTTCTGCAGACAATACGAGCGGCCTTTATTCAGGTTTTATCGGAAGTTTGGCATCAGGCTCCATTTACATGGACAACACGGGTTCTGGCTCCTACTACGTTAACCAGATTGGTAATGGCGGTGGTGCATCTGCATATAATCAAGGTGCTTATGGTGCTTTATCTGGCAATATAAATATTAACATTTCCGGTGATTTGAAAATAAATGGAAATTGTACAGTGGGTTCTTGCAATCCGGGGGCAAATTCTCCTTATTTGGTAATTGGGAATTCAGTCGTTCATTACGGCGGTGGCTCTGTTTTAACATCGTCATCTAATACGGGATCGCTGACACTGTCTGTCAACCAGATCAACATCACGGGTGGTTTGTATAACCCGCCTATTGGATCTCAGGACTTCATCTATTGCTGTGGTTCATTGTCGAATGCGACTGGGACCACCACTTATTCTGTCACGATTGCCAATCCCATCGCCTATTCTGCGTCTGTGGGTTACAACTTCACTGTTGGCAGTTACACCGGCTCGATACTGAATGTGGCCACACCATTTGACATCACCAAGGTGATTCCTGTGATGTCCTGGGGCAATGGCACAACCATGACGTTGACTTATGGTGACCAAGCTTCTGTTTCAAATACGGCAACTTCGAGCAGCGGAGGCCAGATCACATACAGCAGCAGCAATGCTTCTGTGTTGAGTTTTTCAAGCTCCACCAGTCCTGTTGCGACGATCAACACGGGCGGTGTGGTGACTGTGACGGCAACTTCTGCCGCCACCAGCACCTACAACATGGGCACCTTGATGTACTCGGTCACGATCAATAAGAAAACGGTGACCTTGGCGGCCAGTAAACCCTATGATGGCACCGCCACGTTTGCAGCCAGTACGTTCACCGCAGGGGGACTGGTTGGCAGCGATGCGGCACCCACGTTGGGCGGTAGCGTCACGGGGATCACCAACGTTGCAGACTCGGGTGCGAGTGCGGCGATCACAGGCCTCACCATCACCAGCAGCAAATACCAACTGCCGGCCACGGCCACATTCAGCGTAACGCCGGTATCGCCCAACCTGAGTTTTACCAACGCTACACCGACTGCCACTTACGGCGATGGCACATTCACTCAGCAAGCCACCACAGCCAGCAGTGGCGCCATCACTTACAGCAGTGCCAACACTGGGGTGTTGAGTTTTGCATCATCCAGTTCTGCAACTGGGACGGTGCTCGCAGCTGGCGCCGCCTCCGTGACGGCTAACATTGTTGCCGCGGGTAATTACACCTCCGGCACCGCAACTTACACGTTGACGGTCAATAAAAAGACACTGACGCTCACAGCCAGCAAACCTTACGACGGGAACGGCACTTTTGCCTTGAGCACCTTCACTGTCGGGGGGGTGGTCGGTGGCGATGCTGCGCCTGTAATCGGTGGTACTGCGCAGACCACGACCGTTGTCAACGTGGCTGATGCTGGCTCTCGCAGCATCAGTGGTTTGTCGATCAGCAGCAGCAATTACCAGTTGCCTACAACAGCCTCTTTCAGTGTGCAGGGCATCACACCCAATCTGATCTTTGCGGATGCTTCACCAGCAGCCATCACTTATGGTGCCGGAACCTTCAGCAATGCTGCATCGGCCAGCAACAGCAGTGGAGCCATTACCTATTCCAGCAGCAATGCCGGTGTTTTGAATTTCAGTACCGCCAGCAGCGCTACTGGTGCGGTCGCTGGTGCAGGAGCAGTTGTTGTGACTGCGCATCTTGCGGCTGATGGCAATGTGGCTGCAGGCACAGCGACTTACAGTCTCACTGTCAACAAAAAAGTGGTGACACTGTCGGCCAGCAAACCGTTTGACGGCACAGGGACCTTCATGGCGAACACATTCACTGCCAGCGGACTCGTGGGCAGCGACGCGCAACCGACCTTGGGTGGTTCGGTCAATACGGGTGTGGTGAATGTGGCTGATTCTGGTGCAAGTGCTGCAACAACAGGCTTGACCATCACCAGCAGCAATTATTTGCTCCCATCAACAGCGACCTTCAGCGTCACTCCGGTATCGCCCAACCTGAGTTTTGCCAATGCCAGCCCAACGGCCACCTATGGGGATGGGACATTCACCCAGTCGGCCAACACGCTCAGCTCCGGCGCGATCACTTACAGCAGTGGTAACAGCGGCGTGTTGACTTTCGCCTCCGCCTCCTCGGCGACGGGTGATGTGCTGGCTGCAGGCTCTGCAACAGTCACGGCCAGCATCTCCGCTGCAGGTAACTACTCCGCTGGCAATGCCAGCTACACCTTGGCTGTGGGCAAGAAAACGCTGACGCTGACAGCCAGCAAGCCCTACGACGGCAATGGCACCTTTGCATTGAACACGTTTACTGTGGGCGGCTTGGTGGGCAGTGATGCCGCACCTGTACTGGGCGGTGTGAGTCAAAGTACAACGGTGGTGAATGTCGCTGACGCGGGTACACGCAGCCTCAGTGGATTGACGCTCAGTAGTGCCAATTACCAATTACCGACATCAGCCGCTTTTGGCGTGACGCCTGTCGCCCCACAGCTGAGCTTTGCCTCAACTTCGCCGGCAGCCATCACTTATGGCGACGGTACGTTCAGCAATCAGGCCAGCTCCAGCAACAGTGCAGGCACGATCAGCTACAGCAGCAACAATGCCAGCGTGCTTAACTTTGGCTCCGTCAGTTTGCCCACAGCACAAGTCACGGGGGCTGGTGGTGCAACCGTCACGGCGCACATACTGGCATCAGGCAATTACACCGCAGGCTCGGCGAACTACACGCTGACGGTCAACAAAAAGGCTTTGAGCCTCACGGCGAGCAAGCCCTATGACGGCAACGATGGTTTTGCTGCAGACAAGTTTGTCGTGTCTGGACTGGTTGGTCAGGATGCTGCACCTGTACTGAGTGGGTCTGTCGCAAGTACAGGAGTGGTGAGTGTGGCCCAATCGGGCGGCAGCGCAGGGGTTTCAGGCTTGACATTGAGCAGCGCCAATTACCAATTGCCTTCATCTGCCATTTACAGTGTCACGCCCGCTGTATTGACCGCGACCTTGACTGGCAGCGTGAGCAAAATATATGACGGCAGTCGCGATATGGGAGGCTTAACCTCAGGCAATTTCGCGTTTACGGGCTTTGCTCCTGGCGAAAGTGCCACGGTGACTCGAACCACAGGACAGCTGGTCAGCAAAGATGTCGGTACGAGTGTGTCACTTGGCACTGCACTGATTGCTTCTGACTTTGTGCCTGGCAGCAGCACGGTGATTGCAAACTACGTTTGGCCTACCTCGGCCAACGGCGCCATTGCCAATGTGTCTAGATTGAATTCGGTTACATGGACTGGTGGGGCGAGTGGCCTTTGGTCTGACCCTGCCAACTGGACTGCGGTGATCAATGGTCGGACTGTGATTGGGGCCATTCCAGACAAAGCCAACGTGGCCAATGTCTATATTCCTAGCGGCAGTACCGTGATCTTTGATGCGTCTGTGGCCACATTGAACGGCCAAGTCCAGGTGGATCGCATATTGGGGGCCGCGGGCAGCACATCTTCTGTGGGCAGCCTCACGCTCAGTGGCGGCTATCTGCGCTCCTCAGCAGAGGTGGTGCTCAACAACTACTCGCAAACCGGCGGACAGTTGGATGTCGGGGGGAATCTGTCCGTCCTGAACACACTCACCGCCAGCGGTGGCGTGTTGACGACAGTGGGGGACCTGAGCACAGTGGACTTCAGCATGTCGGGTACGGGCACGCAAGTGAACGTGGGTGGGAACTTCACGACCAGCCGATCGTTGACGGTGACGGATGGCATGCTCAGCGTGGTGGGCCGCTCGGACATCACGGCGACGGGCCAGGACCTGAACTTCAGCGACAGCCACTTCAGCTTTGGCGGACCGGTGAGCGTGAGCGCGGCGAGCCTGACGACCAGTCTGTCGAGCTTGACACTGGACAACGTGAACCTGAGCACAGGATTGACGGTGACGGGTGGGCAAGTGAACACGGGTGATCTGACACTGCCGAACCTGACGATCACGGGTGGACGCCTGAACAGCTCGGGCAGCATCACGGCCAACACACTCACCGCCAGTGGCGGCGTGTTGACGACAGTGGGGGACCTGAGCACAGTGGACTTCAGCATGTCGGGTACGGGCACGCAAGTGAACGTGGGTGGGAACTTCACGACCAGCCGATCGTTGACGGTGACAGACGGCATGCTCA
>Ga0228703_1000445_pt1 | contig 31008 bp, 37 predicted proteins | sample McNCre217_Aug_MG_3_FD_178020 | JGI IMG/M metagenome (GOLD analysis project Ga0228703, IMG submission 178020) | Freshwater microbial communities from McNutts Creek, Athens, Georgia, United States - 29-17_Aug_MG | ecosystem: Environmental > Aquatic > Freshwater > Creek | place: USA: Georgia...
GGCGCGCTGGTCAAACCCTATTTGGCTTTAATGCCCGCCGAAGACGTTTCCAGCCGAAGTTTTGGCCAGAAAGCGGCCCGAGCCGCTATTCTTCCTCGTCGTTTGGGTCTTCCAGACGGCGAGTATCCTGAGTTTTCGCCACCTGCGCGGCCAGGTCTTCATCGGCCGGATAACCGATTTCAAGTAGCGTCAAACCGCGTGGATTTACCACCTTGTAGCTGCCAACGCGGCTGCCGGACTTGAGCTTGGCAACCACATCGGCGCGGGTTGCGCGCCCCTCGCCCACCGCAAGCAGAGCGCCAACGATTGAGCGCACCATGTTGTGGCAGAAGGCGTCAGCGGTGAGCTCAATCTCGACCACGCGGTTTTCGTCCGGGCGGCGGGTGATTGTCACCTCGCGCAGCTCGCGGATGGTGGTTCCAAAGTTGCGCGGCTTACAGAACGCGGCGAAGTCGTGCAGACCATAGAGCGAAAGCGCGGTCGCCTGCATCTCTATGAGGTCTAGCGGCTTGCGCGACCAGAGAGTGTTGCGCGCCTCCACCGGATCCTTTACCGAGACCCCATCGGCGATGCGGTAACGGTAACGGCGGTAGATGGCCGCATAGCGCGCGTTGAAGTCCGGGTGGGCGAACACGCAGCTGAAGATGCGAATGTCATCATCGACGATGGTGTTAATGCGGTCGCGGATGGCGCCTTCGATGATGTCGCGAGCGGCGTAGCGACCCATGCGCTTCATCTGGCGCGGAGTTAGGTCGAAGTGGGCAACCTGGTGACGGGCGTGGACGCCGGCATCGGTGCGACCGGCAACGGTCAGGTTGAGCTCGTACTCAGATTCGCCGAAGATCTTGGTGAGCGCGGCTAGGAGTTCACCCTCGACGGTGCGCAATCCCGGCTGACGAGCCCATCCCGTGAAGTCGGTGCCGTCGTAAGCGAAGTCGAGCTTAAAGCGAACGAGCCCGCTGACATTGTCAACGGACTCGTTCATTTTGAAAAGCTTTGCTACGAGAGCAGAACTACTATTCTGCTGCTGCTTCGGTTGCCTCAGCTTCGGCTGCTGGAGCCTCTACTGCTGCTTCCTCGACTACTGCAGGAGCCTCAACCGCAACTGCCTTTACAGCGTTGACGGTCTTTGCCTTGGTCGATGCAGGCTTTGGCGAAACTGGCTCAAGAACAAGCTCGATTACTGCCATAGGAGCGTTGTCGCCCTTACGGAAGCCAAGCTTGGTGATGCGAGTGTAGCCACCCTGACGGTCTGCAACCTGAGGAGCGATGTTCGCGAATAGCTCGTGAACTACACCCTTGTCCAGGATCTGCTGCATGACGCGACGGCGTGCGGCTAGGTCGCCACGCTTTGCGAAGGTTACAAGACGCTCAGCCAGCGGACGAAGGCGCTTTGCCTTGGTCTCGGTGGTTACGATGCGCTTGTGCTCGAATAGTGCGGTAGCCAAGTTGTTGAGAAGCAGACGCTCGTGAGCTGGTCCGCCACCTAGACGTGGGCCCTTAGTTGGTGCAGGCATGATTTTCTCCTATAACTTTCTAAAACTTAGGCCTGGTCGTCGCCGTCGTAGGCCGAGAAGTAAGCGGCATCAAAGCCAGGAACTGCGTCCTTGAACTTGAGGCCCATCGAAGCTAGCTTGTCGCGAACTTCGTCGACCGACTTGCTACCAAAGTTGCGAATGTTCATCAGCTGGTCTTCCGACAGAGCGATGAGTTCGCTAACGGTGTTGATACCTTCACGCTTTAGGCAGTTGTAGCTGCGAACGGTAAGGTCGAGGTCCTCGATTGGGGTTGCGAGCTCTGGAGCTAGACCAGCTTCAACTGGTGCAGGGCCGATCTCGATACCTTCTGCGGCCTCGTTCAGTTCCTTTGCAAGACCGAATAGACCAACTAGGGTCGAGCCTGCCGAAGCAACTGCGTCCTTAGGGTTGGTGCTGTCCTTGGTCTCTACATCGACGATTAGCTTGTCGAAGTTGGTGTACTCACCGGCACGAGTTGCCTCAACGCGGTAAGCCACCTTTAGAACTGGGGAGTAGATGCTGTCAACTGGGATTACACCAGCGTCTGCATCTGGGTTGCGGTTCTGTGAAGCCTGAACGTAGCCACGGCCACGCTCGATGGTTAGCTCCATCTCGAACTTGCCCTTGTCGTTCAAGTTTGCGATAACGAGGTCGGTGTTGTGGATCTCGACGCCTGCTGGAACGGTGATGTCGGCAGCGGTGACAGGGCCAGCGCCGGTCTTCGAAAGACGTGCAACAACTGGCTCGTCGTTCTCCGACGAAACTACAAGACCCTTGATGTTAAGGATGATCTCGGTAACGTCTTCCTTCACACCTGCGATGGTGCTGAATTCGTGTGCAACACCCTGAATGCGGATGTTGGTAACTGCTGCGCCAGGGATCGACGAAAGCAGGGTACGACGGAGTGAGTTACCAAGGGTGTAACCGAAACCTGGCTCTAGTGGCTCCAGGGTGAATCGCGAACGGTTAGGTGCGAGAACTTCTTCTTTTAGCTCGGGACGCTGTGCAATGAGCACGTTTGTTTCCTTTCAGCATAGGCATCCGCTATATGACGCCTATTTTTGGGGTTCTCGGTAGTGGCCACTACCAAGATTTGTGAATTTGAAGTTTTGTTATCGCCCCGGCTCCGCTTAGCGGAGACCGGTGACGACAAAGTAGAAAACGTTAGACGCGGCGACGCTTTGGTGGGCGGCAACCGTTGTGAGCCTGTGGGGTTACGTCCGAGATCGAACCAACCTCTAGGCCTGCTGCCTGAAGCGAACGGATTGCAGTTTCGCGACCCGAACCAGGACCCTTTACGAACACGTCAACCTTCTTTAGGCCGTGCTCCTGAGCCTTGCGAGCTGCCGACTCAGCTGCGAGCTGAGCAGCGAATGGGGTCGACTTACGCGAACCCTTGAAACCTACGTCACCCGACGACGACCACGAGATTACTGCGCCGGTAGCGTCAGTGATCGAAACGATGGTGTTGTTGAAAGTGCTCTTGATGTGAGCCTGACCAACGGTGATGTTCTTCTTTTCCTTGCGGCGTGGCTTGCGGCCCGCGGCCACAACCTTCTTTGGTGCTGCCATTAGTTTCTCCTAAATCCTTATTGGACGCTCTAGTGCCTAGTGGCTACTAGCGAGCGGCCTTCTTCTTGCCGGCTACGGTACGCTTTGGACCCTTGCGAGTACGTGCGTTGGTCTTGGTGCGCTGACCGTGTACTGGTAGGCCCTTGCGGTGACGGATACCCTGGTACGAACCGATTTCTACCTTGCGGCGGATGTCGGCCTGAACGTCGCGGCGGAGGTCACCCTCAACCTTGTAGTTGCCTTCGATGTGGTCACGGATAGCAACGAGCTGGTCGTCGGTTAGGTCCTTGACGCGGATGTTCTTGTCGATAGCAGTTTCAGTCAAGATCTTGATTGAACGGGTGCGACCGATTCCATAGATGTAAGTAAGGGCGATCTCAACGCGCTTTGCGCTTGGGATGTCTACGCCGGCAATACGTGCCATGTGGATTTCTCCTGTTTTTCATGAAGGTCTGTGACAACACCACCTTGGATTGGCATCCAAGCCTCCGCCTTCATCGGAGGGTGCCGGAAGCAATCAGAGAAACTTGATTGCAACCTTGAGCGTTGCCTTGTTATTTAGTTGTTTCGCTTTTTACGGCGATGGTGGGGCTTGTGGCCCCGGGTTTCGAAGTCTTAGCCCTGGCGCTGCTTGTGACGTGGGTTCTCGCAGATAACCATGACGCGACCGTGGCGACGGATGACCTTGCACTTGTCGCAAATCTTCTTGACGCTTGGGTTTACCTTCATGTCTCGTACTTCTTTTCGGGGTTCTTTCGAACCGGTTTACAACAGGCAACTGGCGTTACCCATCGAGTCTTGGTTGCTTGGGCCTAGGCCGTCGGCTTATTTGTAGCGGTAAATGATGCGCCCACGAGTTAGGTCGTAGGTGCTTAGCTCAACAATGACGCGGTCCTCAGGAAGGATGCGAATGTAGTGCTGGCGCATCTTGCCTGAGATGTGTGCCAAGACCTTGTGACCGTTGGTCAGCTCCACGCGGAACATCGCGTTTGGAAGAGCTTCTACAACACTGCCCTCGATCTCGATTACACCGTCTTTGTTAGCCATAAACTCACTTATCTGCTTACTTTTTGGTTGTTTCCGCGCGCGAAAACAACAACCAAATTGGTTATGGATTTTCGTGTGGAAACACCGAATTTCAATCCTAGCCGAAATGGTTAAATATTGGTAATTGTTTCTGGCGGCTTCGCCAGTACCATTTTTGGCCCTAAAACTTGTTATTCACCCAGTGGCGCAACGGTCACGCCAAGCTTTGCGAGCTGTTCGGCGCCACCATCCTTGGCGGTCAGCACCCAGATTCCACCTTCGTGAACCGCAACGGTGTGCTCCCAGTGGCTGGCATCCGAACCATCGATGGTCGAAACGGTCCAGTCATCGTCGAGAACCTTGGTGATCTCGGTACCCGCGGTGACCATTGGCTCAATGGCTACAACCAGACCCGGAACAATCTTCGGGGTTAGGCCGCGAACCGCGTAGTTGAACACCGGTGGGTCTTCGTGCATCGAGCGACCGATGCCGTGGCCCACATACTGCTCGAGGATTCCGAACTTGCCCTGCGAGTTCACGTACTTTTCGATTGCTACACCGACGTCGTTAAGGCGCTTGCCCTTTGCCAGCGCGGCAATACCGTGCCAGAGGCTCATCTCGGTGACGCGGCTGACTCGCTCGCGAGCCGCCGAAATCTTTGGGTCTCCCCCAGGAACCACAACGCTGATTGCGCTGTCACCGTTCCAGCCATCGATGATCGCTCCCGCGTCGATGGAAACCAGGTCGCCCGGCTGCAGAATGCGGTCTGCACTAGGAATGCCGTGAACCACTTCGTCGTTGATGGAAGCGCAGATGGTGTGGAAGTAACCAGGTACCAGCTGGAAATTGCTCTTTGCACCGAACGACTCGATGGTTTCGTTGGCGATGCGGTCGAGTTCGAGAGTGCTGATGCCCGGCTTGATTGCCGCGCGAACCGCGTCTAGAGCGGCTTCGGTGATTAGGCCGGCTTTACGCATGAGCAGAATCTGCTCATTGGACTTTAGTTCGAACTCTTCACGAGACATTGCCGCAACCGTTCTTAGGTGCCGTTATTGGGTGCCGAGATTTTCTGGCGAAGTATTAGGCGCTGATGCCGCGAGCTGCAAGAGCTTCGAGGATACGAGCGGTTACCTCTTCGACGGCACCGAGGCCATCAACGGTAACTACTAGATCGCGCGATGCGTACTCGTTAACTAGCGGAGCAGTCTGCTCTTCGTAAACTTCGAGGCGACGACGGATTACGTCTTCGGTGTCGTCAGCGCGGCCCTGCTCGATTGCACGGTTGAGCAAACGGCGAACTACCTCATCGGTGTTAGCGGTAAGCAAAACTACTGCGTCTAGCTTGGTGCCTGCAGAAGCGAGCATGCCGTCTAGTTCGACAACCTGGTCCGCGGTGCGAGGGTAACCGTCTAGCAAGAAGCCGGCCTTTGCATCCTCGTGCGAAAGACGGTCGCTAACTAGGTCGTTGGTAACCGAGTCCGGTACGTACTCGCCCTTGTCCATGTAAGACTTCGCGAGCTTGCCCAGTTCGGTTTCATTCTTCACGTTGTAGCGGAAGATGTCGCCGGTAGAAATAGCAGGGATGGCAAAAGTTTCAGCAAGCTTTACTGCCTGGGTTCCCTTGCCGGCGCCCGGAGCGCCAATCAAGAGGAGGCGGGTCACTTCAGAAGACCTTCGTAGTTACGCTGCTGCATCTGAGCGCTGATCTGCTTCACGGTTTCAAGACCAACACCGACGATGATGAGGATCGAGGTACCACCGAACGGGAAGTTCTGGCTGGTGCCAAGAAGACCGAATGCGATTAGCGGGATAAGAGCGATTAGACCTAGGTATAGAGCACCTGGGAAGGTGATGCGGCTTAGAACGAAGTCTAGGAACTCCATGGTTGGACGGCCGGCACGGATACCTGGGATGAAGCCACCGTACTTCTTCATGTCGTCTGCAACTTCTTCAGGGTTGAAGGTGATTGCAACGTAGAAGTAGGTGAAGCCTACGATGAGCAAGAAGTAAAGCGCCATGTATAGCGGGTGGTCGCCCTTGGTTAGGTAGTTGCTAACCCAGGTAACCCACGCGGCAACCTTGCCGGTCTTTGCATCTGGCTGGTTGAACTGAGCCAACAGCGCAGGTAGGTAAAGAAGGCTTGAAGCGAAGATAACTGGAACAACGCCGGCCATGTTGACCTTGATTGGAATGTAGGTAGCCTGACCACCGTATTCGCGACGGCCAACCATACGCTTTGCGTACTGAACCGGAATGCGACGCTGCGACTGCTCAACGAGGATTACCAGAGCGACGGTTAGAACACCGATGCCGATAACTAGAAGCAAGGTCTCAGGGCTCTTGGTCTGAGCGATCTGAGCTAGCGAAGCTGGGAAGCGCGATGCGATCGAGCTGAAGATTAGTAGCGACATACCGTTACCAACACCACGTTCGGTGATTAGCTCACCCATCCACATGATGAGGCCGGTGCCCGCGGTCATGGTTAGAACCATGAGGGTGATACCCACCCAGGTGTTGTCGGTGATAACTGGAAGAACACAGTTCTGACCGAACAATGCACCCTGGTTTGCAACTGCAACAAGGGTGGTCGACTGCAGAATACCAAGCGCAACGGTTAGGTAGCGGGTGTACTGAGTCAGGGTTGCCTGACCGGCCTGACCTTCCTTGTGGAGGGTCTCAAAGCGCGGAATTACAACTCGAAGCAACTGAATGATGATGCTCGAGGTGATGTAAGGCATGATGCCCAGAGCGAAGATGCTAAGTTGCAGCAAAGCGCCGCCGCTAAACAAGTTCACTAGTTCATACAGACCACTTGTGGACTGGTTCTGCGAAATACACTGCTGAACGTTCTTGTAGTTCACCAAAGGTGAAGGGATGAACGAACCCAGTCTGTACAACGCAACGATGAACAGGGTGAAAGCGAGCTTATTGCGTAGATCCGGGGTACGGAATACACGTGCGACGGCGCTTAGCAACTTAGGCCTCCAGGCTTTTGTTTGAAACTTTGGTGTGACTATTCGGCGATGGTGCCGCCAGCAGCAACAATCTTCTCGGCTGCAGAGCGCGAGACCTTGTCTACACTGACGTTCAGTTTAACCGAGATGTCGCCGGTTCCTAGTACCTTGACGAGCTCGTTCTTGCGAACTGCGCCCTTAGCTACTAGATCAGCAACGGTCACAGCGCCACCCTGTGGGTAGAGCTCGACAAGCTTCTCCAAGTTAACAACCTGGTACTCAACGCGGAATGGGTTCTTGAAGCCACGAAGCTTAGGAGTACGCATTACAAGACGAACGCCACCACCTTCGAAGCCTGGACGAACCTGGTAACGAGCCTTTGTACCCTTGGTACCACGACCTGCAGTCTTACCCTTAGAAGCCTCACCACGACCAACGCGGGTGCGGTCCTTCTTCGAGCCAGGAGCTGGGCGTAGGTGGTGAAGCTTCAGAACCTGAACCTTCTCTTCCTTAGCCTCAGCCTTAGCTGCCTTTGGAGCAGCCTTTGCAGCGGTAGCCTTTGCAGCTGGCTTCTCAGCAGCTTCTGCCTTAGCGGCGGCTGGCTTTGCAGCAGCCTTCGCAGGTGCAGCCTTCTCAGCAGCTGGCTTAGCAGCAGCCTTCGGTGCAGCCTTAGCAGCAGCGGCCTTTGGAGCAGCCTTCTCAGCAGCTGGCTTTGCAGCTGCCTTTGGAGCAGCAGCCTTAGCTGCTGGCTTCTTCTCTTCTGCCATTAGTTGATCTCCTCAACCTTTACAAGGTGGGCAACCGTGTTCACGTATCCGCGAACTACTGCACTGTCGTCCTTGACGACGATGTCGCCAATGCGCTTCAGTCCAAGCGAACGCAAAGTTTCGCGCTGGTTCGGCTTGCCACCGATTTCACTCTTGATCTGGGTAACCTTTAGACGAGTCGCCATTAGGCACCTACCTTTGCTGCCTGCTGAGCCTTGATAAGAGCAGCTGGTGCTACCTCATCTAGGCTCAGGCCACGACGTGCTGCAACTGCGCTTGGCTCTTCCAAGCGGCGTAGTGCGTCAACGGTGGCGTGAACAATGTTTAGGGTGTTGCTCGAACCAAGCGACTTGCTCAGTACGTCGTGGATACCAGCACACTCGAGTACGGCGCGAACTGGACCACCAGCGATAACACCGGTTCCCTGTGCGGCTGGGCGAAGTAGAACAACGCCAGCAGCTGCTTCACCCTGAACTGGGTGAGGGATGGTGCTCGAAACACGTGGAACGCGGAAGAAGTTCTTCTTTGCTTCTTCAACGCCCTTGGCGATAGCCGATGGAACTTCCTTCGACTTGCCGTAGCCAACGCCTACTAGGCCGTTGCCGTCTCCGACAACTACTAGAGCGGTGAACGAGAAACGACGACCACCCTTTACAACCTTCGAAACGCGGTTGATGGTGACAACGCGCTCTAGGAACTGGCTCTTGGTCTCTTCGCGCTCACGACGGTCGTTACGAGGACCGCGGTCGCGGCTGCCACGACGGGCTTCGCGCTCGGTTGCCTCTGGGGCGTCGGTTGCAACGGTAGTTGCTGCTGCGGTTGCTTCAGTGGACAACGCTTGCTCCTTGTTTTCAGCCATTAGAGGACCAACCCTGCTTCACGTGCGCCATCAGCAACAGCTGCAACGCGACCGGCGTACTTGTTACCGCCACGGTCGAATACAACTTCGCTGATGCCTGCAGCCTGAGCACGCTTGGCAACTAGTGCGCCAATCTGCTTCGACTTGTCTGACTTGGTTGCGTCCAAAGCGCGGAATTCCTTTTCCATGGTGCTTGCCGATGCAAGGGTGATGCCCTTGCTGTCGTCTACAACCTGGACGAATACGTGACGTGCCGAACGAGTAACGATCAGACGTGGACGAGCCGCGGTGCCTTCAATCTTCTTGCGAAGACGGAAGTGACGACGGGCACGAGCGGCAGCCTTTGACTTGCCGCGAGTCTTAGTAGTTAGACCCATTACTTCTTACCAGCCTTTCCAGCCTTGCGACGTACAACTTCGCCGGCGTAGCGAACACCCTTGCCCTTGTAAGGCTCTGGCTTGCGTAGCTTGCGGAGGTTAGCAGCAACCTCACCAACAGCCTGCTTGTCAATGCCCGAAACGGTGAGCTTGGTGTTGCCTTCAACAGTGAACGTGATGCCCGCTGGAGCCTTCACGAGGATTGGGTGCGAGTAACCAAGAGCGAACTCGATGTCCGAGCCCTTTGCGGTTACACGGTAACCAGTACCAACGATCTCAAGACCCTTGGTGTAACCGGTGGTAACACCGGTGATCTGGTTTGCGATTAGGGTACGGGTTAGACCGTGTAGCGAACGCGAAGTGCGCTCGTCGTCTGGACGGGTGACAACTAGGTTGCCGTCTTCCAGAGTTACCTCAATCGGAGCTGGAACAACGTGGTTCAAGGTGCCCTTTGGACCCTTAACCGAAACGTTGTTTCCGTCAATCTTTACCTCGACGCCGGCTGGAACCGGGATCGGGAGCTTACCAATACGCGACATCAGTGATTACCAAACGTAGGCGACAACTTCTCCGCCTACTCCCTTCTTGGCTGCCTGGCGATCGGTCAAAAGACCGCTCGAGGTGGACAGGATAGCGATGCCTAGGCCGCCGAGTACGCGTGGAAGCTCGGTCGACTTCGCGTAAACGCGAAGACCTGGCTTGCTAACACGCTTGATACCAGCGATTGAACGCTCGCGGTTAGGGCCGTACTTAAGGTCTACGGTCAGAGTCTTGCCGACTTCTGCATCCTTAACCTCGAAGTTAGCGATGTAACCCTCAGACTTGAGGATCTCTGCGATGGTGAGCTTTAGCTTGCTGCTTGGCAGGCTAATCGACTCGTGGTACGCAGAGTTGGCATTGCGCAGGCGGGTCAGAAAATCTGCAACCGGGTCTGTCATTGTCATATTGTGTTGCGCCTTCCTCGGGCGGTTTCCAGAAGCTTTTCGGGCAACTGGACCTTTCCGATTATTAGTTGGTCTTGAATGGGAAGCCAAGGGCTAGAAGTAGCGCCTTACCTTCCTCGTTGTTCTTTGCAGAGGTAACAACGGTGATGTCCATACCGCGTGGGCGGTCGACAGCATCCTGGTTGATCTCGTGGAACATGGTCTGCTCGGTTAGACCGAAGGTGTAGTTACCGTTGCCGTCGAACTGGTCGCCGTTTAGACCGCGGAAGTCGCGGATACGTGGCAGAGCCAAGCTCAGTAGACGGTCAAGGAATTCCCACATGCGGTCGCCACGTAGGGTTACGTGTGCACCGATGGCCTGGCCTTCGCGAAGCTTGAACTGCGCGATCGACTTGCGAGCCTTGTTAACCTGTGGCTTCTGACCGGTGATTGCAGTTAGGTCCTTGATTGCCTGCTCGATGAGCTTGCCATCCTTGGCTGCTTCACCAACACCCATGTTCACAACGATCTTGGTAAGACCTGGAACCTGGTGTGGGTTAGCGAAACCGAACTCAGCGGTAAGAGCCGCGATGATCTCCGAACGGTACTTAGCCTTTAGGCGTGGAAGAGCCTTGCCGGTTGCCGAAGCAGCAGCAGGAGCCTTCTTTGCAGCTGCCTTAGCAGGAGCCTTAGTAGTTGCGTCAGTCATTAGATGTCCTTACCTGACTTCTTTGCAACGCGAACGCGAACGGTCTTGGTAACGCCACCCTTGGTGACGGTCTCAAGACGCGAACCGATACGGGTTGGCTTCTTGGTCTCTGGGTCTACTAGAGCAACGTTCGAGATGTGGATTGGAGCTTCCATGGTCTCGATGCCACCGGTCTTTGCACCGCGGTCGTTCTGGCCGACCTTGGTGTGCTTGGTGACTAGGTTGATGCCCTGGACAATAACGCGGTTGGTCTCCTTGTTGATGCTGAGAACCTCACCGGTCTTGCCGCGGTCGCCGCCGCGAGACTGCTTACGTCCGGTAATGACGATTACAGTGTCGCCCTTCTTGATGCTTGCCATGATTAAATAACCTCCGGTGCTAGCGAGATGATCTTCATGAACTTCTTGTCGCGCAGCTCACGGCCAACTGGGCCGAAGATGCGGGTGCCCTTAGGCTCACCGTCGTTCTTGATGATTACTGCTGCGTTTTCGTCAAACTTGATGTACGAACCATCTGGACGACGGGTTTCCTTTGCAGTGCGAACTACAACGGCCTTAACCACATCACCCTTCTTGGCGTTGCCACCTGGGATTGCGTCCTTAACCGAGCAAACGATGATGTCGCCCAGACCGGCGTAACGACGGCGCGATCCTCCGAGTACACGGATAACCAGCAGCTCCTTGGCGCCGGTGTTGTCGGCAACCTTGAGTCGTGATTCCTGTTGAAGCACTTTTTACTCCTTAGTAAGGGGTGTCCTCTTTTTGAGGAACCCCGGGGGGTTTACTACTTAGCCTTCTCGAGAATCTCGACGAGGCGCCAGTTCTTGGTGGCAGAAAGCGGACGGGTCTCAGCGATTAGAACTAGGTCGCCGATGCCGGCGCTGTTCTGCTCGTCGTGAGCCTTTACCTTGGTCGAGCGGCGGATAACCTTGCCGTAAAGCGGGTGCTTTACGCGGTCTTCTACCTCAACCACGATGGTCTTGTTCATCTTGTCGCTTACAACGTAGCCGCGACGAGTCTTGCGGTAACCGCGAGCCTCTGCCTCTGGAGCTACTGCAGCAGCAGTCTTCTCAGCCATTGTTATGCCTCCTTGGTGGCAGCTGCGTCAGCAGCCTTCTTGGCCTTCGGAGCAGCAGCAGGTGCAGCAACTGCACGAATGCCGAGCTCACGCTCACGAATGATGGTGTAGATACGGGCGATGTCGCGCTTTACTGCACGTAGGCGTCCGTGGCTCTCTAGCTGACCAGTTGCACTCTGGAAGCGCAGGTTGAACAGCTCTTCCTTAGCCTTCTTGAGTTCCTCGATTAGAACCGAGTCCTCAATCTTGTCGAGCTCAGCAGGAGTGAGGTTCTTTGAACCGATCGACATTATGCGTCACCTTCTTCACGCTTGATGATGCGTGCCTTTAGAGGCAGCTTGTGGATAGCACGAGTCATTGCTTCGCGTGCTAGTTGCTCAGAAACACCAGAGACCTCGAATAGAACGCGGCCTGGCTTGACGTTAGCAACCCACCACTCGACGTGACCCTTACCGGAACCCATACGGGTTTCAGCAGGCTTCTTGGTTAGTGGACGGTCTGGGTAGATGTTGATCCAGACCTTACCGCCACGCTTGATGTGACGGGTCATCGCGATACGAGCTGCCTCGATCTGACGGTTGGTCACGTAAGCAGGGGTTAGAGCCTGAATACCGAACTCACCAAAGCTGACCTTGGTGCCACCGGTTGCTGCACCCGAACGCTTTGGGTGGTGCTGCTTGCGGTGCTTTACACGACGTGGAATCAACATAGGTTATGCCTGTGCTTCCTGAGCGGCCGGTGCTGCAGCCTCTGCAGCTGCTGGAGCAGCAGCTGGGGCAGCGTTGCGACGCGGACGATCGTTACGGCCGTCGCGTACAGGCTTTGCGTTTGCCTGCTCGCGAGCGAGCTCCTTGTTAGTGATGTCACCCTTGTAAATCCAAACCTTTACACCGATGCGACCGAAAACGGTCTTAGCCTCGTAGAAGCCGTAGTCGATGTTGGCACGGAGGGTGTGTAGCGGCACACGGCCTTCGCGGTAGAACTCAGTGCGGCTCATTTCAGCGCCACCAAGACGACCCGAGCACTGGACTCGGATACCCTTGGCACCCTGGCGAAGAGCACCCTGCATACCCTTACGCATTGCGCGGCGGAAAGCCACACGTGCGTTGAGCTGCTCGGCGATGCCCTGAGCTACAAGCTGTGCATCCATGTCTGGGTTCTTAACCTCAAGGATGTTTAGCTGGATCTGCTTGCCGGTTAGCTTCTCGAGGTCTGCGCGGATAGCTTCTGCTTCTGCGCCACGACGGCCGATTACTAGACCTGGACGAGCGGTGTGGATGTCTACGCGAACGCGGTCACGGGTGCGCTCGATTTCAACGCGGCTAACGCCAGCGCGGTCGAGGCGGCTGGTGAGCAGCGCGCGAATCTTGATGTCCTCGGTTACGTAGTCCTGGTAACGCTGACCGACCTTAGTCGAGTCTGCGAACCAACGCGACTTGTGGTCGGTGGTTACGCCAAGTCGAAAACCGTAAGGGTTAACTTTCTGACCCATTACTTGTTCCTCGCCTTCTGAGCGCCAGTCTTTGCAACTAGCTCATCTGGGGTTGCAACCACAACGGTGATGTGGCTGGTGCGCTTTAGGATCTGGAATGCACGACCCTGAGCACGTGGCATGAAGCGCTTAAGGGTGGTGCCCTCGTCTACGAATGCCTGTGAAACAACGAGGTCTGCCTCGTCGAAGTAGGTGTTAGCTGCGTCGGCCTTTACCTTGGCGTTAGCCATTGCAGCCTGAACGAGCTTGAAGATTGGCTCGCTTGCAGCCTGAGGTGCGAACTTCAGGATTGCAAGAGCTTCTTCAGCCTGCTTACCGCGGATCAGGTTAACGACGCGGCGAGCCTTCTGTGGTGTTACGCGGATGTGGCGCACTTTAGCGACAGCTTCCATGTGACTTTCCTTTCTCGTCTAAAGAGTCGCCGCTTACTTGCGGCGGCCCTTCTTGTCGTCCTTCACGTGACCACGGAAGGTGCGGGTAGGGGCAAATTCACCAAGCTTGTGACCAACTAGGGTCTCAGTGATGAATACAGGGATGTGCTTACGACCGTCGTGTACCGCGATGGTGTGTCCGAGCATTGCTGGGATGATCATCGAGCGGCGCGACCAGGTCTTGATCACGTTCTTGGTGTTGGCCTCGTTCTGACGGACCACCTTGAGAAGCAGGTGGTTGTCTACGAAAGGACCCTTCTTAAGACTGCGTGGCATTTGTTTTCAAACTCCTATTAGCGGTTCTTGCCGTTTGGACGACGACGAACAATCAGCTTGTCGCTTGGAAGGTTTGGCTTACGGGTACGACCCTCAGCCTGACCCCATGGGGTAACTGGGTGACGGCCACCAGAGGTACGACCTTCACCACCACCGTGTGGGTGATCAACAGGGTTCATAGCAACACCACGTACGGTTGGGCGGATACCCTTCCAACGCATACGACCGGCCTTACCCCAGTTGATGTTCGACTGCTCAGCGTTACCTACTTCACCAACGGTGGCGCGGCAACGAGCGTCTACGTTACGGATTTCACCCGATGGTAGACGAAGCTGTGCGTAAGCGCCATCCTTAGCAACTAGACGGATGCTGGCACCAGCCGAGCGACCCATCTTTGCACCAGCGCCTGGCTTTAGCTCGATTGCGTGAACAACGGTACCCACAGGGATGTTCTTCAGCGGTAGAGCGTTACCTGGCTTGATGTCGGCCGATGGACCCTGCTCAATGCGGTCGCCCTGCTTGAGCTTGTTAGGTGCGATGATGTAGCGCTTCTCGCCATCTGCGTAGTGCAGAAGGGCGATGCGTGCGGTACGGTTTGGGTCGTACTCGATGTGTGCTACTACAGCTGGGATGCCGTCCTTGTCGTTACGACGGAAGTCGATGACGCGGTACTGGCGCTTGTGGCCACCACCGATGTGACGAGTGGTGATACGACCAGCCGAGTTACGGCCACCGGTCTTGTGTAGCGGCTTCAGCAGCGACTTTTCTGGAGTCGAGCGGGTGATCTCAGCAAAGTCCGAGACCGAAGCACCGCGACGACCAGGAGTCGTTGGCTTGTACTTGCGAATTGCCATTTTTTAAGTTCCTCTTTGCCTTAGCCGTTAACCAACGTTGGTGAAGATGTCGATTGAACCGGACTTTAGGGTCACGATTGCACGCTTGGTGTCCTTGCGCTTACCGATACCGAACTTGGTACGGCGAGTCTTGCCGATACGGTTCATGGTGTTTACGGTTGCTACTTCGACCTTGAAAATGTGCTCGATAGCCTGCTTGATTTCAGTCTTGTTCGAGCGAGGGTCTACCTCGAAGGTGTACTTGCCCGAGTCGATCAAGTTGTAGCTCTTCTCAGAGACGATTGGCTTGATGATGACGTCGCGTGGGTCTTTGTTAATTGCAGCCACGGGGATCCTCCTACTTAGCCTCAGCCGAAGTTGCTACGGCCTTGACCGAAGCACCCTTGGCAGGGCCCGAGATGAAGACGTCTAGAGCTGACTTGGTGAAGACCACGTCGTCGGCTAGTAGAACGTCGTATGCGTTTAGCTGGTCAACCGGCAGAACGTGAACGCCCTGTAGGTTGCGCAGGCTTAGGTAGCTGACCTCGTCGTTGCGGTCAAGAACGATAAGTACGTTCTTGCGACCGGTGAGGTTAGCCAAGAATGCCGAAGCTGCCTTGGTCGAAGGGGTTGCACCTAGAGCGAACTCCGATACAACGTGTAGACGACCTGCGCGGGTACGGTCCGAAAGTGCACCCTTTAGAGCTGCAGCAATCATCTTCTTAGGGGTGCGCTGCTCGTAGGTACGAGGTACTGGACCGTGAGCGATACCACCGCCACGCATCTGTGGAGCACGGAGGCTACCCTGACGAGCGCGACCGGTTCCCTTCTGCTTGAAAGGCTTCTTACCGGTACCCGAAACAGCCGAGTGGTTCTTGGTTGACTGAGTACCCTGGCGAGCTGCAGCAAGCTGAGCTACTACTACCTGGTGCATCAGTGGGATGTTTGCCTGGACGTCGAAGAGTTCGGCTGGAAGCTCGGTCGAGCCTGCCTTCTTACCCTTTACGTCGAGAACGTCGATGTTAGCCATCTGGATTACGCTCCCTTAACTGCGTTGCGGACGAATACGAGCGATCCCTTAGGACCTGGAACAGCACCCTTTACTAGGAGTAGGCCGCGCTCAGCGTCTACACCGTGAAGAGTTAGGTTCAGAGTGGTAACGCGGTCGCTACCCATGCGGCCAGCCATGCGGGTGCCCTTGAAAACGCGTCCCGGGGTGGTGGTTGCACCGATCGAACCAGGCTTACGGTGGTTGCGGTGTGCACCGTGCGATGCAGCAACACCCGAGAAGCCGTGGCGCTTCATGTGACCTGCGAAGCCCTTACCCTTGCTGGTACCGACTACGTCGATCTTCGAGCCAACCTCTAGTAGGTCGACACCCAGCTCCTGACCAACTTCGTACGAGGTTGCGTCAGCGGTGCGGATTTCGGTTAGGTGACGGCGTGGAGCAACTCCAGCCTTAGCGAAGTGACCAGCGTCTGGCTGGTTTACCTTGCGAAGTTCGATGGCACCGTAAGCAACCTGAACGGCGTTGTAGCCATCGGTATCAACGGTCTTAACCTGGGTAACCAGGTTCGAGCCAGCTTCGATAACGGTAACTGGAATAAGACGGTTGTTTTCGTCCCATACCTGAGTCATGCCTAGCTTCTTACCGAGCAGGCCCTTAACAATCTTGTTTTCAGTAGACATTCTTGATCCTTAGAGCTTGATCTCGATGTTGACGTCCGCTGGAAGGTCGAGACGCATCAACGAGTCAACTGCCTTAGGAGTTGGGTCGATGATGTCGATTACACGCTTGTGGGTGCGCATCTCGAAGTGCTCGCGGCTGTCCTTGTACTTGTGAGGCGAACGGATTACACAAACCACGTTCTTCTCAGTAGGTAGAGGCACTGGGCCTACGACGGTCGCACCGGCACGGGTAACCGTGTCGACGATCTTGCGAGCCGAAGTGTCAATGACCTCGTGGTCATACGACTTAAGTCGAATGCGGATTTTCTGTGCCGCCATCTTGACTCTCTTTCGTTCACACCGATGGCCGTTTGGCCAGCGGACGTTGTTGTAGCACTACAAAAGTTGCACCACTGTTTATCTGTCAAATCCTCCGGAATGTCTTGCGACATGAACCCGGAGGGGTACTGCTTTACCCACCCACGCTGTCGGGCGTGTCGGCTAAAAACCGACATAAACGAACAACATTGAGTAGTTACATTTGTGTTCTTGCTGCGGCCGGACCCACTTTTTAGTGGTTCACACTGCCAGCAGTGAAGCGCGCAAGAGTGCGCGCAAATTTGCGAACTTATCAATCTTGGCACACTCGGGCGTGTCATTGCAACTTTTTGTTGCACCAATATCGACCCAAAATACACCTTCGGCGTGTCGCGTACTTCGGCTCTGTGACGCGGAGCCCTCGTGCACACGCGGTCGGGCGTTTCATGGCCTCGCCCGACACCCCACCAGTGCTCCCCTGGCAGCGTGCACCCGGAAACCAAAAAGGGCCTCAGCCGAAGCTGAGACCCTTTTTTGAATCTAGAAGTAAGAAGTCTTACTTGTTGATCTTGGTAACGGTTCCTGCACCTACGGTACGACCACCCTCACGGATAGCGAAGCGTAGACCCTCTTCCATAGCGATTGGCTGGATGAGCTCTACGGTCATCTCAGTGGTGTCGCCAGGCATAACCATTTCGGTACCTGCAGGAAGGGTGATAACACCGGTCACGTCAGTAGTACGGAAGTAGAACTGTGGACGGTAGTTAGCGTAGAACGGGTTGTGACGGCCACCCTCATCCTTCGAAAGGATGTAGACGTTTGCGTCGAAGTTGGTGTGAGGGGTGATCGAAGCAGGCTTGCAAAGAACCTGGCCACGCTCAACATCTTCACGCTTGGTTCCACGAAGTAGAACACCAACGTTTTCGCCGGCCTCTGCGTAGTCGAGAAGCTTGCGGAACATTTCGATACCGGTAACAGTGGTCTTCTGCTTGTCGCGGATACCAATGATTTCAACTTCGTCGTTAACGCGGATCTGACCACGCTCGACCTTACCGGTAACAACAGTTCCACGACCAGTGATGGTGAAGACGTCTTCAACTGGCATTAGGAATGGCTTGTCGGTGTCGCGCTGAGGTTCTGGAACGAACTCGTCAACTGCGTCCATAAGCTTTGCAACCGACTCGCCCCAAGTTGCGTCGCCTTCTAGGGCCTTTAGAGCCGAAACGCGTACAACTGGTGCGTCGTCGCCTGGGAACTCCTGGCTCGAGAGAAGGTCGCGGACCTCAACCTCAACGAGCTCTAGGATTTCTTCGTCGTCAACCATGTCGCTCTTGTTTAGAGCTACAACGATGTAAGGAACACCAACCTGGCGAGCTAGAAGAACGTGCTCGCGAGTCTGTGGCATAGGACCGTCGGTTGCTGCAACAACGAGGATTGCACCATCCATCTGAGCCGCACCGGTGATCATGTTCTTGATGTAGTCAGCGTGACCTGGAGCGTCTACGTGTGCGTAGTGGCGCTTCTCGGTCTGGTACTCAACGTGCGAGATGTTGATGGTAATACCGCGCTGCTTCTCCTCAGGGGAGTTGTCGATCTGGTCGAAAGCGTAGCTTGCGTTCAGTGATGGGTACTTGTCGTGAAGTACCTTGGTGATTGCCGCAGTCAGAGTCGTCTTACCGTGGTCAACGTGACCGATGGTACCGATGTTAACGTGCGGCTTGGTGCGCTCGAATTTCGCCTTAGCCATTTGGGTCCTCCTCAGGACTCGTAATAAATCATCGGACAGGGTTCTGCCCGAAGAGATTTTGGGTTGTTTTTATTTTACTTGTTTAAGCGGCTAGCCGTAAAACGACTATTCGCTCTTGTTCTTCTGTACGATCTCGTCCGCTACAGCCTTTGGTACTTCGGCGTAGGTTTCAAAGGTCATGGAGTAGACCGCACGGCCCGAAGTCTTCGAGCGGAGGTCTCCAACGTAACCGAACATCTCCGATAGTGGAACCAGGGCACGGACGACCTTGACGCCCGAAGCGTCTTCCATCGACTGAATCTGGCCACGACGTGAGTTCAAGTCACCGATTACGTCACCCATGTATTCCTCTGGGGTACGTACTTCAACAGCCATAAGTGGCTCTAGAAGAGTTGGCTGAGCTAGACGCGATGCTTCCTTGTAAGCGATCGAACCTGCAATCTTGAACGCCATTTCTGACGAGTCAACATCGTGGTACGCACCGTCAAGAAGGGTTGCCTTTACACCGACTACTGGGTAGCCAGCTAGGGTTCCAACCAACATTGCATCCTGGATACCGGCGTCAACCGATGGGATGTACTCGCGAGGAACGCGACCACCGGTAACGGCGTTTACGAACTCGTAAGTCTTCTCTTCGGTGACTTCCATTGGCTCAAGCTTGATCTGGATCTTTGCGAACTGACCCGAACCACCGGTCTGCTTCTTGTGGGTGTAGTCGTACTTGTCGACTGGACGCTTTAGAGTCTCGCGGTAGGCAACCTGTGGCTTACCAACGTTTGCCTCAACCTTGAACTCGCGACGCATACGGTCAACGAGGATGTCGAGGTGGAGCTCGCCCATACCCGAGATAACGGTCTGGCCGGTCTCGTGGTCGTGCTCAACGCGGAAGGTAGGGTCTTCTTCGGCTAGCTTCTGGATAGCTAGACCTAGCTTCTCCTGGTCAGCCTTGGTCTTTGGCTCGATAGCCACGTCGATAACTGGCTTCGGGAAGGTCATCGACTCTAGAACTACCTGGTTGTCTGGGTCACACAGGGTGTCTCCAGTGGTGGTGTCCTTTAGACCGATAACTGCGTAGATGTGACCAGCGGTTGCGCCGTCAACAGGGTTTTCCTTGTTGGCGTGCATCTGGAACATCTTGCCGATGCGCTCCTTGCGGCCCTTGGTCGAGTTGATGACCTGGGCGCCTGAGTCTACGTGACCCGAGTAAACGCGAACGTAGGTTAGACGACCGAAGAATGGGTGGGTCATAACCTTGAACGCTAGAGCCGAGAATGGGCCGTCTGCCTTTGGCTCGCGAACGATCTTCTCTTCTTCGTTGTTAGGGTTCGAGCCAACGATAGCTGGAACGTCTAGTGGCGAAGGTAGGAAGTCGATAACGGCGTCGAGCATAGGCTGAACACCCTTGTTCTTGAAGGCCGAGCCACAAAGAACTGGGTAGATCTCCGATGCGATGGTCATCTTGCGGATGGCCTTCTTGATTTCTGCAACGGTGATCTCTTCGCCGCCGAAGAACTTCTCCATAAGAGCGTCATCGGTCTCAGCAACGGTCTCAAGAAGTGCCTGACGGTACTCCTCAGCCTTGTCCTTTAGGTCTGCTGGGATCTCTTCGATGGTGTACTTTGCACCCATCTCAACGTCTCCACGCCAGGTCAGCGCGCGCATCTCGATTAGGTCGATAACACCTTCGAAGGTGCTCTCAGCACCGATTGGAAGCTGGATAACTAGTGGACGAGCACCTAGGCGCTTGATGATGGTGTCTACGGTGAAGTAGAAGTCTGCACCTAGCTTGTCCATCTTGTTTACGAAACAGATACGAGGAACGTCGTACTTGTCGGCCTGACGCCAAACGGTCTCAGACTGTGGCTCAACACCTTCCTTGCCGTCGAAGACAGCAACTGCACCGTCAAGAACACGAAGCGAACGCTCTACCTCAACGGTGAAGTCCACGTGTCCAGGGGTGTCAATGATGTTGATCTGGTTCTTGTTCCAGAAACAGGTGGTCGCAGCCGAGGTAATGGTGATACCGCGCTCCTGCTCCTGCTCCATCCAGTCCATGGTGGCTGCACCATCGTGCACCTCACCAATCTTGTGAGTGATACCGGTGTAGAACAGGATTCGCTCAGTGGTAGTGGTCTTACCAGCATCGATGTGAGCCATGATGCCGATGTTACGAACCTTGTTCAGGTCGGTGAGCACGTCTTGTGCCACGGTTCCTCCGTAAGTTTGAGAATGTTTCTAAAGAAATGAGTACATCCTCCTGTTGAACTCCAGGTTAAGAACCCGAAGTAACAGGAGGATGTTCGCTGATTACCAGCGGTAGTGTGCGAATGCCTTGTTCGACTCAGCCATCTTGTGAGTGTCTTCGCGACGCTTCACAGCTGCGCCGAGGCCGTTCGATGCGTCGAGGATCTCGTTCATCAAGCGGTCGGTCATGGTCTTCTCGCGGCGTGCCTTGGCGTACGAAACCAACCAGCGCATAGCGAGGGTGTTGGCACGGTGTGCCTTAACCTCGATAGGAACCTGGTAGGTCGAACCACCAACACGACGGCTGCGTACCTCGACGGTTGGACGGATGTTGTCCAGAGCCTTCTTTAGTAGTACGACTGCGTCTGCGCCGGCCTTGTCCTTAGCGCCCTCAAGAGCGCCGTAAACGATCTGCTCTGCGAGCGACTTCTTGCCGTCGAGAAGGATCTTGTTTACAAGCTGGGATACAACTGGCGAGCCGTATACAGGATCTGCTACGACTGGCTTCTTAGTTACTGGACCTTTGCGAGGCATTACTTACCCTTCTTTGCACCGTACTGGCTGCGAGCCTGCTTACGGTTCTTCACTGCCTGGGTGTCTAGTGCACCGCGGACGATCTTGTAGCGAACACCTGGGAGGTCCTTAACACGACCACCACGAACGAGCACCATCGAGTGCTCCTGGAGGTTGTGACCTTCACCCGGGATGTAGGCGGTTACTTCAATGCCGTTGCTGAGCTTGACACGTGCCACCTTGCGAAGAGCCGAGTTTGGCTTCTTAGGGGTGGTGGTGTACACACGGGTGCAAACACCGCGGCGCTGTGGGCTGGCCTTAAGCGCAGGTGTCTTGGTCTTGGTGACCTTAGCCGTGCGTCCCTTGCGGACCAACTGCTGAATTGTTGGCACTACTTCTCCTTGTTAGAGCCCGAGCTGAATAGCCCGGAGTTTTCTTGCTTGCAAGCATCGGTGCACAGTTACCAGAGCGGTAAAAAGTGCTACCAAATTTGTTTTGGGTGACCCGCCGAAGCGATTACGCTATTGCGGTCCTCGAGTGTGACTTAGCACACGCTCGGTTAAGCCTAGCGCAACACGCTCCGACGGGTCAAATGCTTTTATTAGTTATCTTCTGAACCTAGTTCGGCCGAGTCGCCTGCATAAGACTCGATCGAGGTGAAGCTTAGGTCAGTGTGACTAAAGGTGCTGTCGAAGTCGAAGTCATCGTTCGAAGCTGGGGCTGCCCAGATTCGGTTCGGGTACTTCTCGTTCTTGGCTTCTTCGGTTGCTTCCACAGCGATGTTGCGGTACTTGGCAAGGCCGGTACCAGCTGGGATGAGCTTACCGATGATGACGTTCTCCTTGAGGCCAACGAGCTTGTCGCTCTTGCGGTCCAGGGCTGCCTGAGTAAGAACTCGGGTGGTCTCCTGGAACGAAGCTGCCGACAGCCACGACTGCGCAGCCAGCGAAGCACGGGTCATACCCATAACTTCCTGACGAGCAGACGCTGGGCGCTTGCCGGTTGCAACAACTGCGCGGTTGGTCTTGGTGAACTTGACGCGGTCGATGATCTCACCTGGGAGCATGTCGGTCTCACCAGAGTCGATAACGGTAACCTTGCCGAGCATCTGACGAACAATAACCTCAAGGTGCTTGTCGTGCAGTGGAACACCCTGCGAACCGTAGATCGCCTGTACACCACGGATGATTTCGGCTGCGGCCTCGCGGGCACCCTTAACCATCAGAACCTCGTGAGGAATTGGAGTTCCGTCTACTAGGTAGTCTCCAGCGGCTACTACGTCGCCCTTCTCAACTAGCAGGTCATCCAAGTTGGAGACCGAAGTGATAGGTGCGAACGGCGATAGCTTCTTGAAGGTCTTGCTGGTGGTACGCGAGAACGAGTACTGGTTAGCGAGATCTAGAGCTTCCTTTTCGGCAGCCTCACCGTTTGGACGTACGTATACGTCGTACTTTGGCTGGCTTCCGGTGCCGGTTACCTCAACGATGTCGACGGTACCTGGCCAGAATGCCATAACGGCAACCTTGCCGGCCTGACGCCATCCAACACGAGCCTCTAGGAGGTCGGTAACACCGTTTAGACCCTGGGTGATGTCGTACGAGATCAGACGCTCAACACGAACCTTCTGACCACCGATCGACTTAAGGATTGTCTGCTTCTTAGCGTTCGATGCAGCACCACCGGTGTGGAAGGTACGCATGGTTAGCTGAGTACCAGGCTCACCGATCGACTGAGCAGCGATGATACCGATGGCCTCACCGAGCTCGACCTTGTCGCCGGTTGCAAGCGAGGTTCCGTAACATGCAGCACAAACGCCTTCTTCAGACTCACAGGTGAGAACTGAGCGAACGTTTACGGTCTCTAGACCCTTGTCCTTTAGAAGAGCTACTAGCTTGGCGTCGATAGCCTGGCCAGCCTTAGCAACGGTCTCCTTGCCAACGACTACATCGCTTAGCAGGTTACGGTGCAGGATCGATAGCTCTACTGCGTCGTCATCTAGTAGGTCCTTGTCGAGACCGCGGGTAGTGCCACAGTCGTCGATGCGAACGATTACATCCTGAGCGACGTCAACTAGACGACGGGTTAGGTAACCAGCAGCTGCAGTCTTCATCGCGGTGTCCGCGTTACCCTTACGGGCACCGGTTGCGTTAATGAAGTACTCGTTAGCGGTTAGACCTAGCAGGTAGTTACCCTTTACAGGCATCGGTGCGAAGTCACCAGACGAAGTGGTCACAGGACCACGCATACCGATGATCGAACGGATCTGTAGCCAGTTACCACGTGCACCCGAGGTAACCATCTTGTAGATGGCGTTGTCGGTTGGGATTGCTCCCTGCAGGGTGGTCTGTAGGTCGTTGGTCTGCTTGAACCAGAGTGCACCAAGCTTGTCGCGACGCTCGAGGTCAGAGATTAGACCGTTCTCGAACGACTCCTGAATCTTGGTGTGCTCCTTCTCCGAAGCCTTGATGGCGTCGGCGCGAAGAGCTTCAAACTCACCGTTGTCGAAGTTAGCGTCCGAAATCGACATCGAAACACCCGAACGGGTTGCCCACTTGAAACCAGCATCCTTGATGCGGTCAAGCGACTGAGCTACCTCTACGCGAGAGAAGTTCTCAACCATTTCGGTGATGATGCGGGTGATTTCCTTCTTGCCAACCTGGCCCTCGGTCCAAACGAAGCCCTCTGGAAGGGTCTCGCGGAACAGAGTGCGACCAAGGGTGGTGGTCTGGACCTCACCGTTGATGCGGATCTTAACCTCGGCACGAAGGTCGAGGAAGTTGCTGTCGAATGCCATCTGAGCTTCTGCAACGGTAGCGAAGGCCATGCCCTCACCCTTTGCGCCAGGCTTGTGCTCGGTCAGGTGGAACAGACCGATAATCATGTCCTGCGAAGGTACAGCAACCGGACGACCGTCCGATGGCTTCAGAATGTTGTTCGAAGCAAGCATGAGGATACGAGCCTCAGCCTGTGCCTCTACCGATAGCGGCAGGTGAACTGCCATCTGGTCACCATCGAAGTCGGCGTTGAACGCAGCACAAACGAGTGGGTGCAGCTGAATAGCCTTACCTTCAACCAGCTGTGGTTCGAAGGCCTGGATACCCAGACGGTGCAGGGTAGGTGCACGGTTTAGAAGTACAGGACGCTCGCGAATAACTTCTTCGAGAACACCCCAAACCTGTGGACGGCTGCGCTCAACCATACGCTTTGCGCTCTTGATGTTCTGAGCTAGGCCCAGGTCGACAAGACGCTTCATAACGAATGGCTTGAAGAGCTCGAGTGCCATCAGCTTTGGAAGACCACACTGGTGGAGCTTCAGCTGAGGACCAACAACGATAACCGAACGGCCCGAGTAGTCAACACGCTTACCAAGAAGGTTCTGACGGAAACGACCCTGCTTACCCTTTAGCAAGTCTGATAGCGACTTGAGGGCACGGTTACCGGTACCGGTAACTGCGCGGCCACGACGACCGTTGTCGAATAGTGCGTCAACGGCTTCCTGAAGCATACGCTTTTCGTTGTTCAGAATGGTCTGAGGAACTGCACCGAGGTCGATGAAGCGCTTTAGACGGTTGTTGCGGTTGATCACACGACGGTATAGGTCGTTGAGGTCTGAGGTTGCGAAGCGGCCACCGTCTAGCTGAACCATCGGACGGATCTCCGGTGGAAGAACTGGAAGCACATCTAGAACCATGCTGGTTGGTGCAGTCACGCTGTTGATGAATGACTGAACTACCTTGAGGCGCTTGATTGCCTGGGTCTGCTTTGCACCCTTGGTGGTCTCGATCTCGGCGCGAAGCTTTGCAGCCTCACCGTCGAGGTCGAAGTCTGCTAGAACCTGCTGAACAGCCTCTGCACCGATCGATAGATCGAAGTAGTCGCCGTACTGGTAAGCAAACGCGTCGAAGATGTCGTCGTTCTGAACTAGATCGCCGGTCTTGACGGTCAAGAACATGCGCCATGCCAACTGCTCGCGCTGAAGGCTGTCGCGACGCTCACGACGCGAGTACTCGCGAACGATCTTGTCGGTCTTCTTCTTGAACTCGCTTAGAAGGCGCTTGATTTCCTTCTCAGCTGCTGCATCGCGAACGACTGGAGCGTCGGTCTCGGTTGCTTCAGAAGCGGTCTTGCCCTTGCCGTTGAAGTAACCCTCTGGGTTCTTCTCTTCGGCTGCGATGAGCTGCTCAACGTCCTTAGCGAATGCTGCGTCGACCCAAACTGGAACTTCCCAGAGCTTGTCTGCAGGCTGAAGAACTAGGCCGTGGCCAGCAAGGGCCGCAACTTCGTCGCCAGCAACTTCAAGAATCTCGCGCTCGCGGTCTTCAAGAATTGCGCGGACACGCTGGATGTAGTCCTCGCGGACCATTGGGTAGTCTTCGGTCTTGTCTAGCTCGTGAACACCCATAACGCGGTAAGCCGCGAAGTAGATGATCTTCTCAAGGTCCTTTGGAGCCATGTTGAGCAAGTAGCCCAGACGGCTTGGAACACCCTTGAAGTACCAGATGTGGGTTACAGGAGCCGCTAGCTCGATGTGACCCATGCGCTCACGACGAACGCTCGACTTGGTTACCTCTACACCACAGCGCTCACAAACGATGCCCTTGAAGCGGACACGCTTGTACTTGCCACAGGAGCATTCCCAGTCCTTGGTAGGGCCGAAGATCTTCTCACAGAAGAGTCCGTCCTTCTCAGGCTTGAGAGTGCGGTAGTTAATGGTCTCAGGCTTCTTTACTTCACCGTGTGACCAAGAGCGAATGTCGTCGGCGGTTGCAAGGCCAACGCGGAGTGCGTCGAAGTTTTCAACTTCCATGATTTTCCTTTATTCCTAAATCTCTTAGCCGGGGCTTAGTTGTACTCGGTGAATTCGTTGTCGAGCGATGAGCTCTCGTTGCGGGAGAGGTTGATGCCGAGCTCTTCCTGAGCGCGGTCACTCTCGTCGCGGTCTTCCTCGCGGAGGGCCACAACTTCGCCAGCAGCGTTGAGAACCTCAACGTTGAGAGCTAGCGACTGCATTTCCTTGGCAAGAACGCGGAAGGACTCAGGAATACCTGGGGCCTGGATGTTCTCACCCTTAACAATCGCCTCGTAAGTCTTTACACGACCGGTAATGTCGTCCGACTTGATGGTTAGAAGTTCCTGAAGGGTGTGTGCAGCACCGTAGGCCTGCAGTGCCCAAACTTCCATTTCACCGAATCGCTGACCACCGAACTGAGCCTTACCACCTAGTGGCTGCTGAGTAATCATCGAGTAAGGACCGGTTGAACGAGCGTGGATCTTGTCGTCTACAAGGTGGTGCAGCTTCAGCACGTACATGTAACCAACCGAGATGTCCTCTGGGAATGGTTCGCCCGAACGGCCGTCGAATAGCTGAGCCTTACCCTTTTCCGAAACCAGACGCTTACCGTCGCGGTTTGGAAGGGTGCTGCCTAGCAGACCAACAACTTCGTCCTTGCTTGCGCCGTCGAAGATTGGGGTTGCGACCTTGGTGCCAGGTGCGCCTTCGCGCATCTCTTCAACAAGTTCCTTAGCCCACTTAGCTGCGCCTTCAACCTTCCAACCCTGGCTGGCAATCCAACCTAGGTGGGTCTCAAGTACCTGACCGAAGTTCATACGACCAGGAATACCTAGTGGGTTTAGAACTACGTCGACTGGAGTACCGTCGGCGAGGAATGGCATGTCTTCAACAGGAAGGATCTTAGAAATAACACCCTTGTTACCGTGACGACCAGCAAGCTTGTCACCTTCGGTGATCTTACGCTTCTGTGCGATGTGGACTACTACGCGGTGGTTTACGCCAGCGCCTAGGTCGTCGCCATCGTTCTCAGCGTCGAAGACCTTAACACCGATGACGGTACCCTGCTCACCGTGTGGAACCTTGAGCGAGGTGTCGCGAACTTCGCGGCTCTTCTCGTTGAAGATTGCACGGAGCAGACGCTCTTCGGCCGAAAGCTCGGTCTCACCCTTAGGGGTTACCTTACCTACGAGGATGTCGCCAGGGCGAACCTCTGCACCGATGCGGATGATGCCGCGCTCGTCGAGCTGCGCCAGCGATTCCTGCGAAACGTTTGGTAGGTCGGCGGTGATTTCTTCCTTACCGAGCTTGGTGTCGCGGGCGTCAACTTCGTACTCTTCGATGTGAATCGACGAGAGAGTGTCGTCCTTAACCAAGTTCTGGCTGAGGATGATCGCGTCTTCGAAGTTGTGACCTTCCCAAGGCATGAACGCTACGAGGAGGTTCTTACCTAGAGCTAGTTCACCGTTTTCGGTAGCTGGACCGTCTGCAAGAACATCGCCGGCCTCAACGCGGTCGCCAACATTGACGATTGCGCGCTGGTTGATTGCGGTGCCCTGGTTCGAGCGCTCAAACTTGCGAAGGGTGTAAGCCTTGTAGCCGCCCTTGTCGTTAGCAATGGTGATCACGTCTGCGTCAACATCGTGAACAACACCGGCTTCATCGGTTACAAGAACTGCACCCGAGTCGATAGCCGCAACGCGCTCCATACCGGTACCTACATATGGGCTCTCGCTGCGAAGCAGTGGAACTGCCTGACGCTGCATGTTTGCACCCATAAGTGCACGCGACGAGTCGTCGTGCTCAAGGAACGGAATAAGCGAGGTCGAAACCGAAGCCAACTGACGAGGCGAGATGTCGACGTAGTCGACGTCTTCCGCAGCAGTCTCAACAACGTCGCCGCGGTAACGTGCGATAACACGCTTGGTGGCGAAGGTCTTGTCGGCGTTTAGCGAAACGTCTGCACCGGCGATGGTCTTGCCGTTTTCTGCAGCTGCGTCTAGGTACTCAATGGTGTCTGAGACCTTGCCGTTTACTACCTTGCGGTAAGGGGTTTCGATGAAGCCGAAGGTGTTGATGCGTGCGTATGCAGTTAGCGAACCGATAAGACCAATGTTTGGACCTTCTGGGGTTTCAACTGGACACATGCGACCGTAGTGCGATGGGTGTACGTCACGTACCTCCATCTGAGCGCGCTCACGCGCAATACCACCAGGACCAAGGGCCGATAGACGGCGCTTGTGAGCAAGACCGGCAAGCGGGTTGTTCTGGTCCATGAACTGCGATAGCTGGCTAGCACCGAAGAACTCCTTGATAGCCGACACCACTGGGCGAAGGTTGATCAGGGTCTGTGGGGTGATTGCCTCGATGTCCTGAGTCGACATGCGCTCGCGGACAACGCGCTCCATACGGCTTAGACCGATACGGATCTGGTTCTGGATTAGTTCGCCAACCGAGCGGATACGACGGTTCGAGAAGTCATCGATGTCGTCCGAGCTAACAGCGATAGTGCTCTTCTTACCAGCAAGCTGGAGGTCGAACTCTAGGCGTGCGTTGCTTGCCGAAGCGTTGTTCTTGATCGATAGGTCGAATAGAAGTAGGTACTTCAGGGTTGCGACTACGTCGTTGAGGGTCAGGGTGGTTGCGTCTGCAGCCTCGTTGATGCCCAACTTACGGTTTAGCTTGTGACGACCAACCTTTGCGAGGTTGTAGCGCTTGTGGTCGAAGTAGGTGCTCTTTAGCCACTGCTCAGAAACTTCAGCACCGGCCTGCTCGCCACGGACCTTGCGGTAGAGCTCGCGAAGAGCGTCTTCCTTGGTCACGATTGGGGTAGCGAATACCTTGCTCTTGTCGTAAGCGAGAGTGTTCTCGATTAGGTCGATGTCGTACTCCCAGCTTGGAGCACCCTTCTCAACCGACGACTTGATGTCTGCGAACTCGGCGCGGATCTGCTCTTCGGTTAGACCAAGAGCCTTTAGGAAGATGGTTGCCGAAACCTTGGTCTTGCGGTCTACCTGAACCTGAAGGATTGGCTGGCCGAAGCGAGCAACAGGCTTGCGGTCGTCCTTTACCCACTCGGTTAGGAACTCTAGGTACGAACCACGGCTAGGGATGATCTGAGCCTTGTTGTTGCGAACGTCGAGGTTACCGGTGGTGTTGGTCGATACCGAGAAGTACACACCAGGCGAACGGACAAGCTGCGATACAACAACGCGCTCGGTTCCGTTGATAACGAAGGTGCCCTTCTCAGTCATAACTGGGAAGTCGCCCATGAATACGGTCTGCGACTTGATTTCACCGGTGCCGATGTTGATGAACTCGGCCTTGATGTACATCGGACGGGTGTAGCTCTTACCCTTTTCCTTGCACTGCTCAGGGGTGAACTGTGGGTCGTCTAGCGAAGGCTCCATGAACGCGAGCTCCATCTTGGCGTCCTGCGAGCCAGAGGTGGAGTCGGTGATTGGGGAGATCTCCTCGAAGATCTCCTCGAGGCCGGTCTTAGCATCCGGGCCGGCGATCTTGCGCCAGGCGTCGGTGCCGATTAGCCATTCAAAGCTTTCGGTTTGCAGCTGCAGCAGATCTGGAACCGCAATTGGTTCCTTAACCTTCGCAAAGGAAGGGCGCTGGGCCGATCGGTCATTCTTTAAGGTCTTAGCGTTTTTCGCAGCCAAAGAAAATCCCTCCAAGGGCATGTAACTCTAGGGTGAGTGGATGGGAGATCGCGCCCGTATAAATGTCGCCGAAATATGCGACACCGCACCGACCACCATATGAGGGCGCGAATAGGGAGCAAACCTCAACTCTATAACGATTTGGGTGAGGTTGTAAACAATTTTTCTAAGGTTGTGGTATTCCACGCGAAAAATCCGATAAAAGCATCGGATCTTGAGAAAAACTTGTGATTCGGAGCCCTAGCAGCCGGTGATGTAGGCGTTGATTTTCTCCGCCCACTCTTCCGCATCGGCCACACCGATGACCAAGCGGTCGTATGAATTCCCGCTCAGATTCACCTGCAAAACCTGCTCTTTGCGCTTCCAGCAGACGAACGCCTTGTCGCCCTTCTTGATGTAGGTGCCGGCAACCATGAGGCCCGGTGCACCGAGGCCTGGCACGCGAATGCCGAGGTTTGCCCAAAAGTTCTTGCCGAGGACCTCCGCGCCGGTGATCTGGCTTAGCGGAACCTCGATTTGGCTCTTGAAAGCGCCCATCGCCTCGCCCAGCGACATAGTGACGGCGAGCTGCTTGGCATCGATGTTAAGTGTTGGCATATCTAAAGTATGCACCCGCGAGTGAATGCACCCGTTTAGGCCTCTCGAATTATTCGGGAAGGCCCTTGAGGGTCAGGGGACTTGACTGCCTAGTGGCTCGCGCGCTTTGGCAGCACGAACGAAACCGCTGCGAAAAGCACAAGCAAAATCAGCTGAACGATGAGCGCGTTGCGGAAACCGGCATCGGCCTGACCCTGGGTGGCAAAGCTGAAGAATACGGTTCCGAAGATTGCCACACCAACCGAGGAAGACACCGACTGAACTGCCGAAAGTACGCCGCTGGCCGAGCCGCTCTGACTCTGGTCGACGGTGGACAGGATGGTGTCGAATACCGGCGCGGCGATTAGACCAGTTCCGATACCAGAAACAACTAGCGCCGGAACCATCTGCCAGATGGTGAAGTTGGAGAGCGAAGGAACCGCGGCAGTCATGAGAATGACACCGAGGAGCTGAACTACCGCACCGATCTGGAGGGTGTAACGGCCGCCAATCTTGTCGGCAAGGAATGCGCCGCTGATGGTTCCACCGATTGCCGAGCCAAGCGCGATTGGGATGTTGCCGAGGCCCGCCTGAGCAGAGGTGAAACGTTCGCCGAACTGCAGGAACAGACTGAGAATGAGGTAAACACCGGTAAAGCCGGCGAAGTAA
>Ga0228703_1000449_pt1 | contig 30897 bp, 28 predicted proteins | sample McNCre217_Aug_MG_3_FD_178020 | JGI IMG/M metagenome (GOLD analysis project Ga0228703, IMG submission 178020) | Freshwater microbial communities from McNutts Creek, Athens, Georgia, United States - 29-17_Aug_MG | ecosystem: Environmental > Aquatic > Freshwater > Creek | place: USA: Georgia...
GCCACGAATTTGAACACCACATCACGCACAAGACCTGCATGGTCCCGGCGTACGTTTGACGGATAAGTGCCATGATTGAAATCGAACTCGACGGTAAAAAGGTAGAGGTCCAAGAAGGCTGCATGGTGATGCATGCGGCCGAGAAGGCCGGTACCTACATTCCGCATTTTTGCTATCACAAGAAACTCAGCATCGCCGCCAACTGCCGCATGTGCTTGGTCGATGTGGAGAAGGCTCCTAAGCCCATGCCCGCTTGCGCCACGCCCGTGACGCAAGGCATGGTGGTTCGCACCAAGAGCGAACGCGCCATCAAGGCTCAACAGTCGGTGATGGAGTTCTTGCTCATCAACCACCCGCTGGATTGCCCGATTTGCGACCAAGGCGGTGAGTGCCAGTTGCAAGACTTGGCGGTGGGCTATGGTGGCACCACCTCACGCTACGAAGAAGAAAAACGTGTCGTGAATCCCAAGGACGTCGGTCCTTTGGTCAGCATGCAAGAGATGAGCCGCTGTATCCAATGCACACGTTGCGTGCGCTTTGGCCAAGAGGTGGCGGGCATCATGGAATTGGGCATGTCCCACCGTGGTGAGCATGCACAGATTGAAACCTTTGTGGGTCAATCGGTGGACTCGGAATTGTCGGGCAACATGATCGACATCTGCCCCGTGGGTGCCTTGACCAGCAAGCCTTTCCGTTACAGCGCACGTACCTGGGAATTGGGCCGCCGCAAGTCGGTCAGCCCGCACGATGCCACCGGCGCCAACCTGATTGTTCAAGTCAAGAACAACAAGGTCATGCGCGTGGTGCCGTTGGAAAACGAAGACGTCAACGAATGCTGGATTGCTGACCGTGACCGTTTCAGCTACGAAGCCTTGGACAGTGCGGACCGTTTGACCTCGCCCATGCTCAAGCAAGGCGGCGAATGGAAAGAAGTCGACTGGCAAACCGCCCTCGAATACGTGGCCAACGGCCTGCAAGGCGTCAAAGCCCAGCACGGTGCGCAAGCCATTGGCACCTTGGCCAGCCCACACAGCACCGCTGAAGAGCTGTACTTGGCCGCGAGCCTGACACGCGGCTTGGGCAGCCAAAACATCGACACACGTTTGCGCGCTGCAGACTTCCAGCATGCGGGCAAAGCCCGTTGGTTGGGCACTTCGGTGGCCTCGCTCTCCACGCTGCAACGTGCGTTGGTGATTGGTTCTAACGTGCGCAAAGACCAACCTTTGTTGGCCCAACGTCTGCGCCAAGCCGTGCGCAACGGTGGCAAGGTCAATGCCTTGAACGCCCACGCCTACGACTGGGCCATGCCGGTGGCCAATACCCTGGTGGCGGATGCCGCCCATTGGGTGCAAGCCTTGGCCGACATCGCAGCGGCCGTGGGTGCCATCACCGGTGTTGCCTCTCCTGTGGCAGGCAATGCCAACGGTGCAGAAGCACGAGCCATCGCCAAGTCATTGACCGGCGGCGAGCGCAAAGCGATTTTGTTGGGTAACGCAGCGGCGCATCACGCCAAAGCGTCGAGCTTGCTGAGCTTGGCCAACTGGATTGGTGCCCAAACCGGCGCCACCGTGGGTTACCTCGGCGAAGCGGCCAACACCGTGGGCGCCCAGGTCGTAGGCGCTTTGCCTACAGCGGGTGGTCTGCACGCGGGTCTAATGTTGACAGGTGGCTTGAAGGCGGTGGTGTTGTTGAACACCGAACCCGCCTTTGACGCGGCCAACGGTGCAGCGGCTGCACACGCCATCGGCCAAGCCGAGATGGTGGTGACCTTGTCACCCTTCAAGGCCAATATGGACATCAGCGATGTGCTCCTGCCCATCTCACCCTTCACCGAAACAGCGGGCACCTTCATCAACACCGAAGGTCGCGTGCAAAGCTTCCACGGTGTGGTCAAGCCTTTGGGCGAAACACGTCCAGCCTGGAAAGTCTTGCGCGTGTTGGGCTCGATGCTCCATGTGCCAGGCTTCGACTTCGAGACCATCGAAGATGTGCGTGCCAAAGCGATTCCTGCCGATGTGCACGCTGTGTTGTCCAACACATGCACTGCCAGCGTGGATGTCAGCCCAGCGGCAGGGCAGCCTGCCACGGCGGCGATTTACCAACTCGACAGCTTGGTGCGTCGCGCACCATCGTTGCAGCTCACGGCTGACGCGAAGCAAGCTTCGGTTGATACCAAGGGAGGTCTGTGATGGTTGACAACATTTACAACGCAGGCTTTGGCTTGTTGTCCGATGTGTGGTGGACCACACTGGCTTGGCCCGTTCTGTGGGCCTTGCTCAAGATCGTGGCCGTGCTCTTGCCTTTGCTCGGATGCGTGGCTTACCTGACCTTGTGGGAGCGCAAGGCCATTGGTTACACCCAAATCCGCAAGGGCCCCAACCGCACAGGTCCTGGTGGTTTGTTGCAGCCGATCGCTGACGCGCTCAAGCTGTTGACCAAAGAGATCATCATCCCCACCCAAGCCTCTACAGGTTTGTTCTTGTTGGGCCCCATCATGACCATCATGCCCGCGCTGGCGGCTTGGGCTGTGATTCCATTTGGTCCCGACGTCGCCTTGGCGAACGTCAATGCCGGTTTGTTGTTCTTGATGGCCATCACCTCCTTGGAGGTGTACGGCGTGATCATCGCGGGCTGGGCCTCGAACTCCAAGTACGCGTTCTTGGGCGCCATGCGCGCATCGGCGCAGATGGTGAGCTACGAAATCGCGATGGGCTTTTGCTTTGTGATCGTGTTGATGACGTGCAACAGCTTGAACATGACCGACATTGTGATGAGCCAAGCCAAAGGCAGCATGGCTGATGCGGGTTTGAATTTCTTGTCTTGGAACTGGTTGCCTTTGTTGCCCGTGTTCTTGATTTACTTCATCTCCGGTTTGGCTGAAACCAACCGTCACCCGTTTGACGTGGTGGAAGGTGAGTCAGAAATTGTGGCCGGCCACATGATCGAGTACTCGGGCATGTCGTTCGCCATGTTCTTCTTGGCTGAATACGCCAACATGATCTTGGTGTCCATGTTGTCCGTGGTGATGTTCTTGGGCGGCTGGTTGTCACCCATCGACAACGCCTTGTTCAACGCCATCCCTGGCTGGATTTGGTTAGGTATCAAGACCTTTGTGGTCGTGACCATGTTCTTGTGGGTGCGTGCCACGTTCCCACGTTATCGCTATGACCAAATCATGCGCTTGGGTTGGAAGGTGTTCATTCCCGTGACCTTGGTTTGGTTGTTGGTGGTGGGTGTTTGGATTCAAACACCTTGGAATATCTGGAATTAAGTCATGACCACAACTACACATTCCGCTCCATTCTCGTTGCGCGACTTTTTGTCGAGCTTCCTTTTGACCGAGCTGTTCAAAGGCATGGCCCTGACCGGCAAGTACATGTTCTCGCGCAGCATCACCATCCAGTTCCCGGAAGAGAAGACACCTTTGTCTCCACGCTTTCGTGGCTTGCATGCCTTGCGCCGTTATGAGAACGGCGAAGAGCGTTGCATTGCCTGCAAACTGTGCGAAGCCGTGTGCCCCGCCATGGCCATCACCATCGAGTCGGACCAACGTGCGGACGGCAGCCGTCGCACCACCCGCTATGACATCGATTTGACCAAGTGCATCTTCTGCGGTTTCTGCGAAGAGAGCTGCCCGGTCGATTCGATTGTTGAAACCCACATCTTTGAGTACCACGGCGAAAAGCGCGGTGATTTGTATTTTACCAAAGAGATGTTGTTGGCAGTGGGCGACCGCTACGAACCCGAAATCGCAGCCAACAAAGCTGCGGACGCCAAATACCGTTGAAAGATTTGATGATGGACGTACTTATGGATGTGAAGTCGGCTCTTTTCTACGCCTTCTCAGCAGTCTTGCTGTTTGCGGCTTTCCGCGTCATCACGGCGCGCAATCCCGTGCACGCGGCGCTGTACTTGGTCTTGGCATTTTTCCAAGCCTCCGGCGTGTGGATGCTGCTGCAAGCGGAATTCCTCTCCATCGCGCTCGTGCTCGTGTACGTGGGCGCGGTGATGGTGTTGTTCTTGTTTGTGGTGATGATGTTGGACATCAACATCGACAGCATTCGCCAAGGCTTTTGGAAACACTTTCCGCTGGCCGCCACGATGGGCGCTGTGATTGCGCTGGAGTTGGCCGCTGTGTTGTTGGGTGGTTTTCGCATCAGCGAACCCCACAAACCAGCGGTAACGCAGCTGGTAATGCCTGCTGCTGTGTCCGCGCCTGCAAACGCGGCATCGTCGGCCGTTGACGCGGCCTCTGCTGCTTTGCAAGTCGCTTCTGCGCCTGCTGCGGATGTGGGCCATGTGGTGGTGGCACAAGTCTCCAACACCAAAGAGCTGGGCGTGTTGTTGTACACCCAGTATCTCTACCCCGTGCAAGTAGCTGCGCTGATCTTGTTGGTGGCCTTGATTGCAGCCATTGCCTTGACCCTGCGCGCACGCAAAGACAGCAAATACCAAAACCCGGCAGACCAGGTGCGTGTCAAAGCACGTGACCGCGTCACCGTGGTGAAGATGGCAGCGGTGAAGCCACCCGTCGCACCCGCCGCCGAAGAGGAGAAATCAGCATGAGCATCACCTTAGGCCATTACCTCACCTTGGGTGCGATTTTGTTCGCGCTCTCCGTGACCGGTATTTTCTTGAACCGCAAAAACCTGATCGTCTTGTTGATGGCGATTGAGCTGATGCTGCTCGCGGTCAATATGAACTTCGTGGCGTTCTCGCACTACCTGGGCGACTTGAACGGTCAAATCTTTGTGTTCTTCATCTTGACCGTGGCGGCTGCAGAGTCGGCCATCGGTTTGGCGATTCTGGTCCAGTTGTTCCGCAACAAGTCCAGCATCAATGTGGACGAACTCAACACGCTCAAGGGTTAACAGATCATGTCTCAAACCCTTCACGCTTCTACATTGCTGGCTGTGCCTTTGGCGCCGCTGGTCGGTTCCACCCTGGCCGGTTTGTTCGGCACCCGCTTTGGCGGTAACTGGATTGGCCGTCGTCTGACCCACACCTTGACCATTCTGGGTGTGTTCGTGGCCTTCGTGTTGTCTGCCATGACGCTGCAAAGCGTTGCCCTGGACGGCGCACGCTTCAACGAAACCCTCTACACCTGGATGGTGGTGGGTGACTTGAAGATGGAAATTGGTTTCCTCATCGACGGCCTGACCGCCATGATGATGTGCGTCGTGACCTTTGTGTCCTTGATGGTTCACCTCTACACCATTGGTTACATGGAAGAGGACGAGGGCTACAACCGTTTCTTCTCTTACATCTCCTTGTTCACCTTCTCCATGTTGATGCTTGTGATGAGCAACAACATGCTGCAACTCTTCTTCGGTTGGGAAGCGGTGGGCTTGGTGTCGTACCTGCTGATCGGTTTTTGGTTCAACAAACCCACGGCCATCTTCGCCAACATGAAGGCTTTCTTGGTCAACCGCGTGGGTGACTTCGGCTTCATCTTGGGCATTGGTTTGATCGCGGCTTATGGCGGCACCTTGAACTACACCGAAGCCTTTGCCAAAGCAGGGGAGTTGGGCGCGCTCACCTTCCCAGGTACCGATTGGATGCTGGTGACCGTGATCTGTATCTGCCTGTTCATCGGCGCGATGGGCAAGTCGGCGCAGTTCCCACTGCATGTGTGGTTGCCTGACTCCATGGAAGGCCCCACCCCCATCTCCGCGCTGATTCACGCAGCGACCATGGTGACGGCCGGCATCTTCATGGTGACTCGCATGTCGCCTTTGTTTGAGTTGTCAGACACGGCCTTGAACTTCATCTTGGTCATCGGTGCTATCACCGCCTTGTTCATGGGTTTCTTGGGCCTGATTCAAAACGACATCAAGCGCGTCGTGGCGTATTCCACCTTGTCGCAACTCGGTTACATGACCGTGGCCTTGGGTGCATCGGCTTACTCGGTGGCTGTGTTCCACCTGATGACTCATGCGTTCTTCAAAGCGTTGTTGTTCCTCGGTGCGGGTTCGGTCATCATGGGCATGCACCACAACCAAGACATCCGTTGGATGGGCGGCGTGCGCAAGTACATGCCCATCACTTGGATCACTTCCTTGTTGGGTTCACTGGCTCTGATTGGTACACCGTTCTTCTCGGGCTTTTATTCCAAAGACAGCATCATCGAAGCGGTGGCTGAAAGCCATTTACCCGGTGCAGGCTTTGCGCACTTTGCTGTGTTGGCGGGTGTGTTTGTGACGGCCTTCTATTCGTTCCGCATGTACTTCCTTGTGTTCCACGGTGAAGAGCGTTACGACCAAAACCCCGATGCCCACCACGATGACCACCATGGTCACGACGACCATGGGCATGACCACGGTCCTCACGAGTCGCCCTGGGTGGTGACGGTGCCTTTGCTGTTGCTGGCCATTCCTTCGGTGGTGATTGGTTATCTGACGATTGACCCGCTGTTGTACGGCGAGTTCTTCAAAGACGCGATCTTCATCAACGCCGACAAGCACCCCGTGATGCACGAGTTGGCCCATGAGTACCACGGCGCTGTGGCCATGGCCTTGCACGCCTTCAGCACGGCACCGTTCTGGTTGGCCTTGGCCGGTGTGGCATCGTCTTACTACATGTACATGATCAACCCCGCTGTGCCTGCGGCGATCAAACGTGTGTTCCATCCGCTCTATGTCTTGTTTGAGAACAAGTACTACATGGACTGGATCAACGAAAACATCTTGGCCCGTGGCGCACGCGCTTTGGGCACCGGCCTGTGGAAGGGCGGCGACCAAACCATCATCGAAGGTGGTGTGGTGAATGCCTCCTGGAAACTGGTGGGTTGGGTGTCAACGCTCACGCGTCAGCTGCAGTCGGGCTACCTCTACAACTATGCCTTGGTGATGATCTTGGGTATGTTCGTGCTGATGACTTGGTTCGTCTGGCTCAAATAAGGAGAATAAAAAATGGGTTTATTGAGCCTTGCCATTTGGACGCCAATTCTGTTTGGCGTCGTGTTGTTGGCCCTGGGTCGTGACGAACATGCCAAGACCGTGCGTTGGATTGCACTGATCGGTGCGCTGGTCAGCTTGGCCGTCACACTGCCGTTGTACAGCGGCTTTGATGTCAGCAGCTCGGCCATGCAGTTTGTCGAGAAAGCCCCTTGGATTGACCGCTTCAATGTGTTCTACAACCTGGGCGTAGACGGCTTGTCGCTGTGGTTTGTTTTGTTGACGGCTTTCATGACCGTGATTGTGGTGATCGCGGGTTGGGAAGTGATCACCGAGCGCGTGAACCAATACATGGGCGCGTTCCTGATTTTGAGCGGCTTGATGATTGGCGTGTTCAGCGCCATCGACGGCATGCTGTTTTATGTGTTCTTTGAAGCCACGCTGATCCCGATGTACCTGATCATCGGGATCTGGGGTGGTCCTAACAAAATCTATGCAGCGTTCAAGTTCTTCTTGTACACCTTGCTCGGTTCGTTGTTGATGCTGATTGCCTTGATCTACCTGTACACCCAATCGGGTGGCAGCTTTGACTTGGCCACTTGGCACAAGCTCCCCTTGGCAGCCAATGCGCAAACTTTGTTGTTCTTTGCCTTCTTCGCTGCGTTCGCAGTGAAAGTGCCCATGTGGCCTGTGCACACCTGGTTGCCTGATGTGCACGTGGAAGCGCCCACCGGTGGTTCTGCTGTGCTGGCCGCGATCATGTTGAAGCTCGGTGCCTATGGCTTCTTGCGCTTCTCGCTGCCCATCGCCCCCGATGCGGCCCGTGAATTTGCGTGGCTCATGATTGCCTTGTCCTTGGTGGCCGTGGTCTATGTGGGCTTGGTGGCCATGGTGCAAGAAGACATGAAGAAGCTGGTGGCTTATTCATCGGTGGCCCACATGGGTTTTGTCACCTTGGGTTTTTTCATCTTCAACGACATCGGTGTCTCAGGCGCTTTGGTGCAAATGATTGCCCACGGCTTTGTGTCTGGCGCCATGTTCTTGTCCATTGGTGTCTTGTACGACCGCATGCACTCCCGTGAAATCGCCAGCTACGGTGGCGTGGTCAACACCATGCCCAAGTTTGCCGCCTTTGCCTTGCTGTTTGCCATGGCCAACTGCGGTTTGCCAGGCACCGCAGGTTTTGTCGGTGAGTGGATGGTGATTTTGGGTGCCATCAAATACAACTTCTGGATTGGCTTTACCGCCGCTTCGGCCTTGATCTTTGGCGCCGCCTACACCTTGTGGATGGTCAAGCGCGTGTACTTGGGCCCTGTGGCCAACGACCACGTCAAAGCGTTGGAAGACATCAACAGCCGCGAGTTCTTGATGTTGGCCTTGCTGGCGATTGCTGTCTTGGCCATGGGTGTGTTCCCCAAGCCTTTCACCGATGTGATGGATGTGTCCGTGGCTGATTTGCTCAAGCACGTGGCCATCTCTAAGTTGCCCCAATAAAGAGGGATAGACCCCATGATTGAAAAATTCAACCTCGCCGCGCTGTACCCCGAGCTGTTGTTGCTGGTGATGACGATGGTCATTGCGATGCTCGACTTGTTCGTCACATCGCCACGCCGTACCCTGACGTATGTCCTGTCCTTGTTGACCATGGGTGTGGTGGCTGTGTTGCAAGCGCACGATGCCAGCAGCGGCACCACGGTGTACAGCTTTGGCAATATGGTGGTGTCTGACCCCATGGGCAACTGGCTCAAGTGCTTCTCCACCTTGGCTGTGTTTGTGACCGTGGTGTACGGTCGCCCTTACGCGATTGACCGCGACATGCTCAAACACGGGGGCGAGTTGTTCACCCTGGGTCTGTTTGCGCTGGTGGGCATGTACGTCATGATCTCGGGCAACAACTTCCTCGTGCTGTACCTCGGCGTCGAATTGCTGGCGCTGTCCAGCTATGCCTTGGTGGCCTTGCGTCGTGACAGTGCCACCGCTTCTGAAGCGGCCATGAAGTACTTTGTCTTGGGTGCCTTGGGCAGTGGCTTCTTGCTCTATGGCATGTCCATGCTCTACGGCGCCACCGGTTCGTTGGACATCAGCACGGTGTTCAAGGCCGTGTCTTCCGGTCAGATCAACCACAAGGTGTTGGTGCTTGGCTTGGTGTTTGTGGTGTGTGGTTTGGGCTTCAAGTTTGGCGTGGTGCCATTCCACATGTGGGTACCTGATGTGTACCAAGGCGCCCCCACGGTGGTGACCTTGATGATCGGTGGCGCCCACAAGCTGGCGGCGTTTGCGATGACCATGCGCTTGTTGGTGGAAGGCTTGTTGCCCTTGGCCATCGACTGGCAGCAAATGTTGATCGTGTTGTCTGTGGCTTCGTTGCTGATTGGTAACTTGGCCGGTATTGCACAAACCAACCTCAAACGCATGATTGCGTTCTCCACCATTTCTCAAATGGGTTTTGTGCTGATTGGCTTGTACTCAGGTGTGGTCAACGGCAACACCGCTGCCGCTGCGAATGCCTACAGCTCGGCCATGTTCTATGTGGTCACTTACGTGCTCACCACACTGGCGGTGTTCGGCATCATCATGTTGCTGGCACGTGAAGGCTTTGAGAGCGAAGAAATCGCTGACTTTGCCGGCCTCAACCAACGCAGCCCCTTGTATGCAGGCGTGATGGCCTTGTGCATGTTCTCATTGGCCGGTGTGCCACCCATGGTGGGCTTTGCTGGCAAATTGTCGGTGTTGCAAGCCCTGGTGGCCTCTGACCAACCCGGCGCCATCGCTTTGGCGACCTATGCCGTGATGATGTCCTTGTTGGCCGCGTTCTACTACCTGCGCGTGGTCAAAGTCATGTACTTTGATGCACCGTTGACAGCAAGCACCGTGTTTGCTGGCAAAGATGTGCGCGTGGTGCTGTTGATCAACAGCGGTTTGCTCTTGGTTCTGGGCTTGTTGCCTGGCGCTTTGATGACTTTGTGCGCACGCGCCATCGTCACCACCTTGGGAACCTAAGCTCGTACTGCTCTTAGAAAGCCAGCTCTTGAGCTGGCTTTTTTCATGATGACTGAAAAAAAATCTTCGCCCAACGACAGCCATCTGATCGAGCATCCGCTCGACCACGTGGAGCTGTTCAAAGGCCATTTTCTGCATGCCTTTCGCGACCAGGTGCGTCTGCCCAGTGGCAGCACCGCCACGCGTGAGTATGTGATTCACCCCGGTGCGGTGATGATCATTGCTTTTCTTGATGATGGCCGTTTGGTGATGGAGCGCCAGTACCGTTACCCTGTCCAGCAAGTGATGATCGAGTTTCCTGCCGGCAAGCTCGATCCCGGCGAAGACCGACTGGCCTGCGCCCAACGCGAGTTGCTCGAAGAAACCGGCTACCGCGCCAAAGAGTGGGCCCATGCAGGCGTGCTGCACCCGGTGATCAGCTATTCCACCGAGTTCATCGACATCTGGTTTGCCCGTGGCCTGACGGTTGGCGAGCGTCAGCTGGACGAGGGTGAGTTTCTGGATGTGTTCTCTGCCAGCGTGGATGAGCTGTTGGCCTGGTCACGTGATGGCCAGCTGACCGACGCCAAAACCTTGACCGGTTTGCTGTGGCTGCAAAACCATCTCAGTGGCGCCTGGCCTTTGACCTGGCACACCGTGTGAGAGAGTGGTGCGCCATGCACGCGTTGGCGGCGCTTGCTAGATAATTCAAGCCATGAAAGTTCTGGACCTGCAGTGCAGCCACCACCACAGCTTTGAAGGCTGGTTCGCGTCGCAAGATGATTTTGAAAATCAGCTCGCACGCGGCTTGGTTGCGTGTCCCTTGTGCGCAGACACCACCATCACCAAAAAACTCAGCGCACCGCGCCTGAACCTGAGCGCACCCCAAGAGACAGCGAGTGTCGAGCCTGCACAGTTAGAAGCTGCGTTGATGAAGGCGGTGCGCCAAGTGGTGGCCAACACCGAAGACGTGGGCGACAGCTTTCCTGAAGAAGCCCGCAAGATGCACTACGGCGAGACCGCCGCACGCAACATCCGGGGCCAAGCGACACCCGAACAAACCGAAGCCTTGATCGACGAGGGCATTGCCGTTGTGCCGCTGCCCATGCCCGAGGCCTTCAAGGGGCCGTTGCAATAAGCCGTTGCAGCGTGGCCCAGGTCTGGGCCACGGCATCGGGTGCATCGCAAGCCACGATGCAACGGTCATTCATGCTGCGCAACCAGGTGATTTGCCGTTTGGCCAGCTGGCGTGTGGCCGCAATGCCCAGCTCCTTCAATTGCGGCACGATCTGCGCGACAGGCTGGCCGAGCGCTTGCGCTTGGTCCATCAATTCCCACGCTTGCCGGTAACCCACACAGCGCATGCTGGGCAACTCCAGGTGTAAGTCACCCCGCGCACGCAAGGTCTGCATCTCGTCTAAAAAGCCGGCGGCTAGCATGGCCTCGAAGCGCTGTGCAATGCGCGCATGCAGCCATGCGCGGTCTTGCGGTTCTAAAGAGATCAAGGGGATGTGAGGTGGAGCGGCCATGCCGCGTTGCGCCGCCGCTTCGGCAAACCACACCGACAAAGGCTTGCCGCTCACGCGCCAGACTTCCAGGGCACGCGAGATGCGTTGCGAATCGTTGGGCGTCAAACGCGCTGCCGTGACAGGGTCAACCTTGGCCAACTCGGCGTGCATGCCAGGCCAGCCGATGGCCATGGCTTGTGCGTCAATCTCGGCGCGCAGTTCGGGTTGTGCAGTGGGCAAGTCATCAATGCCGTCACGCAAAGCCTTGATGTAGAGCATGGTGCCGCCCACCAGCAAGGGCAGCTTGCCACGTCCACGAATCTCGGCCATCAGCGACGTGGCATCGCGGGTGAACTCGGCTGCGCTGTAGGCTTGTGTCGGGTCACGAATGTCAATCAAGTGGTGTGGCACTTGGGCCAACTCTTGTGCATTGGGCTTGGCCGTGCCAATGTCCATGCCGCGGTATACCAGGGCTGAATCGACGCTGATGATCTCCACCGGCATCTGCTGTGCAATGGCCAAGGCCGCTGCCGTTTTGCCACTGGCGGTGGGGCCAACTAAGGCGATGGCCTGCGTCATTCAACGCCCACGCAAAAAGAGTGCGTCGAGCTCACGCATGCTGAGTTGGCGCCAAGTGGGGCGCCCATGGTTGCATTGGTCGGAGCGCTCGGTCACTTCCATCTGACGCAACAAGGCGTTCATTTCGTCCAGGGTGAGCTTGCGGTTGGCACGCACAGCGCCATGGCAAGCCATGGTGGCCAGCAGCTCGTTGCGGGCGCGTTGCACCACGGTGCTGGCATCGTGTTGTGCCAACTCGGCCAACACGCTGCGGGTCAGTGCCACGGCATCGCCTTGCGCCAAGGTGTTGGGCACGGCACGCACGGCCAAGGTTTTGGACGACAGGGTGGAAATCTCCAAACCCAACTCGTGCAGTGCATCAGCGCAGGCTTCGGCAGTGGCCACTTCTTGCGCCGTGGCGGGGAAGGTGGCCGGAATCAGCAGCGGTTGGCTGGCGATGCGTTGCGCGTCAATTTGTGTTTTGAGCTGCTCGTACACGATGCGCTCATGCGCCGCATGCATGTCGACCAACACCAGGCCTTGGGCGTTCTCGGCCAAGATGTACACGCCTTGTAGTTGCGCCAGTGCTTTGCCCAGCGGCCAAGTGGTGGGCGTGGCGTGGTCGGCCTCGGTCGATGTGAGGGCCGAGGGAGCAGGCTGTGCAAAAGGCGTTGTGGGTGCGAAGGTGGTCGAGGCCTCTTGCGCCATCACCGAGGGGCGGGGTGTGGCCGATTGCCACAAGGCGCTCACATCGTCCACACGGTTGCCTGTCAGCGGCATGGCGGCTTGTTGCCATTGGGCTTGTGGCCACGTAGTCGCAGCAGGGCGCAAATTTAAACTGGGGCCATCGTCGTCAGGCGATGGGTGAGCAGCAGCCAGCAAGGCCGCACGCGGAATGGCCAGCGCGTTTTCCACCGCATGGCGCACAGCTTGGTGCACTTCACGCCCGTCCCGAAAACGCACCTCGATCTTGGTGGGGTGCACATTCACATCCACGCGTGTGGGATCAATGTCCACATACAGCGCGTACACCGGTTGGCGGTGGCCGTGCAATACGTCTTCGTAGGCGCTGCGCGCCGCATGGGTCACCACTTTGTCGCGCACAAAACGACCGTTCACATAAGAGAACTGCTGGTCTGCGCGTGAGCGTGCGGCGTCTGGAATGCCCGCACGTCCCACCACGGTCACATGGCCGGATTGGTAATGCACCGCCACCGAGTCACGCAAAAAATCATCCCCCAACACATCGGCCAAGCGGCGGTCCAGGGCGGCTTGCGCTTGCGCAGCGTCGCTGGCGTCGCTAGGTTGTGCGCGCCATTGCTCAACCAATTTGCCTTCATGCCAAATGGCAAAGCCCACTTCGGGGCGGGTCAGGGCATGGCGCCGCACGGCTTCGACACAATGCGCGAGTTCGGTGTTGTCGGTTTTTAAAAACTTGCGGCGGGCCGGGGTGCTGTAAAACAGCTCCTTGACCTCGACCGTGGTGCCCTGGGCCCGCGCTGCAGGTTGCAGTTCACCGCTGCGGCCATCAAGCAACATGGCGCTGTCTTGGGTGGCGGTGCGCGAGAGCACCGAGAGTTCAGAGACTGATTGAATCGCTGCCAGCGCTTCACCGCGAAAACCCATGGTGCCCACCGACTCCAATTCGCTCAGGCTGGTGATCTTGCTGGTGGCATGGCGCTTCAAGGCCACGGGCAACTCGGTGGCGGGAATGCCCACGCCGTTGTCTTCCACGCTGATGAGTCGTACACCACCGGCCAGCAAGCGCACGGTGATTTGGGTGGCGCCAGCGTCCAGCGCGTTGTCGACCAACTCACGCACGACAGAGGCGGGGCGTTCGACCACCTCACCGGCCGCAATTTGGCTGATCAGTTCGTCGGGGAGTTCGCGGATGGCGCGTGGGGGTTGGGTAGCAGGGTGCACAGCCAGATTTTACGGGCAGGGATAATGCAGCGCATGGAACTTGTTACCTTCTTGATCGACTTCATCTTGCACATCGACCGCTACCTGGAGAGCTTTGTGCAAGCCTATGGCGTGTGGGTCTATGCCTTGCTGTTTCTCATCATCTTTGTGGAGACGGGCTTGGTGGTCATGCCGTTCTTGCCCGGTGACTCGCTGCTGTTTGTGGTGGGCGCCATGTGTGGTGCGGGTTTGATGGATTACACGCTGTCTTTGGCGCTGTTGTTCACGGCAGCGGTGGCAGGCAACCAAACCAATTACACGATTGGGCGTTACTTTGGCCACAAGGTGTTTGCATGGGAAGACTCACGGTTTTTCAACCGCCGCGCCTTTGACCAGGCCCATGCGTTTTACGAGCGCTATGGCGGCGTGACCCTGGTGGCCGCACGCTTCATGCCCTTTGTGCGTACCTTTGCGCCCTTTGTGGCGGGCGTGGCGCAGATGACGCGACGCAAGTTCACGTTTTATGACGTGACAGGCGGCGCCTTGTGGGTGGGCGGCATCGTCAGCGCAGGCTACTTCTTTGGCAATATCGCTTGGGTCAAAACCAATTTGGACAAAATCATTTGGGCCATGATTTTGGTGCCCGGTCTGTTGGCCATTTATGGCTCGTGGAAAGCCTCGCGCCAGCCGCAGGTCTAAGGTTTTGCGCTTTAAGCGCTGTGTGAATCTGCCTGGTCTGCGCGGCGTATGTCGCGCAGCATGAACAAATACAGGCTCTCCACCTTTTCGCGTGCCCAAGGGGTTTTACGCAAGAACTTCAAGCTCGAATTCACACTCGGATCATGGGTGAAGCAACGGATGTTGATGCGTTCGCCCAAACCTTCCCAACCGTAGTAGTCAGCCAGCTGGGTGATGATTTTTTCGAGCGTCAGGCCGTGCAAGGGGTTGCGCGGTTGGCTGGGGGCTTGTGTCATGGCGATCAGGTGTTGGCGCGCGTGCGCGCCAAAGGTGGGTTGCGCGAGAAGTAGCGTTCAATGCTTTTCATCAGCGCATTGGCCAGTTCGTTTTGGTAGGCGTCGGTGATCAAACGTGCTTCTTCTTCCGGGTTGCTGATGAAGGCAGTTTCCACCAACACACTGGGAATGTCAGGCGCTTTGAGCACCGCAAAACCCGCTTGCTCCACATGCGGCTTGTGCAGTTTGCCGATGCGGCGAATTTGCCCCAGCATCTCGCTGCCCAGCTTCAGGCTGTCGTTGATTTGGGCCGTGGTGCTCATGTCCAGCAAGGCGCGCTGCACGGTGGCGTCTTGGGTTTTGATGTTCAGGCCGCCCACCAAATCGGCGCGGTTTTCTTGTTTGGCCATCCAGCGGGCTTGTGCGCTTGATGCCGCACCTTGGCTCAAAGCGAACACGCTGGCTCCGCGTGCATCGGGGGTGAGAAACGCATCGGCATGGAGGCTGACAAACAAATCGGCTTGCACGCGGCGTGCTTTTTCTACCCGCATCTGCAAGGGCACAAAGAAGTCGGCATCGCGCGTCAAGAACGCACGCATGGGCAGGTTGCCGTGGCGGGTTGCAATGACGGTGTTGTTGATGCGATCGCGCATGCGGTGGGCAATTTGCAGCACCACATCTTTTTCTTTGGTGCCCCGTGGGCCAATGGCCCCCGGGTCTTCGCCGCCATGGCCGGGGTCGAGCGCCACGATGATGAAGCGTTCGGAATCCGGCGATGTGTGTGCTGCTACCGACGCCGTCGAGGATGCCGCAGAAGCTGCGGGCGTGGCTGGCAGGGCCTGGGGCTTGCGGTCTTGGCTGCCCATCAAATCGGCCAAGGGGTCGGGGCGGGTGGTGAGTTTGGACGCGGGCGGTGGTGTGGGGGTTGCCGTCATCGACGGTACGTTGTTGGAGGGCGAGGCACCGTTGAGTCGCTCGGCAATCAAGGCCTCCAGCGGGTCGGCCACCTGGGTGGGGTAGAGGTCCAGCACCAAGCGGTGTTGGTAGCGTGCATTGCCCGCTTGCACGGGCGCGAGGTTGAACACCTGTGGCTTGACCATGCGGCGCAAATCGAGCACCAAGCGCACAGTGTTGCTGGTGTACTGGCCCACCCGCACGCCGGTGATGTAGGGGTCGTCCGAGCGCACCTTGCCCACCAGTTCACGCAGGGCGGGGTTGAGCTCAATGCCTTCAATGTCTACCGCCAAGCGCGGTGGGTTGGCCACAAACAAGGGCACGGTTTTGAGGGCGGTGTCGCTCTCAATCGTGACTCGGGTGTAGTCGGCGGCCGGCCACACGCGTACCGCCACAATCGTTGCGCCCCAGGCAATGTCTGCCTGGCCTAAGAGCAAGGCCAAGCTGCCGCTTTGGAGCAAGGTGCGTCGGTTCAGTGGTGTCATGCGAGCAAAGCCTCTGCGGCAGGTGTGAGGGCGCGCAAGGTGACGCGGCGTTGTTCGTCGTCTGTCACCTCGATGTGCAGGCTCAGGTCGGGCGTGGGCATCACGCCTTGGGCCTGCTGGGGCCATTCACACAGCTTGAGTCCGGGGCTGGCAAAAATGTCACGAAAGCCCGCGTCTTCCCATTCGCGTGGATCGCTGAAGCGGTAAAAGTCAAAGTGCCAGACCGAGCCTGCCGCGACCTGATAGGGTTCAACCACCGCATAGGTCGGGCTCTTGATGCGGCCTTCTACACCCAGTGCGCGCAGCAGATGGCGCACCAAAGTGGTCTTGCCTGCGCCCAAGTCGCCTTCGAGCGTGATGCACGCGTTCAAGCCGTTGTGCGCGCGCGTCAAGGCCGTCGCCAGCTGCTGCGCGAAGGCGGTGGTGGCGGCCTCATCAGGCCAAACAAGAGTTTTTACAATGGCTGAATTGTTCAAGGATGTCGGGTGTCGTTAGATCACACATTGTTGCTGTCGCAAATTCAAATTTGGGGTCAAGCCCTGGGATTTTCCCAAATTGCAGTGGCCCCTGTGGATTTGTCGTCGGCCGAGCCCGCATTGCAGGCCTGGCTGTCGCAAAACTTCCACGGCAGCATGGACTATATGGCTCGCCACGGCATGAAACGCGCCCGCCCGCAAGAACTGGTGCCCGGCACCTTGAGCGTGCTCACAGCCCGCATGAACTACCTGCCGCGCAACACCGCGACCGACTGGCAAGACACCGAATGGCGCCGCTTGTGCCAAGCCGACGAGGCCGTGGTGTCCGTCTATGCCCGGGGGCGCGATTACCACAAGGTCTTGCGGCAACGCCTGGACAGCTTGGCCCAGCAAATCGACCACTATTTGGCATCCGAGCAAGGCGAGGGCGGTTTGCAGTACCGTGCCTTCACCGATTCGGCCCCAGTGCTCGAAGCCGAGCTGGCCACACGCAGTGGCCAGGGCTGGCGCGGCAAGCACACCTTGGTGCTCAACCGCGAGGCGGGCTCCATGTTCTTCTTGGGCGAGATTTTTCTCAACCTCGCCTTGCCGCCCACACCACCTGTCACGGCCCATTGCGGGCAGTGCACTGCGTGCATCGATGTGTGCCCCACGCAAGCCATTGTGGCGCCGGGGGTGGTGGACGCACGGCGCTGCATTTCGTATTTGACGATTGAGCACGATGGAGCGATTCCCGAAGACCTGCGCCCCCTGATGGGCAACCACATTTACGGTTGTGACGATTGCCAGCTGATTTGCCCTTGGAACAAATTTGCCCAAGTCAGCACCTTGTCCGACTTTGATGTGCGCGAAGGCTTGGTGGGCCAAAGCATGGCCCGCCTGTTGGCGTGGACCGAAGACGAGTTTTTGCGTTACACCGAGGGCAGCCCGATTCGCCGCATCGGCCATGTACGTTGGCTGCGCAACTTGGCTGTGGCTGCGGGCAATGCTTTGCGACAGGCGGAGTTGCCCGCGTTGCGTCAAGCCCTGCAAGCACACACCCTGCACGACAGCGCCTTGGTGCGCGAACATGTGCAGTGGGCGCTGGGGCAGGGGGCTTAACTGCAGAGGTTCAAGGCGCAGGCGGGCGCGTGGCCTGTTGCGCCAGGCGATGGTAGAAACGAATTGCATCTGCGTAGTTGGCGGTGCTCAGACGCTCATTGGTGCCATGAAAACGCTTGATGTCTTCGGCATTGGCGCGCACCGGTGAGAACTTGAAAATGTGGTCGCTGATGCGGTCGTAGTGCGCCGAATCGGTGGCTGCCACCATGAGGCCTGGGGCTACCACGGCATCTGAAAAAACTTCGCGGATGGTTTGGTTGAGCAGCTTGTATTGCGGCGAGTTGGTCGGCGCGACCTTGGATGCGTTGGTTGCGCCTGGCAGGGGCTCCAGCTCAAACCGAGGCGTTACTTTTTTGATCTGGGTCTGCATGTGGTCCATCACATGGTCAATGTTGTCGCCTGGCAGGATGCGAAAGTTCACCATCGCTTCGGCCCGACCGGGCAACACATTTTCCTTGTTGCCCGCGTTCACAATGGTCAGCGCGGTGGTGGTGCGAAGCATGGCGTTGGTGCTGCCCTTGGCCTCCAGCTGGCGTTGAATCAGCGGCCCAAAAAGCCACAGGTTCGACAAGGCCACCCGGTTGAACCCACTCATCTCCGGTGCGAGCGTGTCGAACATTTCAGCCGCGATGCCACCAGACAGACCACCGGGCAAGGGGTGATCGTCGAGTTGCTTGAGGGCTGCGCTCATCATGGCAATCACGCCTTCGCCTTGGGCTGGGGGCATGGACGAATGGCCGGGTGTGCCCGTCATCTTCAGGCGTACCGACAGATAACCCTTTTCAGCTACGCCAATGATGGCGCTGGGTTGGCGTATGCCGGGCATCACGCTGTCGAGCACCAGCAAGCCTTCGTCAATCACAAAGTCAAGATGGACCTTGCGGGACTCCAGCAAGCGCGAGATTTGAGCCGCGCCTCGGGCGCCGCTGACTTCTTCGTCTGCGCCGTACGCCAGGTACAGCGTGCGTGCAGGCGCGTAGCCCTCACTCAGCAACTGTTCGATGGCTTCGAGCTGGGCCATCAAATTGCCCTTGTTGTCCCAAGAGCCTCTGCCCCAGACGTAGCCGTCTTTGATGGCGCCTGAGAACGGGGCTTGCTGCCAGTCCGACTCCGTGCCCGGTGCGATCGGCACCACGTCTTGGTGCGCCATGAACATCACCGGTGCTGCTTGGGTGTTTGTGCCTTTCCAGGTGTAGAGCAAGCTCAGGTTGCCCACCCGTTCGCGCTGCAGCTGGGCGTGGACTTTGGGAAATTTCAGCTCCAGCATGCGCTGGAAATTCAGAAACTCTTGCGCATTCAAATCGGCGTCGTCTCGCGACGAAATGGTTTTGAAGCGCACCGCCTCGGCCAGCCGTGCGGCCACTGCCGCCTCGTCCACACTGAGTTTGGCAATGGGGTCCACCACGAGTTGGCGCGAGCCTTTGCGCCAGGTGTTGAAACCTACCACGCTGGCCAGAACCAGAATGAACAACAAAAACCACAGTGCAATTTTCTTGATCATGTTGTCCCTTTTTTCAGAATCAAAAGCCCATCACCGGTTGGTAGCTTGGACCCATCCGATGGATGCGGGGCAATTCAGGGTAAACCTCAAATCATTCCGGAAATTTGCTTACTAGGATACAAGCTCAACTTAGAAAGCTCTCCATGCCCCTGTTTCGACGCCAAGTTCTCGTGGTGGCTGCGCTTGCCGCCATCGCTTTCACGCCAGCCCATGCACAGAACAGTCCCCTCAAGGTGGCGAATATTGTGGAGCTCTCGGGCGTAGGTTCCACCGCTGGCACGATGTTCAAAAGCGGTGTTGACTTGGCCATCAAGGACATTAATGCGGCAGGTGGCATTCTGGGGCGCAAGGTGGAGTCCTACACCGTGGACACCACCACCAACCCTGGCGTTGCCAAAGGCTTGGCTGTCAAAGCCATCGAAGATGGGGTCTTCGCCGTGTTTGGGCCTGTCTATACGGGCTCCATCATGGTGAGCCAAACCGAAACCCGTCGTGCCGAGATACCTAACTTCACAGCCGCCGCAGGTGCGGTGGTGACACAGCAAGGCAATCCTTTTATCTTCCGTACTGGTTTGACGCAAACCAATTCCATGCCCAAAACAGCCCGCTATATGGCGCAGGGGTTGAAGCTGAAAAAAGTGGCTGTCATCTACGTCAACAGCGACTTCGGTAAACCCGGTCGTGATGCCATCACCGAGTCCTTGAAAAAGTATGGCGTGGAAGTCGTTGCAGACATTTCCACCGAAGCCGGACAGATTGATTTCTCGGCCCCCGTATTGCGTGCCAAACAAACCAATGCAGACTCGGTATTCGTCTACCTCAACGAAGAAGAGTCGGCTCGCATCGTGAAAGAACTTCGCAAACAGGGCTGGAACAAACCCATTGTGGGCGATGTCACGCTACTGGGACAAAAGGTGCTGGACCTGGCGGGTGATGCGGCCAATGGTGTGGTGGGACACTCGGAAATGACAGCAGATGCTCCCATTTCGGCGATCACCACCGTGCGTGACAAATTCATCAAGGAATACAAATTCACGCCCGATCACAACGGTATCAAGGGCTACCAGGGCATGTACATGCTCAAGGCCGCCATTCAAAAAGTGGGCAAATTCGACAGCGCCGCTGTCGGGCGGGCTTTGCACGGCATGACGATCAAGACAGCCAACGAGCCGGGCATTTTGATGGACCTGACCATTGATGAAAACGGTGACATTGACCGCGAGAGCTTCATCATTGAAGTACGCAACGGCAAACCGATCGTGAAAGAAGTCTTGCCGCCTTTGGGTGCTAAGTAATTGGCGTGGGGAAACGGGGCGCTTTAGCGCTCCATTCAAGCTCTTATGAGGACGAATGGGAACATGCCAGCAATAGCTGCGAGAACACCTGTTGGTTCAGCGTAGGCAACTGCACAAAACACGCCACCAATTTTAATTTTGGCAAGCTACAGTTTTGTGTCAGCACGTGCTCGATTAGTGGGCGCTGCCTAGAACGACTTAACAGGTGTCTCGTCGGCTTAACGTTCAAGATCAGGCCACGTCCCTCCTGCAGGGCAAACAAAGTTAAATAGGGTAATCACCAGTATCTAGAACTTATGTGGGGTTTGTCCTTTCATTTTTCGCGGTTAGCGTTAAATCCTCACAACCTACTGGAGACTTCAATGGCTCAATGTGCAATTCAATATGTGACCCGCATAAATCCAGGCGCAGACATTACGGCTTTCAAAGCCCAAGTGCAAACCTCCGTTAACTTATGGAGGAAGCACGGTGCTGAACCTACCGTATGGGCTGTCAGTGCTGGCGAAATCGGCAACTGGGTGTTTTCCGTTGTATTCGAATCCTTTGATGCCTACGGCAAATGCCTAGATGCATTGGGCGCCGACCCGGAATTCCAAAAGTGGCAATTGGATTCAACTAAATCTGGCCTGTCCACTTGGGTGAGAAGCAATCTAACCCGCAAAGTCGATATGGCTTGAACCCGACCTCGCACCACCGTGCAGGCTTTGTTGTCTGTGTTTAAAAATATCAAAGGAGAAAATCATGGCTCTCTATCTGGTTCGATCACGCTATACACCAACCGCTTTTCAAGGCATGCTTGCAGCGCCTAGCGATAGGGGAGACGCAGCAAGAACGCTTTTCAAGTCGTTAGGTCTTAAAACACATGAAATATATTTTTCAATTTCAAGTGGCAGCATAGTTTGTTTGCTGGAAGGGAGTTCTGAACAATTGGCTGAGGCACTAATGATCACAATGTCCAGTGGTGCCTTTAGTGAAGCTCATACAGAAGAATTGATTTCAACCAAGTCAACGAAAACTGCAATGACAAACGCTGGCGCTAAAGCTGCCAAATACAAAGCACCTAATAAATAATTTACTGGTGAACGTCAAGGCAAGTTCTTGCTTTGCACCACAGCAGGCCGTGCAGCCTTCACCGCCTGCCCCAACTCAATCACCGCCAGCGCGTAATAACTGCTCCAGTTGTAACGCGTCACCACATAAAAGTTCTCGGTGCCCGCCACATAGCTGGGCGCGTCGTCGCCATTGAACAGTTCCACCAAAGCCAGCGGGCCTGTGTGCTGTTGTGCGTCGCTGTCCAGCACCGCGCCTTTGGCCACAAAGTTGCTCACGCTGAAGGACGGCAAGATGTCGGGGGCGAGCAGGCTGGGTTTGTCCAAGCGCGCTTCGTCAAACTTGACCGGGTAGTGGGTGGGCATGCCGGTTTGCCAGCCAAAGGCCTTGAAGTAGTTGGCCACCGAGCCAATGGCGTCCACAGGGCTGTTGAGCAAGTCGATGCGGCCATCGCCATCAAAGTCCACCGCAAACTTGGCCCAGCTCGACGGCATGAACTGTGGCCAGCCCATGGCCCCGGCAAAGCTGCCGGTGATGGGCGCTGTGCCGGGCGTTTGCTGGCGGATTTGCACCAAGAAGTGCCCGAGCTCTGATTTGAAAAACGCTTGCCGTTCTGCCGCGCGTGGGTGTGCTTGTGGAAAGTTCAGGGCCAGCGTGGTCAGTGCATCGAGCACGCGGTAGTTGCCTTTGTGTTGGCCGTAAAAGGTTTCGACGCCGATGATGCCCACAATCATTTCAGCAGGCACACCGTAGGTCTGCTGTGCGCGCTGCAAGGCGCTGTCGTTGGTTTGCCAAAACTGCACGCCGGCGTCAATGCGGCGTGGCTCGATGAAGCGTTCGCGGTAAGCGCGCCAGTTTTTGGGCACGCTCACAGGCGGTGGCATGACCAGTTTGGGCACGCCTGGCAGTTGCCGTGCGTCGCTGAGTTGTTGGCGCACCCAGTCGACGGGCAGCTTGTGTTGTTCAGCCAATTCATGGGCCAACGCGATGACTTGCGGTGTGCTGCCAAAGTGCGGGCCGCTGACTTGGCGCATCGCCTTGCTAGGCGCTTTGTGGGCGTGTTTATGCGCGGCAGCGCGGCTGTGTTGGGTGGTGCTCCACGCGGGTGCGCTGGCGCAGGCCGCCAGGCACACAACGACGGTCGCGATTTGACGCAAGGCAAAACTTGGCGAGAAATTTGGCGCAATGCCTGAAAAAGAGGGGGAAGTAGGTCGTGTCACGCAGCGTGGCCCAAGGCTCAAAGCAAGGCCTGCATGTTAAGCTGAGTTCAAGAAGTTGCGAGAGACAGACCATGCGTAAAACTGGCTATTACACCCACCCCGAGTGCTGGAAGCACGAGATGGGCGCCGGGCATCCCGAGTGCCCCGAGCGATTGAGTGCCATCCAAGACCGCTTGCTCATCAGCGGCGTCGATTTGGGCCTGACGGCCATCGAAGCACCAGAGGCGCCGCTGGCCGATATTGAGCTGGCGCACGACCGCATGTACATCGCAGCCCTGCGGGGCTTGTCGGATCAGCTGATCGAAGACCAACTCGCTGGCGGCCCGGCCTATGCACACTTGGATGCCGACACCGCCATCAATGCCTCGACCTGGAAGGCCGCCCTGTGCTCCGCAGGCGCTGCCATTGCTGCCACCGATGCGGTGTTGGCCGGTGAGCTTGCCAATGCGTTTTGTGCCATCCGCCCACCAGGGCACCACGCGACGCGCAAGCAAGCAGGGGGTTTTTGTTTTTTCAACAACGTGGCAGTGGCGGCCAAGTACGCCTTGGCGCGTCATGGCCTGAGCCGGGTGGCGGTGGTGGACTTTGATGTGCACCACGGCAACGGCACAGAAGACATCTTGGCGGGTGACGACCGTGTCTTGATGGTCAGCTTTTTCCAGCACCCGTTCTATCCTTATTCAGGCACTGAGAATCCCGCCTCCAATATGGTCAATGTGCCGGTGCCGGCCTATACCAAAGGCATGGACGTGCGCGAGCTGGTGGAGAACTACTGGGTGCCTCGCCTGGAAGAGTTCAAGCCTGAGTTGATTTTTATCAGCGCGGGCTTTGATGCCCACCGCGAAGACGATATGGGGCAAATGGGCTTGACCGAGCAAGACTACAGCTGGATCACCTACCGCATTCGCGAGATTGCAGCACGTCATGCCCAGGGGCGTATCGTGTCTTGCCTAGAAGGCGGCTACGATTTGAGCGCCTTGTCGCGCAGCGTGGAAGCGCATTTACGGGTGTTGGCTGATCTCTAAACCATGAACGATTTACAAGAACTGCTGCTGGACTTGCAAAGCCCGGCGATTGCCCTGGAGTTGGGCGGCTTGGCCCTGTGCCTGGCGTTGGCGTGGCTGATCAGTTGGGCCTTGGGGCGTGGTGCTGCACGCGACTCGATTTTGTTTGGCCGCCGGGTGATCGATGGGGTGCTGTTCCCGACGCTGTCGCTGGTCTTGGTCTATGCCTTGAAGGTGGGCTTGCTCAAGCTGCAGCATGTGGCGGTGCTCAAGGTGGCGGTGCCGGTATTGGTGTCGCTGGTGGTGATTCGCCTGATTGCGCGGGTGCTGGCCTCGGTCTTCCCGCAGTCGCAAGGTGCGCGTGTGTTGGAGCGCGGCGTGTCTTGGCTGGCCTGGGCTGTTGCCGTGCTGTGGATCACGGGCTTGTTGGACCCGGTGGTGCAGGAGTTAGAGAGCATTCACTTCACGGTGGGCAAAACGCAAATCACGCTGCGCCATGTGATGGAAGTCTTCATGACCTCCAGCTTCATGCTGGTGCTCACCCTGTGGCTGTCGGCGGTGCTGGAAAACAAGGTGCTCAACCGTGCGGTGGCCGATTTGTCGATGCGCAAAGTGGCCTCCAACGCTTTGCGGGCCTTGTTGTTGTTGATTGGCACCTTGTTTGCCTTGTCGACGGCGGGGGTGGACTTGACCGCGCTTTCGGTGCTGGGTGGCGCCCTGGGCGTGGGGCTTGGCTTTGGTTTGCAAAAGCTGGCCGCCAACTATGTGAGTGGTTTTGTCATCTTGCTGGAGCGCTCTTTGCGCATTGGCGACTATGTGCGGGTGGACGGTTTTGAGGGGCGCGTGACCGACATCAAAACCCGCTACACCCTGGTGCGCGCTTACAACGGCATCGAATCGGTGGTGCCCAACGAATTGCTGATCACCCAGCGGGTGGAAAACTTGTCGTTAGAAAGTACGCATTTGCTGCAGACGTGCACCTATTGGGTGGGTCTGGACAGCGATGTGGGGCAGGTGCAAAACCTGTTGGTTCAAGCCGCTTTGGGTGCCGAGCGTGTGCTGGCCGAGCCTGCGCCCATGGCCTTGCTGGCCGAGGTGGCGCCACAGGGCTTGCGGTTTCAGGTCAATTTTTGGATGGACGACCCGGGCAGCGGGCAGTCGGTGGTGCGCTCGGGCGTGAACGTGGCCATCTTGAATGCGCTGCGCAAGGCCGGGGTGATGCTGGCGCATGCACCACAAGAGGTGATACTCCGACAATAAAGAGGCAGTTTTTTGGCGACAATAGCCATAAAAAAGCACGAGCGTTCTAAAAAACGCCGTGATCACACCCTACAATGTGACGTTTACGTAAACGTCAATCAGTTTTCAATCAAAAAATGGAGCTTTTGCCATGAAGGTTTTGGTCGCAGTCAAACGCGTGGTGGACTACAACGTCAAAGTCCGCGTCAAATCGGACAACTCTGGCGTGGACATTGCCAACGTCAAAATGAGCATGAACCCCTTTGACGAAATCGCCGTCGAAGAAGCGGTTCGCCTGAAAGAAAAGGGCGTCGTGACTGAGGTGATCGCAGTGTCTTGCGGTGTCACCCAATGCCAAGAAACCTTGCGCACCGCGATGGCTATTGGTGCTGACCGTGGCATCTTGGTGGAAACCGCTGAAGAGTTGCAACCTTTGGCCGTGGCCAAGCTGCTCAAAGCGTTGATCGACAAAGAGCAACCCGGCTTGGTGATTTTGGGCAAACAAGCGATTGACGACGATTGCAACCAAACCGGCCAAATGTTGGCTGCCTTGGCCGATTTGCCCCAAGCCACCTTTGCTTCCAAAGTGGAAGTGGCCGGTGACAAAGCCAGCGTGACGCGTGAAGTCGACGGCGGTTTGGAAACCCTCTCGGTCAGCTTGCCAGCTGTGATCACCACCGACCTGCGCCTGAACGAGCCACGCTATGTGACCTTGCCCAACATCATGAAGGCCAAGAAGAAGCAACTCGACGTCTTCAAGCCCGAAGACCTCGGCGTGAACGTGGCCCCACGCATCAAGACCCTCAAGGTCAGCGAGCCGCCCAAGCGCAGCGCAGGCATCAAGGTGCCCGATGTGGCGACCTTGGTGGACAAGCTCAAAAACGTCGCCAAAGTTATCTAAAAGAACAGCGCAGGAGAAACACACATGACATCTCTCGTTATTGCAGAACACGACAACGCATCGATCAAAGTCTCGACCCTCAACACCGTGAGCGCCGCTGTGGCCATTGGTGGTGATGTGCACGTGCTCGTCGCCGGTCACAACGCTGGCGCTGCTGCTGCGGCTGCCGCCCACATCGCTGGTGTGAGCAAAGTGATTCACGCCGATGGCGCCACCCTGGCTGATGGCTTGGCAGAAAACGTGGCCGCCCAAGTGCTGGCTGTGGCTTCAAACTACAGCCACATCTTGTTCCCCGCCACAGCCGGTGGCAAAAACGTGGCGCCTCGCGTGGCGGCCAAGTTGGACGTGGGCCAGATCAGCGACATCACCAAGGTCGACAGCGCAGACACCTTCGAGCGCCCCATCTATGCCGGTAACGCGATTGCCACGGTGCAATCGAGCGACGCCATCAAAGTCATCACCGTGCGCACCACCGGCTTTGACGCCGCAGCTGCCACCGGTGGCTCGGCTGCCGTAGAAACCGTCGCGGCTGCCGCTGATTCGGGCAAGAGCAGCTTTGTGGGCCGTGAAGTCACCAAGAGCGATCGCCCTGAATTAACAGCCGCCAAGATCATCGTTTCCGGTGGCCGCGCCCTGGGTTCGTCGGAGAAGTTCGACGAAGTCATGACGCCGCTGGCCGACAAACTCGGTGCTGCCATTGGTGCCAGCCGCGCTGCGGTGGACGCAGGTTACGCCGCCAACGATTTGCAAGTGGGTCAAACCGGCAAGATCGTGGCGCCTCAGTTGTATGTGGCGTGCGGCATCAGCGGTGCGATCCAGCACTTGGCCGGTATGAAGGACTCCAAGGTGATCGTGGCGATCAACAAAGACCCTGAGGCACCTATCTTCTCCGTGGCCGACTTCGGCTTGGAGGCGGACCTCTTTGTCGCGGTGCCCGAGCTGGTGGCAGCGCTTTAAACCTTGTGAAAAAGGCACTCCGTGGGGTGCCTTTTTTTTGCTTTGAATCTTTTGCCGTGAATTGATTTTTGGAGATACACCGTGAGTTACAACGCCCCTGTCAAAGACATGTTGTTCAACATCCAGCACTTGGCCAACATCGACCAGATTGCACAAATGCCTGGTTTTGAAGATGCTGGTTTTGAAACCGCGCAAGCTGTGTTGGAAGAAAGCGCCAAATTCACGGCAGGCATGGTGGCACCTTTGAACTGGGAGGGTGACAAAAACCCCTCAAGCTGGAAAGACGGCGTGGTCACCACCACGGCGGGTTTCAAAGAGGCGTACCAACAGTATTGCGAAGGCGGTTGGCAAGGCTTGCAGCATCCGGCCGACTTTGGTGGCCAGGGCTTACCCAAAACCATTGGCGCAGCCTGCGGCGAAATGCTCAACTCTGCCAACATGAGCTTTGCCTTGTGCCCCATGCTGACCGACGGTGCGATTGAAGCCTTGTTGACGGCGGGCTCGGACGAGCTCAAGGCCATCTACCTCGAAAAACTGATCTCCGGCGAGTGGACCGGCACCATGAACTTGACCGAGCCACAGGCCGGTTCAGACTTGGCCGCAGTGCGCACCCGTGCCGAGCCCTTGCCCGATGGCACGTACAAAGTGTTTGGCACCAAGATTTTCATCACTTATGGTGAGCACGACATGGCCGAGAACATCATTCACTTGGTGTTGGCGCGTGTGCAAGGCGCACCCGAAGGCGTGAAAGGCATCAGCTTGTTTGTGGTGCCGAAGTTCATGGTCAACAAAGACGGCTCACTGGGCGCACGCAACGATGTGCACTGCGTGAGCATTGAGCACAAGATGGGCATCAAGGCCAGCCCCACCGCCGTGTTGCAGTATGGCGACCACGGTGGTGCGATTGGCTACCTCGTGGGCGAAGAAAACCGTGGCCTCGAATACATGTTCATCATGATGAACGCTGCGCGTTACGCCGTGGGTGTGCAAGGCATTTCGATTGCCGAGCGCGCCTATCAAAAGGCCGTGACCTTCTCGCGTGACCGCGTGCAAAGCCGTCCGGTGGATGGCAGCATGAAAACCAGCGCCCCCATCATTCACCATCCCGATGTGCGCCGCATGTTGATGACCATGCGTGCTTACATCGAAGGCTGCCGCGCCATGGCGTCTGTGGCGGCTGCTGCGTATGACGCGTCGCACCACCATCCCGATGCCGCCACACGCAAAGAGAATTTGGCCTTCTATGAATTCTTGGTGCCGCTGGTCAAAGGCTTCAGCACCGAGATGAGCTTGGAAGTCACCAGCCTGGGCGTGCAAGTGCACGGTGGCATGGGCTTCATCGAAGAAACCGGTGCCGCACAACACTACCGTGATTCGAAAATTTTGACCATTTACGAAGGCACCACCGCCATTCAAGCCAATGACTTGGTGGGCCGCAAAACAGGTCGCGATGGTGGCCAAACTGCCAAAGCCATTGCCGCACACATTGCCAACACCGAAGCCGAGTTGCTCAAGCAAGGCAGCGCGCATGCCAAGGCGGTGGCCGCACGTTTGAAGTCAGCCCGCGAAGCCTTCTTGGCGGTGGTGGACTTTGTGGTGGGTGGCAGCAAAACCAACCCCAATGCCGTGTTTGCGGGCAGCGTGCCTTACCTCATGCTCACGGGCAACTTGATCTCAGGTTGGCAGCTGGCGCGCGCGCTGTTGGTGGCCGAAGAGTTGCTGGCCAAGGGCGAAGACACGGCCTTCATGCAAGCCAAAATCACCACGGCGCGTTTTTATGCCGATCACATCTTGTCCAAAGTGCCTGGCATGCGCGACAGCATTGTCGAAGGCGCGGACAGCGTGACCGAGATGGCGCTCGACGCCTTCTGATCGATTTCACACAACTTATAAAAAATACACGGAGACACCATGTCCAAATTGCCAGCGGTTTTCAACCAACTCAAGTTCCCAGTCATTGCCTCGCCCTTGTTCATCATCAGCAATCCCAAGCTGGTCATTGCGCAATGCAAGGCGGGCATTGTGGGTTCCATGCCCGCACTCAATGCGCGTCCTGCCGAGCAACTGGAGGAGTGGTTGATTGAAATCACCGAAGCCTTGGCGGCGCACAACCGCGAGCACCCCGACCAACCGGCGGCGCCATTTGCGATCAACCAGATCGTGCACAAAAGCAATGACCGCTTGGAGCACGACATGGCCATGTGTGTGAAATACAAAGTGCCCATCATCATCACCTCCTTGGGTGCACGCGAAGACATCAACGCGGCAGCGCACAGCTATGGCGGCGTGGTGTTGCACGATGTGATCAACAACAAATTCGCCAAGAAAGCGATTGAAAAAGGCGCCGATGGCCTGATTGCCGTGGCCGCTGGCGCGGGTGGTCACGCCGGGGTGAAAAACCCCTTTGCGCTGATTCAAGAAATTCGCGAATGGTTCGATGGCCCCTTGGCTTTGAGTGGTTCCATCGCCACGGGCGGGGCCGTGCTGGCCGCACAAGCCATGGGCGCTGACTTTGGTTACATCGGCTCCGCCTTCATTGCCACCGAAGAAGCGCGTGCGGCAGAAGAGTACAAGCAAGCGGTGGTGCATGCCAACTCAGACGACATCGTCTACAGCAACTTGTTCACCGGTGTGCACGGCAACTACTTGGCGCCGTCGATCCGCAACGCAGGCCTGGACCCCGACAACTTGCCCGAGAGCGACCCCAGCAAGATGAACTTTGGTGGTGACGCCAAAAAAGCATGGAAAGACATTTGGGGTTGTGGCCAAGGCATCAGCGCGGTCAAGGCCGTGGTGCCTGCTGCCGAGCTGGTGGCACGCTTGAAGCGTGAGTACCAAGAGGCCAAGTCGCGCATCACGGCTTAAAAAACGGCTTCAACCACGGCTTCATCGTCCCTGAGGCTTGTGGCGCGCAGGGCGCGCCACAGCCATCCAGCGGCAACAACGACCACGGTGATGTTCAATAGCAAGCCCGTGCGTTGTTGGTCTTCCAGCCCATAGGCATTGCAAACGCGCAGCGGCGTGTCTTGGTAGAGATAACCCACAACGGCCATCATGGGCAAGACATTGCCCAGAAAAAAGCCTTGCAGTGCCCAACCGGCTTGTAGCCATGACCGGCGCCATGCAAGGCCACACAGGGTCAAGCCCAGGAACTTACAGGCGTTCCACCCGGGCTCAGCCACCGTCATGTCCAACACGCGCGGCACCATGCTGAGCGTCAGCACCACGGCACACCAGCTCAGCCCTGTCATGCCGTAGGCATTCCAGGCTTGCTCTCGCGGCGCGACGGATGGCCATGCCCCTGCCATGAGTGCGCCACAAACTGCCAAGGCGGGCAGTTGCAGCATCATGTGCGACCACATGTGTGCCTGCAGGTGGTCTCTGACCACGGGCATGGCCAACACGATCCAGCCCAAGCAGCCGATCCATCGTTGTTGGCGTTGCAGCAGCCCCCGCAGTTCAGCAGCCATGTGTGGTGTGTTCAAGGTGCTTTTGCTTTCACCGTGGCATCGAGTTGGGTGTGCAGACGTTGGAGTTCTGCGCCCCCTTCAAACGGTGCCTTGCGCACGGTGTGTCGTGCTTGGGCCACGGTGTCCACCTCTAAAGCCGACGCTTGGTTGGACCACGTGGTGCGAATATGACTGCCCACAGCGGCCAACTCTGCATTGCTCAGGTGTGCAAACGCAGGCATTTGACTTTTGAAGGGTTTGCCTGCCACGTCGATCGGGCCATTGATGCCAAAAAGCAGGATGTGCGCCAAAACGCGTGCATCGCCCTTGACCCATTCAGAACCTGCCAAGGGCGGAAACACACCCGGCAGCCCTTGACCGTTGGCTTGGTGGCAGGCCATGCAGTGTGTGGCAAACAGCTGTTGGCCGTTTGCCCCCGCGTTCGATGCTGTGGTGGCCACTGGGCCAG
>Ga0228703_1000451_pt1 | contig 30709 bp, 27 predicted proteins | sample McNCre217_Aug_MG_3_FD_178020 | JGI IMG/M metagenome (GOLD analysis project Ga0228703, IMG submission 178020) | Freshwater microbial communities from McNutts Creek, Athens, Georgia, United States - 29-17_Aug_MG | ecosystem: Environmental > Aquatic > Freshwater > Creek | place: USA: Georgia...
CGCGCGATGGAGCAGCCTGGTAGCTCGTTGGGCTCATAACCCAAAGGTCGCAAGTTCAAATCTTGCTCGCGCAACCAGATTAAAAAGCCCGCTGATTTATCAGCGGGCTTTTTTTCTGCCTCAGTTGCTATCCCAATTACCCAGCCAGACCAAGACATGAGTTCAAGATGAGCTTGATTCAAACCGCCCTCCAAGGCGCAGAGCGCCGTATCCAGTCCTATCCCTGGGGTGATGCTGTTTGGCATGTCTGGGCTGGCTCAAACGCCGATGCGGCAGCGCCTTTGGTGCTCTTGCATGGCGGCTCTGGCAGCTGGACGCACTGGGTGCGTAATGTTCAGTATTTGTCGCAGCATCGGCCTGTGTGGGCGTTGGACTTGCCAGGCTTTGGTGACTCGGGCTTGCCAAACGATGTGCGTGACGCCGACAGTCTCGCGCCATATGTGGGGCACATCCTGCACGACAGTTTTGGTGGTGTGGCGGTTGATGTCATGGGTTTTTCCTTTGGCGGCATGACAGCGGGCTTGTTGGCCGCAGCGCAGCCTGCGTGCATCAAGCAATTGATTTTGGTGGGCGTGCCGGGCCTGGGTCTGTTTGGTGAGGTGTTGCCCATGCGTGGCATGTCGCCCGACATGAACGAGGCCCAACAACGCGCTGTGCATCGCCACAACTTGAACGCCATGATGTTGGCCCATGACAGCAGCATCGACGAAGCGCTGATCGATTTGCAGCAAGCCAATGTGGCGCGTGATCGCATGCGTCGTCGTCGCATTGCCAAGACCGATGTGTTGGCCAAAGCGCAAAGCGGTTGGTCGTGTCCCGTGCACGGCATATGGGGCGCACAAGATGCGTTGTACAAAGGCACGCTGGAGCAAGTGCCGCACATTCTTCATCGACTCGACTCGTTTACGGTCATTCCCGATGCGGGCCATTGGGTCATGTACGAGCGTGCTGATGCCTTCCACGCCGCCGTGACACCGCTGCTCTAACGGCGCACAATCTCAACATGTTGTACAAATTCAAATCCAAGGCGACAGGTGACCTCATCATGCTGGAGCCGCAAGGCCGTCAGATCTTGAAACTGATCGGTAAAGAACCTGGCCCACAAGGCATCATTCTTCCGATGGAGATGTTGCCTGCCATCACCGCCCTGCAAGAAGCCGTGGTGCGTGAAGAAGCGACCATTCAAGCTGCGCGCGAAGCAGCGCAAGTTGCAGATGACGCACAGGCCAAACAAGCAGTGGCTGACGCACAAAAAGGGATTTCACTGAAGCAGCGCGTGGTTCCTTTCATCGACATGTTGCGTCGTGCGCATGCCGAAGACAAAGACGTTGTCTGGGGTGTTTGACACCAACGCCTCGCCTCATGCCTATGAGGCCTTGACGCCCGATGTGGTGTTGGACGCATTGGCCGATTTAGGTCTGGCCGTCGATGGCCGTTTGACCGCCTTGAGTTCGTACGAGAACCGCGTCTACCAAGTGATGCTCGATGACGATCAAGCCTTGGTCGCCAAGTTCTACCGACCCGAGCGTTGGAGCGATGCGCAAATTCTCGAAGAGCATGCCTTCGCCGCTGAACTCATGGCCGCCGAAGTGCCGATGGTGGGGCCACTGAGTTTTGCAGGCCAGACCTTGCATCATGCCCATGGCTTTGCGTTCAGCGTCAGTCCCCGCCGTGGCGGGCGTCCGCCGGAGCTGGATGACCCTGAGGTGTTGGAATGGATTGGCCGCTTCATCGCCCGCATGCACAACGTGGGTGCGCAAGCGGCATTCACCCATCGCCCCGCCCTGGATGTGCACAGCTTTGGCCATGCGTCAAGGGATTGGTTGGTACAGCACACCATCATCCCCCTCGATCAGCAGCGTGCTTGGTTGAGCATGTGCGATCAGGCGATCGCCATCGCGCAAGAAAAAATGGATACTCATCCTGCCGCGTCCCTGCGTTTGCACGGTGACTGTCATCCAGGCAATATTTTGTGGACGCCCACAGATTTGCCTAACGGCGGCCCCCACTTTGTCGATTTAGACGATGCACGCATGGGTCCTGCCGTGCAAGACCTGTGGATGCTGCTCAGCGGTGACCGCGCGCAACGCACGCAGCAGTTGTCCATGTTGCTCGATGGTTATGAGCAGATGCGCGAACTCAACCGCAACGAGCTCGCCTTGATCGAACCCTTGCGCACCTTGCGGCTGATTCATTACAGCGCGTGGCTCGCACGCCGCCGAGACGATCCTGCTTTTGTGCAGCACTTTTCATGGTTTGGCAGCAGTGATTACTGGGCCGGACAAATCCACATGTTGGAAGAGCAGTGTGAGGCCATGCAAGAGCCACCCTTGTGGGTGTAGCTGAGCGGGCAACGCTCAACAGCCCAGCAGATCGGCCAGGGCGTTCAGATCGCGCGCATGCAAATCATTGCCAGCTTGGGGCGACACATCTTTGATGCGTGAGGCGCCAAACTCCAAAGGACGTTCGATGTAGGCGGTACGCAGTCCACACGCACGCGCCCCTGCTAAATCATCGTGGTGCGCCGCGCACAGCATGACCTCATGTGGTTGAAGGTCAAAGACATTCGCTACCCCCAGGTAAGTGGCCGGATTGGGCTTGTACGCACGAAAGACCTCGGCCGACAACACGCAATCCCATGGCAAACCTGCATGTTTGGCCATGTTGGTGAGCAAACCCAGGTTGCCATTGGAGAGTGTGCAAATCGTGAACGTCCTTTTCAAGCGGATCAGGCCAGCCACGCTGTCTGGCCATGCATCCAGGCGGTGCCACACCCGATTGAGGTGGACGCGCTCGGCTTCGTTCAAATGTGCCAAACCAAACTGCGGCAACAAGTCGTCCAAGATCATGCGGTGGAGTTCATCAATGCGTGTCCAACCGAGTTCACCGGATTGCACGCGTGCCATGGCCGGTACATAGCCTGCGCGCCACGCGAGTGCGAAGGCATTCGCGTCTACCGACGGGTAAAGCGTCTGCATCTCGCGCATGATGCTGCCGTGCCAATCGACAACGGTGCCAAAAATGTCAAAGGCCAGCACGCGTGTGCTGGCCTGGATGTCTTCAAGCGAAGCGGGGGTATTCAGGTCCATGTGTGTCATGGACCATGTTTTACACCAAGAGTGCGTTTACCCGTTTCACATAGGCGGCAGGGTCTTCTGGCAAACCACCTTCTGCCAGCAAGGCTTGGTCAAACAAGATGTGCGCCAAGTCGTGGAAGTGGGGGTTGGCGTCACCGCTCAGTTTCTTCACCAAAGCATGCTCCGCATTCACTTCCAAGATGGGTTTCATCTCGGGCGCTTGCTGGCCAGCTTGCTTGAGCATGCGGGCCAGTTGCATGGACATGCCATGGTCTTTCACCACCAGGCACGCAGGCGAATCGACCAAGCGCGTGGTGACGCGAACGTCCTCGGCCTTCTCTTTGAGGGCCTCTTTGAGTTTGGCCAACACAGGTTTGAAATTTTCAGCGGCGTCCTCTGCCGCCTTTTTCTCGGCTTCATCTTGCAGCTTGCCCAAGTCCACCGCGCCTTTGGCGACAGATTGCAGCGGCGTGCCATCGAACTCTTGCACAAAGTTCAAGGCCCACTCGTCCACGCGGTCGGTCATCAACAGCACCTCGATGCCCTTTTTGCGAAACACCTCGAGTTGTGGGCTATTCTTGGCTGCGGCCAGTGTGTCGGCGGTGATGTAGTAGATGGCCTCTTGGCCTTGTTTCATACGTGCTTTGTAGTCGGCAAACGACACGCTGACCGTGTCAGTGCTGGTGCTGGCAAAGCGCAGCAGCTTGGCGAGTTTGTCTTTGTTGGCAAAGTCTTCGCCCAAACCTTCTTTCAGCACGGCCCCAAACTCAGCATAGAACTGGCTGTATTTCCCTTGCTTGGCTTTGTCTTCGTCGCTAAGAACGTCAGTGACACCTTCGGTTGTCGCATCCGTCACACCATCGTCGCCAGCTGTAGGGGCTTTGTCGTACTTGGCCAAGTCTTCCAATACCGCCAACACGCGGCGGGTGTTGCCTTCGCGGATGGCTTTGACGTCACGGCTTTCTTGCAGCAACTCACGGCTCACGTTCAGTGGCAAATCGGCTGAATCCACCACGCCTTTGATGAAGCGCAGGTAAGAGGGCATCAGCGCTTCGGCGTCGTCCATGATGAACACGCGCTTCACGTACAACTTCAAGCCCGCCTTTTTGTCGCGGTTGAACAAGTCCATCGGCGCTTTGCCTGGGATGTACAGCAGTTGGGTGTATTCGGTGCTGCCTTCGACACGGTTGTGGCTCCACGCCAAAGGTGACTCAAAGTCGTGACTGATGTGTTTGTAAAACTCGGCGTGCTGCTCGTCGGTCACGTCTTTCTTGGGGCGTGCCCACAAGGCGTTGGCTTGGTTGACGGTTTCCCATTCGTCGGTGAGCACCATTTCGCCGGGTTGGTCGTTCTCGCCTTCTTTCCATTCTTCTTTGCGCATGCGAATGGGCAAAGAGATGTGGTCCGAGTATTTGTTGATGACGGATTTGAGTTTCCAAGCGCTCAGGTATTCCTCGGCATCGTCACGCAGATGCAAGATGATCTTGGTGCCACGTTCGGCTTGGGTGATGGTCTCCACCTCAAAGTCACCGGTGCCGGTGCTGCTCCAACGCACACCTTCCTCGGCTTTCAAGCCCGCGCGGCGTGATTCGACCGTGATGCGATCGGCCACGATGTAGCCCGAGTAAAAGCCCACGCCGAATTGACCAATCAAAGCGCCTTGGTCTTTGGCGTTGGCTTTGTCATCGCCGCTGAGTTTGCCCATGAATTCACGCGTGCCGCTCTTGGCAATGGTGCCCAGGTGGGCGATGGCCTCTTCTTGGCTCATGCCAATGCCGTTGTCGGCAATCGTCAGGATTTTGGCGTCTTTGTCAAAGCTCACGCGCACTTCAAGCTCGGCGTTGCCTTCAAACAGCGCATCGTTGTTCAGGCCTTCGTAGCGCAGCTTGTCGCAGGCGTCAGACGCGTTGGACACCAACTCGCGCAAAAAGATTTCTTTGTTGGAATACAGCGAATGCGTGACGAGGTGCAGCAGTTGCGAGACTTCGGCTTGGAAGGAATGGGTTTGTTTGGTCATGGTCTTCAAAAACTAAATTACAAAAAACAACGCCCCAAGGTGTGGGGCGTTGGCCAAAATTTCAAGAGGGCGGCATCCGCTGGGGGCTTCTGGCTTAGAAGCGCTCATGTGCGCCCAAATAGCGCCATTGCCCCACAGGCAAATTACCCAGCACCACACGCCCCATGCGGATGCGTTTGAGGCCGACCACCAGCAAGCCCACTTGCTCGCACATGCGGCGAATTTGGCGCTTTTTGCCCTCGGTCAGCACAAAGCGCAGCTGCTCTGGGTTTTGCCATTCCACTTGCGCCGGCTTCAAGGGCTTGCCGTCCAGGCTCAGGCCATGGCGCAAGCGTGCGAGTTGTTCACGTGGAAACACCTTTTGCACATTCAGCGCTTCGCCTTGGTAGGTCACCCGCACCAAATATTCTTTTTCCATCTGGCTGTCTTCGCCAATCAGCTGGCGCGCGACACGGCCATCTTGCGTCAGCACCAGCAAGCCCACCGAGTCAATGTCCAAACGGCCCGCAGGCGCTAGGCCGCGTAATTGAGAAGGTTGAATGCGATTTTTAGACGTGTCTTCGCGCCAGTGGTTGCGGCCATGAATCAGGGTGATGGCGGGCTCGTGCCCGTCTTCGGCCTGACCACTCACATAACCCATGGGCTTGTGCAGCAAGATGGTGACTTGGGTTTGTTGATGCCCTTTGGCACGTGGGTCTATCTCCACCCGGTCATTCGGCCCGACTTTGACGCCCATCTCTGCGGGACGGCCATTGACCAACACCCAGCCTTGCTCAATCCACGCGTCGGCCTCGCGGCGTGAGCACAGACCGAGTTCGGCCATGCGTTTGTTGAGGCGGGTGAGTTCTGACGGCGTGTCTGGCATAAGGGGTGGCATTCGGGGCTGAATTCTAAGTGCCGCTGGCACGCAAGGCAGCTAGGTCCAGCACCCGCATGCCGCCGTATTCAATGCGAATCGCGCCTTGGGCTTGCAGCGTGTTGAGCGCCACGTTCACGCGCTGGCGCGACAGGCCCACCAAGTAGGCCAGTTCTTGTTGGGTGATGCGCAGCATCTCGCCCACGCCCGGAAACAAGGTGGGATTGAACAGCGCCGCCAAATTACGCGCCACACGCACGTCCGGGCTGTTGGATCGGTCAATTTCACGCGCTTCGATGAATTGGGCCAAGCGTTCGTTGAGCTGATTCATCACAAAGCGGTTGAAGCCAATCGAGTTGTCCAGCAGCCAGTGGAAGGTGTCAATCGGCAAGCCTGCCACCACGCTGCGTCGCAAAGCCATGATGTTGTAGCGGTAAGGCTCGCGCTTGATGGCGGTGCCTTCGCCGAACCAGCCGCCTGGGGGCACGCCGGTGTAGGTGATGGTGCGACCACTGGCGCTGTCGGCACTCATCTTGAGCAAACCTTCCACCACGCCAAACCAATAGGTGGCGGGACGCCCCATGCGGCAGACGTAATCGCCCGGCAGTGGGTCACTCACCACCAGCTGCGACACGATGCGTTCACGCTCTGGCTCGGTGAGCAACTTCAGCCAAGGAATGTGGGAGAGCTCGCTGACGGAGGGGCTGCGCCGCCGCTGGTAAACACTGGGTGATTGAGACATGTACGGTCTTGAAACAAGGGTCAAAAGTCAGACTCGGGTAAGTCCTGCTAGGGGTCTTCCCTCAATTGTCGTTGAAATGACAACTTGGCGTCAAACATGATCCTACGATCGCCGCAACATAGCCAAGTCGTCGCAAGCGAGACAGCTATTTTTCGTTGCAACAGAACATTTGAACAAGGACCCGGAATGCAGACCACGTTCCCCCGACTGTTACTCAAACATGCCAGCGAGCGCCCTCAGGCCCCCGCCATGCGCGAGAAGGAATACGGCATTTGGCAAACCATCCACTGGGCTGAGATGGCGCAGATGGTTGAGCACATGGCCTGTGGCTTGCACCAGGCCGGCTTGACCCGCGGTGAGCACCTGGTGGTGATTGGCTCTAACCGTCCCCGTCTCTACGCCACCATGCTGGCGGCGCAATCGCTGGGTGCGATTCCAATTCCCTTGTACCAAGACGCAGTGGCTGCTGAATGCGTGTACCCGCTCAACAATGCCGAAGTGCGTTTCTGTGTGGTGGAAGACCAAGAACAGGTCGACAAGATGTTGGAGATTCGTGAGCAATGTCCACAAATCTCCCACATCTTCTTTGACGACCCGCGTGGCCTGCGCAAATACGATGAGCCTGGTTTGGGCTCGGTCGAAGAGCTACTCGCAGCGGGCGCGGTGTTTGCAAAGCAGCATCCTGAGTTTTATTTGGCAGAGGTCGAAAAAGCCAACACCCACGATGTAGGCGCCATGTTCTTCACCTCGGGCACCACGGGTAACCCTAAAGGCGTGGTCCACACCCATTACTCACTCATCAACCGTGCTGAAGCAGGCGCTAAGTTTGACCACCTCACTTCCGAAGAAGATGTGCTCGCGTACTTGCCGCCCGCTTGGATTGGCCAAAACATTTTCAGCTACGCCCAATGGCTGTATTGCGGCTATGTGGTGAATTGCCCTGAGTCGGCTGCGACCGTCACCATCGACTTGAAAGAAGTGGGCCCCACCTACTACTTCGCACCACCCCGTGTGTTTGAAGGTTTGTTGACCAGCGTGATGATTCGCATGGAAGACGCAGGTGCCTTGAAGCGCAACATGTTCCATTACTTCATGGACGTGGCGCGCAAGTATGGCCCCACCAAGATGGACGGTAAGTCCATTGGTCTGGTCGGTGGCTTGTTGTACGCCTTGGGCAATGTGCTGGTCTATGGCCCCTTACGCAACACCTTGGGGATGAGCCGTGTGCGCGTGGCCTACACCGCCGGTGAAGCGATTGGCCCCGACTTGTTCAGTTTCTACCGCTCCATTGGCGTGAACTTGAAGCAGCTCTATGGCTCGACCGAAACTGCCGTGTTCGTCTGCTTGCAGCCTGACCACGAAGCCCGTGCCGATACCGTGGGCGTGCCTTGTGCAGGGGTTGAAATCAAGGTCGCCGACAACGGTGAAATCTTGGTCAAGTCACCGGGTTTGCTCAAAGGCTATTACAAAAACGATGCCGCCACCGCCGAGGTGCTCACGGTCGATGGCTGGTACCACACCAGCGATGCCGGCTTCTTTGACGCCCATGGCCACTTGAAAATCATTGACCGCGTCAAAGACGTAGGCCGCATCAAAGGTGGTCCTAACGACGGCGCCATGTTTGCACCCAAGTACGTCGAGAACAAACTCAAGTTCTTCCCGCACATCAAAGAAGTGGTGGCCTATGGTGACCAACGCGAAAAAGTGTGCGTCATGATCAACATCGACTTTGACGCCGTGGGCAATTGGGCCGAGCGCCGCAACTTGCCCTACGCCGGCTACACCGACTTGGCGCAAAAGCCCGAGGTCTATGGCCTGATCAAAGAGTGTGTGGAAAAAGTCAACGCCGATTTGGCCGCAGACGATTTGTTGGCTGGCAGTCAAGTCAGCCGCTTCTTGGTCTTGCACAAAGAGCTCGACGCCGACGATGGTGAACTCACCCGAACCAACAAGGTGCGCCGTGGCTTCATCGCTGAAAAGTACGACGCCTTGATCGGCGCTTTGTATGGCGGTGCCACTGAGCAATTCATTGAAACCCAAGTCAAGTTTGAAGACGGTCGCACCGGCAGCGTGAGCGCAACGCTCAAGCTCTCGGACGCCCAAACCTTCGCCCCCGTGGGGAAAGCAGCATGAGCAAGAAAATTGGTGACGTCATCCTCGATGTCAAAAACATCAGCCTGCGTTTTGGCGGCGTCAAAGCGCTGACCGACATTTCATTCAATGTGCGCGAACACGAAGTGCGCGCCATCATTGGACCCAACGGTGCGGGTAAGAGCTCCATGCTCAACTGCATCAACGGTGTGTACACACCGTCTGAGGGTTCCATCACCTTCCGTGGTCAAACCTTTGATCACATGGACAGCCGCCAGGTCGCCGAAATGGGCATTGCCCGCACCTTTCAAAACTTGGCCTTGTTCAAAGGCATGAGCGTGATCGACAACATCATGACTGGGCGCAACTTGCGCATCAAGAGCAATCTGTTCATGCAAGCCCTGCGTGTGGGCCCTGCGCAGCGCGAGGAAGAAGAGCACCGCGAGTTTGTCGAACACATCATCGACTTTCTTGAAATCCAAGCCCATCGCAAAACCCCCGTGGGTCAATTGCCCTACGGCTTGCAAAAGCGTGTCGACTTAGGTCGTGCCTTGGCCATGGAGCCGCAAGTGCTGCTGTTGGACGAACCCATGGCCGGTATGAACGTGGAAGAAAAACAAGACATGTGCCGTTTCATCTTGGATGTGAACGAGGAGTTCGGCACCACCATCGTGCTGATTGAGCATGACATGGGCGTGGTGATGGACATCTCGGACCGCGTGGTCGTGCTCGACTACGGCAAGAAGATTGGCGACGGCGCCCCCGACGAAGTGCGCAACAACGAAGAGGTGATTCGCGCCTACCTCGGCACCTCACACTAAGGACAAGAACATGGCATTTTTTCTAGAAGCCCTTTTTGGTGGCCTGATGGCAGGCATGTTGTACTCGTTGGTCGCGCTTGGCTTTGTGTTGATCTTCAAGGCCTCAGGTGTGTTCAACTTTGCGCAAGGCGCGATGGTGTTGTTCGCTGCCTTGGCGATGGCCCGTTTTTCAGAGTGGGTACCCGGTTGGCTGGGCACCGACAGCAAGGTGTTGGCCAATGTGATTGCCTTTGTGATCGCGGGGGCTTGCATGTTTGTGCTGGCTTGGGTGATCGAACGCTTCGTGCTGCGTCACTTGGTCAACCAAGAAGGCGTGACCTTGTTGATGGCCACCTTGGGTATCACCTATTTCTTGGACGGTTTGGGCCAAACCATGTTTGGCAGCGACATTTACAAGATCGATGTGGGCATGCCCAAAGACCCCGTGTTCTTGTTGGACGGCATCTTCCAGGGCGGCGTGATGATCAACCTCGAAGACGTGTATGCCGCCTGCATTGCCGCCTTGTTGGTGGTGGTGCTGTCTTTGTTTTTCCAAAAAACCAGCACTGGCCGTGCCTTGCGTGCTGTGGCGGACGATCACCAAGCGGCGCAGTCGATTGGCATTCCGCTCAACCGCATCTGGGTCATTGTGTGGTTTGTGGCAGGCATCACCGCCTTGGTGGCCGGCATCATTTGGGGCTCCAAGATGGGTGTGCAGTTCTCGCTCACCACCGTTGCTTTGCGTGCCCTGCCTGTGATTATTTTGGGTGGCTTGACCTCGGTGCCTGGTGCCATCATCGGTGGCTTGATCATCGGTGTGGGCGAAAAGCTCTCCGAGGTGTACTTTGGTCCTCTGGTGGGCGGTGGCATCGAAATTTGGTTTGCCTACGTGCTGGCCTTGGTGTTCTTGCTGTTCCGTCCGCAAGGTTTGTTCGGCGAAAAAATCATTGACCGCGTGTAAGGAGAAAAACAATGTTTTACAGAGAAAACGGTCAATTCAAAACTTCGTACCGCGCCGATCAGCAGATCTTCCCGATCACGCAAGACCGCTGGATGATTCTGGCCCTCATCGCGTTCGCCTTTGTTGGCGTGCCGATGTTGGTCGACGAGTATTTGTTCCGCGCGATCTTGATTCCCTTCCTCATCTTGTCCTTGGCGGCGCTGGGGGTGAACATCTTGGTGGGCTATTGCGGCCAGATTTCCTTGGGCTCTGGCGCCTTCATGGCGGTGGGGGCCTACATGGCCTACAACACCTTCATCCGGATTGAGGGTGTGCCCCTTATCGTGGCTTTGCTCTCGGGCGGCTTTTTTGCCACCTTGGTGGGCATGTTCTTTGGCATTCCCAGTTTGCGCGTCAAGGGCTTGTATTTGGCGGTGGCCACCTTGGCGGCACAGTTCTTCTGCGACTGGGCGTTCTTGCGCATGGGTTGGTTCACCAATTACAACGCGTCAGGTTCGGTGTCCGTGTCCAACCTCAACGTGATGGGCTTTTCAATCCAAACGCCATTGGAGAAGTACGAGTTTTGCTTGATGTTCCTGGTGGTGTTTGGTTTGCTGGCCAAGAACTTGGTGCGCTCTGCCATTGGTCGTGAGTGGATGGCCATTCGCGACATGGACGTGGCAGCTGCCGTGATTGGCATTCGCCCTGTCTACGCCAAGCTGAGCGCGTTCGCGGTCAGCTCATTCATCGTCGGTGTGGCCGGTGGCTTGTGGGGCTTTGTGCATTTGGGCTCTTGGGAACCCGCGGCCTTCTCGATTGACCGCAGCTTTCAGCTGCTGTTCATGGTGATCATTGGCGGCATGGGCTCCATCATGGGCAGCTTCTTTGGTGCGGCCTTCATCGTGGTGCTGCCCGTGTTTTTGAACCAGTTCTTGCCTGCTTTGGGTGAGATGGTGGGGATGACCATTTCCACCGCCACCGTGTCGCATGTGGAATTCATGATTTTTGGCGCCTTGATTGTTTGGTTCTTGATCGTGGAGCCACACGGCTTGGCCAAGCTGTGGTCGATTGCCAAACAAAAACTCCGCCTCTGGCCTTTCCCACACTGATTCTTTTTCTTGACCTCTATAACTTTTAACAGGAGACAACCCATGAAGTTTCGTCAAATCACAAGCGCTGTGACCTTGGTCGCAGCCAGCCTTTCAGGTGCCATGTTCAGCACACAGGCTGCGGCACAAGCCAAAGAACAATTCTTCCCCTCGCTGGTGTACCGCACCGGCGCTTACGCTCCTAACGGTGTGCCGTTTGCCAACGGGTTTGCCGACTACTTGAAGCTCACCAATTTGCGTGGTGGCATCAACGGTGTCAAGGTCTCCTTTGAGGAATGTGAAACCGCGTATGCCACCGACCGTGGCGTGGAATGCTACGAACGCCTCAAAGGCAAAAACGGTGGCGCCACTGTGTTCCAGCCGCTGTCGACCGGCATCACCTTTGCGTTGACTGAAAAAGCACCGACCGACAAGATTCCTTTGTTGACCCCCGGCCTGGGCCGCAGCGAGTCACAAGACGGTGGCGTGTTCAAGTGGAACTTCCCCTTGGCCGGTACCTACTGGGTGGCTGCTGACACCATCATCCAAGACATCGGTAAAAAAGAAGGCGGCTTGGACAAGCTCAAAGGCAAGAAGATTGCGCTGATCTACCACGACAGCCCCTTCGGCAAAGAAGCCATCCCCATGTTGCAAGAGCGCGCTGCTTTGCACGGCTACCAGCTGAGCTTGTTGCCCGTGACACACCCCGGTGTGGAGCAAAAGTCGACCTGGCTGCAAATTCGTCAAAACCGTCCTGACTACGTCATCAACTGGGGTTGGGGCGTGATGAACTCGACTGCTTTGAAAGAAGCCCAAGCCACAGGCTACCCACGCGAGAAGATGTATGGCGTGTGGTGGGCGGGTGCTGAGCCAGACGTCAAAGACGTGGGCCAAGGCGCGAAAGGCTACAACGCCGTCATGATGCAGCACGGTGCAGAAAAGAACTCGGACGTGGTCAAAGAGATCTTGACCAAGCTGCACGGCAAAGGCCAAGGCACAGGGCCCAAGGAAGAAGTGGGCGATGTGTTGTACATGCGCGGCCTGCAAGCCGCGATGTATGGCATCGAAGGTGTTCGTGCTGCGCAAGAGCGTTTTGGCAAAGGCAAAGTCGTGACCGGCGAGCAAGCACGCTGGGGTTATGAAAACCTGAACCTGACCCAAGCCAAACTCGATGCCCTGGGCTTCAAAGGCGTGTTGCGTCCTTTGTCGACCAGCTGCCAAGACCACATGGGTTCTGCTTGGACACGCATGCACACCTGGGACGGCAGCAAGTTCGTCTGGTCTTCTGACTGGTACCAGGCCGACGAGCAAATCATCAAGCCGATGGTCAAAGCTGCTGCTGAAAAGTACGCCGCCGAGAAGAAGTTGACACGCCGCAGCCCTGCGGACTGCCAGTCTTGATCTCGCTGTGATCAGCCTGTGTGGCTGATCGTTGGGTGGCTCTCACGAGCCACCAAACCTCAAATTCACATGACAGATGGGTTTGAGGTTTGGTTCAACCAACAACGTTTTTTTAGCAAGGTAAGTTATGAGCGCCAACAACATCGTTCTCAACGTCAACGGCATCGAAGTCATTTACAACCATGTGATCTTGGTGCTCAAGGGCGTGTCGCTGCAAGTGCCTGAAGGCAGCATCGTCTCTTTGCTCGGCGGCAACGGGGCGGGCAAGACCACCACCTTGCGCGCAATTTCCAATTTGTTGCAAGGCGAGCGTGGTGAAGTCACCAAAGGCAGCATTGAGTTTCGTGGCGAGCGCATTGAACGCCTCACGCCAGCCGACTTGGTTCAGCGTGGCGTGGTGCAGGTGATGGAAGGTCGTCACTGCTTTGCCCATTTGACGATTGAAGAAAACCTCATGACGGGCAGCTACACCCGCAGCGACAAAGGCGAAGTGGCAGCCAACTTGGAAAAGGTTTACAACTACTTCCCCCGCTTGAAAACACGTCGCACCTCACAGGCGGCCTACACCTCGGGTGGCGAGCAGCAAATGTGCGCCATTGGTCGCGCGTTGATGGCCAACCCCAATATGGTGTTGCTGGACGAGCCTTCGATGGGCTTGGCACCCCAAATCGTGGAAGAAGTGTTCAACATCGTCAAAGACTTGAACGAAAAAGAAAAAGTCACCTTCTTAATTGCCGAACAAAACACCAACATGGCGTTGAAGTACGCCGACTACGGCTACATCATGGAGTCGGGCCGCATTGTGATGGACGGTGCCGCCCAAGATTTGGCCAACAACGAAGACGTCAAAGAGTTCTACCTGGGCGTGGGCGGTGGTGAGCGCAAGAGCTTCAAAGACGCCAAGAGCTACAAGCGCCGCAAGCGCTGGTTGGCGTGAAGGGCAGGCATATGTCTTCACATCACGACACGCTCGAAACCCGAAGCCCTGCCGAGCGCGAAGCCGCGCTCATGGCCGCCTTGCCCGCGCAGGTAGCGCACGCCCAAAAGAACTCGCCTGCATTCGCCAAAACATTGGCCGGCGTGGACGCGGCCAGCATCAACAGTCGCGCAGCATTGGCTCAATTACCTGTGATTCGTAAATACGAATTGCTGGCCCAACAGCAAGCACAGCGTGCCACCAATGTGTTTGGCGGTTTCTCAGCGATTGCCTTTGGCAAAGCCATGCCGCGCGTATTTGCCAGCCCCGGCACGATTTACGAACCCGAAGGTGCCCGCCCCGATTACTGGCGCATGGCCCGCGCGATTTACGCCGCTGGCTTTCGTTCCAACGAGTTGATTCATAACTGCTTCAGCTACCACTTCACGCCTGCCGGCTCCATGATGGAAACCGGTGCGCATGCGCTGGGTTGCACCGTGTTTGCGGGCGGTACGGGCCAAACCGAGCAGCAAGTGGGTGCCATGGCCGAATTAAAGCCTGCGGGCTACATTGGCACGCCCAGCTTTTTGAAAATCATTGTGGAAAAAGCCGCCGAAATGGGCGTGGCTTTGCCCAGCGTGAAAAAGGCCTTGGTGTCGGGCGAAGCGTTTCCTCCGAGCTTGCGTGACTGGTTGGCTGAGCGCGGCATTGCGGGTTATCAGTGCTATGCCACCGCCGATCTGGGTTTGATCGCTTATGAAACCCAAGCCCGCGAAGGTTTGGTGCTTGATGAAGGCGTGATTGTGGAAATCGTGCGTCCTGGCACCGGCGACCCCGTGCCCGAGGGCGAAGTTGGCGAGTTGGTGGTGACATCGCTCAACCCCGATTACCCGCTGATCCGATTTGGCACTGGCGATTTGTCTGCCGTGTTGCCGGGTCTTTGCCCTACCGGGCGTACCAATGTGCGCATCAAAGGCTGGATGGGGCGTGCCGATCAAACCACCAAGGTGCGCGGCATGTTTGTGCACCCAGGCCAGGTGGCTGAGGTGGTCAAACGCTTCCCTGAGATCAAGCGCGCGCGCTTGGTGGTCACGGGTGAAATGGCAAACGATCAAATGAGCTTGAAAGTCGAGGCCTCTGAGGTCGACGGCTTGGCGCAAAAAATTGGTGAAGCCGTGCGCGACATCACCAAGCTGCGTGCCGATGTGAGCTTGGTCGCCCTGGGCAGCTTGCCCAACGACGGCAAGGTGATTGAAGACGCACGCTCTTACCAGTGATGTGAATTGCAGGTCGTGTTGACCTGCCTCAATGCCCGTACGTGATTTCCCAGATTACAAGGCTGTCATAAATGTTTAGCATGGGCACCTCTACAAGGAGTGCTTCATGAAGAAACTGTTCATGCTGAGTTGCTGGGCTGTTGCCACACTCAGCGCTGGCGTACAAGCGGCTGACTTTCCCATCAAAGACAAACCCGTCACCATCGTGGTCCCTTTCACTGCGGGTGGTCCCACGGACCGTGTGGCCCGTGATTTGGCCGAAGCTTTGCGCAAGCCCTTGGGCGCCAATGTGGTGGTCGAGAACGTGGCAGGTGCGGGTGGCACGATTGGCGCCAACAAGGTCACCAAAGCACCCCAAGACGGTCACACTATTTTGTTGCACCACATCGGCATGGCCACATCGCCTGCGCTGTACCGCAAGATGCCCTACAACACCTTGGACGACTTCGAGTACTTGGGCATGGTCAACGATGTGCCCATGACCCTGATCGGTCGTCCCACCTTGCCCGCCAACAACTACAAAGAATTGGCGTCATGGATTGCGCAAAATAAGGGCACCGTCAACCTGGGCAATGCCGGTTTGGGCGCCGCGTCACACCTGTGTGGCTTGTTGTTTCAAAGCGCACTCAAGATCGACATGACCACCGTTCCCTACAAAGGCACGGCGCCTGCCATGAACGATTTGATGGGTGGTCAGATTGATTTGTTGTGCGACCAAACGACCAACACCACCAGCCAGATCGAAGGCAAAACCGTCAAAGCCTTTGCCGTGACCTCACTCAAGCGCTTGAGCACACCGGCTTTGAAAAACCTGCCCACACTCGACGAGTCAGGTCTCAAAGGCTTCGAAGTCAGTATTTGGCACGGTTTGTACGCGCCCAAAGGCACGCCTGCAGAGGTGACGGCCAAGATCAACAAGGCCTTGAAGGTGGCCTTGAAAGATCCCGAGTTCAACAAGAAGCAACAAGGCTTGGGCGCTATCGTGGTGACCGACAAACGCAGCGATCCTGCAGAGCATAAAAAATTTGTGGCCGCCGAAATTGCCAAATGGGGTCCTGTGATTCAGGCCGCAGGCGTTTACGCCGACTGATCCAAAGCTTTCACCTACGCGACCTGTTGTCCTGGGGCGTGGTGGCATCATCCGTGCATACAGTCTCAGGAGATTTGAAATGTTGTTACGTCGTCGTTTGCTCCGCATCACCCTTCACACTGCTTTGCTGAGCGCGCTCGCGGTGACGGGTTGGGGTGCGCATGCCCAGCAGGCTTGGCCTGCCAAGCCGGTACGCATCGTGGTGCCCTTTGCCCCAGGTGGCACTACCGATATCTTGGCGCGTGCTATGGCGCCCGAGTTAAGCAAGGCTTTTGGCCAAACCTTCTTTGTGGAAAACAAAGCAGGGGCAGGTGGTAACTTGGGGGCCGAGATCGTGTCCAAGTCGGCCAACGATGGCTACACCTTGCTCATGGGCACCGTGGGCACACATGGCATCAACCGCGCGCTCTACAACAAGCTGCCGTTTGATCCCATCAAGGATTTTGTGCCCATCAGCGTGGTCGCGGGTGTGCCCAATGTGATGGTCGTCAACGCGGAGGTCGCGAAGTCGCGCAATATCAATACGGTGGCGGACTTTGTGGCCTATGCCAAAGCCCATCCTGCCAAGCTCAATATGGCGTCCAGCGGCAACGGTACTTCCATCCATTTGGCCGGTGAGCTGTTCAAGAGCATGAGCGGCACCTACATGGTCCACTTTCCCTACAAAGGTTCGGGCCCAGCCTTGCTCGACCTGTTGGGCGGTTCGATGGATGTGATGTTTGACAACCTGCCGTCCTCGATTCCTCACATCAAATCAGGCAAGCTCAAAGCCTTGGCCGTGACCAGCAGCCAACGTTCGGCGGCGTTGCCTGATGTGCCTACGGTGGAAGAGGCGGGTGGCTCCAGTCTCAAAGGCTATGAAGCGAGCTCATGGTTTGGTTTGTTGGCCCCTGCGGGCACCTCGATGGAGGTGGTCAACCGCGTTCAGCAAGAAGTCACCAAGGCTTTGAATTCACCTGCGGTCAAAGAGAAGTTGCTGTCACAAGGTGCCATTCCAGGTGGCAATACCTCGGCCGAGTTCGCCAAGTTCATAGACGCTGAGCACAAGAAGTGGGCCCACGTGGTCAAGGTCTCAGGCGCTAAAGTCGACTAACCGTCATCGGTCTGTCAGTTGAGCGGGCTCACTCAGTTGCTCAAATGGCAGCGTGGACTTGACCAAGATCACGCTGCACGGTGCTTCCATCGCCACCTTGATCGGCACCGTGGCCACAAAGCGTTGCATGTGCAGGCCACGGGTGGCGGCTCCCATGACGATCATGCTCACTTGGTTGCCTTCGGCATAGCGCACCAAGGCCGTGGCCACATCGCTGGCTTCGAGCACGTGGTACGAGGTTTGATGCCCGTCTAAATCCAGCGGCTGCGCCCATTGACGCAACATCGTCAAGTATTGGCGGTGCACCGAGGTTTCGCTCTTGTCGCTCTCCGATGCGCTGGTTTGGTTGGGCGAAATGACAGTCACCACGGCCAAGCGTGCACCAGGTCGAATTCCCAGCGAACGTGCCACCGCTTGGCGCAACGAGTACAAGGTGGCATCGCTCACGTCCTGGTGCGGCACGGCCACCATCACGATGGGCACTTCTTCAATTTGTTGCGAAGGCAGGGGGCTGGGCTGGTAATGCATGCCTGCTGCTTTGAGCCAGCGTTTGACGTGGGTGAAGAACGGCGTGCCCATCACTTGCTGGCCGCGTGCGGTGATCTGGATTTGATCGGTGTTTTCCAAATCAAACGCCAAATGCGCCGCCGATGGATAGCGTTGCGCAGCCTCTGAGGCAAGGCAACGCAGCACCACCTCTTGCAACCACTCCGGGAGTTCAGGGCGCAAGCGACGCGGTGGCGCAGGGTCCATCCACAAACGTTGGCGCATGCCGCCATCGGTCGTGGGATTGCCAAAGGGCAATTCACCCGTGGCGAGTTCATAGAGCATCACACCAATGGCAAACACATCGCTGCGCGGATCACCCCGCACGCCCACCACTTGTTCGGGGGCAATCCAGGGGGGCGAGCCTACGGCTTTGCGCAGCTCTTCGGCCAATAAGTCGGGGTAGTGTGCGTGGCAGGACAAACCGAAATCCAACAGCACGGCATGGCCATCGGGATGCAACAACACATTGGCCGGTTTGATGTCGAGGTGGCAGGTGTTTTGTTGGTGCAAGCTGTGCGCCGCACGTGCGATGGCGGCGCCGAGTTTGGCGATCTCGTCAGCGCTGGGGCGTGTGTGAGCCTCGGTGTGTTGATCGAGCACATGCTGCAAGGTCTGGCCAGGCACGTGCTCCATCACCAAATAAGGCAAAGAGGCCAAATCACCGGCGGCGACAAAACGGGGCACATGGCGCCCGTGCAGCACCTGCAAAAGCTGGTGCTCGACCTCAAAACCTACAATGTTTTCTGCCCCGTCCCCAGCGCGCATGCGCGGCACTTTCATCACCATGGGAAAAGGCGCGGGGCGTTGGTCTGCGTAAGTCACTTCGTAAATATGGGCCATGCCTCCCGCATGCAGACACGGGCCAATGCTGAACCCATCGATCTCAGAGCCTGCTTGCAGGCGTGTCAACGTCCGGTCTCCAGCCGTTGGGCAAAAAATTCAGGCAAGCCTGCTTGGCGAATGCTGCGTGCGGCGGCCATGTGGTCGTAGGCCACGCGGTGAAAGGTGAGCTTGGCCGCTGCGCTATCAAACACCGCATACATGGCGCGCGGATTGCCATCGCGCGGCTGTCCCACTGAGCCCACGGTGGCAATCCAGCGACGGTGCTTGGGCGTGGGAATGGGTACACCTGCCGTGGGTTTGAAGGCCATGAGCTGGCGTCCTGTGCCACGGTAATACAGCGACTGGTGATGGACATGGCCACCAAACACGTAATGCACATCGGGGTTGGCGCAGGCTGCGTCGAGACTCAGCGCTGCGATGCGTTCGTCCTCCACATAGCGCCACCGTTCGGGCGCATCAGCGCTGGCATGCACGAACAGCAGGGCATCGTCTTGCGCCGTGAGGGGCAAGATCTCCAACCAAAAGCGTTGTGCAGGGCTGAGTTGTTCGTGCGTCCACTCGGCGGTTTGTCCACCCAGCGACTGGCTGGCTAAGACGCTGTTCAAGCTGTGGCTTTGAATCAGCTCTTCGTGGTTGCCACGCAGCACAATGCCGCCGCTGTGGGCAATCTCTTGGCAGCGCGTCACCACCTCGGTCGGAAAGGCGCCGTAGCCCACCAAGTCGCCCAACACCGCGATGCGGTCCACCCCATGTTTTTGGGCATGGTCCAAACATGCCTCGAAGGCATGCAGGTTGCTGTGGATGTCAGACAGCAGGGCGTACTTCATGACTGCGGCGTGTGGCGCACAGAGAGCGTTTAGTAGGTGTAGACGCCACGACCTGTTTTGCGGCCCAACTGACCGGCAGCCACCATCTCTTTGAGCAGTGGGCATGCGCGGTACTTGCTGTCGCCAAACTCTTCCAGGTACACGTCCATCACGGCCAAGCACACGTCCAGGCCAATCATGTCGGCCAGGGCCAAGGGGCCGATGGGTTGGTTGCAACCGAGCTTCATGCCCGCGTCGATGTCTTCGGCCTTGGCCACACCTTCGGCCAACACAAAGAAGGCTTCGTTGATCATGGGCACCAAGATGCGGTTGACCACAAAGCCGGGCGAGTTCTTGACCGTGATGGGGCTTTTGCCCAAGCGGGTCGACAAGTCGTGCACGGCATCGTGGGTGGCGTCAGACGTTTGCAAACCGCGGATGATTTCCACCAAGGCCATCATGGGCACGGGGTTGAAGAAGTGCATGCCAATGAAACGGTCGGCACGGGTGGTCACTGCCGCGAGCTTGGTGATGGAGATGGACGAGGTGTTGGACGCCACGATGACCGAAGGGTCGAGCAAGGCGTCGACTTGCTTCAAGATCTTGACCTTCAGATCAAAGTTCTCGGTGGCGGCTTCGATGACGAGCTGTGTGCGCTTGAGGTCGTCGTAGCTGGTGCTGGTGGTGATGCGCGAGAGGGCGGTTGTTTTGTCGGCCTCGGTGATTTTTTCTTTCTTGATCAGGCGGTCCAAGCTGCTGGCCACGGTGGCGAGGCCTTTGGCGACAGCGGCCTCGGAGATGTCGACCATCACCACGTTCACGCCAGATACGGCACAGGCTTGTGCAATGCCGTTGCCCATGGTGCCGGCGCCGATGATGCCTACGGTTTGAATGCTCATTGGGAAATCCTTGTTTTGAGGGTTGATCTTTGAGAACAATGTTAGCGGGGGAAGGGTTGCGTTTGGCTGACGTGGGTCAAGCTTTGAAGCGCTTTTTGGTCAGGTGCAGGGCAATTTTCCAAGCCCCCAGCGCATAGACGGCCAGCACACCCAAATGCAGCGCTGCATCGGTGGGCCATTGGTCCATGAACAAGGGTCGCACCAAGGCAATGGCTTGGGTGAGGGGCAACCACGCCGAGATGTCACGCACGATGCCGGGCAGTTGATCGCGGGGGAAGAACACACCGCTCAGGAACATCATGGGGGTGAGGAATAAGGTGAAGTAATAGGTGAAGAAGTCATAGCCCTTGGCCAGCGCATTGAAGATGAGTGCGATACAGCTGAAGGTGATGCCCACGCACAAGAGAATGGGCCATGCAGCCAAGAGTTTCCAGCTTTGCGTGATGCCCAGCGCACACATGACACCCAAGATGGCGGTGATGGTGAACAGTGCTTTGAAGGCGGCCCACAGCATTTCGGCCAACAGCACATCGTCCAAGCGCATGGGCGCGTTCAAAATACCGTCCCAGGTTTTTTGCACATGCATGCGCGAGAAGGCCGAATACAGCGCTTCAAACGTGGCGGCGTTCATGGCGCTCATGCAAATAGAGCCGCTGGCCAAAAACAAGATGTACGGTACTTTGTCTTCGCCGAGCGTGACTTCGCCCACCAACGCGCCTAGGCCGTAGCCAAAGGCCACCAGCCACATCAAGGGTTCGGCAATATTGGCCACCAGGCTGGGAATGGCGAGCTTGCGCCACACCAAGAGGTTACGCAAGAAGACAGGCCAGAAACGGAAATAGGTATGCATCGCTTAGCCTTCCTCGCGGATTTGGCGTCCGGTCATTTTCAAAAACAAGTCTTCCAAGTTGGCAGGGCGGTGCAGGGTACGCAGACCCGTGTGTGCGCCCAGAGCCTGTAGCAGCTGTGCCGCGTCTTGGGTGTAGAAAAACACGGTCTCGCCGCTGGTCTCCACACGTTGTGCCAGCGCAGCAATGGGGCTGTCCACCAAGGCTAAGGCACCCTGGCCGTATACCTCGACCACATCGGGTTCGAGGTGCTGGGCAATCAAATCACGCGGTGTGCCTTCGGCAATTTTCTTGCCATGGTCCAGCACCAGCAATCGGTTGCACAAGCGCTCGGCTTCGTCCATGAAGTGGGTGGTCAGCAAAATCGATTTGCCTTGTTGCAACAGCTGCTGCAAACGCTCCCACATCAGGTGGCGCGCTTGTGGATCGAGCCCGGTGGTGGGTTCGTCGAGCAGCAGCAAGTCGGGGTTGTTGATGAGGGCGCGGGCCAAGCTCAAACGACGTTTCATGCCGCCTGATAACTCGCCGGGTTTGGCGTTGGCTTTGTGCGAGAGCGCGGCAAACTCCAGCAACTGAGGAATACGCGCTTGAATGTCGGCCTTCTTCATCCCAAAGTAACGGCCAAACACCATCAGGTTTTCGGCGCAAGTGAAGTCGGGGTCGAGCGTGTCGAATTGGCTCACCACGCCGAGTCTTGCTTTGATGGCCAGCGCGTCATCGGGCATGGACAAGCCAAACGCGTGGATGCTGCCGCCATCGGGCTGTGCCAGCCCAAGACACATGCGCAGAGTGGTGGTTTTTCCAGCGCCGTTGGGTCCAATGACGCCCAAGCATTCGCCAGGTGCGATGCTGAACGACACATCGTTCACCACCGTGTGGTCACCGTAGCGTTTGAGAAGGTGATTGCATTCAAAAAGTGAGGTGCTCATAGTTTGGATTGTGCCCGCCTAAAATCTTTCCCATGAATGAAAAAACCTTTGTGGCTTTGCAACACGTCATGCCCAAACAATTGCTCACGCAATTCGCGGGTGTGGTGGCGGGAGCGCGTTGCGGCCGCTGGACGCATGCCCTGATTCGCTGGTTTGTAGGCAAATACCAAGTCAACATGGACGAGGCCGCGCAGCCCGACATCACGCAGTACGCGTGCTTCAACGACTTTTTCACCCGTGCCTTGAAACCCGGCGCACGGCCCTTGGCTGATGCGGCCTTTGTGTGTCCGGTGGATGGCGCCATCAGTCAACTGGGCCACATCGATGGCGACCAAGTGTTTCAAGCCAAAGGCCACAGCTACAGCACGCAAGCCTTGGTGGGCGGCGACGCGACATTGGCTGCGCAGTTTCAAGATGGCGAATTCGCCACGATTTACCTCAGCCCCAAGGACTACCACCGCATCCACATGCCCAGCGCCGGTCGCCTGCGCCGCATGATCCATGTGCCCGGTGATTTGTTCTCGGTCAACCCCGCCACGGCGCGTGGCGTGCCTGGGCTTTTTGCACGCAACGAGCGCGTGGTGTGTGTGTTTGACATGCCAGCGCCCGCTGGTCAGACGCCTCAGCAATACGTGTTGGTGCTGGTGGGCGCCACCATCGTCGGCAGCATGGCCACACCTTGGCATGGCGTGGTCAACCCACCGCGCCCTGGCGTTGTGCGCGAGTGGACGTATGACGACCAAGACCTGTGCCTGAAGCAAGGCGAGGAAATGGGGCGCTTCTTGTTGGGCTCGACCGTGGTGTTGCTGTGGCCTCAAAACACCATTGCGCTCAACCCAGCTTGGCAGGCGGCTCAAGGCGTGCGTTTGGGCGAGAAGATGGGTGATGCAGTGCACGCTTAATGCAGCGCCCTGCACATGTGAAAACCGCCTCGGTTGAGGCGGTTTCTTTTTGGCTTATTGGAATGCGACTTCTGCAAAGCTACGCAACTTACGGCTGTGCAGTTGCGCAGGGCCTTGCTGTCGTAACAACTCAATGGCACGCATGCCGATGCGCAAATGCTGGTCCACCCGCTCACGATAAAAGTGGTTGGCCATGCCTGGCAGTTTGATTTCTCCGTGCAGCGGTTTGTCGCTCACGCACAGCAACGTGCCGTAGGGCACACGGAACCTGAAACCATTAGCGGCAATCGTAGCGCTTTCCATGTCCAGTGCCACAGCGCGGCTTTGGCTGAAGCGGCGTTGCGGCGTGTTGTCTGGCAGCAGTTCCCAGTTGCGGTTGTCGGTGCTGGCCACAGTGCCTGTGCGCAAAATGCGTTTGAGCTCGGCGCCTTGGCATTGCGTCACGTCTTTCACGGCTTGCTCCAGCGCGACTTGGATTTCAGCCAGTGCGGGGATAGGTACCCACAGTGGCAGCTCTTCGTCCAGCACATGGTCTTCACGCACATAGCCGTGGGCCAACACATAGTCGCCCAGTTGCTGCGTGTTGCGCAGGCCCGCGCAGTGGCCCAGCATCAACCACGCATGCGGGCGCAGCACGGCAATGTGGTCGGTGATGTTTTTCGCATTGGCCGGGCCCACCCCGATGTTGACCATGCTGATGCCCGTGTGGTCTGCACGCACCAAGTGGTAGCCCGGCATTTGCGGTAAACGTGGGAGCACTTTGCCTAAAGCATCGTTGGCCTCTGCTGCTGAACCAACGCGACGCGTGACCACATTACCGGGCTCCACAAACGCGATGTATTCGCTGTGGGGGTCTTGCATAGCCTCGTGCCCTAAGCGCACAAATTCGTCAATGTAGAACTGGTAGTTGGTGAACAACACATAGTTCTGAAAATGCTCAGGGCTGGTGCCGCTGTAGTGGCGCAGGCGCTGCAAGGAATAGTCCATGCGCGCGGCGGTGAACAGCGACAAAGGCTGCGGCTCCCCTGCTTTGGCTTCGAAGGTGCCATTGGCAATGCCGTCGTCCATGGCCGTGAGGTCGGGCAGATCGAACACCTCACGCATGAGTTGGCGACGCTCGGCGCTCATTTCACCTTCCACATGGTCGTTGTCAGCGAACGAGAAGTGAACCGGAATGGGCTGGTGGCTCACGCCCACCTCCAGCGTGCCACCGTGGTTTTGCAGCAATAAGCGGAATTGTTCGCGGTAATACGTGGCAAACAAATCGGGGCGGGTGAGGGTGGTCTCGTAACGGCCAGGTTCGGCCACGAAGCCATAGCTCAGATGCGCGCCGTCGCTGGCCTTTTCGAGCATGCCGTGCTTGGTGTGAATGCGCACAAACGGGTAAAACGCCCGTACCCGCTGTTCAAAGTGCTTGCCCGCCACAAACTCGCGCATGGCAAGCCGCAAGTGGTCGAGGCTGGTTTGGTACAGCGCCTGGACTTGGGTCAAGGCGCTGTCGGCGTCAGTGTGACGGGTGGGGGCGATGAAGGGGGGACGAATGCTCATGGCGTGATGTTAAAGCGCAGATGCGACTTGACGACGGCCTTCATGTTGGCATAATTGCCAACATGAAGGCCAAGCTAATCACGCGGACCAAAAACATCACCACAGATGGCGCCATCCTTGAAGTGGTGATTTGGCGGGTGCCAAAGCCTGTGCCGCCTACTGAACATGGCTACAAGTACAGCGCGGTTTACATCGTCAACGGCGTTCGCGTGGTCGGTTTTGACAATGAGCGCGGTAAAGGCGACCACTGTCATATTGACGGCATCGAAGTCCCTTATGTATTCAAAACGGTTGAACAGTTGATAGAAGACTTTATCGCAGCGGTTGACGCTAGGAGAACCTTATGACAAATCGTTACCTCACCATCACTTTGCAACCAGATTGGAAGGCTGCATTGCGATCAACAGCCAAAGCTGCCAAGTCAGATGCTTACCAAGGTGAAGTGCTGAATTTTGAAAGTCCCGCACATTTTTTTGGCCAGCTGACAGAAAAGCGGTGGGAGATTGTGCGAGCCGCCCAAGGTAAAGGTGAGTTGCCTGTGCGTGAGTTGGCGCGTTTAGTTGGCCGTGATGTCAAACGTGTGCACGACGATGTGGTGATCTTGGCTGAGCTGGGTTTGTTAGAGCGAACAGATAGCGGAGGTGTGCTCTGCCCTTACTCATCGATGCACATCGACATGTATTTAAAAGCTGCCTGATTCCATGTCGATTTCCTTGCAAATTAGACACGGCCTGTTTAATTTGCAAGGACAAAAGCAGATTTACATATTGCGACGGTACTGCCCACCCACTTCAAACAAGGCATTGGTGATTTGACCCAGTGAACACACACGCACGGCATCCATCAACACCTCAAACACGTTGGCGTTGTCGATGACGGCTTGTTGGAGGCGTTTGAGTTGCACCTCGGCTTCGGCCTTGTGGCGTGTGTGGAAGTCGTTCAAGCGCTTCAACTGGCTTTGCTTTTCCTCTTCGGTGGAGCGGGCCAATTCGAGCTTGTCCATCACTTGTTCACCGTGTGGGTTGCGGAAAGTGTTGACGCCGATGATGGGCAACTCGCCGGTGTGCTTGAGCATTTCGTAGGTCATTGATTCGTCTTGGATCTTGCCGCGTTGGTAGCCAGTCTCCATCGCGCCCAACACGCCGCCGCGCTCGGCAATGCGTTCGAACTCGGCCAGCACGGCTTCTTCGACCAACTCGGTGAGCTCTTCGATGATGAAGGAACCTTGGTTGGGGTTTTCGTTTTTGGCCAAGCCCCACTCGCGGTTGATGATGAGCTGAATCGCCATGGCGCGGCGCACCGAGTCTTCGGTGGGCGTGGTGATGGCTTCGTCAAACGCGTTGGTGTGCAAGCTGTTGCAGTTGTCGTAAATCGCAATCAGCGCTTGCAGCGTGGTGCGGATGTCGTTGAACTGAATCTCTTGCGCGTGCAGCGAACGGCCTGAAGTTTGAATGTGATATTTCAGCTTTTGTGAACGCTCGTTCGCGCCGTATTTCTCTTTCATCGCCACAGCCCAGATGCGACGTGCCACACGGCCCATGACGGTGTACTCGGGGTCCATGCCGTTGCTGAAGAAGAAGCTCAAGTTCGGCGCGAAGTCGTCAATGTGCATGCCGCGCGCCAAGTAGGCTTCGACAAACGTGAAGCCGTTCGAGAGCGTGAAGGCCAATTGCGAAATCGGGTTAGCCCCCGCTTCGGCGATGTGATAGCCGCTGATGGACACGCTGTAGAAGTTGCGCACTTGGTTGTGCACAAAGTACTGCGCGATGTCGCCCATCACCTTCAATGAAAACTCAGTGCTGAAGAGACAAGTGTTCTGGCCTTGGTCTTCTTTCAAGATGTCGGCTTGCACCGTGCCGCGCACGTTTTGCATCACCCACTCTTTGATCTTGGCCGTCTCAGTTTCGGTCGGGTCGCGGCCGTTGTCCTTTTTGAACTTCTCGATGTTTTGGTCGATGGCCGTGTTCATGAACATGGCCAAGATGGAGGGTGCGGGACCGTTGATGGTCATCGACACGCTGGTGGTGGGGTTGCATAAATCAAACCCGTCGTACAACACCTTCATATCGTCCAGTGTGGCCACGTTCACGCCGGAGTTGCCCACCTTTCCGTAAATGTCCGGGCGTGGGTCTGGGTCGTTGCCGTACAGCGTGACCGAGTCAAACGCGGTGGACAAACGCTTGGCGTCCATGCCTTCGCTCACCAACTTGAAGCGGCGGTTGGTGCGGAAGGGATCGCCTTCGCCCGCAAACATGCGGGTGGGGTCTTCGTTCTCGCGTTTGAAGGCAAAGGTGCCTGCGGTGTAGGGGTAGCTGCCAGGCACGTTGTCGAGCATGAGCCACTTCAAGATTTCGCCGTGGTCTTCGTATTGGGGTAGCGCCACTTTGCGAATCACGGTGCCGCTGAGGGACTTGGTGGTGAGTGCGGTGCGAATCTCTTTGTCGCGGATCTTCACCACGTACTCGTCGCCTGCATAAGCCGCTTGCATGTCGGGCCATTGGGCCAAGAGCTTGCGTTCGGCGCTGCCTAAGTTTTCTTCACGCAACACGGCCAAATCGATGGCAGCTTCAGAGGCTTTGGCGCGATCGGGTTTGTCCACGGCCAGCATGCGTGCGGCTTCGCGCAGCTGTTGAATTTCACGTGCCAATTTGGCTTGTGCACGGGCGCGCTTTTTGTAGCCGCGCACGGTGTCGGTGATTTCGGCCAAATAGCGCGTGCGTGCCGCAGGCACCACCGGTGTTTGGTTGCTGCTGTGGCGCACATTGACCAAGGGCAAACGGCCTTCTTTGAAAGTCAGGCCCAGTTCGGTCAAGCGGCCTTGCAGTGCTTGGTACAACGCGGTCACGCCGTCGTCGTTGAAGCGCGCGGCCATGGTGCCGAACACGGGCATTTGCTCGGTGGGTGTGTGCCACGCTTCTTTGTTGCGTTGTACTTGCTTGGCCACATCGCGCAGCGCGTCACTGGCGCCTTTGCGGTCAAATTTGTTGATGGCGATGAACTTGGCAAAGTCCAGCATGTCGATTTTTTCCAGCTGGCTGGCGGCGCCAAACTCAGGCGTCATCACATACATGGGCACGTCCACGTGAGGCACGATGGCAGCGTCACCTTGGCCAATGCCCGAGGTTTCCACAATGATGAGGTCAAAGCCCGCGCATTTGGCCGCGGCCAACACGTCGGGCAGGGCGGCGCTGATTTCGCTGCCAAAGTCGCGCGTAGCGAGCGAGCGCATGAACACGCGTGAGCCATTGCTCCAAGGCGAAATGGCATTCATGCGAATGCGGTCACCCAGCAGTGCGCCACCGCTCTTGCGGCGTGAGGGGTCGATGGAAATCACAGCGATGCGCAAGGCATCACCTTGGTCCAAGCGGATGCGGCGCACCAACTCGTCGGTGAGTGACGACTTGCCCGCCCCACCCGTGCCGGTGATGCCGAGCACGGGCACTTTGTGGTTGAGCGATTCTTTACGTACCGCCTCGACCATTTTTTGGTCGGCCTTCTCGTTTTCGAGTGCGGTGATGAGTTGGGCCAACTTGCGCCACGCCATTTCGTCATGGCCTTGAATCTCTTTCAGCGCGGTGGGGGCGTAGCCTGACAAGTCTTTGTCGCAGCGCATGATCATCTCGCCGATCATGCCTTGCAGGCCCATCTTCTGGCCGTCTTCGGGGCTGTAAATGCGGGTCACGCCGTAGGCTTGCAGCTCGCGAATTTCGGGCGGCACGATCACGCCACCGCCGCCGCCAAACACCTGGATGTGTTCGCCACCGCGTTGACGCAACAAGTCCACCATGTACTTGAAGTACTCCACATGCCCGCCCTGGTAGGAGCTGATGGCGATGCCTTGCACGTCTTCTTGCAGGGCGGCTGTCACCACTTCATCGACCGAACGGTTGTGGCCCAAGTGGATCACCTCTGCGCCCATGCCTTGCAAGATGCGACGCATGATGTTGATGGCCGCATCGTGGCCGTCAAACAAAGACGCAGCAGTGACGAAGCGCACTTTCTGTGTGGGCTTGTAGTTGGCGAGGGCTTGGAATTCGGCGGACAAATCGGTCATGGGGACTCCGAGAAACGGGTGAGAGCGGACAGAGATTTAGTTTACGTTTACGTAAACGTCAATCATACCGGTGCAGAACCCATTGTGAGCAAAGACCGCATGAAACAAGGCTTTGTCTAGGGTTTTTACTAGTCTTTTCTGTGACGACATCGTATTTTTACGTAGAAGCTCGGGGGTTAAAAGCTGTCCTAGACGATCAGAATCACGCTTGTTTTTATCGAATTCCATCCACGTTTAGGAGACACCATGATTCGCACCTTGAAATTGACCGCGATTGCATCGCTTATGTTCAGCGCCGGTTTGGCTTTTGCCGCCGACACCATCAAAGTCGGCGTGACCGGCCCTTACACCGGCGGTTCGTCCTCCATGGGCGTGAGCATGCGTGACGGCGTTCGTTTGGCGGTGGCTGAAATCAACAAGGCCGGTGGTGTCTTGGGCAAGCAGTTGCAAGTCGTCGAGCGTGACGACGAAGCCAAAAACGAGCGTGGCGTGCAAATCGCTCAAGAGCTGATCAACAAAGAGCAAGTGGTTGCCACCTTGGGCTTCATCAACACCGGTGTGGCTTTGGCTTCGCAACGCTTTTACCAAGAAGCCAAGATTCCTGTGTTCAACAACGTGGCCACAGGCTCGGTGGTGACCCAGCAGTTCAAGGCGCCTGAGTTTCCAGACAACTACATCTTCCGCAACGCCGCGCACGACAGCATTCAAGCGCCCATGATCGTGGAAGAGGCGATCACACGCCGCAATTTCAAGAAAGTGGCCATCTTGGCCGACTCCACCAACTACGGCCAACTGGGTCGTGAAGACTTGGAAAAAGCGCTGGCTGCCAAAAACGTGAAAGCCGTGGCGGTTGAAAAATTCAACATCAAAGACGTGGACATGACCGCCCAGTTGCTCAAAGCCAAAGAGGCCGGCGCTGAAGTGATCTTGACGTACGCGATTGGCCCTGAGTTGGCGCAAATCGCCAACGGCATGACCAAGCTGGGCTGGAAAGTCCCGATGATCGGCAGCTGGACTTTGTCCATGGCCAACTTCATCGACAACGCTGGTCCTGGCGGTGAAGGTGCGCGCATGCCACAAACCTTCATTCAAGAAGCCAACACCATGAAGCGCAAGGCCTTCATCGAGGCTTACTTGAAGACCTTCAAGCCCAAGAACAACCGCATCGACTCGCCTGTGTCGGCCGCTCAAGGGTACGACTCGGTTTACCTGTTGGCCGCTGCCATCAAGCAAGCCGGTAGCACCGAAGGTCCTAAGGTCCGCGAAGCTTTGGAAAACTTGCAAACCAAGGTCGAAGGCGTGGTGACCACCTATGACAAGCCTTTCACACACGACGATCACGAAGCCATCACAGCCAACATCCCCGTCTTCGGTGAAGTCAAAGGCAGCAAAGTGGTGTACGCCTACGAAGAAGACCGCAAGAAAGGTTCTGACATCCGTACCAAGGTTGCCAAGCAACCCGCCAAGAAGTAATTCTTAGACCCTTGAGCACCGTCACCACGGCAGTCGCTGCGGGTACGGTGCTTTTTTCTGTTCTTCAGTTATCTCAACTCACACCAGAGCGCATTTATGGAAATCCTGCTGCAACTTATCTACAGTGGCGTAGCGCTGGGAATGATTTACGCGGTCATCGCGTTTGGCTACCAGTTAACGTTCGCTACCTCTGACACCCTGAACTTCGGTCAAGGCGAAGCCCTGATGTTGGGCGCCTTGGTGGGCCTGACCTTGGTCGATACCTTAGGCGTCAATTATTGGTTGGCCATTCCTGTGGTGGGCGCGTTTGGCCTGCTGCAAGGCGCCTTGGTGGAGCGCATTGGCGTTCGACCCGCCATCAAAATCAAAAGCGAGTTTGGTTGGATCATGTCCACCATCGCCTTGGGCATTATTTTTAAAAACGTGGCCGAAAACATTTGGGGCCGCGACGATTTGAAATTTCCATCGCC